>Ga0126335_1001359_pt1 | contig 13586 bp, 15 predicted proteins | sample OlaspJWI45metaG_FD_108409 | JGI IMG/M metagenome (GOLD analysis project Ga0126335, IMG submission 108409) | Marine gutless worms symbiont microbial communities from Oahu, Hawaii - Olavius sp. 1 OAHU.JWI-45 metaG | ecosystem: Host-associated > Annelida > Digestive system > Unclassified | place... | reverse complement strand
GTTTTTTTCTACGATAAGGTTGAAGTGACTCGTACAATTCGAATGCGTTGTAATGTGACAAAACGTTTATCGACAGTCGCCAGATGGCGACAGGGAAATGTTTTTAAGTATTATGTTGGCTGTACACATCTTTAATAATATATTATGTACCTGTAGCATTTTTATTAAAATGTGAGCACAGATTTAATCTTTAGGCACATGTTACAGCTTATTTGTTATTTATCTATCTAAAACACCCGAATAAAGTATTATTTTACCATTATAACAATTGTACCATTACAACAATTGTCCGATATAACGGGTCACTCAGTACTTTCGTTACGGGTCACTCGGTACTTTTCGTCTCGGTACATTTCGTTACGGTCAAATCTGCAGACTAGTAAGCAGCGGCAACCACATACAATACAAATAGTACGCGCACACACGCGTGATCTTACTATGGCCGCAGCCGGCCAGGCCTACGGCCTAGCCCGGGCTGCGCCCGGTATTAGCAGTTTTTTTAAATTTGTCTGAAAATAATAACAAGAGGCCAATGTTCTTATTTACGATGGGCAAAATTTCCCCAACTGACCAGCCCCCGTCTGTAGTTGGATCTGGTTTGCCGTCTAAGACAATTTGCCTTGCGTTAGCAAGAGTCTCCACCCTGAACAGCACTACGCTCCTTTCGGCCGTTTTTTTACACAGCGCAGCCGCGTGACAGACACACAGACTGACAGACAGATTGAGTGACACACCACGCTACGGGATCATCGGTCGCAGTAAACCGCATGACGCATACATGTTGTGCAATCGATGCGCCTAACAACGTTGGTCACTATCGGTGTATGCAAGAAATGCTGTCAGTCGCATCTGTTTGTCCGTCTGTCTGTAATTTTGTGCCTTGACTTACACACTATTTCGTAATGTTCGCACAGTCGTTTTAATGACTGTTTTGCAGGTTCATCTGGGTTAAGAAAGAGCTCGCGACGTTTCCAAAGAAACGTTTAGAAATCGCTGTTGTTGGAGCAGTGCAGATGTGCTTATTAACGACTGACAACAGCGTTATAATGTTGATTTGGGTCGTTTCAAAACTTCAGCTTGCAGTGAATTCCTGTAGCACCTGTCTTTGTTGAATCATGTGATGTAGATGAATCTTGATCCTGACGTAATCGGATACATCACCAAAATACGTATTGAACATGACGGCAGACAGCCTGGCAATGGATGGCGGCTGGACAAGGTACGTGTCCTACACTCTTTCGGCTTCATGTTTTATTAGAAAGTCTCAAAGGCTACAGTAACAGCATTCTCATTGCGCATACATATTTGTATTGCATCCCTTTATTTTACTAATAATCGAAAAAAAAACAATTAAGTTGCATCTATCGACCTGTACGTCGCTGATTCATTGCGTACAGATTGGCGAGTTAAGAGCGAGTGTAAATCGTGAATGTAATTGTCTTGTCATTGGCATGCAGATAACGCTGGAGAAGAAGTGGTCGAGTGAAGTGGACGTGATGGAGTTTCCAGTGCAGCGGTGGATGAGTGTTGATCAGGACGATGGCGACACAGTACGCGAAGTCGCTGCACAGTTTCCAGCATCTGACAAAACACCTGGTATAAATATTTAATTATTTATAAGGAACATTTTCTTATCCCTTTGAGTTGATGACTGTTGGCTGGCTGAGAGAAGGGTATGTTGGTATATTTTTTGTTTTCGAAGTTTTATGCCTATAGCACCTCTACATGTAGATACGCACCGGAGGAATTATGTTTTCGGGAGTGCACGCTATCTGTCCGTGATTCTATATATTGTGGTGTCCCAGCTGCTCTGTACCGTCCAGTTCCGTTTGACTACACTGTTTATCTTGCACTAGTAGTTTTTCGATGCAGCCGGAAATTTAATGTGATGTAACATGTGGAAAACTTTGAAGTTTATGCGAACATTTCAGTCGGCACAAGCGGATGAGCGAGTTTTATCTTGTTTTTATTTAGTTTCTTTTATATTTGTTTTATTCTTCGTAGTGATAGGCCTATATAGATCTATTGACTGTGACTGAAGCGACGCGCTACGTGGTGCAAGTGGAGACTGGCGACACAGACAACTTTGAACCTATCACTGACGTCTACATTGTGCTCTGTGGCAAGCACGGCGACTCAGGGCAGCGATATCTCAGCAAGAGCAAGGAAGGAGGACTGCTCTTTGAACTCTTTAAAGTCAGTATTATACATTGGTTCATATTCTGCCGTCTCCTGATACTTTTTTTCGCTTCTTTCAACATGTGTTGAAGAATGCAGAGTGTTGCAGACAGAACTGCAGTTAACTGTGTTTGTTTAACATATCGGCCCACATATCATTGTAAATATTATTATCTTATTGGAAGTATGTCATGTGGTCATGGAGAGTGACACAGGGTGTTAATTCACGTGTCCATCCGTCATCTGTGCCTAGTAACAGAGTAAAGCATACTGCCAGCCCAAGTAGCAGCCCGTCCTTATTTGTTATTACGTCAGTCTGCACACTCCGTTACACGGCACTGTACTTATAAGGTGTATAATGTTATTATTAAATGGCTGAAAATTTGAACTTGTCGTAGAGTTTTGTTTACTAACTAGTTGACATCTGCAGTTTTTGTTTGTGTCATTAACAGACCGATACATTCCGTCTAGAAGCCATTGATCTTGGCGAGCTTCAAAAGATCATCATTGGCTACGAATCAGGCCCCAAGTGGTCTCTGGACAAAGTCACAGTTCGAGAATCCGACGAGGCTACTGAAGAATACGTATTTATTCGGTGAGATCATCGTGTGACATTTTTAATTTATTATTTTCGCTGTCTGACTCCGAGTTAATTGTAAGATCATACATTTAATCTTAGCTTATAGTACAGAAAACAAATGGTTGAGTGTCATTTGTGGCCGAGCTTGAGGCTTGTGCAAAGTTTCCTGGGCTCCAACTACGATACGATACGAGATGCTATTTTACCTAACGTGCGCTCGAAAGCCGACATGAGTCAGCTTAATCTGCCGCACGGAAACGACAACTAAAAAGTGTAAAAACAGAAAAAAAACTAAAAAGTAAAGACGGATATGCCAAGAAGTAACAGTGAGCAGTCTGGGGGAATACAAATGCCAACATTTACGTTTAATTACAGAAAGCTGTTTGCTATATCAAAGAATTTTTAACAAGAACTTGGTAAGTAAATAAGCAATAAATAAGTAAGCCAAGTGCATTAAAATTAGTGCATCCAAAATTTACTAGTTCGGTTTACAGTTTTGTTTATATTAGCGGAAAATCAGGACTTCTACCTTCCCTCGGAGATAATTCAGCAAACCATTTCGATCAATTTGAGAGTGACCTAAAAGCTGAAACCTATAGTTGCCCTTCTTAAGTGGTGCTGTGTTGTAACTGTCAGGCCAGTATCAGAGTACGGCGACTGGAGACAGCTGGAGTTGACTGGAGTGAAACAACCTATCCAGGTCGAGGTGGACAACTCTGACGCTTAATTGCCTTCAGACAAACCGACCAACAACTAACTGCAAACGCAATATTTTAAAATCACACAAGTATTGAAGCATACTTAGTAATAAAATAGGAGACTGTTGATTTCTTACCAGTTGCATCGATAAATTAATTGAATTAAGTAATCTATGTTGCGCACTCTGCTTCATCCGTCGCTTACAATTCCACTTCTGATTTTCAACTGAACACTGTCAACTGCATTTTCTTTTTTTCTTAGACCTGCGGTATGTATAATATGTAGGCCCTTATGTACGTGTTATTTGTAAGTTGTTGCACTGACTCTAATCAGTTTTATAATTTCATAGTATCACATTTGTCGTTATCTATTTTCAAGTGCCTTATATTTGTATGCAACGTTGGTCGCTGATATTCACATACACTCGAATAGCTGTAGTGTATTGCACTTCGTTCATTCAAGAACTCGGTTAATATGTGGGGCTCTGTGCAGGGCCGCATTAAGGCTAGTGCGGGCCCTGGTGCTGTGCCAAAATGCGGGCCCCTTACAGACGCACAGTGACGTAGTCAAGTAAGTAAGAAAGTAGGTCAAGGTGAGCTGTAATTTGAAAGTAATAGCCTTAGCAATTGCGGGCCCCCAAAACTGCGGGCCCGGGTGCTGCAGCACCCCCGTTAATGCGGCACTGGCTCTGTGCCATACCTAGGAATTAGTGCCCCAGGCCTCAGTAACCTGTAGCCAGTTTCCAAGGTTGCGAGTACTTGCAAAATTTCAAAAGCGTCATGTCGCATTCACGAATCCTGCTTGGAACTTAAAATTCCACAAAACAGTAATTGTAGCCTCCATCATTTGCACGCATGGTATGCCATGTTATGCATAGCATGCCAGTTTCTTTTTTTTTCTATGGTATGTTGCTGTCTTCAGCAGCTTCGTGACATGCTGTCTCCATTCCTAGGTCCACAGTTTTTTTCCTGTTCAGCATCATTAAAATTACTCGTTCGTATGGGCCCTGGGGCCGGCTTATTTATTTACTGCAGCTTCATCCTGGCCAGACTTTTTGTATTTCTCACTTGATTGACAATTTTCCTACATTATCAAGATAAATGGTTAATTTATTGTGTGAGACTGTCTGTGTGTCCCTTGTTTTCTGATTCTGTGTTCACGTTACTGACTATGCAGTAGTATGATATTTGTATAATGTTGTTAGCCATGATGATTTCGCAAACGTGTTGATATTATTTTCTGCTATTAAAATTTTCAGCACATTGTAAAAAGTATGTTTTCATGTAAACAAGATCCCTAGTGCTCTTAGCAAATGCAAAAGAATTTTTTAGCACGTCATTAGTAGTTCAAAGTCAATTGAAGTTTACTATATAGAAGATGGCACGGTCGACATATCCACTTGTCCATGTTACTGAGATACTCCTAAAGAATTATTGCAAATAAAAAGTCAGCACAAACTTCAGTTTATTTCACACATGTTTAAAAGCTCACTTAATTATTGTTAAATTTTGCAGACAGCTTCATATCGGCTGCACAGTAATGTTAGTACTGTCACAAATGTTTAACTGTCAGTTTAAATATGTTTCAGTCTGAGCAAACATTTAACATGCAGTACCTTACTTCTAACATTCATCACGTTCAGCGCAAGCAATAAGCTGAATAAAAATATCTAAAACAAAATATCTAAAACTGACAAAAACACTTATGGTCAAATTGCAGTTACTTACTTTGCAGCTCATTATTCTAGCTTGTGGGCATGAGCTCAACAAAATATCACATAGAACTTTTTGTTTTTGATATTCACCAAACACTTCCCAGCTAACTACTGATTTAACCAATTTGCGAAATTGCAAAAGCCCTTATTTGCAATAAAATATTGCAAAATCTGCAGTTCATTTGCCCCAACAACACCCCATCAAAAATTCAAAATGGGGCATAAGTTGGGACGGGAGAGCACTACACTTACATATACTTACAAATAACTTAACAACTTGTGAAAAGTTACATAAAAAAGTCATGGAGACTGTTGACATTCAGCTGTGCTCACATCATTGGGTAGGCTAGGTATGCTGTACAATGGCCGGGGTAAAGCAAACCCTATGTACAATTGCAATCACTTCTGACTCTGGTGACAAAAACAAGTTTCAACAAGTCACAAAAAGTTCGTTTTACAAGTAAACATAACTTTATAACATAATATAGCAGTCCATCTATGAGGGTGTGGAGACAAGGCCTGCAGGACCCTGGCCCAGCAGCTGACCACCCATGCTGGTGTCGAGTGGTTTAAAACCAAGCTCCTCAACAGGAATGCCAAACTGTGTCAACTTGGACTCATATGTTCGTAGCAGATCATTGTGTGCCTGCAAAAACATTACACCATGTGTTTATACAGTAAAGGTAAAGGTAATGTTAAATGAAGAATTGACAAAAAACTCTTTGCAAAAACCTAACCTCAGAAGCACTCGGATATGACACTCACTGTTAAGGAATCTCAGTTTTACATGCACACCCACGCATTTATCCACAAACGGAATGAAACATACCGGACTTTGCCTTATCAGCCAAAGATCGTCTTCATTTACCGACCTGGTCGCAGATGGATAGAAGGACGAGTGGGTCTTGTCATCGTCGTTCTTAGCACGTAGTCCTCGAGGACCACTGCATTGCTCTACCATGTGCCTGACAGCATCTCTCCACACATTGGCTGAGGGAAGGAGGCGTTGGCTATCATCACGGATTTGGTCCAGTCAGTGTTTTAGACAACAACTGGGACGACGTTTCTATGATCTGTTTGGGAAATGGCCGAGAGACAGGAGAAACAGGCAGCATAGAGTTTGACTGACTGGGAAAGTATATGGCATTCTGGCAATGTCACCAAAAATGGAGATTATATCTGACAACGTGATCTATAATTGGAGATAGACCAGTCTGGCTTGCAACTTTGGCATTATGGATGTGGTTCTGCCATCTGATGACGAACATCTGACGCTGACATTTCATGTGAATGCGCTCAATGATCCTGGCATCTTCAGCACGTACAGTCCATGTCTCTGCTGCATACAGAAGGGCGGAAAGAACGAGTGCCTTGTATGTCCGGATCTTGATGGGCAGTAATAATCGACGGTCACAAGGATGACATCACAAATAATGCAAGAGCAGTACGTGTCTTGATGTCTGCTATGGCTACATGTACAGCACTGGTTAAATTACTCTGCATGAAGTGGTTGGTATTTGGTCACAACTTGTTTACATTAGTATGTACCACTGTACCAGCAGGTCTATGAATATGAATATAATAACAAATATACTGGATGAACTGACAGAGACAGACTGATGGAGTGTTGGTATATCGGCAATGAATTGTATTATTATAGCAAATATGGCAGCTTGACTTAGTTCTGTTTTCTCTCTTGAAGTTTTGCACTTCATACTGTGCTCTCTTTCGAAATTCACTACTGCCAATTTGAAACAAAAACTGCATATTTACCTTGCAGACTCGAGCCAATTCATACTGCAGGTCTTTGATTGCACTGTTTTTGGAGTCAAGAATATCCTACAACACCAGAGTATCAGTAACATGCTAATAGGAATGTACAAACTACAAATAATAAAAATTGCTTTCCTAGATGAATTTAAAAAGTTCTTCAGTATCTGCCAGCAAACTCTTATGAATGTTGCAAGCGGGTATCTCTGTTCAGCTGACACTGTCTAACTTGCTTACTATTACTATGTATCATAGTAAGCCTTCTTTGTATCAAGTCTGATAATGGGGAGCTCTCTGCCAAAGAGTCTGTGACCTGTCCACCCATTTCAAATCTATGCCATATATTATATTTTTAAAAGACACTTTTTGACACTACCAATCTGATACACAGCACACTTGAGGCTTTATCGATAGTGATCTAGACAGTGACATTTAGTCCTATTTTACAGTCCATCACACACCAGAACTACCTCCAATTTTCTTGTGACGGCACTGAGAGCAGCTGGGTCAAGGTTCGATGCAGCAAGAACTTCATTGAACTGGGCTTCTTTCTTTTCTAACATGTCGGCAAATGCTCCAAGTTTCTTCTCAAGCAGGTAATTCTTGAAACTGCTCTTCTGCTGGACTTCATGCACGGCCTTTACAAATTTGTTGTACAACTCATCACGCTCCGTTTGAATCTGCACACCAAGTCAGCTTGCATCTTGTAATCATAACAGTAATAAGTTTACTGCTAACTGGACAAAGGCTGTGGTACTATATCACAATATTTCACAAGCAAGTAAGGGTGTTGAGCTGCAAGATGCCACCAACAGAAAGCTTTAGTGCACAAGTTTATAAAAAAAACACTATGAAACAATAAATTACTAAGTGACGCAAAACAAGTTCATTATATAACAGTTTTTTTTACTTTTGCATTCAACGTTTGTAAGAGATAATTCTTGCAATGAGAAAAGATTAATTATACTTCCGACGTGATATGGATCTATGTACCTTAGCAAAACGCTGTTCAAGTACTTCATGTTCCCATTCTAGAGCTTTCAACTGTCCTTCTGTGACTTTGAGACGAGCCTTTGTTGTCTGTTATAAAATATTCCAACAACACAAAATATATTAGATTACAGTCCACAAGTGCAAGACTACAGTCAATATTAGTACAAATTTTGAACTCGTTATTCAACAGCAGTATTAATTTTTATTATATTAATAATATTTCATAATGACAACATACAGAGAAAAGCAGTTTTAGGAAAAATATTACTGGAGTGGCTTGCCTTCAAAAATGCAGTAAACACAAAATTTGGAACTCCCAAAATACAAAGCCAATACTACATACTGACATATACAAAAATTGCATAATAAACACAGGTACTTGAATGCTAAACAAATCTACATGCAATGCATTCTGTTTGGCCACATCTGCAAGCTGACCCATCACATGATTACGCCCAGGCACTTCAAGCTCCATCAACCGTCTACCAGAGGATAGGTGACACCTGAGCGGTCACTCCACCAGTCCTGGCTGTGGAAAATCAAGGGTGACCTAAAAACACAGAACATCTGCCTCTCCTCAGCATTGCAAATTGCACATGGACATTCCTGCTGGCTTCATGTCCAGGCAAAAGCTACACTCCAAAAGGAGCGTGCCATTTGATGACAATGATGATCATTCTGTAAGACTGTCCTTTTTGTTCTATATGATGGGGCTTCAGCTTACAGTCCCTAAATTGTGCTGCTGCATACTTACAGCAAGCAACTGCTTGTCCTTGTCATAGTTAGTGAGTTGGCGTCGCAGTTCGTCGACTTCATTGTTTGCCTTCTGCAGAGGCTCCGACAACTTCCTGTTCTCAGACGTCACTTCTGCCATCTGTTTCTCAAGCCTCTCTTCCTTCTTCTTCATTTCTTCCACTTGCTCCTGATCCAATAGATCATCATAACACAAAACCATCAGAACACCAACAAGTCACTTCAGAATGTGATCATAATTTTGTAACTTCAACCGTGATTACAAACAACAATAAAATAAAATGCGAGCCCATAAAACTGTCTACAAATTTTTCACATGGTAATCTCGCAACATTAAAGCTCAGTTCACACCATCCATGTTCATTGTTCACAGCTCATGAACATGAGTGACGTGAACTGACTCTTAGTCTACCGATAATAACAGGACAGACAGATATTAGAGTGCTATCATCATGGCAAATCCATCGCAAGAATTCATCTGATCAACTTAATAACTGTAGTGGTAGCCTTCTTCCTCAGTGTCGAGCAACCTGGCAGAGCTAGCCACGTTCACAATGTGGCACTCAAGTGGCAGCCTACCCTCACACAAAGCCAACCAGTATTGGCACAAACTTGCCCATACGCTGTTCAAATCTATGCCCAAAATTTGTTAGCTGGCACAGCAGAAATGGGACATCTACGATATTGATGTGCATTGTTCTTTGTCCATCTGTCCATGTGTCACATGCAAACATTTCTGAATCTAAGCAGGAAAAGTGCTACATGGTTACTATTAAATGTGAACAGGAAATTGGGGTTTATAATTTAGAATCTGCCATCAGATTTGTGACTAGAAATAGGTCCACAGTTCCACCATTCTGTGCATTTCCTGCTGTAGATGTGCTATGATTCCGTCATATCAAGAACAATACTTTGTTATTAGACCATTAGACTGATTGGGCAATCAGTGTGTAACCTTGAGTGTGTTGATGAGTGCGAGATTGTTAAGTGTGACATCATTGTAATAATTCTTGATATCACTGAAAGCCTTCTCATGGTTCCTCATCAGCATGTTGATCTGTGCATTCTTTCTCTCCTCCACTTCATGCAGTTCTGTCTTGCGACGAAGATCAAGCTCGTCACGCAATGCTCGCATCTTACGCTCATATTTCTGCTCAATCTCCATTGCACGCTGCTCAAATGCTGCACGGTGGTTTGTCAACTCTTCATCATGTGCCTGTTGTTACATAAGAATTACACAGCACCATAAAAACTATGCGGCATTCAGTCTACTGAAAATTTAAACAGTTTTTAAAATACTTGCTGCAATACAAATTTAATGGAAGACAATACTTACCAGCTGTTTATACAGCATGTCTCAAAAAACCAGACCCCAACGAATTTTTGGCATAACTTTACCAAAACAAGCCACTGATGCATAATTTAAGCAGAGAATGTCATGAAGCCGTTGCCTATTAGTCATGCCCAGAAAGTATGGTATAGGTCGAGAACCACCTGCACGGTTGCTATAGCAACCAGAGCATCGTTGCAAAACATTGCGCACAGGTCTACCACGTAAGTTTGACAACGGAGTTTCTTATGGTCTTCACTGATAATTAAAGTTGTTTATAACATTTTATCTGTTTACACAATGTGAGATATCATAAATAGCGAGTGTTCAAAGTGTTGTCCTTTAGCTTTGACAAAGGCTTGCTCGCTCCACTGGTCTATCACCTTGCTAACTATGGTCTATTCAAAATCAGCCTAGACTTCCACCAGTCACTGCTTCTGGACCATGTCACGTACTAGCTTCTTGTATGCTCCTGCATGTAGCCCCAAGTTTTTGTACCCAACTGCGTTAAGATGCAGACAGATTGGCGACCACAAATCCAGTGAAATGTAGTCTGGCATTTCTTGACACAGAAACTCAACTGTCAAACGTGCATGGTGCAGCAGTACTACAACACCAGCACACTGGTTTACTGCCTGTTTAAACACACTTACGTGAAATGCTGTTTTAATTAAAATTATGCACGTCAAATGATATTGATATAACAGCACTTTGGTGAAGTTATGTTAAAAAGTGACATGTGTTTCCTAAGAAATCCAATTGCCAAGCTTGTTTTGCAATGATGCTATGGTTGCTATAGCAACTATGAAGGTGGTTCTCGACCTATACCGAACTCTGTAGACAAAACTAGTAGGTAATAGCTTCATGATCTTCTCTACCAAAAATTATCCACAAGTTATGCCAAAAAAATCGCAGAGGTCCGGTTATTTAGATACGGTGTAGATTACACAACACATGACAACACTTTCATGTTGTTGAATAAAACTGTTAAAGAACATGGAGAACTGGGAAAAGTAACAAAATTGTCACAATGTAAGCAAAAATTTTAAAAATACATCAAGTCTACCAAGAACAAGTTCTATGGCTGTTTTTTTGCCACAGTAACTCCTGCTTATCCAAATATATATAAAAAAATAAATAAATATAAAAACAATGTGTACCATATGAGCTGATTAAACTACAGTATTTTTCAATATAAGAAAACTCCAAAAATCTCATTCCTGCTGCAGATCATTTATATACCACACAAAAACACCTACCTTCTTCATGTTCTTGATAATGTCTTCATGAGCAAGCTGTTGTTCTTTCAGTTCGACCTTCAGACCTCGTTTATCCTTGCGCAGTTCTAACTCATTGCCTCGGTTTTCATCCTGAGCCAACTTCAGTGCCACTGTTCCCTCAGCTTTCAACTCAGATATGTTATTCTGATGCTCATATAATAGATGCTTCACTTTCTGTTTGTAGACCTTTACACAGATACCCACAGATAAACATAAGACATGTCGTCATTTAACAAGAGTTCAACATCAAGTGTCTGCATCTTCACATTTACTTTTGTGTCTAAGAGTAAATTGAACAAATCTAATTCTTTGCAACTATTAAACTTCATGAAAGAACACAGCAGAAATTCCAACCACCAGAGATGGATTGGACACCTTTCTAAAAAGTTTCACAAGTTTCTGGAAAAGATCATTCGTGAGAAACAGCCACCAGCTATTGGCTTAAAATAGCAAATATAAAGAAAATTATTGCTGTTTAAACAAAAATAAGTCCATACTTTAATCTCAATCTGGTGCCTCTCTTCACTGTCCTCCATTTCACGATCTTTGTTTCGCAATTCGGCTCTCTTTTCCTCCAACTGACGCTTTGTGATCTCCCAGAATGTGTTTACTTTATCTCGTTCGAGTTGGAAATAATTACGCTCTTCGCGTTCACGGTCCAACTCCTCACGAAGACGGTTTACGTGTTCTTCAAGCTGTTGGCAACATATCATTTTACTACACAGACATTTTTGCATGAAAGAAAAACACAGCATAAAAATTAAAATACATAGAAAACTGGCCCATTAAAATTCAATCACACTGTATACTAAAACTGACCCACAATTATGGCTAAAATTCATAATGTCACGATAGATAAACCTGCTCAATCGCTCTACGCATGTCAACTAAAATTATTCATTTATTTACTTTGTTATAAAATATTATGATTAGTTTTGTCACTGATGTCATCAACATGTTGATCTGATATCAGTCATTGCCAATCTGATATAAGGGATATCAGTCCAGATAACTGAAACTAAATAATAAACAACTGCTTTTAAGAATAATAATGGTTAATTTTATTACCTGTAATCCTACTACACATATATTTAAATACTCTGTTATGCATCATGTTTTAACTAAACAAACAGATGCTTTAACATCTGTGCCCGTCATTCATTAACATATGTTTTTTTCAACTGTTATGTCATATTATGTTAGAACTGAACCTACCTGTTCCTTTGTCATTTCTTCAGTTGTTATACCATCAATTACAACTGGCGTCTTTGCAGTTTTCTTTTTACTCTTCTGTCCTGCTTTCTTTCCACCTTTATTTGCTTTCGGTGGCTGTAACAAGCAAGCATGCCATTTTGCAGAATTTCCAAATATATAACTTGCATCTCAATTAGAAATCATGATATCACAATTAACAAAATGTGTTATTGCAGCTGGCCTCAGCACTGAATGTGGCTGTAAAACATAGCTAATAACACAGTTACTCACCCACAAAGAAAAGAATGGAACTATGCAGTGGTGCTTGGCCAGGAGCAAAACCGATGAATCAGATTCATTAAATGCAATTCAAAAATTGAAAATTTTAAAGAATTAGTTGGCACATTCCAATTTAGATTTCCATACAACATACAATTTACTATATTTGCACCTGGAGTTTCATTGCCTCACGTGGAAATCCTATACCTATGCATTCCAAACTTACCACATGCCACTATCTTAACCAGACATCAATGTTGAATTTAGAAAACTGCAAATAAATCGCTCTTACAATGAATAAATCACGTTAACCAGGAACAGCAAAAAAATGGTCGGTAGATTTGGCAACTACATAATAATCATGGAGGTGTTTGCACTAACTGAGTCTGAAAAATTCTACTAATCAATTACAAGTCACCATAATCAGCAAAAAACGAAAAACAACTATATGGAAGCATTACTGGGTGAATCAGCACCATCAATGCTTGCAGAAAATTTGAAGGTGCAGCTGACGGCAGCAGTGTGTGTCAATCTACTCATTGTGGGCGTTAACTGTATCTTGAATAATAGAGTTAGGCTCAGTTTTAGACTTAGAGTTTAAGGTTAAAGGTCAGGTTTAGTGTTAGAGTGAGGATAACAATGGCTGATGTTATTTGCACTTAAACAAGTGTGAATAGGCTGAATGCTATCCGCACTTAAGTAAGTAAGTAAGTAAGTAAAACTATATTATAGTGCGCCATAAAGCTGACCTAGCCAGCTTAATCTGCCGCACTCGTAGTGATCAAACCGTTGTCCTAAAACAAAAATCCAGGGTAG
>Ga0126335_1001358_pt1 | contig 13590 bp, 11 predicted proteins | sample OlaspJWI45metaG_FD_108409 | JGI IMG/M metagenome (GOLD analysis project Ga0126335, IMG submission 108409) | Marine gutless worms symbiont microbial communities from Oahu, Hawaii - Olavius sp. 1 OAHU.JWI-45 metaG | ecosystem: Host-associated > Annelida > Digestive system > Unclassified | place... | reverse complement strand
CCTTGTGCTGTGGGTACCAGATAGGGGTAGCAGAGGAAGGGGACGCCCGACTGGCACCTTCATCGACACTCTAATGAGGGACACAGGACTACAGCTGGAGGAAATGCATGCCTGCATGCAAGAAAAGGACAGTGGAGGACCATTGTAGCTCGAGCTGGAACGAGCTCGACATAGTAGTAGTAGTAGTAGTAGTTAGTAAAGTCCAGCACTGACCTCGGCTTCAGTAGTCCTGAGCCAGACACCAGCTTACATTGCAAGACCATGGATACGGGGCTAGTGCATCACATGGTGTCTGTTCACTTCCAAGCCGTTAAACCAGTACCAAATTATACTGCCTAGTGACAGAGGTATGAAGGTGTAAATAACTTGCCCAGAGTTACTATGCACTGGTACCCGGCCGACACTCAAACCCGCAACCTACTGTTGTCATAGATCCGATGCACTACCAAGTGAGCTACCATGCCTCCCACTCAAAACGTGTATGTATGTATGGTGTCATAGCCCTCTATGGGGCCGTAGACCTCCTTCTCCGGGCATTTCCATGAGCCTGCTCCAGTCCTCCTTCCCAAGCAATGATGTTTTCCATCCATTCCATCCTTTATCTTCCTCTTTTTCTCTTCCCATCAGTCTCTCCTTCAATGGATGCTAATACCATACTCTCTCCTCGTCTTTTCCAGTGTCCATACTTTCAAATCTTGCATTTCCTCACTTCTGCCAGCATGCTTCTTTCTTTGCTCACTCTTACTTGTTCTCTCACCCATTCGTTTGTTTTTCTTTCTGTCCAACTGACTCTCATTATTCGCCTCCATATCCACATTCCAATGCTTCAATCATCTTTTCTTCTTGTTTCCTGATTGTCCATGTTTCACATGCGTATAATGCCACACACCAGATGAGGGCTATTGCCAATCTCACTTTCAGTCCAGTGCTCAGTTCTTTTGATTTCCACACTTCAGCCATGTTGTTAGTTACTGCTTTTGCCAATGCTATTCTGTTTTTGATGTCAGTGTGACTATCTCCGTACGATGTTACGTAGGAGCCAAGGTACTTGATTTTCTCCCCTTTTCTAACCTCTCTCCTTCTATTTCTACCGATCCTTCACCATGAATTGTCATTGCTGATGTCTTTGATTTGTTGATCGTCAATCTGACCTCTTTACTCTTCTGTGTCAATTCCTCTCCCATCTTACTGCATTCCTCCTTAGATCTTGTGATCATCGTGGTGTCATTGGCATACCGAATATTCCACATGCATCTTCCCCCAATGACTTTTCCAGGTCTTTCTTCAAGTCTTTCTTCCACTTCTCTCATGATCTGTTCTCCGATGGCCTTGAACAGCAATGGTGATACTAGGCAGCCTTGCCTCACCCCTTTCTCAAATGGGAATTCCTCCGTGTGTTCATTGTCTACCCGCACAATTCCTTTGGCATCATCATAAAACACGTACAATCTGCAATGAAGCTGTGTCCAAGGGGAGTGCAAACCTGTGCACTGATCCTTTCGTGTGACCATGACCTTGAGATTAACCCAATGACCTTAAAACTCAAAGGCAACCTAGATATTCTAAAGATGTACCTCCACAACAAAATGAAGTTGCTATTTTAAGGCATTCAAAATCTAGCGCTTGCACTGAAAAAATACGAAAATATATCTCAAGGTCAAAAGTCAAGGTCAAACATCAAAAATTCCATCACTTTTAGCATTATTGTAACATATATTCCAATCAAGTCCCAGCAATTTCAGACCAGTAGTATTTGAGTTGCACGCTACTGCTAAGGCACTGAATAGCCTAATATTTGCTGTTTTTCGCAGATGTGACCTTGACCTTGGACCCACGACCTTGAAATCCAAACGTGACCTAGAAATTCTGATGATGTATCTCTGAACCGAAAATGAAATTGCTAGGTTAAGCCATTCGAAAGTTATAGCCTGAATTGAAAAAAATACAAAAATAGCTCTTGGGGTCAAAAGTCAAGGTCAAATGTCACCAACTTCCAAATACTAGCATTTACCATGGGATATATTCCTACCAAGTTACATCAATTTCTGTCCAGTACTTTTTGAGATTTTGAGGGACAGACAAACAAATGCCAAAAACAATACCTGCTTCTAGCATAGCTAGCATACAGGAAACTATGACTACCAGTTTCTTAACTCACATTGGAGTGGAGTATTTAGGATCAAAAAGTAGTCTTGCTCTAGCATACACACTCTGCAGTGTTCTTGGAATATTTTCAGCTGCAAATGTAAGCACACACATCATCACAGATGAGCAATAGACTGTGACGTGATTTTAATTTTGATGCTATTTCTTATGCTAACAGCATTGGAAATTTGCATCCTAAAAACGCCAGAATATCTTTTTTTAAATCTAAATAATACTTAATGAACAATGTCACACTGTGCTTTTCTCTTTTTTTGGGAAAATGTCCATAATCTGCTCATACAATGTGACCAGAATGTCATAAGTATTGGTATGTTTCACATTCTACTCAACACATAGTATGCCAATATGGAGATGACTTTCTCAGATTCAGGAAACTGACTGCAATGGTACCATAAAACGAAGTGTTCATTGGGATGCCATGGTGAATAGGAACAAAAAGTAGAAATATTTTTGATATCATTATTACTCAGTACACATCATCACAGCATCCCTATTCACCTTGTCTTACAGAACCAACAACCAAAACTGGGTAACAAAACAAGCATTCAAGCACCACAAAAATCAAAATATTTAATGCAACTAACTGCTCTACACAAACATACCATACAAAAAATAACACTAAAACACTGGCTTTGTTGCCTTTGACAACATCCAGCTCAGTAACAGAGTGGGTCTGCATTTACAACATGCGATGACCATCATAGATCAGCATGTAAGATGACATTTTACCTAAGACTTATCAGCTGAGCTGTTTATAATGATATGCATTGTACAATGCTGACTGATAGCATAATTTATTTAAGAGCCAAATTATTCTGACCCACATAGTAATTATGTAAACAATATGAGTACTATACCGAGCCTGATGTAAATGTCATTATCTTTAATATACTCCTTCACAAACTTCCTCTCCTCTTCATCAGCACATTCACTCACCAGCACCAGACAGTGGGCATTTGTCAGTGGAAACTCCTTGCATCAACAACAGACAAACTAAATAGCTTAGTATAAACTTTGTGAAGAATTTCAACATCTCACACTCACAACTAATCAATTTTTGTCATTTTGTGCATCCTCTTGTATTTCATTCAGACATACATAACACTTAGACTCAGCAGTAATTCACAAAAATTCTGAATGCCACCTTTAAGTCAACAAGTAAGATAACCAGCATTACAGGGTCCTCAGTGCTCCACAGTTTAGCTGTAGTTTCAGGTTATAGGCCTACTACGCCGACCTGTCTAGTCTTAAAAGCACTTAGGCCTACATAGATGGAAGTTTTCCACTTGACAGAAAAGCGTAATTAACATATTTAGGTCAGTTATGTCATGTTACTAAGTATAGCTCGCTGTGCAGTATTGCAGCTTTGCATTGCTGACCTCTGGCGATAAAATGAAAAGAATGGCATTTTGGCATACTTTTCGCATTTTTTTGCAAATTTTGCCACAATTAAAAACTTTTCCCAGAAATCTAAGTACACGCATCATCCTCATACTAGACGCCACATTTGTGCCAAATTTGACGTTCTAAGGCCTTCTCAGTCCTGAGATATCGTTAGGAGAAAAAACATTCACCCACCCATGCAGTTTATTTCGCCATCCATGAATCTCAGCGATCTGCATTGAGGAAAATCCAATTTTGTTAACATCATTGTGATAGCAATCTACTGAAAAGTTATACATACTCCTTCAATTTTTGCAAAATTCTTTTTCAATTGTTCATCTTCTTCTGCAGTCCACTGCCCAAAGTTGCAATAATGTAGTAATCCTACAACAAGATAGACATAAATTTTCACCATATATTAGCCAATGAAACAAAACAATGTACAATGTACATCAAAAACAACATTCATAATAAAACTGAAGTGCACTATAAATTTTGTTACATAAACTGTACTTTTCCTTAATCAGTCAAGATGTGACAATAATACTAAACAGCATCAAGAAACAGAGACTCACCAGCAGCCTGTACTTGATGCTTGTGTCTCAGGTAAGATGTGGAGTTCTTCATATGTAGCTGACTAAGTTCTGCTGAGTTGGCTCCGACCCTGTTTATGTTATCTTCCTCTTTAACTCGGCGTTTAGACCTCAAGCTCCCAAATGAACATGACGCTGCTTGGTGAAAAAGCCGCACAAGACCAGATGCTTTATTGCTGCTAACATCATCATCTACATCAATCTGCATACACACAGATACATCAGGTGTGTAACTCATTCACACAGAAAGGTTCGGCTCACAGGTGACTTCTGTCGAAGACCTATTTGTGAGACAAGATTTAATACTAGTATGCTGTACCTCCAGTAAAGCAGCCTGATTACATAAACACTGAAATTATTAACCAGCAGCCAAAACAAAATAATGTTAAGACAGAAACCAACTAGAAATTTCCACTATTACAGGTCATCTTGGTTATAGAGTACAGACTTTCACTGAACATGCTGAACTATACATAACCTTTAATAATTTTTCAATATTCTACACCGCGTCTTTAAAAAACGAACCGCTATAATTTTTTGGCATAAGTTTGCCAAAACAAGCCATCAAGAAGCTATTACCTACTAGTTTTGCCTAAAAAGTTCAGTTTGAGAACCACCTGTGTAGTTGCTACAGCAACTATAGCATCGGTCAACTATGCAAGTTCAGCAATCGGTTGGCAATAGCTTCATGATCTTCTCCGCCAAAAATTATGCATCAATGGCTTGTTTTAATAAAGTTATGCCAAAAAAATCGTAAGGGTCCGTTTTTTTGAGACATGGAGCATAATGAAAGCTGCATACCTCATCATTTTCTTCATATAATTCTTCCTCCTCCTGTGGCACACCACAACAAGCCTCATCTGCCTCATCAGCACTAAACAGAGGTGGTGATGCCGGCACGTGAACATCAGCTATCACTGACGTCGCTGATTTACTGATCAGCTCATTCTGCTCTGCTGTAACAATGCAGTCTTCATCAGACATTTCAGAACAGACATTATCTTCAGTCAGCAAATGCTTCTGGCCTTCCTGTTGCAGATGCTGCAGATCTTGAACATTCAATAACTGAATTCTGCCAGCATCAACCTCGCCTTGGACTGAATGTGTTGCTACTTCTGGTATCGTGTGCTCAATCTCTTCAACATCCTCAACAGTAACATACACAGTGTAGGAAGGCGACAGAGATGGTGATACGTCTGACACACAAGGCAGATCAATAATATCTGATGCTAAACACAACTGATGCGGTGTTCTTTTCACTGGCTCGCTGCTGACTTCTGTATCTATTCCACTTGTAGACATCACACAAGCTCTTTCAGACAATGGTGAGCAATCAACATAACTAATACAGTCAAAGGACATATCATTCTTGCCTTGCTTGTCGTGATGCACAAGGTTGCACGTCTGAGTTTCGTCTTTAGATAGCAATCCTTGGCTTTCTACATAATCACCAGCAGAACTATCACAAGAGACTGTTACAGCTTCAGGCTCAAAATCTCTTCTGCTTACATCTAAAACTTCAGAAGACATATCTATCCTACCAGCTCCTTGAAAAACAATCTCCTCTGTTCCTTGTTGATTATCTGATGTGCCAGAATGCTTGCTTGATATTAACACTTTAGAAAGGCTTTTGGAACTTGAAGTTGGGGTAACAAATAACGAAGGTGGATGAGTCACAAAGTCAAGTCTGCGATGTATGTTCTCTTTCTTGACACTATGACATGGTGAAATCATCTACAGTAAAAACAAGCAATGATATAGTAATATCAAATATTTTAATATCAACTGACACAGTAAAGCTAAATACATCAGTCCAATAATGACTTTTGTAGCAATGCATACACATTACACATATTTAAAATACGTGTTCAAAATATCCTCCTCGTGCTTGAATGCAAGCTTGAAGATGTGAACATCACTGTCTGGCTGCTTCATCCATTATGATATAATTTATTACTCAGAACCTTCAAAAGTCTGTTACATCTCATCCCGATCTATATTATTATTGCTGCAAAGAACAGCACATCAGCAGTAGTTGCAAGCAGAAGCAATGCTTAACAAAGACAGAACATAATAAACTGTTATACACTGTGTCCAGCGAAAAAGTAAACAACAAATAATATTGGATAGAAATGTCCTCTGAAAGAAACACAAAATTTCATTAGCAAATATTCATTAACAGTAGAGTTATTAATCTTCAAATATAAACGACAAAATATCTGTTTCTGTTACGTCGATCAGTGCACTCAATGGTATGGAAGTGACCTTTGCTAACAGGACAATGCTCCTGCTCACAGGGCACGTCAGACCATGCAACTGTTAACCCATAAAACACCAGACTTCATCGCTCCAACTCTCTGGCCAGACTACTGACAGTCCTGACCTCAGGCCAGTAGACTAACAGATCTGGGGAAGCAGCAGAAGCGTGTGTACTGAAGCCGAATTCATGACGTCGCTCAGTTGAAATCGTGAGTGGAAACATTTCAACCAGATGATCAATTGATCATGGATAAAGCAGCCAGACAGTGATGTTCACGTCTTCAAGCTTGCATTCAAGCACGAGGAAGATATTTTGAACACATATTTTAAATATGTTTGACTTTTGCACAATGACAGTCACATGTCTAAACATTGCTAATAGTGGACACTTCATGTTTTCAGGTGGCCTCGCTAAACATGCTATAACTTTTGCAGACGTTGCCAGATTTTACTGAAATTTGGTGATTTGTTTGCAATTAGATGTTGCATTGCCGGAACAAAATTTGGTAAGAATCAGACATTGTTTGCCAGAGTTATGAAAATGTATACAGTGGTTTACTTTTTTCCAGACACACTGTATAACACTGTAACAAGTCCATAGTAAAACTGCTGGAAAGGAAACATTTAAACAGTGGAGTGTCTGGAAAACAAAAATTTTGGTATGGGGTCAGAAGCTGAACATTTGCTGGCTGCAAACTATAAAGCTATTCACAACATATAAACTAGCCTATACATAATGATGTTACATATGGTCAGCCAGGACGCAGTCGGGTTGAAACTGTTGAATCAAACCAAAGAAACACCCTCCACGTACTGGTGAGTGCACAAACTGTTGTAAGAAAATTACTATTATACCTGTTTGCCTGGAGTTACAGTAGGATAACTGATTTGCAGATTTGACCCTGATCTGTCAGTGTCATTAACATTAACTCTTTGTAAGTGGACAGGAGTCTGCACGTCACAACAAAACCTTGGTAATAATGTGCTGTCAAGTAATAACGGACTTCTCTCAGTACTGCATGTACTATCATTTTCACTCTTTTTCACTGGACTTTCACACATCATAAGCCCCACTTTGTTGAACTTTGAGTCAGTTGTGCACAATCCAAGCTTGTAGCCAGCTGAAATGGCTTGCGAAGAAGTTGGTTGTGTACTTACTGATGTTCTCTGTGTAGCCACAAAACAAGTATCAACTTCATCACAATCAACATCACTTGAACTCGCAGACAAAGCATACTCAGGTCCACACTTTTTACTGCTTATTGCAGAGTCTTCATTAAGATCATTTTCATGGCGAGAATTAGAAACTGCAGAGGATTCATCAGCAACCACTACACTGAACAACAAATGTTCAAATTCATTCTCGTCCGACACTTTGTGCACAGGAAGTTGGGGGGAATGTCCTTCAATTAATGCATCTTCACTGTTAATAACACTGCAGACTGAACTACGACCAAGTAATGATTCTGTAGATAATGTAGATGTAACAACAGTTTTCTGCATGTCTGCAGTGTCACATAGCTCAGGTGAAGACACAGTCAGCCTACTACTGTTAAAAAATGTTAACGATGGCGATGAACATTCACTGATCACATTCTTAGATTTGGTCTTGTGTGGTGTTGATTCTAAATTGCTGCAGTCTTTATGGCAATGGTTCTCAATTCCAACACAAGTGATTTTTTCATACCGATCACAGTTGGTCTGCGGCTTTTCTGACTCTGCTGAAGCAATGCAGCCGTCATCTTTAAATGCTGACAAACATTTAGTGCTGCCAATGTCTAATTCTAAACACTTCTTAGACACAGAGGAACCTACACCTGTTGTAGATAGTGTATGGAACTTGTCAACTGATGAAGTCTGTAATTCTGCCTCATATGGTGACACTCTGTCATGAACACGATGCCTCTTTTTCTTCTTCTTCTTGCCAGAACCAGAAGATGACTGTAAACCTTCAAATTCATCACAATCTTGGAATGATTTAACCTGCTTTTCAATTGCATTTTGCTTGTTACAAGATGTCCACAAACTGCAACAGCCACCTTCACTGTCTGGTTCAATATTCTGAACACTGAGGCCTAAATGGTCTGCGATCTGTGTACAACCATTTTTGACCACCATTCTCCCTCTGTCTGCGGTGTTGTGCTTCTTACCTAAAGCTACATTACAACTGTCAGTGTTGGAAAACATGTCATTAACAACCGATGACACATGTTCTTGCTTCTTCTTGTGACGTACTGACTGTGAACTTTCAAATTCACTATAATCTCCAATTGTTTTTTTATGTTTTTGCTGTTTCTTATTTTTCTTACACAACTCTGGCATACCACAGTAGCCAGGGTCACTAGATGAGAAATTTTCTACACTGCTGAAATTCAACTCTGAACAATGATTGACTACATTTACTGTAGTGTGTGAAGAAAGCTTACCACACTCAGCTCCATGCATAGTGACTGTTCTGTGTACCTTTCTTAACAGTGAATGCTGGTTTCTGTTGTCACACAACATCTGGCTTGGCGACAGAGAAGCAAGCAAACTTTTGTGTTTCTTTTTTGATTTTCTCTCATGGCGTTTTGACTCACTGCACAATTCTGCACAATCTGGACTCGGTTTCACAGGCTTTTTGCCTTTATCTTGTTTCTTTGTAGACTGTAATGTAACAGGTTTACTATCTGCAGAACAACCATTCGCTGTGTGAAATTCACTACTTACAGCAGACTGGACATTGCAATTGTTCATAACTCCTGTGGACAAAATGCTATGCATTTGATTAAGACGGGCTTCACTGACTTCTTCAAAATTGTGATTAGTTATCCTGGTCTGGCCTGCAGCATCAGAAGCATTTGTATCACCGTCACTACTAGTGTCACTCGTATCAGCTTTATGCACTGAGTCCCTAGTGCTGCTGACAACAACTGCAGTGTCAGGTACTCGAAAACTCTGATTATCTGATAATAAGCCAAACAATAAGTCTTCAAAATTTGACGACTGTTGTTCATGTGCAGTTAATGCTACATGCGGCTTGTCACAAAGTTCCACTGGATAGTCAGTGCCAGCGTGATATTCTGAACTGCACTTTGGATACATCTGAACCTCATCTATACACATTCTAGTTATATCGCTTTCATCATGCTGGTTGAATCTGAAAACATCATCAACTTTGTCCTTTTTGTGAGATGAACTGACACCAGATCCATCAGAATACAATCCATCTGCTTCAAGTGTGTCTCTTTTACGCTTACGTTTGTGCGACATCTGTAGCTCTCTCTGTATATTACATGCGTTGTGTATTCACAAATGCATAAAATTCATTTGTTCAGAAAAATCTTCAAATTAAAGACCCGGCAGTCTTCTGCAATATCTGTAACCTGAAATCAAAACATGCAAAATATTATACTTTTGTGACGTATGCACACAATACTAGAGTTGCTAGCACCATTGAGATAACCATTGACACTGCGGTGTTTAGCTACCATAGAACTAACACTGCCACCAGCATCTTGATAGCGTTCTTGGCGATGTTTCTGAAAACCGTTTTTCAAACTGTCTATCACTATGAAGACAGCACGCTTCTCACTAATAGCGGTCTCGGTCTCTTCAGTCACTGATAACGCCCCATTTAATGCTGCTGTCAAGCGACCACCCACCTTTTATCACAAACTGGACTGTCAATTACACAGTCGGCTGGCGGTGGAGAGATGTACTAATTGAGACCATAGCATCCAGTGTAGTGACCTTGTCACTTGTCAGGTATCAGCAGACCAGCAGCAGGCACCGGCCAACGCATTAGTGAGACCGATAAGCATTAACCACTGTCTAGTGTCTACGCAGTCACACACTAACATTGTTCTGCCTACAACGCGCATTGGTTATTTGGTCACTGTCATGGCCCTATAAGACTAATGACAGTTATACACATAGTATGGACTTCTCACATCTATGACGACTGCTTAACCTGATGTGATTGCCTCTGGGTGTAAATGCAACACAGTTGTATAGACGTTTGCATAAACCCACACTGCAATATGTTATGTAACAATGGTACATAACTGTTCAGCTTGCCACATGCCATGGCCAATGGCACCAGCAGAGCACTGCGCTGTGTTATACACTTCAACAGCTGATCTGTCAGTCGGTCTCTACCCTTCCCAGTTCCCACCCATTCACGCATCCAGGCTAGGCAGTGGGGTCCACGTCAGTAGAGCACCGTCGGTAGGGCGCTAAGGTTGTTTGCTCTCTGAAATCCACCCCCACCATTTGGAAGTTCATAAACGGACTAAGACGTTATCAAAAGTTGAAGGATACAGAAACTGAAGGGCTAATTGCTGGCCGAAATGCTGCCCGAAGATTATGAACATTTTCGGACAGTAGATTTTACGTAGATGTATGTAAATAAACAGAATTATAAATCAGTGTCTTTTTTTAACCAAGATAATTAGTGATAATTAATTGTGGCGCTCGAGTGACCGGCGCTGTACTGACCCTGTGCTCTATGGATGGCCACCCTAGGCAGTGTACCTGCTACACCTAAACGATACACAGATTCCTGGACATAACCAGCAGGTGAGTGGCTCTACTCAGCGTGTGCAATGAAGCGTGATATAATTAAGTTAAAGTAGGCCTACAACGGCGGCTTCTCGGGCTGGCTGCTTGCATTGACCCAACATTATAAGCTCAACACAGTTCACCCATGAATACGGCCCCAGTAGCATGTTGCAAGCTTAACACCAACGGATATTCAACATCGCAATATCATGTCAAAACACGGGCTGACACTGACCAAGCTATGATATCCTGCCATCGTAGCAACACCACACAATACACTGACCATTTTCTATTTTAAAGCCAAGTTTTCACACAAAAGCAAATACTCAGTGAACTAATTCACAATTAATAGCATTTTTCAAAAGTGTACAAAGCATACATTAGGGGACAAAATTAACACCTGCAGTAAACTTTTAAAAATCAGTGCAAGCTATTATAACAGACCATCTTCTAGTTGTATTTTAGTAAACTTACTTACAAAGTGGGGATGTTAATAAGCTTCAATTAATCGATCTTCAATTCTTAAGATGATGATCAATTTTAAACCAAACTCCACCTGGCCATAGATGCAAACTTTGACATCACACATCACAGGCAGTTGTGCATGCAGTTGCTTGGTTATTATTAGTCTATCTTTCTAACCCAAGCATCCTCCCACTCAGGCCAAACAGTATATTGCTCAAACTGTATACAACAAGTACCGGTACCTATCGTATATAGCTGCCGCATAAACTCATGGCACCTACTAAACTACAAAACAAACAAGTGTCAGAATTTACTCGCTGCACCACTTCTTTCAAAAAACACCTAAAGGGTTTTGGGATTCCGAGGTTCACATGACACTGCTCTATTGCATCAACACCATAAACAAAACTAGCTGTCTATCAGTCAATAACAATGTTTAGGGTTAGGTAAAGGTAATGGTTAAGATCAGGGGTAGGTCTGCACTATGAAACGGTGTCATGAAAGACCTTAGGAAACCCAAGGGTTTTTGTCCAGCATCACCTATAACTAATGACTGATGACTGTAATAACCATGTAATAACGTTCTTACTACAAGGAGCACATTAAAAGGCTCTGTGTTATTTTACATAAATGATCTGACTAAAATATGCGGGGGATGCCAAGACGTGGGGACAGTTAATTGCTGTACTAAGGGGACCAAGCTCTGTACTGAGACCCTGGTCTGTCAAGGCGGCAAGATACCCACAACAGCAGACGTCCAGGCACTGGCCACATGCCCTACTGAGGCAATAATCACTACCACACTGCCACACAATAGCAGCTTACATAACAGCTCATGCAGTAGCTATAAAAACGCTGGGACGCAGATGCCTGACCTCACACCTGATACATGTTTTCTCAGTGTAGTCCATTTAACTTAGCATGTTTGTATTGCATTGTATTTCTATAGTGTGTCCACTAAAAAGGGTCAGGCTTACGGTTTAGGGTAGGGCACTAATAAATTATAACAGTAATGAAACCGTCCGGAACACTCGTTTATAAAGCAATTTTGAATACTACATGAACTGCAACATCATTAAACACAGCCAGTGCATGACTGTTGACATTTTTTGTGTTGACGGTACTAATTCGCAATCTTGACAGCTGAAAGCTTTTATTTGCGTGTTTTATTCGATTCAATATGAATATATACTCGTGTATACGGCGTGTGGTAAAAATGGTAAGTTTGGAGTTGTTTGGAATAGGATTTCCAGGTGAGGTAGTGAAAATGCAAGAGCGTCTAAATAAATTTCCATGTTACAATAAAGGCCGACTTACAGCTTTATCTATAGTGGCAGCGTTGGTTACAGCAGCATCCTGGTGTGCTAACATCTATGCTGGCATTTCTGGAGATGCAGAGCATCTCAGTCTCATTTAGTACAGAGCTCGGTCCCCGTACTACGGCAATTTACTGTCCCAGCGTCGGTCCTGGCGTCCCGGCATATTTTAGTCAGATCCCCCATAAACGGGAACAGGCTGCCAAACTGAGGCTGTTTTGCCTCCCACCACAAACCTCCTAAAGCTGATCCTAACCAGAAAACTAAGGTATGACCCTAACCCTTCTGTAGACGAAAATAGTGCCAGCTGTGTATTTCTGGACGGAAAATAACATTGTGGTATTGTTAGGGTACACATGGAAAACGTTTTTTTCACGAACTAACTGCAATAATATCAGCTCACCCAGTTTACGATATCCACTGCAGCTATGGTAATAGTTGTGCACTAACATATAGCAATGACAACGGAGTTTAGACGGAAATAGTTGAAAAACGACGAAAAGCGAGAGCGATATTACACCCAAACACAAAATCATAACAGATACTTCTAAGTAACGAAAACAACCGACGAGTGCAAAAATGGTAACGTCAATAAATAAACGTGGGTACCGCTGTATGTATATCTTCATTTCAGGCATAAAACCCATAGAACAGCACACAGACACACTCACAAAACACAAAAAAAGAAAAGAAAGAAATAATACTGACAACCAATAACACGCATGCAATGATGTTTACCACCCTAGAAACTAAGCATGTAACAACTGGAGATTTGCAATAAGACAGTTATGACAATTATCTAGTTGGCCAGCAAATCTAACATGACTATTATGTAACAACGTATCAAAAGTGGGTAAACCAAGCTG
>Ga0126335_1001357_pt1 | contig 13591 bp, 11 predicted proteins | sample OlaspJWI45metaG_FD_108409 | JGI IMG/M metagenome (GOLD analysis project Ga0126335, IMG submission 108409) | Marine gutless worms symbiont microbial communities from Oahu, Hawaii - Olavius sp. 1 OAHU.JWI-45 metaG | ecosystem: Host-associated > Annelida > Digestive system > Unclassified | place... | reverse complement strand
CTATCTCAGTGGCCAACTGGCTTCCTTCAGTGCTTTGACGCTGTTGGTTGGGTCATCTGGCCTGTAAAAATTGTCCCTGAAATGACCTATAAAGTGTCGAGTGGGACGTTAAACCTCTGCTCACTCACTCACGCTTGACAACGCTGCCTGGTTACTTCTGAGAAATGACCACCTATGACGCCTTTGATGTCTTTGATCGGCCAATATGGCTGGCCGGCGCTCACTGTCTAGAGCGGGTGGGGAGGCCAGAGTGACCTTGTTATAGACATCACAAGCTGACAAGTGACAACTGCTGTTAACCTTTCATCATGGTCATTGCTCACAAAGGCTGCAGACAGTTGCTGAAGTTAGCTGTCATATAACTGGTCTGTACAGTGCATAGCATGTGAGAGGTGTGAAAAGCCTATAGAACACGTTCATTGTCAGCTCTTAGTAATTCTCCAGCATCTTCAGCTGCAAGATGTGGCTCCTCAGTCGTGGGAATAAAGTCAGTAAACTCAAAGGCTGCCGACTGGTGGCTGGCAGTAACAGTCCTGGCTCTGAGATGCTATATGTGAGATGCCATTATGACGACACTGCATCACTGCCAGTAGCGGTATCAAAGGTATTTAGTATCGGTATCGAGCAGTGTCAAGTATCGAGTATCGATGTCAATGGTGGTATCGTCCTAACCCTAGTTTTGAAATATTGTGTGTGCTGATTGTGCAGAATAATTGAAGCTGAATGATGGGGTCGTTATTCCGAAGTGAGGACATGGTACTATGTCAGATGTATCTGCAAGCAGATTCCGCATATTCGTGTGTGTCCCAGCTTGGAGAGCTTGGCATTGTTCAGTTTAAAGATGTAAGTTGCATTTATGATTTGCATTTTTACATCATGTAAGCCTATTGTATGTTTTTTACAACCACAAAATCTTTAAGTTTGTTTCAATGAGCATGGCGTGTGTTCGGTTGCTGTGAATTTATAATTTAAATACGGTTAAATTTATAACTTAAATTTTCTTGCTGAAAGGCTGCTTTGGCAGTTCAAATTGCAATGTAATACAAGATAATGTAACAGTGTTTTACTGCAGCAGCTGTATGTGTGTTTACTTGATTTCAGCTGAATGAAGGAGTTAACATGTTTCAACGTCAGTTTGTGTCTGAACTGCGACGTTGTGAGGAAATGGAAAGGCAGCTGAGTATGTTGCATATACAGTGAACTCCACTTAGGTGCATACCGGATAACTGCATAATCCGGTTATGTGCATAGCTTATTTGAGTCCCAGTCAGCCTTTTTCAATGTAATTTACTCCGCACAGGTGCATAACTGACACTGTGGTGAACGTCCGAGATGAACGGTGGCGTGTCTAAAGTGTCAAGGCCCGTTCTCACTACATCGGTCAACGCACATTCTATAGGCGCGTATAGGTGCATAAGTGTGTAGACAGACGCGGTGAGAGCAGGCCTTTGCTGCAGCTGCAAACTGAGACAGTTCGAGGCACAGCACGAGCCCGGACTGCTGTGCGTGGCGGTGCTCTCCCCAGTCTCCCAGTTGTTATCAGATTGCAGCAGATGATACGACCACCCACTCACTGCCGCTGCTGGCCGGCATGCTAGCTTCATTAGGAGACGTGCACTGCAGACCCACAATCACCCTGCTAGGCTGCTAGCTACTGCTGTGTCTCCTGCTACGGCAGCTCCACTCTCTTAAAGTTTATAGCATGCACTTTTGTTGCTCCTACTCACTAATAAACTTTGATGAAGTTGTGGTTAATGTGGTCTAATTTCACAGTTACTGCTTCTACTGGGCTGCAGTAGGCCTATGCAGGTTACTCCGCCTATCTGCATACTCCGTTTATGTGCATAACGTCTGCTTAGTCCGGAGCCTATGCACTTAACAGGAGTGGACTGTACGATGATTTATACTCATAGCCTGCATTGCATATATAGCTCATTCATTTGAAGCATCAATTCACCAGTTATTCCAATATTCTGTTTAGATGAGATATCTGTGTGATTCAGTTGTGCTATCCACAGATGTCTGTTTGCATTCTTTGCAGTACCCACCAATCCATCTGATCTTGCCCATTACACTCACAAATTACAAACTGATTGTAGTGACCGTAATGTTTTCATATGTGCTTTTCGCTGATTTTTAACAGAAAGGTTCTGAAGTGTTATTTTTTGTATTTAGTGCATTTTATATCAGAAAACTGACATAGATTAATGTGTTTGAATTGTAAAAATGAAAGTACTGGTTTCACAATATGAGTGTTGTAAAAACCATACTGTAGCAGATTAATAGTTTTCTTGGTTACTTGTCAACACATTGCAACATAGATGAATTCTAAATAATAATAATTAGATGTCACAAAAACTTATATCGTGATTTTGATTTCATTTGTTTAAATATTTCTCTGGGCATATCATACATGATAGTTTTGATTAGCATGTATCTGGTCTTTTTATGTATGCGGTGGTTTTATTTACTTTTTGTTAAAAAGCTGTGAGTTTGATGAAAGTTGTCATGGCATTTTTATCAGTTGTATGTTGAATGTTTGCTTGTTAGGATTCTTTGAACGTGAGTTAAAGAAGAGCGACATTGAAGCACATGAACCAGTGGGCATCGAGGAATCACCAGCGCCACGTGACATAGTTGATTTGGAGGTTAGATTTGAAACTGATGTCAACATTAGTGCTGGGCTTTGTGTCAACTTTAAACAGTTTTTTTACTGCAATCAGAAAGTGATTGGAGACGAGTATTATTTCCTCAGAATGTTTACAAGGCTGGTTTTTCTACATAAATTTAATTCAGATATTTAGTATTACAGCATTTACACATTTATTTAATTGGTGTGGGTATGGTTATTCCATTGCTAGTGGGTGAGTAGGTGGCAGTTGTGACTGTACTGTTGGTGATAATTATCGTTCAATAACCATCAGCCCATGTGATGATTGGAGATCGATTATTGACTTTTTAGCATTCTTTAGTCATTGCCAGCATTGAATGTTGCAGTTTACACACAGTGGTATAGCTAGACTGAATTGTAATTACTTAACGGTACAGTTTGCTAATGTTACAATGTGATAGGCAATGTTTGAGTCGATGGAAGCTGACTTGAAGGAGATGAACAACGGAGTGGAGACACTTGAACGAAACTTGGTGGAGCTTCAAGAACTGCATTATGTACTGCAATATACTGATCCATTCTTTGAACATGTAAGTGTACCTGATTTCATTGGCATAATTGTAGTATTGTGTAATGAGTATTCATTCTGTTTTATTTTGCAGCATAAACATATTGCTAATTAGCTTACCTTCTTTGGAGGTAGAAACGTTTCAGATAACAGTTCTGCAGGAGCACATTAATCAGATTGCATGTTATTGTTAGGGTTTTGATTAATAGAAGGTAGAATGTGAATAATTTGCTTGGCTTGAACCAGAAAAAATAGCCAAATTACAGTTAATTAATAGCAACATTTTTGCCAGTGTTTAGAAACATATTTTTTTTATTAATTTCATAATATTAGAAAATGGACAGCTATCGTTTATGGATCGGATTGGCACTGTTTTAAAGTGGAATCGGCAAAAATGAGTATTTGCCAGTTTTAAAATTAATTTCAAGTGTACTTAAATATGATTTATACCATGTGTAGTATAGTTTAATTCTCTGACAGTTGTGAGTATTAATTTTTTAAAACTTAATTTTGTTTGTAATAAATAAGCTAAAATACACTGTGAATGAAGTGCATGTGCGGCTGTGTAATTGTTTGAGCAGTGAGTGTTGTTTTACTGTGCCGGAAGCATGGACTAACAATTTATGATGTTAGAGTCACTAATTATGTTTGCTGATGGTTTAGTAGCAGTGTGGTGAGTGATAGAATAGTTAGTGAATTAGCTAATTACGCCATTTGTGGTAGTTGAGCATTTTCTGTAATAAATGGCAAGTTCATGTTGTTAAGCTCTCTGGAGAGAGTACGGAGGTAATAGATGTTGGTGTTCCTTTGACCTGTTCATTTCTTGTGACAGTTTTCTCTATATATGGGGATCGGTTACTGGTTACTTTGTCGGATACTCTTTGTGTTTGTGTTCTGTTATTTCTGATCACTATTGAAATAATACCGAGAAATCATATCTGACTTTATCACAACTTTGTACTTTTCTCTATGTCACATTTGCTAAGCCGGCTTCTAGTTGGTTTTCATATTTGCATTTTCTTTTCTATAGTGCTTATGGCCAATGTGTAAGTTTCTGTCTCGTTGGTCATCAAATGTTGGCACCCATAGTTTTTTCTGCTGTGTATCACTATTGCATTTCTGACCTCCCTGTTAACCAAACTTATGATATTTTTCACAATGTATAAAATAGAACATGCTGATTTTTGCAATGGAGGCTACTGCAGCATCATTTTAGTCTCCCAGAAACAAGGCTACAGTTATAACTTATCTTAAATTCCAGACTTTGCATTTCCCCCCAGTTTTTTGTCATGTTGCAAGTGTTGTGGTCTTTTTTGACTGTTGCAAGATAATGATGCTAAATTGCTGACTTTTTGGGCAGAAAACAAAGCTATACACAGACTGCAGCTGTTACAAATCGTTTATTAGGAGTACTGTCACACTGTCATTTAGATATGATATTGTGGTCTAAAGCCCAATTCACAATGTGTGTAGTACTGCACAGTTCCGCTGGAGGCAATACACAGAAACTGAATATCTCGAAAAGAGCAGACTGTTGCGTACTTTTTTTTGCTAAACTGTCTGCAGTAGTCCGCACTGCTCACAATGGATCTATATAAGTTACGTGGATGTGTGCTTGCATACATTCCGTGGATAGGCATGTGTCCGTGACATTGTGCAGTAACGTGCGTTTTCATGTGGACGTAACGCGTTGCGGACACATGCCGTACCATGCTGTGTGAACGGGGCTTAAGTAGTGATGTCTATGAACTTGGTTAATCAGTTGCATCTTCTGTTGGTGTTCAGATTGCAGTTTTGTATAAATTTTGTGTATTTTTATGCGGTAGATGGATAGCTTGTAGACTGTGACATATGGTGCTTTGTAAATTTCGTGTAATTGGCTGGTTTGATTGATATTGTGGATTGACTGCAGTGGGCATATTTAGCACGCTGTATACTGGCCTAACAACAAGCTTTTAGCTAGATTGTAGTTCTCATTACTAATACAGCATGACATGGGGCAGTTGCGAACCTAGTGAGGTGCATGTGAGCAAAGCAAGAAGGGTGGAGGTGCATGCCGGTACTGCATGCCGAACATCGTTGCCATTCCAAGGCTTAGTGGAGATCCAGATTTGTCTAGCGGGGGCATCGTTTGTTGTGTGGTGGGTGGGCAGCCCATGGTTAGAGGAACAGTGAGTGATGCGCTGGCCGGCGTGCCGACTGTGCCATCACAGGGAATGTCGCCGCACGACGTGGAGCTGAGTCAGTATGATCACATGACTGCTGCAGACTCGGTTGCTGGCCCGTCCATGCAGCTTAGGTATGTACAGCTTCGTTCTCAGAGTCATGTATGATGTATGGTCCCTGAGAAATGTAGAATAAGGCTGCTACTTTCCTTATCAAGATGGCGTAAGAGGTGTCTGAAACAGACTAGTTTTATTAGATTTAGTTTTTTGTATGTTAAGTTGCACCAGTCAGTTATGGGTGGCATATTTTCACCATCTGCAATGACCTGTAGTATGTCGATCATGATGTTGAATTCCATTGTCACTTATGTGTAGTTGTAAAGTCGATTATTTTTCTGTTAAGAATTGTTGTGCAGCATTGTCTGTTGTTTATGTTGTATTTTGAACTGATCTACTGTCAACAAACTGTTTGCTGCACACACAAATAATGTCAGTGAGAAACTATAAACAGATGTTGTATAATGTTGTACTTGTATAATTAGCATTAAAATTTTTTTCTCTCTCTTCTTTTCACTAGCCTTTTTACTAGATCTATGCCATTGTTGCTTTTTTGGCATGAATTTCTTTATAAAGCCAAGACCTCCACTTATTGCTGACAGATGTGAGCATAGTTTTGAACAGTAAGCTTACGGAGTTGCATCAGCATGAGATTGATACACCTTCAATTCATCATAGCATATACACTATATATGTGCTGTACAGTGGTTTCATTTGCACTCATCAGATCATTTTCAGTATCATAAAATGAAGTATAGTGGAAAACATAACAGTTATAGATAATTTAATTTTCATTCAATTTGAGTTTTCTGACAGTAGTGAGGATTAATTTTTTTTTAAACTTAAATTTGTAACAAATAAGCTGAAACGCACCGTGAATAATACTGATGCTGTTAAGTATGGCCTGCCTTGACTTGTGATAGTTGCCCGTAATGTGGTAGTGGTTTGTGTTGTATCTAGATACCTTGCTGGAGTGATACCAATGGCTCGACTGGGTGGCTTCATGAGGCTGCTGTGGTTTGCGTCGCATGGAAATATCTTTGTTCGTCACGTGGAGATTGTAGAACCTGTGCTTGATCCGCACACAGTCAGTGCAGTTCATACTGCTTGTTGTCTGTACGCTCGTTGGTACGTTTATGCTTTGCTTATTTGATTGTGTTTCTGTAATCTTTTTGTGAGTTTGGGCATCTGTATTAAGTCTTGTCTTCAAAGTGACCTGTTATGTTTTGAGTGGGATATTAAGTTCTAGTCAGTCATTTACTCTTTTCCAGTTTAGTGTCTTTTATTAAGTAGAGTTATGTTTTATCGTTACAAACACCGTTGGCATCTATGCTGAGTTGTGTTTTGGTACATTTATTTTTGTGTCCGTAACACGTTAGGGTGAAGAGATGCACAAAGCGGTTTTCCTTGCAGTATTTCAAGGTGACCAGCTGCATGCTAAAGTTCGCAAGATCTGTGAAGGGTTAGTAATTTTGTGTTTCTTTGTTGCTGACATAGTTATGATGGTCTTTATTAGAACAGCATTTGGTTCCAGTATTTACTGCAGGTATCTAATACAAAAATACAAAAACAGCCAAAATACATTGAAATGTTGTGTTTGCCTCCAGTGTCTCCACTGTAGGTCGACTTAGCCTTCTACCTTTTGTGAGACAGTAATATGAGTACTGGTGGTGATAACAGCCACTGCTAGGGAAGAAAACAGCGAGTTCTGCACTACAGTAGGCCCTGTGGTCAGGACTGCTAGCTTACTGACCTAGTTGGTTAAAGGCACTGGCTGTTAACTAAGCCGGCCATCCGGCTGACGTGAGGTTGTATGTTAGCTTAATTGGACTTGTCCTCACTGGATCAAAGTGCCAATGGGATGAGCTCTATTCAAAGGACTTCGGGTTTATGTGAAATCTTCTTTCTCCACTGGCATGTGCTCACTTGCCACAAGTTTGTGTCACAATACAAATTGCTTGTCAGCATCCCCGCAGTTTCAGAAGGACAGACATACTCACAGACTCGTGCCATCAAAAAAACATGATTTCTCCAGCACTTATCAAACAGCATAGCAATCAGCCACAAAAACATAATGGTCATGTGTTATGTTTTTACTACCACTTTTTATACCCCTCCCACCGTATGAAGCAGGATGTTAGTATTATGATGACAGATTAGCAGTACAGTATGTGGCCTGTGGCCCTTTGTTGTTTAATAAATTGAATTGAAGCATGTTTGCATTGTTATGGTGCTGCAGTGCATGTGTCAAAGTGATTTCTGATATTGGCAGACGATGCACGTTTTATTTTCACAGGTACAAGGCAACAGTGTATCCTTGCCCGGAGAAGCTGGAAGAACGTAGGGACATGTTGGTTAACTTGGGAGCTCGCATTGCTGACCTCCAGATTGTGAGTGCTGATTTTGTTAAGATGATAAAACAGTAATTATTAATTAGCAATGTGAGTTTTAATTGCGCAGCATATTACTCACTCACTGATCAACTGTTGCTGTTGTTTACTTGTTTTTTTTCTGCTGATGGTTTCTTTGTTTTTGTTTGCATACTTTTTGTCGATTTATGTGAGTTGGGTTGTCATCTGATTGTTTTGAAAGAGATAGTTATCAGTTGACATATTATATGTTGTGTGGTACTTTACAGTCCAGTGATACACTTAGTTGTTGGACATCCTGCGTGTACTGTCTGCGCACTGTAGGTCCTGAACAAGTCCAAGGAGCAGCGTCATCGGACTCTACAGACCATTGCACACCATGTCCGTGTCTGGACGGTAAAGGTTATTAAGCTGAAAGCCGTCTATTTGGTGATGAACAAGTTTCTGAATGAGGGACAGAATTACGTCGCTGAATGCTGGCTGCCATACAGCCAGTACCGCGATGTTCAAGCTGTGCTGCAGCGTGCCAGTGTAAGACTGTGTTTGTTGATATTTTTTGTATTGCATTCAGTTAGCAATGCATTTCCTTGGCCATATTGGCGTTTAAGTGGAAATTTGGTGACAGGAAGTACACCCAAATTTTCTCTAGCCCCATTTTTCTACTCAAATCCAGTATACCCTTTTAGGGGCAGTGCCTAGTCTCATCCTAAACCATGCTGACATCTCTCCATCATATACTCATCCATACATCTAAAATGTGAGTTTCCTGACAAGGACATATGCCTGAGCTGGTTATATATATAGTTTGTGCATTTCTGTGCATTGATGTGTGTGCAGGAGTTGGCAGGTAGTCAGGTGTCGTCTTTGCTGCATCCAATCCTAGCAGATCAGTTGCCGACCTATCATCGAATCAATAAGTTCACGCGTGCCTTTCAAATCATCAATGATGCCTACGGTGTCGCTTCCTACAAGGAAGTCAATCCAGGTTAGAGCATGTGGGAATTCTATGTGAAAGTGGATCTTTTGCTGATCACTTAGTTTTGACAACTTGTATTGTGTTGTTGTAGGTCATTGTAATCATGAATGACTGACATTGTGTTTCAGAGTTTCATTAGGACTTGTTGAGAATACCAACATAATTACAGTTTTGGCGCACGTCATGTGGTATTATTAGGACTTGTTGAGAATACCAACATAATTACAGTTTTGGCGCACGTCATGTGGTATTATTGCAATTTTGTATGATTCCGTGCACTTATTTACGCATTATGCCAGTTACCTTAATGCAGAATTTGTTCTTTATATATTTTTGTGACAGAACATTACTATTGTACTGAGAAGTGACTGATGTTCACATTTGTCAACAGTTACTGACTAGATGATCTTTCTGTAGCTTAACCGTCCCCATAACTTGACATCAAGTTATATAATGCATAAAATGGTGTATCTTGCTTGGCAGCAAAATGCTATTTTCTCTAAATGTAACCAATATTTATTTGTATGTGTTGACAGCGGCTTTCTCAATAATAACGTTTCCGTTCCTGTTCTCTGTGATGTTTGGTGATGCTGGCCATGGACTGCTGCTTCTGCTGTTTTCTCTTTACATGATTCTGCGTGAACAACGTTTAGCTGTCTCCACTAAAGGCAATGAGGTGCAGTGCAGTGTTCATTTTATAAATCCTTAGGCTGCATCGAATGCATGAGATAGGGGTTATTGAGATCGATGATCCCATAGTATGTGCGTCAGTCAGTCACTCTGTTTGTCACGTGGGTGAGTGTTCTTACTCATTTGCCAGATGGCACCACTTTGATGCAGCCATTACTGCATTACTGTTTTCACTTGTTTAGTTATTGCTGTTTTGCTTTATTAAGCATTGCAGAAGGAGGTAGTCCTCCAGAGTTTTTCTTGTTTTTTTGGAGAACAACCATTGTTAAATTGTTAAAATGGCTTTATATGTATGGTGTAGTTGTATAAGTATGATATAGGTAAATTATTTTGCTGAATTTTGTCATTATTATTTCATTTTAGTGTAGTCATTGGTTTGTGAGAATAAGGAACATTCCTTGGACTGAAAGAAACTGAAAATTCTGGGTTGTTTGTTGCAGATTTTTCGCATCATATTTGGTGGTCGATACATCATACTTCTGATGGGCCTCTTCTCCATTTACTCAGGCCTTATCTACAATGATGTGTTCTCAAAGTCACTGAATATCTTTGGGACATCATGGCATTCAAATTTCTCGTAAGTTTGTAAATTGCCATTTGGAATAATATCTGCAAAGAGTGTCAGAAAGTTAGCTGTAGTTTCTTCTTTTATTATCCTTGTTTTGTTTTGTGTGGAGTGTGTAACAATTATAAGTTATTTTAGGGCCTATGGAAACTCTACCTGAAATGACCTATAATGTGTCAAGTAGGACACTAAGCCTTTACTTGTTTACTCACACAGTGACAGAAAATAATGCTACTCTGCACAAGATGAAACTTAATGGAAACTGACTGATTGTTTATAAGGCAGAAGACTCCATTGGCCATTAAGCCCAGGGTTAATGATGGTGATGGTGATGATGATGATTGATGATTGATGAAGATGATTCAAGATGGTTGTGGTTGCTTTTAACGTTTATACTTCATAGAGCTGTTTATGTTTTTTTTAAATTTAATTTACCAGAAGTATCCAGGGCAATCATTGGCATGCAGATTTATTGCATATAATACATGTATCAGTGACATTGATGTTTTGTGTGTATGAATATTCAGAGATAAGTACTTTTCTGAGTACAAAGACATAACTCTTAATGCAAATGACAGCAGTATTTATGGTGGTGTGCCTTATGTCTTCGGTCTTGACCCGGTACGTTCAACTGTCTTGTATGGTATGATATAAATTTCATTTTTGAAAACCTGTTTGTTGCTGATTGGAGGTCATGGAGGATAACATGACATTATTGCCGCTATATTGTTAATGATGTGACTTTTCTAATAGGCAGTTGGTTTTTTATTAGCCTACTAAATCAGACTTGGCTTTAAGACTTATTTATCCAAGACTGGGACCACGACCGTCACTGAAAGGCTCAAGACCAACACTAAGACCCAGTCTCTTGAGATTGAAGGCTGAGACCGGGACCAAGAGTCCCAAGACAAGACATTGAAAATCGGGTATTGAGATGTCTTCTAGACCAAGACTGAAGGATCGGGAACTCCAAGTCTGCATTGAGTTTTGTTTTGTTATTGCAGTTTGTCATGCATGTATGATTCTGTGTGTCATATAGGTGTGGCAGTTGGCTGAAAACAAGATAACGTATACCAACTCGTTCAAAAAGAAAATATCCGTGATATTTGGTGTCTCACAGATGCTGCTTGGTGTCATGTTAAACTCGTGGAACCATGTGTATGTGTTATTCGCAGTGTGCGGTTTTGTAGATGAAAAATATTATTAGTTCTCTTAGCTGGCTTTCATGTATGTTTTCTGTATTCTTTTTGATAGTGTTGTATCATCAGTAAAAGTGTTCCCATCACTATATCCCTTCTCATTGAGACTGGAGAGTGGCTCTGACATGTTCCTGTAGCAGAAACAATAATTGTATTTATTTTGTGAATCTGATTTCAGTATCACTTTATTGTAATTGTGATGTTGCAGTAGACATACATAGCAGTTAAAGTAAATATCTTTCAATATATTTGGTACTGGTCTACTTCAATACAAAAAATACGACGTTTTGAAGGATGTGCTTAGAAAATGAATTGATAACAGTTTGATAATTTTTGTTGAAACATATGTCATATGCGAATTCATAAATATATTAAATGTATACAGTGGTTAATGTTACTTGGATAGTAATTTGTTTATTTTCTTGTGTCAGTAATCTATCTTATTTGCTGACAAATTGTTGTATGCAGAAGATTAGAATGTATGTAACAGAAATGTATGAAAATTGGCATGTTTTACACAAGATCACATCTGTAATGATAAGCAGTTAATTTATGGGAAACTCTATAGGTCATGTAAACTTCTGAATATGTTGCTTTTAGAATATCGGTCAAAAATTAGTTTGGTCTCGTGTTGAATATGTTGATGTGACAGCTATTTCAAGCGTTACCTAAACGTGATATGTGAGTTTATCCCTCAGTTGCTGTTTCTCTTGGCAATATTTGGATATCTGTGTGCACTGATCTTCGTAAAATGGAGTGTTCCAGTTGATTTCATTCCGAATTTCTATGCCTGTTCTCCAAACCTGCTAATTGGTAAATGTTTCGTGATTATTTGCTGTGATTTTTCACTTCTTATATGATCGATAGATATTGCTTCTGTACAAAGGACAGGATTCAATTATCTTTTGCTTAGTTGTCTTATATAGTTACTATGTCTCATTATGTAGTTTTTGTTGGTGATGTTTCACTTAAATTTTGCTGTTTTTACTTTACATTGTGCACGTGTGTTTGACAGGATTTATCAATATGTTCATGTTTAAGTACCCAGATGAGCCATGTAGTAGCCGCACTTGGTATCCAGGACAGGTTTGTGATGCGTTTCAATTATTGAAGTGTCTGGTATCTTGTCATTGTGACTTACTAATGTGTGTAATATTAAGTACTAAAGCCTTGTGCAGGCCCTTGGAGATAGGGCATAAAGAATTGTGCAGTTTTTTCTTGAAATTATGCAATCCCATATTTTTGATTATGCAACCAGAAATCTCAAATTATGCAAAATTATGCGATTCTCATTTTACTTGCATAATGAAGCAAAAAGGTCTAAAATCCTCTCTTTTTACCTTCAGCAAATAGTAGTAAATTCAGTTGGCTGATTAGATTCATATGAACAATATATGTTGTTTTAGGCCTATTACATAGAACAATATGGGAAGCTCGATGTCGTCTGAAGCAAAATGTTGAGTGGATACATTTGGCGACAGAAATGATTGCATTTTTGCCACATTGCTCTTTATCTAATGTTTCAATAGTGCAAAATTATGCGATTTTTGGCATGATAATGAATATATGCGAAATTATGCGATATTTGTAAGATATGCATAAGTTGCAAAATTGTGTGAAAAATTGCATAATTATGCAGTTCCATAAAGGCCCTAGTTATAGCCGAAGAATAGCCATACTTCTTGGCCAGTTTGTGTTGCTTGTTTGGTTGTCAGCACCAGTGCCTGGAAAGACTTGCTGTGTAGAGAGCTGCTCAAGGACAAAATGTGGTACCCATCCCCACACACATCTTACCCATTCCCACCTCGTTCTCGCAGTAAGTGTTCCTGTTCCCACCCCGTCCCTGAGATGTTTGTACTCATCTCATTCCTGCAAAGTTCACACCAATTGCCGCCCCTTTCCTGCAGAGGAAAATAAGCACCTCAATATTTAAGAAGTAAAAAGTCTACTGCATTGTGTAATACTGCGAAATTAGTGTTACTAACTAACTCTTTAAGTAATTAATTCCAGTTATGTGACTAGTTTAACTGAATAATGTTAGTTTTATTAAATGCAAGTTAAACTTTTAAATATTTTTAGTTTCTAAGATAGTTTTATCCAAACTGTTAAGCTTGAATTTGAATTGAGGGTGAAGCAATTGTCACGTGCAGTGCACTCGTTGTGCAGAGTGTAGAGAAGAAGTGACTCTTGAGATGCTATAATTGCTGTGAAATTTATACTCAAGCTTCCACTGTTCTCAGTGTGAGCCATCCATAGCCCGATGCATTTACATTCTTTGATCTTTATAGCCTTACACTGTGCTGCTAGCGGGCCACTTAAACTTGTTGTGAATTGTGTAAAATGCTTATTATTCCTGGCAGCACTTGCAAGAGATTGAGATCAGATGTGGGT
>Ga0126335_1001356_pt1 | contig 13593 bp, 9 predicted proteins | sample OlaspJWI45metaG_FD_108409 | JGI IMG/M metagenome (GOLD analysis project Ga0126335, IMG submission 108409) | Marine gutless worms symbiont microbial communities from Oahu, Hawaii - Olavius sp. 1 OAHU.JWI-45 metaG | ecosystem: Host-associated > Annelida > Digestive system > Unclassified | place... | reverse complement strand
AAATGTTTATCGACAGTCGCCAGATGGCGACACGGAAAGGTTTTTAACTGTTATGTTCGCTGTTTGTACACTATTAGATAAGTTACACATGTTTAGTAATATATTATGTACCTGTAACATTTTTATGAAAATGTGAGCATAGATATAATCTTTAGGCACATGTTACAGCGTATTTGTTATTTATCTACCTAAAACACCGGAAGAAAGTATTTTTTACCACTGTAACAATTGTCCGATATAAAGGTGTTCGTGTAAAACACCGGAATAAAGTTTTTTTGGCTATTATAACAATTGTCTGATATAACGAGTCACTCGACTTCGAGACAGTCGGTATTTTCGTTACGGGTCACTCAGTACTTCGTGACAGTCAGATTTTCGTTACGGTTAAAATCTACACACTAGTCAGCAGGTGCCAACCACATACAATACAAATAGTATGCGCACACGCGCACGATCTTACTACGGCCGCAGCCGGCCATGCCTACGGCATGGCACCGGTCTGCGACCGGTATAACACTATTCTGCAAACTTAACACATATGAGGATTTGTCTGTATCTAAACGGCTCCATGCAGCAGATTAAGCTTGACTCATGCAGTCGGCTTTTAAGCACACGTTAATATAGCCAGACTTTCCTTTTTATAAAACATGCAAAAAATAGTAAACCAAAGGCTTCCCAACCACAAAATCCACGATGTTTTCCACCTTAAGCTATCTACGTAGTGCAAAAAAATGAATAAATGAAGGAATTAATTAATTAATTAATGTATGATACAGATTAAGATTATTACTGATACTGGCAAACAATATAGTGAAACATAATACATAAAGATAGGCACACACGCTGTGTAGAATTTCTTGCGTGGATACCATGCGGAGCCAAAGATATTGGCCGACTTTGAGAATATGTCATTATACAAGAATCCTGAGTAGACAGAGAAGAGACCCATCAGCAGGATAATGTACCGGCCACCGAAGAACATGTTCCATATCTGTACATCAATGTTACAATCAGACCTATTTTAGTTTTTAAATTCATTTTAGTTTTTATTTTTATTAATTTTTGATGTAATCAATTTTATTTTTATATTATATTATATCGTTGTATTCATTTTTATTTCAGTTTCTATTTAATTTCTTGCTGATCATTTTAGTGTTTATTTTTATATTACATAGTTTTCTTTCTTTACACCCAGTGTCATGCAGCTCCGATGACGAGGGCAGAACTTTGTACTTCCTAATATCAAATATGAATTAAATTTTGTTTCAGGGTTTTGACTAATCATAAACTATGTTAAATACTGACCTTTTTATTTCCTTTATTCATTTTCGTGTTAGTTTTTAGTCGTATTTGATGAAATCATTTTTATTTTTATTTCGTTTTTAACAACTAATCGTTTTAGTTTTAGTTTTTATAAAACGAAAAGGAATCATTTTCGTTTTCGTAATGAAAATAGGTCTGATTACGATGACCATTAACAGTTCAAAGTCTGCAGCATCAACTCAAAATATTAATTACAAATAACTGACCCCAGAGAAACTTGCAAAACGATAAACAGAAACCCCAGCGTAATTGTGTTTTGTGACATCTGGCCACGAAACAGACTGGGTCAATATTTACAACATTTTAACTGACTCAAGGGCTTACAAAGCTCTGAGTGTTTATAAAGGCAACAGTGAGGCACAAGCGGCAGCCAAGCATGTGTTAAGATTACCACAGAAGCCATGCAATTTCAATACATTACACTGCACATGAGTCAACAGTGATGTGGCTGATTAACTTCAGCAGACACCAATATCAATATCCAACTTTACAGCTGATCACTGATTAATATCTTTGCACTTTGGCAGTCACACACTTCATTTTTGCTCTTGTTCTTCATAAATCTTTTCTCGAAGGCAATCATGGCCCATGCAGCAAACACAAGAAGAGCACCATGCCCGGCATCACCAAACATCAGAGAGAACAGGAACGGAAATGACACGATGGCATATGGAGCTGAAACAGACAAAAACTGGACAACAGTCTACTGCAGCGATAACACAATACTACAAACAGTACAGAAATATATACAAGCCAGAGTTGATCTGTCCCTATGCAGTCAGCCAACAAGTGACTTAATAAGAGAAAATACACAGTGTGCCTAAAAGAGAAAAAAATCACTAGCCTTAATTCTGCATGGTGAATGCCCTCATGATATCAAAGCATTAAAGACAACAGAGAAATGACACTTATTGAAAATGTGTACCTCTATTAAGTTTGTAATTTAAATATATTACTAAACTGTTCTTCCTTTTTCTTCAGCACTTTCTTCTTTTTCTTTCAACCTTCTATAGGTTCTGTTTTCTATCGTATCAAAATTACTAATTACTAACTAATATTCCCATCAAAGCAATACTACAAACGTTCTTCAGTTATAAAAATGACAAGAGAAATGTCAAAGACCTGGATTTACTTCTCGGTAGGTGGCCATACCATACGCATCAATAATAGTCTGGAACACCTGCGTGAACTTGTTAGTCTCATGAAACGTTGGCGGCACATCATCTGATGATAATTTTGTTACTATCGGCTCCATGTCGGCTGTGGTTTCTTTCTAGACCACACCAATCAGTAGCACTCACAGGGTTCCCACTGTCTTGCTTACAAAAAATCCAGGACTTTCCATTTGACTTTCAAGGTTCTGGACATTTTATGGTAAACATCCAATACTTTCCAGGAGGCGTGGGAACCCTGACTCATTATCAAACATGTGAGTTTGATAGGGTATGTTTCTTGCATGTTTCAGCATCATGTGTCTTCTCGACCAGAGTCACTCTGTTTTGGGTTACTGCACGCAATTAACTGCACTTGTCCTGACAGCCAAACCATTATCAAAAACTGCACAAAATGACACAAAAACCAAACGTAAATGTGCCAGTAAACGTAAACCAACAGCTGTTCATCTGCAGCTTCGCGTCGATGACGTCACTGTAAATATATTATATTTTCTGTTGTTAACATAACCATAAACAATTGTTTAATTGTAACCTGGACATTAAAAATGCAGAAAAATAAAATATGCCATCTATTGATTCAGATTTGGCCAGAAACAAGATGCTAACAAACGCACTAAGCCTAGCCTTAGAGGTGGTCTCAGTGCACAGACTGTAGCTAGAAACCATAAAGAAATAGACTCAGACAAGACCATAAAGAAAAAAACTGATTCACCTGTGGCTGCCAGTTCTGACCATCCAATATGAGGCTGTCACATCTAGAACAGACAGACACTTACGGCACTTGAGATAATAGTGTCATTGACTTCCGGGATGAACTTGGTTGGCACCCAGAACTCTCCGACGAAGCATCTGCGATCGACATCGATGTGGAACATGTTTAGGTGATGGTAAATGGCTTTCATTTTGCGAACTTTGCACAGCCACATGTTGATGTTTGACGCGGCGTTCTGCAGCAGCGTATTGAGTTGGTTCTGAGAGTAGAGCAGAACCTGCAAAAATAATGCACCTACTTCAGTCAACACAACTAAACAAAATTATCTAATACCTACCACATCAAAACCATTTTAAACTATTTTTAAAAAATCAAATATGCATTTTAATTTTTTTACTAAATTAAAAACAAATTTAAAACAAACATCATGGTAGCACAGTCGTGATACAGTGTTATAGCAACAATCCATTCCTATGGAGCAATAAAAAATTCACCTTTCATAACTTTGCACTTCCTCAACTGATTATTTCCAAACTTGGATGATTGATAGCATCCAGGAGTGTGGAGTCAGAGTCAGAGTTCCCGGAGTCGGGTGTTCTGGCCTGGAATCGAAGTTAGAGTCGCCCTCAGAAAGGCAGACTCCGACTTAAGGCATTGTAAAATAGCCACAGTTGGCTTCCAACATGTTGTATGGAAGAGTTCACTGAAAAGTATATTTTGCGCGGAATGTATGCTGCATATCAGCGGTCTTTCAAAAGCTCTGCACATGGCTCTCTGGCAGTCCAGCAGTGGGGGCCCTGCAGTTGACTTGACAGCAGCCGTCAACAGGTGCACTGCTTCAGACTCTGCTATAGCTCAGGTCAATTTAAGACTGCTGACTGCATACTGAAAGACTTGATTAGAAAGTAATGACAATCATGTAACTGTGAACCAGCTTATCACCATGGCATTACTCCCACCCTAAACTGTGCTGTGTAGTGCGAATAGGAATAGTGAGATAACCTGAGCCACTCGATAATGTCCATCTTTATTCGCAAAAACATGCAGTTTAAAAAATAAACCGGGTACCAGACAAAAGGACAGAGACGGACAGAGATAAAATAATGTTTACATGATCTGTGAAATAATTTTATAACTCAATTAATATCTCACAATGCCACACATAAATTCAGTGGCTTGAGCATTTTAGAATACAGTTTATGTCAAAGTTAAATTTAAGTTCATCTACAAAGATGTTAAAATAAGCAGCCATAATGGCCGTCTTTTTATGACACAAAACTCATTGCAAACATACTGTAATGATATCCTGCAGCTTCCCGGCCAGCTCATCTTTCTTGTTCTGTCGATCCAGCGACGTCTCAGGACATGGGTAAATTGTTGCATGGAAGCTAGTGCACACCAGCAAATTAGTAGCATTTAATGACAAATTAATCGCTAAAACAATTGCAACAATTACTCATACAAGAAGCTCAGCCGTGGCTAACATGCCACCCGAACGCTTCAGTTCATGTGCCGGGCAGCAAAATGCGTCTCCATAACCTGCGTCCACAATATCCAAAAGTTACTCTTAGAAACGGAGCAATATGGGCTGTAAACAAACTGCGCATTAACTGGCCAATAGTAAGGTCGTGCGCTTGTAACAGACGATAATGTCACTTGCCGCATCACGACTGTTTGAAAAGTTGCAAGGAATTATAAAAGCCAAGTTTAAACTTCCAAAGGATTTTTTGCAGCAGTCATAGCATTTTTTGATTCTCACCAATATTTGTTTATGCTCATTAATTCACAATGACGCATGGGAGAACATCAACAACACAAAACATGTAACTGAAAACTGGTGAAAAGAAAGAATCAGATTCACACAAACTATTACCTGTCACATATTTTTTGCACTTTTTTCTGAAGTCGTCCCCCCTGAAAGAAGATGAGAAATGCTGACTGGTCCATGTATGAGCCAAAATCCTGACGGTACAATACATCACCACCAATTGGCTTTCTTGTACCATGTTTATGTGTTACATTATTCTATTTCACCAACTATATTCTGCTATCTTTTTAGGCTGTATCGAATGCATGAGATGCTGACTATACTTACGGATGTTCATGGTGTCTGTCAGTCTGTCACGCGGCTCAAATCGGCGGCGACGTGTGCAGTGTACACCGCGTGCCATGTGCATGGGGTCATTTTTATAGGTTTTTTTGGAAAAAAGAATCAAGACAACTAAATTTTATAACAAAAGTTGTACGAGACTGCCTTTGTCAAATTACTATGACCACTTGTTTGTTGTATTCTATAATGTCGCTATAAAACTACGAAAACCCTCTATGATAAAGGACTTTAATAATAATAATCTAAAGTTTAAATTATGTATTGCCTGTAATTAGAAACAATTAATAACTACATGAAGGGACTTTACATGCAAATTCCCTGAAAGTGAAGCGGGCAGCAGATTAAGAAGGATGGGGAGCATAAATAGAATGAGAAATGCCATAAACCTACTACACAACAGACTACTAAAAGAAAAAGGAAAAGGCCTTAGCAATATGTCATCATTCTTACTATAGGAATCACATTGCAAATGTATTCTGTTGCTGTTACCAATGCACTATAATTTGTATAGCATCACAATCAATGACTAGCTAATCAGTATACATGTTATGTCACAACTCAGAACTTACATCTTCCTCAGGGTGAAATAGACCGAACGAGATGGTTTCGTGTTTGATAAAGACATTGCCCTGACATACGCGCCACAGTAGACGTTCAAAGGTTGGCAGAAGTGCTGTCAGTATCACGCCAGCAATAAACCTTAACAGTGTAACAATCGCAACAGACACTGCCTGGAGCCATGAACTCATCTCCTAACAACAACTGAGCTCTGATGAAAGACAAGGAAGAAGTCAAATCATTTATTCAACAGCAGGCTCAAGGCCATTAGCAAACTCAGTAAACTTTAGTGGTTAAATGTGGCAACTAGAGAGAACAATTTTTGTGATATTTGCAAAACAAATATCACCCTGCTTTGGAGTGACTGACATGGTAAAACAATGTTTAATTTAATTCACTCACTGTGATGTAATATCGGAGCTTTTTCAACAGAGGTCCACTCGACAAGTCGCCATTGTTAACTTTCAGTCCAAACCTCAGTAGAGCAGGCACTGCATTAACCTCCTTGGCGATATGATCTCTACAGATACTCTCTTTGAAAGTGGTGCGCATGCAAGTCGACTACTTGTAGGCTCATGTTTATCAACTTAATAACAACATTTTAACAGTGTTGTCATACGACCACGGATCCGCTGTATCTGACACCTGTCGTCGGATGTTCTGGGATGGCTGCACTGTGTCGTATTGACCAGAACTGACAAAGTACAGTTTATCACATGGCAGCTGGCAACATGCCGTACACTTGTACAGGTCATTATCATGACCGCAACTAACTGAAATCAAGCAGGGCATGCACTTAACACTGGCACCAACAGCAAAAAGTGGGAGGGTAACTCATTAACTGAACCCAGAATCCTATAGTTGTAAATCTGCTCCTACTCTGTTGGTGGTCATACCCCTGGCCCAGGGATCTCATGACATGAGCTGAGTTGACAAGTTACAGGCTTGAATGACTATATTGCCCACCAGAGCCACCAACCCACTCCCTATATGTGCACACAGACACTGATATGCACTATTTGTTCTAAATTGTGCCTTATCCTGTGTTACCAGCTTCGGCATTCTTTGTCGTTTTTTGTGACAGTCCCTTAAGAACTCAGGGGTACAGTACCTCCCCTCCAAAAAGTGGGAGGTACACGTACCCCTATACCCCCATAAGTGACACCTATGGGAGTGCACAGTGTCCTCTAAGCACAGTGATGAGAGAACTTACTTCAGTTTTGTTATCTGATGTTGATGGCCCCCAGTAGCAAATGTTGTTTGTCTGCGATCTTCTCCTCTCTCAAAGTAATTCTGAGCCTGTATAGAACATGCACTGTAAATAAACACGCAACATAATATGACATGAACAGGTATTTTAAATACTAGTAAACTGTTCAGCACAATGGGCAGCAATCTGAAAGTTGTCCTGTTGAGGCCTATAGGCTTCTTGAAAAAAATACTGCTAAATTATTCTTAATGAGTTAAGAATCGAGGCAATAGTATAAAATCTTACCTCACTCAGAAACTCGTCTGCTTTATTCAGAATATCCTGTTGCTCCACAGTGTCAAAATACCGATTCGTCATCACTTCCCAGTTTGCAGCACCTTGCTTTACTTCCTGGCCCAATTTCTCAAATGTTTTCTGAGCAAAATCACACACATGCGAATCACATCATGCTAGCAATGAGTTTATTCAGTTTCATCAACATCAACAGATAAAGTCCAGTGCTAGTATGAAATTAAAGAGCCAACAAGTGCAAATGTCCCCTACAGTTTACAGCAAATGTTCAAGCAGTTAGCAATTACAATAACATTTCAAAATAATACAAAATTCAAGACAACATAATTTTATGTCCAGAAGTGCAATATACGTATCCAGTATTTGAAAACCAAAGTAAATGCATCGTTGTACCTCCATTTCCATCATATCACGTACATCAGGTGTCAAAATCTCATCTTCATCGTAGTAATCAATCTGAATGCCTTCTTTGTGCATCTCAGAAATTAAGAATCCTGCAAGAGTTTTTGTTAACAGACACACCACATCTGTAGCATCCATATTGAATTTTTGAATAATATAATGTAGGTCTTATTGTATAAATATTATATAAACATTTAATTATTACATGAATAATTTAGGCACAAAGATAAAATGTAGCGTGGCAAATGAATTTGTGACCTGCTGTTCTAATTGTCAAATCTTAGCCTTCCATTACGTATTACAGCTTATTACATTCTTCTACTAAATTTTATAACAAAAAGTTGTATGAGACTGCCCCAATAACTTACACCAAATCTGAATGCTCAGAAATAAATAAACAAGTGGTTTTGTATTATTTCATTGTTCACAAGTAATAATCAAATGCCAGTACTACTGCAGTCAACAGAACTGAACTTACGCAACAACTGTTCCATTTCATCACAGCGTCGCACCTCATTATAAAACGTCCGGCTGTAGTTATTAACACTCTCCTTCAACTGCATATACATGTACCAGCAAACATATTAGTGACTAGTGAGCCCAAATAATGCTATCTGTACTCTCCAACTGCTGTAAGTGTAATCAAGTATATTAAATGACTAAATCACGAAACATCTGAAAACACGATACCCTTCTAATTAGACAAAGTACTTAAAAAACTAAGAAAAACAATATCCATTATCACAGATCCATTTTTAAAATACAGCTAAAGTTATTTCTGAGTCAACAGTATAAGACATTTCAAATACTGTTGGTTGAAAAAATTAGTAGCACACGGACAGTATACTGCGTGCCAAATATTACTGAAATCGGTCAACATTTCCTGAAACTACAATAACATAAACATGTAGACGTTTTTTGGTACATACTACCCAGTGTATAATACTTCTCAATAAAATATGTACTATTCCAAAAACTAACAAGAGGCCATATGATTTGGTGAAGGCTGCATCGAATGCACTGCACACACTGCATGCGTTGGACTCTAACTATAGCCGTTCCTAAGATATGTAGGGCATCGCAGAAGTTAAAAGTAGGTCACGTGACCCAGACGCGGACACGCATATGACCTACTGTTGCATAGTTTTCGTTAGGGCCAGCAGCCATCTATAGGCACACTAAATTTCAACTCTGTAGCTTCGGCCATACTGGGGATACGAGGGGATCCTAATATTCAGAAATAGGTCACGTCAACCAGCCCCCACTCTCTATGGCCTACTTTTGCATAGTTTTTGTTAAGACCCCGCTCGCTCTATGTGCACACCAAATTTCAAGTCTGTAACTTCAGCCGTTCCGAGAATACAAGGGCGGTCCTAAAATTCGGAAGTAGGTCTGGTGACCTTGCCCCCATTCCCTATGGCCTACTTGTGCATAGCTCTTCTTAGGGCCCACTACCATCTACATGCAGGCAAAATTTCAAGTCTCTAGCTGCAGCTATTCCGAAGACAGACGGTGGTCCCAAAATTCAGAATCGGGTCCGGTAACCCCGCCCCTGACAGCCTATGGCCTAAATTTGCAGTTTTCGGTGAGGCCCCTATCCCTGTATATGCACATAAAATATCAAGTCTCTAGCTTCAGCTGTTCTGGAGATATGAGGGGGTCCCAAAATTTAAAAGTTGTCCCCTTCCCACTTTCTGTAGGGGGATCAGGACCAACGCCTAACACAATGTTCCATGGGCCCCAAGAGTGTTCACCCCAAACAGCATCTTGACCTGTTCAGCCATTTTTGCACAGCGAAGCCAAAATGAGCCGCGTGATAAACGGACAGACTGATAGACAGACACCACAAACGCAGCCTAAAAACTGTTTATTAAATCGTGGACAAATATTTATTATTTAGGCCTATATCTTTTCTGATAACAAAAACAAAGCATAACAAAAGAAAAAAGCAGAGTGTCACTGACATCTCTGAACTGCACTTTTCCAATTTCTCCAAGTGCTGCAACACAAGTGTAAACAGCTTCTGGAGGCACTAACATCTGACAGTAAGTCATATGTCGACTTCGATACAAAGATCCCATGACGATCACCTGCAAATTACAAAATACGCTGGTTAGTCTACCTTCATCAGTGACAGGGTTAGGGTTTGGGTCACGGGTACGTTTTGGGCTACCGTGCTGCAATAGCAAACCTTCCCGTACTCTAAACACAGCCTAATATAACGTGAATGTTTATGTTGTGAATCGTGACGCTTTTCGAACTAGCAATGGCTGGACAGTTGGAGTACTTATTCGCATCCAACCGCGATCGTCGAAGTTCAGCGATGAAAATAAAGCGAAAAATGCATACCCATCATGAACATAAGCTACTGAAAAGAAGCAACTACATGTAATACCTTAGACAGTTAGAATCGCAAAAATACTGAAACTCATCAAACTTACACCACCTCGGTCGTCTGCTGAAAAGTGAACGAAAGTGCCATTAAATAAGTAAGCAACTGAAGTGACCATTTCTATGATTTCTTGTCACATTGTTGTGTCGAATATCGATCGATAGCCTATAAGTAGACTGCAGATTTTCAACTTGTGGTCGTGGTCCGCAGACCCCTGGGGTCCGTGGCAGTGACGGGCTATCAAGAAGTGCGCAAAAGCACGTCAAGAAAAGTTTTTAAATGACCTCTCAGGCTCTCACACATTTTACCCCCTTGACATTGATAGGAGTGGTTTTTCATTTGTGAGATAAGCGACCATCTCAGGCTTATTCTATGTTAGGATAGAGACACTGGGCAAGCAGTCATAGGTTTTCTTCCTAGTAGTTTATTGCATAATAGTATTGCACAAAAAATTGAAAAACACTGGTCTAATATCCCCATCCACATCTCGATATCAATCAGTTTTATAGGACTCCGTTCCCCTAGGCTATCGTTTGCCCCTTGACATAATGTTGAAATTAAAGTAGGTTTTCTTAAATGTATTACAACTTGCAAGTACTTGAAGTTAAAAGGGTGCTAATGGGTGTTCATATTCATCGTATAAGATATCGGTAATTTACTGCTGGTACTGCCCGGTAGTACACCATGGGCCATAAAGAATGTGCCACTTTTGTTACTGCACCCCCGCTCTCGGCCCGTACCACTTTCCAGCTCGAGTAGACGCCCATGAATAGAAACCCTAGCCGCCGCCATTGTTTTTTCTCTGCCGCGCCATAGAAAGTGCAAACCGCCGCAACTATGACCGCCAAGGCTACGGACCGTACACGGAGACACCAAAAACAACCGCCAAAGCAGCTGCAATGAGTGAAAACTGACAATACAACGTGTAGACTGTAAGAACTGGATGCTCTTCTATTAGCAGCTGTTTATAGCTTATTACTCGAGTTAGTTCTTTATGGCCCATGGTGTTTGCTGGCTTCTGTCATTGTTGGCGATGATTGACCAGCCGTTGTGTTTTTCTAATAACAACCAGTTGTTAGGTTGTTTAGTGCAGTAAGCCTATTCGAGAATAAATACTTTTCATCTTAAGTTATTATTATTGCCTGTTTCTATACCTACGATAGGAAAACATATATAAAACCAATGCCATTATGACAATGCAGACGTATACATGCAGATGACACAACAAATTAGGTTTCACACAAGCCTGCAGCATGACTTTTAGTGTTCTGTTATCGTTAAACACAAGCAAAATAGTTCAATAACTGCAGAGACGCCACAGCACAATATGGTATCTGATAGGACACAAGCGTGCAATACTGTGAATTTCCACAATGTCAAAACCGTCTGTAATCTGCAGCAAGTGGCTAGCTAAAGCCACTCAGCTGGTCCAAGCCGGCTAGTCAGCCGTAGAAAGTCATAAGCTAGCCGTAAGAGCTTACGGCTACAGCTAATGGCTCTACATCAGAATGACGGCAACACAGGCTATCATGATCAATTTCTTTACATATACATCCAGCATGGTTGGCTGCGCACGACAGCCGCCGCTATGGAACGCCACCTAAGGAATGCAGTTAAAAACATATTAACAGAATAAGCAGCAGCGATCCCTGCAGAGTGAGTACGTGAAGGCTTAACGCCCAAATCGAGACATTATAAAAAGTGCAATAATGTGCAAAACGATGACTGAGAAATGTCACTAAAACAATGGAAATTACATGTTCACTCACTGTTGCTCTATGCTCACAAAGTGAACAGAGCAAATTAAGACTAAGGCATTTGCCACAAAATACGACAACACCAGAATATCACATGTAAAGATGCACACACATAGACGCAGAGAAAGCTACTCAAGCTAACACATTTTGCTAAAATTGTCATCATTAGCACTAACGCGTATATTACGCTGCCAATAAATGAAATTTTTAAAAGCAGACTTTTAAATAAATAATGGCACGATAAAACATGGAAGATCGATTCACCTTACAAGAACAAGAACTGCCAACAATATCAACACTAGACACTACTACTAGTACAGCAAGTGGCAGTCAACTCGTCGCCAAGTCAACTCATTAGAACTAAACAAAATTCCGGTTAGGGTAAGAGTAAGAGTTTGGGCCAGGCTTAGGTTAGTCTTGGAGACGAGCTGACTGGGGACGAGTGGACCGAGAACGAGTTAACTGTAAACCAGTAGAGCATCAGGTGTCTAGCAAGAAACACATACATCTAGTAGTCACATTTTCACAAATGCAGCAGAATGTTATCTTCACTACACTGGATGGACGGAATTACAATATTAAGCCACTCGTACTACAGATATTCAGCAGAAACAAACAGACTAACAATTGATATAACAATAGCTATGTACCCACGTTTGTTAGCAAGTACAAAATTAACAGGTGCTAGTGAAGCAGGGCCCAAAGTCGCTGACATGAAGCCCCATGACATAACAAGTGATAATAACTAAAACATGCATTATCTGTGAACTAGCATTTGCTATAAAGAATTTGAACAATTTATTTGACTGCAATCACGTACTGCACCAGAACATCATGTAGATCAGTAATGTAATCAAATACAATTTTTACCAGTCACTCGTGAGTTGCAACAAAAACATCCATAAACCGGAAAGATTTACATACTGATATACACTGCCATGAAAATGTGATGTCAAAATCACTTGTTAATCATCTTCATCATCACTATCATTATCATCATCAACATCAACATCAACAGCAACAACAACAACAACATTAACAACAACAACAACAGCGTTCTTGAAGAGACTCATGACTAGTATCACAAATTAGTTAATAAAACAACATCATAGTTGTTTTCATAAAGAATTCGTAATATTAACAAAAACAATCGTCTAAATCTGACAATATGCCATTTACAATTTACAACATACTGCATACATCAAGCAATCAAGAACAATGCACTTAAAAGTAATAGAAAAACATTAACAAATATTATAAAACACAACAGACTAGAACAACAACAATGACATCAACTGCAAAAATTGCAGAAATATGCATTCTAAGGCCACTGTATAACACAACAATGTCACACACTGACTAGCATCTGGTAAAAATCTGAAATGCACACAAAATTAACCAACCTATTAGAATAAAATGTACATATAAAAGATATGAAAAATATTAAACTCAAACAAGCAGGCACTTGGTATCACTTTGTGACATGTATTTCCAATACGTCCTGACTATCACCAGCAAACAACAACAACAACAACCGTTAAACGGCCTTTGTTCCGGGACAACCCGGGTAGGCCGGTACCAGAAGAAACACTCTGCCTTCTGCCTTAGCATAGGGCTGTGCTGTGTTCAGGCTGGGTTTCCCCACCTCCTGTCTTCTGGATTT
>Ga0126335_1001355_pt1 | contig 13596 bp, 5 predicted proteins | sample OlaspJWI45metaG_FD_108409 | JGI IMG/M metagenome (GOLD analysis project Ga0126335, IMG submission 108409) | Marine gutless worms symbiont microbial communities from Oahu, Hawaii - Olavius sp. 1 OAHU.JWI-45 metaG | ecosystem: Host-associated > Annelida > Digestive system > Unclassified | place... | reverse complement strand
GTGCTAAACACCCGGAACCCCCCCCCCAGTTGAAGCCCTCTGCGCTAACCCTTCGCCCCCACACAAGCCCTCTTCCGAACTGAACTCCCAGGTAAACGCCCTCTCGCAAACCCCGGACATTTCCCGGTCCAAATAAACTTTAGGGGCTCGCGGCCAAGCTATCGTTCCGTCCGATCGGGTCGACACTTTGTTGTTTTCGTGCAGTGCTAAACAATACTTTTGATGCGCGTCTAATGTATTAAGGCAGTAGCACAGACACATGGACATTAACGAGAAAATCGAGACATGTTAGGTGGTGCAGAAATACCGTTACGTCATCTCGAATGACCTTGAGTGGCGCCATGGGTGGCCAGTTGTGCCGTTTTGCAACGTTCTTTCGCCGAAAACGGTACGTTTCGTCGCCTATCACAGTACCAGTATCACGTCAAACTGACTGAAGCTAGACTATCCATAATTGCTGTCTGCGAATGTAGCCCATATAATCTAGTTTTGAGTTAGCCCCAAACTAGTGCGTTAAAGAGAGGCATCCATCGTCGATAGCGAAAACCAATGGCATCGCCGCCGTATCGGCGAAACGATGCGAGATAGGACCAAAGTTATTTCATTCACTAGCATAAACGCCGACGCGCGCTATATTGGCGTTAGCCAAACTTCTTGTTCATATTATACCGGACCAATGTTCACTTAGCGAGCGCGACATTGCATGCGTGCTGTTGATTTATCGATTTGTTACTGCGCTCGCAAGCTGAATTAGGCATATTAGCGTTTTATGTGCTTTCTGGCCCAGTAAACCGCCAGACATTAACGAGCAGCAATGAACTTTCTCTTTATGAACAACCATGCCGTTTTTATTATTCGTACAAGGTCACTGACCTAGAAAGCCAATGAAGCATTGTGTATAGACTTTTAGTACATTAGCTACAGTCACGCAGTCGACAACTTTAAATATACAACAGAAGACGCAAAATCCACCATTTATATGCTAAACCGATTTGACTTAGCACACTGATGTATATCGGAAATATCCCCAAACGTAGACTATCCCATAAACTATATATCGCCAAAAACTAGACCTCCCAGGGTTACATTTTACCGTTGTCAGTGCACGGTCAAGCCATAAATTCGATGCAACTATAACTTCGAAAAATAAGTTTTCACAATCACGCAATGCGGTTCAAAATCATTCAAGGTCACCGATGTTGGTAAAATGCGAAATGCCGTGTGCGGCTTCCTATTAGTTATTAATAGAAATCGTGGTCGTGTCTCACACTGTTTCTGGGATACACTCGTGTAAAAGACGAAAATCCTTCACCCCAATTCTCAGTTGACGCCTTCGACTGGGATGTTTCCTTGCGAATAATAGATGCAACACAGCTGACAGAAAACTAAGAGTCCTTGGGCCAACTGCTGGCGAAAACCGTATAATTCTAGCTTTGACCACTTAAACACAGTGCCTGTGTGTCAGGAACAGACGGACGAATCTGCCGCGGCTAACATAACAAGTGCCATACCTGAGCGCTCACAAAGAGGCGCTCTATCGAATGCTTTGTACCATTTAACTTTATCTGTAACATATCATGCAGGACGCGCTGTTAAAATCCTACAGGTACACTCCACAAAATTACGTTCACACCCGTTCATGTTCTGACAAACAACATTTATCCATGCTACCAGATTGTTGTTTACTGTCAAAATGTTACTGAAACCAGCACTCAGGAAACTGTTCCGCTATATCATCTGTTAACTTATTACCAGAATCGGAACAGTAGGCCTAGCGATAAATATGTCAGTCACTGTGAGAGGATGCTATAGTTGTCCACTGGACACCATATGGCGCATTGGACTTTGGCCTAATGTCTGCTGAATGCACGCTGGCCCACAGGGAGGGGAGACGATGGATAGTCTACGGCCCGGCTACACTAATTGCATGACATGTTGGTAATCAATCACCCGAGTGAGTGACTGACTTGACAGCACAGTGACAGCAGCCCTTGACACCGACCTACCGCCACCAGGGGGCGCATTGCAACGGGCAAAATGCCCCCATTCAACGAATCGGTAAACATTCTTTTCAGAACGTTTTTAACATCTGAATACGCAGTCTACCTGCCACTAAGGAACTAGTGGACGGTTTGAGCAGTTACTGTAGACTTCAGTCAACGTTAAATTGTGATCTTCCATAAATACAGTTTGTCCGGGAAACAATGTCGGATTTTAAGCAACTTTTGCAGCAACAATATGACATCTAACTGCAAACAAATAACCACCAAATTTCTGTAAAATCTGTCAACGTCTGCAAAAGTTACAGCAAGTTTAGCGAGCTCACCCGAAAACGTGAAGTGTCCATCATGGGCAACGTTTAGACATGTGACTGTCCAGGGCAAAAGTCAAACATATTTAAAGTCTGTGTTCTAAATATCCTCTACGTGCTCTAGTGCAAGCTCGAAGACGTGAATGCCACTGCCTGACTGCTTTATCGATGACCAATTGATCACCTGGTTGAAATGTTCCAATTCTTCGATCAAACGCGACTTCAGCTGGGCGACGGCACAAATCCGGCTGCGGTACACAGGCTCCTGCAGCTTCCCACAGATCTGGTAGTCTACCGGGTTGAGCTCAGGACTGCTGGCTGGCCAGAGTTGGAGCGATGAAGTCTGGTGTTTCGCGGCTTAACTGTTGCACGGTTTTCACGCACCCTGTGGGCAGGAGCGTTGTCCTGTCAGCAACGGTCACTTCCGGACCAGTGACTGCACGTTAACGTGACGGAAAGTGACGTACCGGTACGAGTACTCTGTCGTCGATATCTGAAGATTAATAACTCCACTGTTAATGAATATTTTTAACGAAAGTTTTCGGTTTGATCAAAGATATGTATTCACAATTCAGTGCACATAATTTTGTTAGGATGCGTTGTGATTTGACATTTTTATCGAATACTTATTGTCTTTGGTTTACTTTTTGCCAGACACAGTGTAGATACATTTTTACATCACTTGGCGGATACAGTGATTTGTAAAATATTTTAAAATGACGAACAGAAATCAATTGCCGCAGAAGTCCTGGGTTCATCTCACGTCCATAGAGACGTATTGGGCCACACGCCGACGCCATTCTGATCTGTCGAGAGCTGCCACCTCAGCCTCCTCCTCCCAGGTGAGTCCCGTTTTGCAAATCCTTCTTGACTACGCCTCTCCATGTTGTTCTTGGCCGACCCAGTTCCCTCTTGAAGCCTTGAAGTAGATTTACAAAAAAATAAAAAGACAACAGAAGAAAGTTCAAGCTTTCACAACAATACGTTACTGGCAGCTAGATTGTTAAGATTGTTTATTAGCTGACCCGCCACAATGTGGGGGCCAGCTATAGTAATGGTCCGCGTTCTCCGTCTGTCTGTTAGACCAGTGCTAGAATATGCAAGCCCAGTCTGGCATGAAAGTCTCACAGCCGACCAGACAAAGACTCTTGAAACAGTTCAGCGACGAGCTTGTCAAGATTATTACCGGTGGCGGTACATATACAGAACTGCACTACTACGGTTAGAGAACCTTGCTGATAGACGCGACTGGCAATCCAGAAAACTATTCAAACAAATTACGAACAGAAGTGGCCACTGTCTCCACCACCTGTTGCCGGCGAAGCATCATGAGACAGTTACTAGTCGTCTTCGACGTTCTGTAAAACTACCCCCAAAAATTCTTTTATTTGCTTTGGACTTTCTAATTATCAGTAACCATATTTGTAACTTTGTAGGCTTATAAGTATATGATTTATGATTACTTGTTTGTTTTACACTGTACTACTAATCCAGCCTTTTGGCTGCAAGAACCCAACAAGAACGATGATGACAGATTTAACGTCTCGGTTCAAACTTCAAAGTTAAGGCCTAACAGCTTTACTGGATATTTTAAGACGGCAAATATCCAGCCCCGCCTACTTTTCTAACTAGCCCACGTTCATGCCGTACGAATTCTTAACCGATTCATGCAGGTTTCAAGCTGTTTCGTCACCATCCACTGCTCCTTGACCTACGTTGGTTGCACTTCAGGGGCTTCAGCGACTGTTGTTTTGCAGATGACTGCCCGCGTTGCACGTTTGGTCCGCCATGTGTTGCTGTTGACACTGGCTAGGAGGCTACGAGCGGTCTAGTGACGAATATCAACCTCAGTCGTTTTTTGCTGCAACTTTATTTGAACTTTTAACCGCTGTCGTTCCAGACGTATGTACTCCATCAAAAATGTTCACGAATCACGATCGAATACAGCTGCAGATAGACAGAGGCGTCGGAACGGCGGGGGCGCTCGTCCCCGCAATGTTGAAACCACGGGGGTAAGAGTATCTTTTCGCCCCCGCAATATTTTCCCACATTTTACTTGCTGTTCCTTAAACTTCCACTCTTTGTCGTTATGTTGCCTAAATACAATTAAAACGTCACACTCAGTTGGTACTATACTACAGGTCGAATACTACGAAACAAATTAACAAAACATACATCCGCAGTGAGAATTTCGAGAATCGAGTAACGATCGAACACTTATGTGACTCGCACATCTCTAAAACCCGTGATTACGTTATTACTGACGTCATTTTCAGTAAAGTGCAAGTTTGTGGCCTACTCTCACAAAATGTTCGCCCCCGCAATGTTAAAATCGTTCCGACGCCTCTGCAGACAGAATTCTGGATTAAATCTCAAAGCAACTCACTCACCCAGGCTAGTGAAGATCAAGTGACCAGCCTCACTCAGGTCAGACAGACGTGTTGCCACTCAGCTGCGGCGTTCAGCAACTCAGAGAACTCTACACCATCTGTCTCATCGCAGCACTCAGCTAAAGTTTCAACGTATTAGACGCAGAGCTAGACTGAGACTCGCGTTTGCAATGTTCTCTCCTAGGTGGCACCAGCTACCGGTCTTCATTGCTGCTCACAGTCGATAAGCTCACTGTTGCCAGCCAATCACAACTGCCTTGGCTAGGCTTGCCTGCTGCACTGAACAGCTCGGCCTGTTGCCTGTGCTTACACTCATTAGCATATATCGACCGGACCATTGTTCACCTACAAGCATAGTAGCACGCTGCGTTTCCTTCTGCTTCTTCAGTCTGTAAGCAAGCAAGCGAGGTAGAGAAAGGCAGAGTCCGCAGCCTCTATGCCCATCAAAATCAAATTCAATTAACATAGGCCTAACATAGGCCTATCTCGTGTATAGCCTATATTTACACTAGCCAGGTTACCCGTCGTTGCCGGGTATTATGTAGGCCTGTGGTTTGAAGCTCCGTGCCCAGCTTTGTTTGCCACATGCCGAGGCTGTAGGCTAGGCTGCCGAGTACCGCCCACGAATCGCCGGCACAATATTTCAAAGATACGCACCGCAAAGCTACTAATAGCTGCAAGTATAAGAAACAGTTAAAAGCACTATCCATAATTCTATCTATGCTACAGATACTGCAAGTAAGAATGTGGCGTGTGTGAATTTGTGAGTTTGCAGCAAGCGTGACCTTTGACCGGCTGGGCAACGCGCACGCAGCCTATAGCTGCAGGCTCGGCCCGTCGTCACGCTTCAGTGACAACGATCAGCTGGCTACATGCCAGCCAGACTGAAGCCAGTAAGGCACGCCGTGTCTTCCCCTACACCCGCCCCTATGCACCCATAGTTCCCAAAATTTATTGCGCCTAAAAAATTCTCGGGGCGCCCTGGAGCTACCCTGAAAATTTGGAGGCGATAGACGCACCCGTTCCCAAGTTATAAGCGAACATAAATAGGTCTACAGACAGACATACACACGAACAGAATTATATACACAGAGATTATGTAGGCCTACATTAGCCTATCTATACGAAATTCCAATTCCGGTAAAGTAGTCGGCCTTGCAATCAAATAAGGTCTCGCATATCTCGGTTGCCCTAAAGTTCTTCGACCTAGCGATCACCTTTTATTTACTCGTTATTTGGCTGCGCCGAAGCCACTGCTGTGCACGGTCAAAGCTATCAGCTGCCGAGTATTATTCGTGCAGCCATCTAAGAATGTAGGCATAGCCTATAGGCCTAACTTTAATCCACGATTCTTAGTTATTAACACTAGAGGTCGATCGACCGAAACCAGTTTCTATAGTTTCGGCCAAAACCGTGAGCTTATCGGCCAAAACCGAGACCGAAACCGAAACTATGGTGTGTGACGTTCGTCATCGCTGTAAGCCTTGAGAATGATGCACACCAATGAACAAGAAATACAGGCAAACCGTCGTGTACGTTCGTATGTCTGTCATCAGACCCGGCGTTAATGACTCGATGGTGACTGGTGACGGACACGGCTCTCGGCTTCCTTCATGTGAGTGGTGGGAGGGATGGACGATAAGATGCAAATAATATAGTCAGCATCACGTCAATTCCAGTCATTTAGCGCCGAAACCACTCATAAGATTCCGCTGAAACCGAAACTAGCTGAGTGCTTCCTTCGGAAACCGAAATTACGCCGAAACTGAGTTTGCTGCCAGTTTCGGCGCCGATACTGAAACCGGAACTGAAATCCGGTCGACCTTTAATTAACACCATGAGGATTTTCGTATTAGCCGTATCGAATGCATGAGATGTGGACTATTGCGACTGATGTTCCCGTAGCGTGGTGAGTCTGTAAGTCTGTATGTCTGTTTGTAACGCGCTTGCGCCCTGCAAAAGCCGTTGCGCGATCGAGGTGTTGTCCGAGGTGGACACTTTGGGGCGCAAGAAACATCAAGCCTATATTAGACAGGGTCCCGATTCTCGCATGCATTCGATGCGACCTTCACCAAGTTACTTTACCATACACTTGTTTGCCACTGAGAACGGAACTGACTGCCGACTGCAATTTCATCCAAACACATCGTCATACGTAATTTAGGACAACTCATCACACTCACAGTCAAATAATCTGACAGCAAGATAGCAGAAGTCTCGCTGAACAGTTCCTCATTCAACGATAGGCCTACGCTACTGGTTTTGCCTTAACTGCCTTGCACATAACCGTTATAAGTCGGAGCCATTTGGATTTCTAGGCCACTGGCAGCCAGGCAGCGTTCTACACAGTACATCCGCCAGTCTCTTCTGTCAATATCGCCGAGTCTAACACTCACTAGCAGTCACTGTCAACTTGTGTATGTGCTTATTACATTCAATTGCCGGCTACGAAGTGGATTCCAAGTCATACTCCGTTAGAGAATGGCAAAAAATGTACAATAAATCTTCAACAATTGAGTACCGCAAGTGACACGCTAAAAGGCGACAGATTTCATCGAAAAATGCTGCGTTTTTGTCCATAACATCTTCGATGGCACACACACGAAATGGCTTTTGTCGAATGTTGATTTAGGCCTACAGTTTTGAGTGATGCTACAGCACATGGTAATTCGGCTAAAACGGTGCAATTTGTGGCTACAAATGCTGCTGCAAGCAAGGCGACGTGCAGCGTGTAGTCTACTTATTGGGCCCACAGCATGATTAGGCCTGCCCGCCGGCAGGCCCCTAACACTGTAGCGTCACCAAGTGTCACAAATATGCTGCCACTGCCACATTGTGGACCGGTGTTACATTTGTTATGAGCTGTAACTACCTTTTAGCGTCTGCTTAAGCCTTAGGGATAGTTTTAGCTAGGCATAGTCAGATAGGCCTATAGGTCTGTCTACAGACTTATAGTAAGTTAGTAAGTACATAACTAAAATTAGTTTAGGGGTCTCTACTCACTCTCTCTCTCTCTCTTTCTCTCTCTCTCTTAATTCTCTACGGGGATGGTGGCACATAACGCACCCTAGTACTCCGAACTGCGGTAAAAGTAAGTAAGCTTAGCTACAATTTCTGGACAATTAGGTAGGTAGGCCTAGCTAGTAGCACTACACGTACACGCATTTAAGTAGGCAAATTTATAAAGCGCTTGGGGATAGCCTGTCTATCCTAGACGCTGAGTTGAGGGCCCCCGGTCGTGAGAGCACCGTCATCGCGACGGATCCCGGATACTCTCTCCAGCGCGGGTTTCTCCCTTGCCCGAGGAGAGTAACCTTTCACATGGAGACCGACCGGTCAGTTCCGTTCCCCTATCCAATTGTAGGAGGGGAGCACTGGGAGCGACAGGGACTGACGCGGCCGGCCAGGACCAGCCTGCAGAACAGGGCTATCGCCCGCCTAGCACCATGGCGGATTCGCCTCCCCCCAGGTCAGGCCACGGCCACAGCTAGCCACGGGACAGGATGCCTCTAGCCTGATCCACACTACCATCGTGGGTGAGGCCAGGCTGAGTCCAACACCGCAACTTCCACTAGATGGGGCCAGGTCTGCTCCTACAGCGCGGGCCTGGACCACACATCCACCGCACACCAACCACACAAATCCACCACATTCGCCGCAGGCTACTCTCAAGCTGGCCTGCCATCACTGGCCAGCCAGCTTCCGGTTCCTACACCGACCCAGCTACTTCCTACAGTGACTGGATTCTCACCAGCACTCTATAGTGGCCGGAAGGAAACCCAACCCAATAAACCTACTTCGTACACTTCGTAAATTGCTTTCATGCACTTTCTAGTTATTTTTAGTTACTATTTGGTTGTATTTGTCTGTTTTTAAATTTTAATGTCAATGATTATTCTTTTCAATTATCATAGGTGACCAGCTATGATGGTTTTTCCTTTCTGGTAGCCTACCATTGTCTAACTTGTATATGTATTTGTTTTGTTTTGACATGGTAAATAAACTTATCTCTCTTTCTCATACAGCAATGCCAGTAGATGACATTTTTGTTAATTTTACTGTAGTGATTTTAATTATATGCACACTGTATGCTAAAAAGCAACGACAAAAGCAAAGGTCAGCTTTGTTTTTGCTCTCAGTTAACACCTGCCCACGGATCATGAAATCGCGCTCATTTTGTATCGACTGGGTGCGTCGAAAAACTAACCCTCCATAGCAATCGGCCGTAACTAATTGTCAAATCTTAACGGATTATTATGTTTTTTTCCGCTGAAAAGAGTACACAATTTGAAACAAAAGCCGCAATATTTCCCGCCAAACGTAAAGTTTGTTGACGCACTTAGAGAAGTAAATGTGGAGATTTGTTTAAAAATCATCACAAAAGACGCATGCGACTTGAAATCATATCAAGAGTGAGAAAATGTAGTAGATTTTATGCTCTATCTACAAGCGAAAGAATTTTATGAATCGACAAGCCGGTAGGCGACGAGACTGGCGAGCTGCTAAGTATCATACACCGGCCAAGGATTAATACTTATTTCCACCTGTCTTGTCACAATTTCCTATAAATTCCTAAAATGCCGAAATAACTTCGGAAAGACAGAAAATATTACGACCGAGGACTCCAAGTTGCCATCAGACAAATTCTTCGCCAAAACTGTCTAATTCACCACAAACTGGCAAAACTACTGCCAAAAACAATGACGAACAACACCCATCCGTCACACCGAACTGCAGACGAAGAGAGAGCCGCGAGTTGGTGCGAAGTGCCGTTATATACTGCCACCGTAGGGGGGGGGGGGTCTGCACCATAGTTTTGGACGAGGATTCTAAATATGCCAACCCCACCTCGCTAGACCTTATACCCGCAGAATTATTGACCCTTAGAGTCTAAACCTTGCCATTTAAGCCAAGGTAAATGAGGACTAGAAGGCAAGGCTTTAACTGCCGGACCTTTTCACTCACTTGGTGAGGGCTTTCACGGTTAGTTGCCCTTTTGCCTTCCCACAGCAGTTATTGATAATAATGAAACAACACAGAATACACATGTATTTTTGTGTAACTATTTACTATCTTATGAACTATATACTGTAATACACAACTGATTTCTGGTTTATCTTTCCGATGTACTATTTGTTGCAAAACAAATCGGAAGACAACTTTGCAAGGCTCAAAGATCTTAGGTAGGCCTAAATATCGACCTTCAGCAGCAGGACTGTCTTAAAAATAAATTTCATACATACATTTAATATGCATGTACTAATGCAGGTGACATTTTCATGGCCTAACAAATACAATAGCAAAGCAAACAAAAGTGACACCCATGTAACATTTATTTTCCATTTAAATTTTTGACACTGAGTGCAGATAGGCATAAGCGCATGTAAGCTATCAATTTGGGGTAGAGAGCTCTGAAAATATCGTTAACATATTGCGACAATTTTACTGTAACGCATAATGACATGCTTACAGATCACCTGCGTGCATGATGGCTTCTGCATTTATGCACGTAGCCTACACATCACCCATGCAGGCCAATATCATACCTGTACTACAAATGTCGAATAATCGATCACAGTATACTGAGTACAGGTAGACGCATGCAGTCGGATCGCAATCGCACCTGTCGCGATAAGGCACATTCAATCCAGACATTGCTCGTTATACGAACGAACTATGTCCCAGATCAGTGCCTGACCTATACTCAAGTGGGGTGAAAGCAGATTCTCTTGCAAGCACGCAGAGTGAACACAGCGTGGATGCGTGACTGACTGCGCGCGCGACGTTGATCACAATTGCCGCTCAACAGCGAATGCGAGTATCGCCCACAGTACTGCAATGATGAACGATGATAGCGTTCAATGAACTTCGCGTTGTGCACCTCGCAGTGGCGGACCCAAAACTACACCGACCATGCGTGGGCCATCAAGGGCGGCTGTAGGCTAACTGAAAGCATTTCTGCGACTGAGTGTTTATCGCTGTTCATCTGTGTTGCTCCCAAGGCATACTGCGGTGTCCTGCATTCAAATCAACATCTTTTTGTCAATGCACCTACAGGCACCTGACTGGGCTGCGCCTCCGTTCTTAGACGCCCATCTATATAGAGTCGAACCGAAACACTAACTTCGACCACCTTTTGTTTGTGCAACAGAATACGAAAACTAGGCTATCCGATTACTATACGTCTATATATCGCCTCGTGCCTGGCCATTGCACAGCAAACTTGATGTGTATGGTATATTCAATTCCGCACTGCAGCTATTGAACCAGAAGACAAAGGCAGCAGCTGGAGCAAACAGAAGCACACCTGTTTGACGTCAGAACCTATAACAGGAGTAAACGGGACTGAACTGAACTGGCTCACCGCGGCAGTGCGACGTGATACTACCGGGTACCGCACGGTGCGTGATGGTGGCAGCCGGTGTGCAATTCTTGTTGACACACAACGAATAGACTGTACCGGCGTGCAGTTTCCGGTGCACTGTACACGGTACACCGAAGAGTATATAGACGTGTGGGAGTGGCTTCCATAGTCTCATTCTTGCCAGTTCATTCCCACTCCCTTTAAACAAATGTGAACAACGAAGTCAATGAACTATGCAGATGTAAAATCTCAACTGTAACTATTGACATCAAAGGTTACATACTGTCAGTGTCACAATATCACATTCACATGTAAAAACTCGATGTGAATGTTACTGTGCATGCTGTCGAGAAAAAGGAGACTGTTCACACTTTCTATATTTCCCAATGACGGTACCCGCCAAACAGCAGTATCACGCTGTAGATCACAATGAAACATAAGAACTTTTGGCACAGATGAAAAAGTTGCCATGCACGATGGTTTTCTTGAGACAGGCTATGAGCTTAAGATAGGATGCATTGCGTGAACTCTCTGCAAAACGTTTACACATTGTTGCACATAATAATCAATTAATCATGAAACGTTTAAATAAACTTTTAGTCGTATTTTTGTTGGGAGTTGCGCTATAAGTGATTCTGTATTTTCTATAGGCCTATATAGCATTTTAAGTTTGTCACGTATCGTGTGTGCCTATGCAACAATGCCACCAAAGTTGTTCTTCTGTCTGTACTCGATATCCGTGAAATAACGTTTGTTTTGCTCATTTTTGCATGGCCTACTTTACGTTACACTCGTATCTTTCAACACAGTGTCTGCAGTGCATAACCAACCGCCCACAAACTCATTCCAGACACAGTGCGACGCGATCACCGACGTCGGTGATCAACAATCATGCTTCACACCGTTCTTTTCGCTGCTACCAACCGACAGACAGACGTTTGTCGCAGCATGCAATAAGAAAGTTACAACATGTCTACATTATACTCGTTACACTCGAGACTCGTATAATCCACGGTATGAATGGCCATAATATGGATAATAATCGACATAGGCACAACTTTTTCCCATCAAACATTTCATGATCCACGATCATGACCTAATGTGACCTAAAGCTCGGTTTCCACGTTCATGCATGCATGTCTGAATTTCTGAAATGGTACACGTGTTCGCTGTTCAGGGCTCGTCTTCACGGGTGGTGGAATCGAACTTAAAGTCCATGGTTGTATAAACAATCTAAACTGATCCTGATGACGACGATGTCGGTATATACCCGGTGATTCAGAAAAAAAGTGAGTCAAAATGTTTTTCTCACATCTGTGGAGAACTATAGGCCTTGCATATAGTTACTGTAATCCTATGCGATGGATCCTGGGTGAAATGAAGATCGGAATTGTCTAATAAACATCGTGCAATCAACGTCGCGTCTAACGGACCAATCATAGGGCCCGCTTAACGGACCAATCACGGGGCCCCCGCCTACCGGTAAATGAGAACAAGCTCACTGCCTGTCTTTCACTTCTGTGGCCGAACAACTTCGCATTAGTCGTGTATAGTTATATGTTGTGTTTTGTCGATAGTCGTCATGCAGTTGAATGCTGCGCGTTGACGATCGGCCAGAGCGCAGCCTATCGTTCTGTTTGACTAGTAGCGTCGCTTGTAATAGGACATTGCGTCTAACTGATGTTGGCTGTGAAACTGTTTCACCAGCTTAAATGCGAAGTTTTCGCACAGTAATAATAAATAATGTAAACAAAATTATAAAAAAATTTCACCTAATTTCGATAATGGTTGCCATGAGATGTATCTGTAAAAAACGTTTTATGCTACAAGCAGACGACCAAGTTTGTAAACGTTATCTTCATAATCATCTACTGGCAGAACTGAGTCAAACATTAATGGAGATTGGAGAAGACAAAACTTTGATCAAGATCGTAGTGCCGTAAAAAGATCAGAGCAGTCTTCTGATGATAAAAGAGTTTCCATTGGTGGAGTAGAACTGGTGTTGATAAATTGATCAAATGCTAGCCTACTGTGTTAAAAAAACTTCAAAAAACTTCCAATTCCAAGCAATGAATTGATGGCATTCAATTGCCAATAACACAAAAGCACAAGTTTTTGTTTCACACGTTAGTGTAGAAACATTATTTAGGTGAGACAGAAAACGTGTGCACTACTGTGTTGCAATTTTTTTCGGGATACTACTTACCATATGTTATCGGAATTGGGTGGATTTTGTCGAAAATATGACAACTCACTTTTTTTCTGAATCACAGTGTAGAATCAGCCTACAAAGTGACTCAAGCTCATCGACGACGACACTGTGTGATAAATCACAGCGTTGCCCTGTTCCAAAAAAGCACCCACTACATTTAAATGTCGATTGTTTTCTGTAATATTTGTCACACAGTAACACTCTAACAGTAACGTTATCCTCGTCCAAAAACGGCACATTTATACAAACAACTGAGTTCTGTCAGTGTTTTTGATGAAACTAGTAAATATGATTTCATTGTATCATGTATCATACTAAG
>Ga0126335_1001354_pt1 | contig 13608 bp, 11 predicted proteins | sample OlaspJWI45metaG_FD_108409 | JGI IMG/M metagenome (GOLD analysis project Ga0126335, IMG submission 108409) | Marine gutless worms symbiont microbial communities from Oahu, Hawaii - Olavius sp. 1 OAHU.JWI-45 metaG | ecosystem: Host-associated > Annelida > Digestive system > Unclassified | place... | reverse complement strand
GTTGTTGTTGTTGTTGTTGTTGTTGTTGTTGTAAAGAGCCAAGCATTACAAATCAGCCAAAACGATTTTTCGTAAGTGGGACACGATTTATGGGAGTTTTTGTCTACTCTTTTAAGCAAATGAAGATGTTGACAGTTTCTGGAGAAAAAATAAGAGTATCGTTCTTAAGGAACAGATGTTGCATGTCATTAGCAGAACATGGTTTTTGTCACATTACTTTTTTAGCGATGGGCATGTTAGCTAAAATGTAACAGTAAAATTTTTTTGAAGTTGTTGCATTTGTAACGATTAATTATTTATTTCCCATTCTTAACCTGAACATTGCAGTGGTTTCGTGAGGCGATGTCTCGTAATGACGCAATGCCTGATTACCTGACGGACCTGTTCTTTGGTACCATACTGCCCATCTATGAGCACCACCAGCAGCTGCTTGTGGAGCTCGAACAACGCCTTGCTTCATGGTATGGTACTGTTGTTTGCAAATGATGATACTTACATGATGATATCAGTTCTTTTATATCTGATATGTATACTATTAAAATGCTTAATCTTGACCACTAGTTGGTTTCTCTGTTCAGCCACGACACAGTGACACGACTGTGCCACACACCAGCTTGGCGCAGTGCCGTGCCATGCCATACTTCATGGCACCATGCCGTGCTGTACGTACGAGCCGTGCCATGCCATAGTCACACCGGTGGCCAGTACATGTAGCTGGCTCACATTTCTAATGGAAAGACTGTATTATGTAGACAACATTGTGGACTGCAGCACAGTGAAGTGATGTTAATAGAAAGTCTTTTTGAAAAGATTTTTATGTGCCACATTTTCGCACTCTTGTGTCATTATTAAGTGATACTAGCAGTAATCTCAGTCTTTTCATGGTTTACTGATGTGATTTTAGGCAGGGCAAAGCGAGTGTTCGGTTAACAGATGATTTTCGTCGCCTCGGCGGGTTGATGCTCAGGAACATGTCTGTGCTACAGGTAAAGGTTACTGTATGATTATTGTGGTAGTGTTATGCAAATAGTGCAACTTGATTTTATTAGTAACTAGCCATTCTGCCCATCCAGCCGGGCAATATATCTATAGTTCAAGCCTCGCTTTATATCTCCCCACCCCATGCTATCCTGCTGCCTGGTCAAAGAATACATGCTGCCTGCCCGCACAGCAGTCTATCACGCCTCCAGCATCGAGGCCAACCTGTAGCTAATGCTGGCCAAGGCCATAGGCTAGGGCTTCCCAGTATGCTCAGTTGCCTACGTCGTGCCGGCTGGTCCAGTGGGAAACAAAAAGTGTAAATTTTCTGGCCCCCTACCACGACCCTCAATTTTTTTGTGCCTGAAACCATTTACTGGGCACCCTGGTGCTACCCTGAAAATTTGGAGACAATCGCCCAACCTGTTTCTGAGTTATAAGTGGACAGACAAACATACACACATAGTGCGCGTTATATATAGATTCATTGCAGTCAGTTATCTAAATTAATATGTTTGACAACGGTAATATTGTTAATTTGCTTGAATAAAACCATGAAATGATATTGGAGTAGTGTTGTGTGTATTTTTGCACTTTCCACATGATTGAGCGGTAAGCCTGCTAGAAGGCTAATAGGCTTACTCAGAATGACCTGACCTGTCTGGAATTTAAAGGCAATAATTTAAGAATAATTGATCTTACCACGGTCAAAAAACATTGTTGATTTCGTGTTCCGTGTGGCAATTGAAAATAACTAATGCAGTTTGCCTACGTTATTTCAGCAAGAGAAACTTTTCTGCTGAAAACTTGTCATAGTCTTGCATGCAGAATGCTGTATTAAATTTGATCGAGATACAGAACTGACCATGGTACATGAGTGAGTGAGCAGAGGTTTAACGTCCCACTCGACACTTTATAGGTCATTTCGGGGACGAGACCATGGTACGTGAATGCAGCTGAATGTGTTCTCAGTACTGACGGGTGAGTTTGCTGTGTGTGTGTGTGGTGCAGTGGTATACTATGCACATAGAGCAGCATGAGCAGCTGTTGAACCAGCTCAGCACAGCACTGAAGCATCATCCCGAGTTTGAACACGCATTTGCCGACTTTGAAGCACAGAAGGTCTGCTATCTGCCCATTGGTGCCTTTCTGCTGAAGCCCATTCAGCGTCTTTTACACTATCATGGCTTGCTGGAACGTGAGTTGTACCTGTTCAGTAACAGTTTCATACTTTGCATTCTGACTCCCTTGTTATGCTTATTCTGCAGCGTAATTCATTGCATTAGCTTGCATTTTCAATGCTAAGTTTAATCTCTGGTGCATGTGCGACATTAGCATGAAAATAATTTTTTATGCTGCAATGGCACTTTTTGACAACAAGAATTTTTTTTAAATGAACGAAGCAGAAAATGTAAGTATTTGTACAGACACTAGTGAAATATTCATGTCACATTTATCAGCAAGTTAAAGTGAAGTCACAGCTTTTGATGGGATTTGTTTATTTTGCTGGAAGGTGTTCGCTATACGTTTTTGTATAAAATAGTGAACTGCATGGTTGTATCATTGTGATTATCAATCACGTCTTAGGCAAATGCAGAAATACATTGTACTTTTGTTCTGCTTTGTGTTGCGACAAACTGTACATTAAATGAATATGCTGTTGCTATGATAAGCTGTACGGGGCTACACATATTGCGTGTTGTTGCATTTGTCAGGGTTAATAAAGTTGTATCGCCCCGATCATCCAGACCTCGGTGATTGTCAAGGTATTGTTGTGCGTCATATAAACCTCAGTTAATATTGGTTATTGGTTACATTTACCTAATGAGTGGTTAGTAGTAAGTAGAAAACAGTTGATTTATTCACACGGGTCCCTGTGGCAATGCTGATCTTATTTCTTTAGCTCTGGTCCAGACACTAGGCTAGTATTCAACTGCTGCAGGACCACAATTATGGGGCTAGTGCTCACTTTGTGTGTATGCTTGGTACCCAGCTTTTTCTCACTGCATCTACCAGGAAGAGATTTTCAGGCTGATTGGATCCACGTGTACTGTTATTTACTAGATCTATTAGCCAATTGTTTATCACATTACTGAACTCAAGACCAGTGTGAAGCAACTACGCAACACATTATAGTCATTTTGGCAATGGTATTTACAGGCCATTTGACCATACCAGCAATGTCAGTGCACTGAAGGAAGCCAGTTGGTTGCCGATGAAAGGTTAAATAGAGAATGAATAAAATGTTTGTGTGCTGGTAGTGATGGCGGCCTGCCTAGTTAGCTCAGTTGGCAAGTTACTGGGCAGTGCTTGCTAGACCAGCTGGCTAGTCACTTGCAGTGCCCAGGTTCAGTCCTCGGCCTGGGCGAGTGGTTCTCATTAGGCTGGATTTAGCGGTCAGACTGTGAGATTAAATTCTCGGCCAGGTACAGAGAGTCCGCCTGTGTCCTCGTTAAACTGTGACAGGCCATTACACTCAGGCTTAGTGGCGCTTGAATGTGATGGGTGCCGGCCACATGTATAACAGATGGGACCACTAAAGCCCACCAGTTTGGGGCTGACTATGCTACACTGCCTAGCTAGGTGTGCATGTGGTATTAGTTGTGGCATGAGCTGGTTGCGAGTAGGCGTACAAGTGTGGGCACAATGTGAGTTCAGTCCCAGAGAAACCTGTGGCCACAAGCTGGGAATTTAAAAAGTATACAGATACAAAGCCTCTCGCATTACTAATTGCACGTACATACACTGTCACTAAATACAGTGACAGTAGCCGCACTACATCGACTCATCACACTACTCATGCACATATATGTGGGTTGCGCACTGGACCTAGCCGTAGAGCCAGCCTCAGCGCTGACCATGGATACTATAAAACCTAGTGCCATTGGTCCCCACAGAAGAACAGAACAGGTACTGATGGCGCCCATGCCATTACTGCAGCAGCTGCACTGGCTTTCAGTTCGTCAGTGTGTTATTTTCAAGCTCGCGGGGATGGTTCATCAGTCATGGCTGGAGTGGCACCACCATACCTAGCTGATGACTGTCACCTCCTCTCAGATATTAGTTGGCACACGGTCAGGACAGCTTCATATGACATCAGAATATTTATTGTTCCCCGAACACACAACAGATTCCGTGATGTAAGCTATTCTGTACCTGGCCCCAGACTTTGCACCCAGACTACAGCGGCCAGATCTGTCCTTTCTGGCATTTTGACAGCACCTCAAGACTATGTTGTTTGAACAAAGCACATAGTCAATGAATTTCATTGTTTTTTTGTGCTATATAAGTTGACTGGATTGATTTATTGATTGATTGATTGATTGATTGATTGATTGATTGATTGATTGACATGTCGTGTTAACATGTGCATAACTGCTGTGTGTGTGCAGTGTGCCTTGAGCAGATCAGCAGAGTGTTGACTGATTGCAAGGAGAAGATAAGCCGGCTGGTTGGTTTCTGTATCATTTTCATTTTAGTGCACTTTTACCAAATAAAGCAAAGTGAAGTAGACAATTTATATAGCAATGTAAGCAACATATGCTGTCTCAAAAGTGCTTACCATTGAAAGTGTCATGTTGTGCAAGTGATACTTGGATCTGTGTGATTTCATTTCTTGTAGCTACTTAGAGACGACAGTTTCTGTAATGAGTCGGGTAAACTGTTCCGTGCACATGCTGCTGCAACAGCAAAGGTGCAAGGAGCTTGATGCCGAAGAATAACGACATCATAATTAACATAATTATCATATATCAGGATGTGTTTGTGTAGCGTATGATAATGATGGCAGAATTAATGACACTTTGAGGTGTTGAATGTTTTAGGAGAACTGGCAGAAGCTGGTAGAGCTGCAGCAAGGCCTGCTTGGCATTGACAGCCTCGTTCGTCATGACCGAGTGAGTAGTTGCTGTAAAGCAGTCATTGCAGATTAAGTAGTGTAGTAAGAGCGAGCAATTATTGTCTGTAATGCAGCAGTTGTTGTTGACCCGTGCCAGCCATTTTTAGGCCACATTGAATGAATATACAGTACGTAAGATGCGGATCATGCGATCAACAATCCTGTAGCATAGTGTCTAAGTCTGTTAGACTTAGTCTTATCTATCTATTTGTCTGTTTTAGGTGGGGATTCTCGGGGGCCCAAGGAACATGTATTCGTTGTCGGTCCTGATTTCCCTGCGTAGATGGGGAAATGTAGCTCATTGTAGTGGATATAAATACACGTGTTCTGACTCATCCACCAGATGGCACCACATTCATTGCAGCCATCACTGAATTACTTTAGACATTTGTAGCATTTTTAGTTTTGTTGTTGTCACAGCCTACGTTGGATAGGAAGACCATGCTTGAGGAGATTTCACATGATTATTATCATGAGTACTTTATATTGAAAAGAAAAGATAAGCCTTCAGCTGCTGCTGAATCTTGAGTGGCAGTTGTCGTGCAGAGCAGGTGGCAGGCTGGTACACACTGTGACTGCATTGACAGGTGACTAATGATGATACTGCTTGGTACCAGTGGCTCGAGACTATGAACAACTTGTTTAAGCAGCGGCCAACTGGAAATAATACTTAGCAACTTCACTCTCAAGCCTGGCTCTCTGTAACCATAAATGTATTTTACATTAACATTATCCAGCATAATGCATAGTGAAATATGTTATACTGTTGCTATTGTGGTTTAGTCGTTTATCCGCGAAGGCTGTCTGCAGAAGTTGTCACGGAAAGGCTATCAGCAGCGCATGTTCTTTCTGGTGAGTGTTTGAGCTGTTTAGTAGGACTATTGTCATGGTGATGCTGATAGTGTAGTCAGAGCTGTTATACATTTTATAGCTGAGTACTCACCATTGCATTTGGAAGGTTAAGCAAGCATTTGTGGTGCAATCATGGGATTTCCACTGCAACCGAGATGGCTGTATACAGAGCTGTCATATTGATGTCCCTCTTACACGGTTGCGAAGGTTGGACCCTGTATCGTCACCACATCAGAAAGCTTGATCAGTTTCATATGCGCTTTCTCCGAAAAATTGCTCACTTCAAGTAGCAAAAACATGTACTGAATACTGTTGTACACAAAATCTGTCGTACCAGTGGAATAGAGGCGTTTTTACAGACTGCACAACTGCAGTGGTGTGGGCATGTCATTCACATGGATGACACACGCATCCCTAAGCAGTCGTTTTTGGACAGCTACTTCATGGCTCCAAGCATTGGGATAGACAGTATAAACAATACATGGACTGTTTGAAGGATACACTGAAACCGTGTGATATTACACTTTCTCAGCTGGAAATGCTAGCAAGTGACAGAACCGACTGGCGATCCATGTGTAAATCAGCAATACAAGATTTTGAAGCATGACGTGTCTACGAGTTGGAGGCAAAACGTGATCTGCAAAAATCTGGACTACGATCCACCAGCAACTTCCAATGTCAGATCTACCAACGGATGTGTTGTTCACGTATTGGATTCTATTCCCTCAGCAAATCCCACTTGCGTCGACAGCTCAGTCTATACTTACCATTTAAGCCATCTCGTTTCGTGCTTCTGCCTTGCTACCGGCAAAAGATGCATAGAGTGATCAACTTGTGTCATTTGTCTGTGCATCTGTCTGCGGCCGGCATGGCATAGGCATAATGTGCTTGCCATTGTTTTTCTCATTTAAGCACATTTCTCAGTTTAATTACATCTGATGAACATGAGTTGCCAGTTTTTACAAACTGTCAGTGTTCTGGCGTTACTGATATTGTGTTTTGGGAAGTTTTGGCAACGCTGCTGTTGAGATATGCCAAATGATATTTTTTGCAGTTTACCGACATGCTGGTGTACACAAGTCGCATAGCAACGTCCAGTCTGCAGTTCAGAGTTCATGGCCAGCTGTCATTGAAAGGATTGGCTGTAAGTCCATTAGATTTGTTTCTTTTGATTACAGAATTGTTTGTTGGAATCACTTGCACCACATATATTTTGGATAGTGCATTATTCTAAAAGTCAGTTAATGAAAGGGGCGTAAATGCAAAATGTCTACTGTATGGTTTTGAATTTTGTCACTTTCATCCCACCATAAATAACTACTATTATTGTCTTTGATAGAAGCATGCTGTTGGCTGGCAGACTGTTGTACTCAGCTCCTAGGGTTTTTTGTCAGTGCCTGTCAATAGCACTGCACCATGCAATGCCATTCAGCTTTGTCTCTCGCTTGTTCACTCAGTGTGTGCAGATCAGTGCCACACCATTATGTTATGTCATAGATTCACCTTCTGTGTGGTTTTCTTCTCCATTTGAGCCGTTTATGGTCTCAGAGAGCACTTAGCTTCTATACAAACTGCAGATCTGACATCCCAAACAGAGTTTTCTTCTCTGTGACTTTTGCGAGATATTCGTTCTTTAGCCGGTAACTGTCAGTATTCCTTTAGTAGAAAATTCACGAAACCACTTCATGTTCAGAGTTCTTCTAAAGCAGTTAATCGCGGATGTTTTCAGCTTGCCTATGTCTCTCTTCCATTGTGAGTGAATCTTCTGTTGCTCGTTGCATTGTTAATTCCATCTTTTTTCTCATCAGGTTGATGAAGCTGACAACACTTCCATGATTTCATCATCAGTGTCATCGGCAAACAGTTTCACAGTCTACACTAACAACCGATGTCTGGTAGTAGCTGCCAGTAGTCCAGAAGAGAAGTCCAAGTGGGTCAAAGACCTTCGAGTGGCTATCTCGGCTGCTGCAAACAGTACTGATGATGTAGCCGCCAGTCCACGCATACTCTATCCAAGCCTCAAATCAAACAGTATGTTGCACATTACTACAACTTGTAACATGAGCGAATTTTTGGTTGTTATGTCATTGGCTCAGAAAGAATGTTTTTCATATAAGCTACACCTTGCATCTCGTATCTTTTGACACTGTTAGTTGGGTCGTAGTGTGTGGAGTGGTTCGTTAAGCCTTTACTCGCTCACTCACCCATCTTTTCGTCCTATAATTTTATTTCCACGCAAATAACATGAGACCATGTTTACAGCTTTTTCAGTTTTACATGATTTCTGATGTCAGTAAGGAAATCTGTGGTTCCTGCTGGAGTGGGATATTTCAACATAATGCCAACCTGGCAGTATTAAAGCAGTGATGGCAGAGTTCTGTAGCCAAAGTAATTTGGCAAATGCCATGTCGAACCCCTTTCCCTCTGTTGCTATGGGGACCGGGACCCCCGTCTAATGCAATGTTTCTTGGGTTCCCAGGAGTTTCCACGCAAAACATGACATCAGTTCGTTTTTGCACAATCCACCGACATGACAGATGCATTCGAGCTCCTGCACATCCATGACACAACAAGAGAAGGAGTCTAAGATACATAGTTTGTGATTGCTGCAGCCACTGAGCTTGTGATAGCCACTGATGTGTGAATGCAGGCTCATCAGAGGCACTGGATGACACGCTGGATGACGTGCGTCATAGCGCGGTGACGGCATCTCCAGAGCCTAGTATTGCTGGGTCAACAACATCGGCGTCCATACAACATCGTACCAACATGACAATGCATGTCTGCTGGCATCGTAGTCTTAGTGTCAGTGCCAACGAGCATGCCGTCGCATTCAGGGTACATATCAAGCCTCTCATAGTAGTTCTGGAGGACTTTCCAGGGTCAGAATACTGATGGGGTGACCTACTTCTTTGTTTGTGATCAGACCTTATTATTAGGTCTCTGCATGCACGATTACAAGTCTATGTGTAGGGGTTATGATTTCTGACACCCTGGTTAATAGGCAGACAGACACACCTACATACGGGCTGTAGCCAGCTGAGCTAATATTGAATGAGTTTTATTGATCATTTCAGAGTTATGTAACAGAAAATTGCGATCTTGCGGAGCACGGTGTTTTCCGCAAGTTTGATATTTTTGCACGAGCGCACATTGTTTTTGCGTTGGAGGGCAATTTTTGCGCAAGTTTGGTTACTTTTGTCAGTTTTGAGCAGTCGTGGTAAGCCATGTTGGCAAGGCACAAGACTGCTGGTGCAGCTAAGCTGATAATTGGGAGATGTGACACTGGCGACAAGTAGTGCAAGGTACTGCATGTTACATAATACCTGCTAGTCCACGGCAAAAGAGGGAGGTGGCGGTCAGATCAAAGGTGTCAGGTAAAGAGTCCTGAATGTCTAATTAGGCATAAAGTAGATGCATTGCTCATATCAACTAGGCATACGCAGCATGATGAATTAGTTGTGTATTTTAGTTCTTAGCAATCCACTGCACAGTTAGCCTGTCAAAAGCAAAATGTTAAACTGATAATACGTTGTAATACATCCAGGCCCCTACAGGCCTAGCATCAGTTCGGTGAGGCAAGAACTGTTCATTAAGAAACTTTTGTAATTTGACAGTTTCCAATATTTGACAAAATCACATTAATAAAAGACGGGATTCATCTATACCAAAGTGTTCTTATAGACAAAAACCACTTCTCTTTCATTGGATATTTTTTACCTAATCATAATCCTGGCCAAATCTGTATGCCACAACTGTAAAAAATACATGCAACTTTGGCACAATTTTCATCAATTTCGGCGCAATTTTCCTGTAAATTTTTGCACAATTTAAAAAAAATTTCTGCACGATTTTTTGGTGGGACTAGTAACTGAAGCATGTACAACATTAATGAAACTGACCAGTAGGAGATCATAATGGTCTGATTAACCTTGAATTGCTTTTGTACCTTTGTATGCATAGCATTATTTCTAAAAGCATGCAGTATTATCTTCTTCTTCAAGGACATGGTCATCAGCTAAGCTTATAGCCTCTTCAGTGCTGAGGCCTGTTTTAATTTTGGCCTAGTGCACTTGTAATGTTAATAGGCTGCAGCAAATGCATGAGATGCAGACTATTGTTACCAATGATCTGTTCGTCAGTCTGTCTGTCATGCAGCTCATCTGTGTGTAGTGCATTTGTGCAACTTTTGCCAAATTACTCTTGTCTCTTGTTGCTTTTTTGTTGCAGTAGAAATCATTTGACAATCTTTTAATTGCTGTCGTTGTAGTGTTACATGTGTGTGGTGTTGAAATCGGTTGTCTTTGTTCAGAATCAGCTGAGTGGATATCTGCTACGCAAGTTCAAGAACAGCAACGGCTGGCAGAAACTGTGGGTCGTCTTCACAAACTTCTGTCTTTTCTTCTACAAAAAGTACCAGGTACTTCATGTTGCATATCGTGTTAACTACTGACTACTAGTGGTGATGATACTTGTAATGTAATAGTTGGTCTGCATGACGGCAGTGTGTCGTCATGCCATTGGCAATATAGGTTTAGAGGTATGTAGAGAAAATGTTGAATCAGTCAGCCATGCATTGTCCAGTTTAAAAAAAATTGTATAATGATACACAGGAAGGTCCCCAAAAGATGACAGTTGTCAATATTGGAACTGGAAGTAGAATTCCGCTGCCACAGTTTGTTTTGAATTTTGTTTTGAAGGCATATCTCTGCCCCCGATCAAGATATTTTCACGAAATTTGGTGGGTGTGTAGATATTGGGCTCCCCCATCCATGTGGAATGGTCTAAATACATTTGCTTCGAAAATCCAATTTGGCAGACCGCAGTCATATACCACACATATAACATACCAGCGGGCATTTATAACTTCGTCAATTAGATCGCATTTCCACATTATACGGAGTGACATCCCGTCACTACGATCTTACATCTACCAAAACTCGTCAATATTCGCATGTTCTGCTGAATTTTCCAAGCACATATAACAAAACACTGTGCACTGTGCCATTTAGCCTCCTTATTTGTGCCATGAGCAGGCCATCTGTACTGAGTATTGCAGCCATGTCATCTTTTTGTTTGTTATCATTGAAGAGCTCGCTGCTGATTATTTTACATGTTTTATAATAATTTTCAGTCATTAGATGTAGTGGAATGAGCTATTTGATAGTTTGTGAATATGCTACAGACTTCCAAACTCTGCATGGTTAAATTTCCACGAAACTAGTACATGGAAGGCAGAAGTACAGAGCAAAAGGCTGTATTTTACACATTTATTTGATGATTATGTTATAGTGGGCCTATGTTTCAATGACCAAGGTCTTGACAGCTTGGTCTTGAAGTTTTATATGCATTTTTCTTAACTTTGGCAAGTTGCTGTCGAGTTAATTGGCTGTCATGCTTGGCTGTAGGATGATTTTCCTCTGGCGAGCTTGCCTCTGCTTGGCTACACTGTTGGTCTGCCCGGTCCGTCGGACGGCATTCATAAGGATAGTGTCTTCAAACTGCAGTTCAAGAATCACGTCTATTTCTTCCGTGCCGAAAGCGATGTTACATTCAGTCGGTGGGAAGATCTCATTTATGACATTACAATTTAAACTTGGTTTTGATCCTGTAAAATAGTCAGTATTTATGCATAGAATTTTGCCATTTATTTGACATGAGTAATTTTGTCCTTTGTGCAACTTCTTTGCAAATATGCTGTCATGCTAATTTCGTTTCAGACATCGAGGAGTAAAGTGAAGTAGCCAGGGTTAATAATATTAGGATGTGAATTTGAATTTTTGTTTAAGGTCATCTGTGGACATTAATGTGCATAATAGATAAAAGCAGAAATTAAGTACAGGATCCGTTTGTTTAAAGTGACGATTGCTTTTGTATCTTTGTATGCATAGCATTATTTCTAAAAGCATGCAGTATTATCTTCTTCAAGGAGATGGGCATCAGCTAAGCTTATAGCTTGTAGTGTGATAGTAGCATATATAAATCAGATTGAGTAATGCCAAAAAAACGTGAGATTCACCAGCCATTCAGTGTTTAATGTCCAAGTGCTAAAAGTTTTTCAGATTAGATGACACACGACATTTAGAATTTTTGGTTGCTTAGTATCTGTTTCATTGGTTACAGTGGGACAGATTGTGCCATGTTGTCTGTTCAGTTATCAGGATGTACATATGTGTAGGTGCACCAGTGTGGTAGTGGTTAGCACACTGCACTGCTAAGCATCAGGTCCCGAGTTCAATCCCAGGCCAGGGAAGAGTTTGTAACTTCGTCTCACGTGCCCCAGCCCACTCAGCTGTGATGAGTAGACTGGATTTCTACTTGGTCGAAGTTAAGGTGGTGGCGGAGAGAACTGGCTACCGCCGTCATACGCCGAGGCCAAGAAACAGGATGTTGCCAACACTTTTTGCCCCCACAGGCGTTTAGCTTATCGGCCTAGCTTTACCTTTTTTACACGTGTGTAGGTGGATGGAGGTGCTTAGTTCAGTTACTACACATTCTGTCACCCCATCTCATTCTGCCGCATCTCGTAACACAGTCAACGGTACTGCATCTCTGCCGCGTTCGCCCAAACCACCAACTCCGCCGCCTCGCTACGTCTTCTCCTAGATTCGTGCTTTGTTGTCTGTTGCACTGCATCTTTCGAATGAGTGAAATGAGCAACATTGGCACTACTGAAATGCCGCCTTTTTATTCAGTCAGTCCGGTGCTCGGTTTCTGATTGTCGGTTTGCAGTGATGAATGGTTGTGGCTATTTATTTTGGGCAGAATTTGTTTGCCGTTCTCTGTACATACAGTGACAGGTGGTTTATGTGTATTTATTTAATATTTTGATCAAAGTAATGAAACTATGAGCACATTGGCGTTTACAGTATATGACTCTTGTCAGATCATTCATTTTGCTGTTTGTCACAACATAGATGTTTGGACCAAGAGCATAGATTTTATGGGGTCATGCAGCCACTGAACTTAGTACATAATTACAAAAACAAATTTGTAAAGCATTGGAAAATTTTGTTATTTCGTATTTATGGTACATGTAGTGTACATATAATTGACTACTTAAGACATACCCTGTGGTCCAATAAAAATGTCGCCCTACAGTAAAATGAATAAGAATGGCATTTTTATTGGATCACATGTTACATATCAAAATCAGTGCATGATGAAATATTTTGATGAATTTTCAAATTGTATGCCTCTCTTCATTTATGCTGTGGTAAATGTTTTTTTTCATTTCACCATCTTTGTGATGACAGTCATTCTAGCGTGAAGTCAGCCGCGACTGTTAGTCATCTGGTGTTTTTAGTAATCTTGCCACTTGCCTCAGAGGTTGTATTTAGTAACTGTTCTGTACATTTGATGTTTATTGCTAGCAACTGCATTTTTTGTCACCTAGCAGCCACTTTGTGATGGTAGTTACCAGCCTATTATACTGTTTTGTTTCTTTTATAGTTCTCAGTCAGGATTCCACAAAGTATCCAAGCTTTAACTTATTTGGCTATACTGTAGATTTGGCCAAGATTTGCTGGCTCTTTTCTGTGATTTCTGAGCATGTTGGGCCTTTAGTACTGCTGTATTGCAATTGTATTGTAATATTAAGTATGCTCTGGTCCATTTTGCAATTGAACCAAAATGGTCGCAGTGCCATTTTAAACCATATACTTAACTTCGGGACTTCATATTTTTTTATTTATTTTTTTTAAATTTTTAATTTAAAAAAATGTTTTTATTAATTAAAATATCAAAAAACGACCAAATTTTTACTTTTTAATTTTTTCAAATTTAAAAAAAAAATTAAATTTATAAAAAATTTTTTATTAATTAAAAATATCCAAAAACGTTAAAATTATCGACTCCGATCACGCCGAGTGTATTGGAGG
>Ga0126335_1001353_pt1 | contig 13612 bp, 8 predicted proteins | sample OlaspJWI45metaG_FD_108409 | JGI IMG/M metagenome (GOLD analysis project Ga0126335, IMG submission 108409) | Marine gutless worms symbiont microbial communities from Oahu, Hawaii - Olavius sp. 1 OAHU.JWI-45 metaG | ecosystem: Host-associated > Annelida > Digestive system > Unclassified | place... | reverse complement strand
ATATATATCTGTGTGTGTGAATTCGAAAAGTAAAAGTAAAAAGAAATTAAACTGTGTCCGAGGGGAGCACAAACCTGCACGCTGCCGCTGTTTTGCGACCATGACCTTGAGATTAACCTCCATGACCTTGAAACTTGAAGTAGATATTCTAAAGATGTACCTTCACACTGAAAATGAAGCTGCTAGCTCAAGGCATTCAAAGCTTGAATTAAAAAAATACGAAAATATGTTTCAAGGTCAAAGGTCAAGGTCAAAATGTTAAAAGCTCCGAATTACTTCGAGCGTTCAGATATTCCAATCAAGTCCCAGCAACTTCCGACCAGTAGTTTTTTGCGTTGTTGCATGCTATCGCTTTTTCGCTGCCGTGACCTTGACCTTGGACTCGTGATCTTGAAACTGAACCGTGATCTAGATATTGTGAAGACGTATCTCCATACCGAAAACGAAGTTACTAGGTAAAACCATTATAAAGGTATAGCTGTAGCTGGAAAATATGAAAATAGGTCTCAAGGTCAAAGATCAACGTCAAATGTCATCAACTTCTAAGCACTTCTAGCGTTGACCATGATTCATATTCCCACCAAGTTTCATCAATTTCTGAACAGTGGTTTTCGACAGATAGACGCCGCCAAAAACAATATCTGCTCGCAACAGGCGCGCAGGTAACAAAGACAAAATTTATTAAAACCTCCAAAAAACGAAAAGTAGCGTGTAGTGGCTTCATATTGATTCAAAAGTTCAGAAAGCGTGCTGCTCAAACAGACTATTTCAAAGTCAGCAGCCATCACTCATGACTCAACGGCTTAATGTCGTAGTGGACGTTATCATCATCATCAACATCATCGATTGGCAAACCGCACACAATACAGGCACACAATAAAAAGTGACAATATGGATTACGTACAGGTTCTTTCAGACATAAACACCGACATCTGTCATCAGCTGCTGAACGTGAGATCGAAAACCAATATAACCAACTTAAACAGTCTACAGTTGGAAAGATTTATAGAAAAAGTCGAGTTTTAAATCCATAGATTGAGAGAGAAAAAGCGAAAGAGTGACGAATAGTGAAAGTGATGACAGTGACGATGAATTGGCTGGCACGTGTGGAATGAGATAAAACTGGACATTGAGTCTCAAGCAGCTGGCGAAATGAAGCTTAGGAGTATAGATGCTTGGTCATCCGACGAGGAACAAGGAATTGAGGCAGAGCAGATCGTTGGAAAGTCGTAAATTTTTCACCGTCGGCGCCGCGCGGACAGCAGACTCGCTGCGCGGCCCATAATGAGAGAAAGACTAGCGGACCTGGCTCGAAGTGCAACGTCGTTCGTTCATCTGCTGCGTTTCTCTATCTGCTGAGTAGTTCCCGACACGAGGGCGAGCTCTGCTGTATCGCTGCACGCCTGCCAGCGGAGTTGCGTCGGCGGCAGCGACTTGGAGCACCTTGACCGGCGGTTGCGGCTGCCGCTCGTTAACTGTACTATCGCTATAAATAGTCGACAGCAGCGCTCTGTAGTGTACGCAACGTAAACTCTACAGCAAGCAGTGACCGATCCAGAGTTGGGACAGAGGGGCGATCGTTTCCTTGACATGCCGAAAATAGTTTGATTAACAAATTAACTGCGGTTCTTTTATGAGTGTAGATAATGAATGACCTGATGATGACTTGATCTGCTGCTCGCCTGGGTTGGCTACTGGCTGAAGCATTATGCAGAGTACTGACAAGAAACGGGTGGATTGGATTCAGCGAGGCGGAGAGTGGCGGCGAATCAGGCTGGTGAACCCTAACCTGCTTGCCGTAATGCCGTATGGCGTGTTGTTGAATGAACCGGATGAGCGGAGGCACTGGATGCACAAGCGCTGAAACTAATGAAGAACAGTCGGATACGTTAAACAAACCGGTCTGCTGCTGCGGGCTGCGAATATCAGACTAGAAGTTTGTACTTCGGAGATTAAATGAATTGAGCCGTAGTCACAAGCACGAAACCCAACGATGCTAAATCGACCCGAGTCAGTACACCAGCCTTGCAATACCTGGATCCAAAATGTGTGTTAGAAAGTAGGCCTATACGATTTGCGGCGTTTGCAGGTCGCGGTACAAGCAGTCTGTTCCCAGGAATTCTTGTACAAAGCCTGGACGATGACGTATACTTTATACTTACAATACTTAATATAATATATTAGTTCTTGTACACGCTTCTGGCTAAAAACGAAAATTGCTGTCGAAATCGTAAGTACTTGGGCAGACTGTAAAATGGTATTGTGCAATCAGCTTACTATAACTGCATATCGGCGTAATAATTGTTGCATGTTGGACGCCGCAATGATGATTGTGTGGTGTGATGGCAGCTTGAAGACGATCTCGTGCCTGTGCCGCTGACGACGACGGACGGCAAGGATGTCGGTGAGTACGGCACGAGGTAATGTGGGGGCACCTGCTGGACGACGTCCACTGCCGCTGGAGACTGCTGTTGAACAGTCTCAGTTAGATGATATCCTTAACGACCTTCTTACCGACCCACTCTTCACCGGAAATGCACGCAGCTTCGAGTGGAGTAACGACGCGGAGGGCACGTATGGCTCCATCTCACCGAAACACGGCAGCATCACAACACACAGTGGACACGGCGGTAGGACAGTCGTCAGCTGGCAGATGAACCAGGAAGGACCGACGTCAACGGTTGCTGTCAATCGTCACACCGTCGATCGACCCGCCAAGGGCTCGATTGTCGAGACCGAGTCGTCTCGCCGTGTGCAATCGACGGCCAGTTCTCGCCCGGCCACGGCACCTGGCGTCTCGGGGCGTAGCTATGAGTCGCGTCGCTTTGACTCCCGCTCCGAGATGACGACGCGCCGCGAGACCGGCACCAAGCCTCAGCCGCCAACACCGCCCGTGAGACGCCAGCTGTTCAGCCCCGAGTCCTTCAACTACGTCGACGGACCAGCGGTACATCCGAAACAGCAGACTGGTAAGTACCGCGGCACGGCGTACGCGTCCGACACGGAAGAGCCAAGTAGTTGGCGATCACGTTGGGCCGAAGAGCAGCAGCAGCGGTCGACGTCGACGAGAACGCAGACAAGTCGTCAGCATCGTAGCACGTGGCGTCCAGGTCCGACCGCCGTCGTGCAGAGTGACACTGAGGACTATTTCAGACCATCTCATGCCAGCACTGAACGTCGTCCAGCGCCGCCGTCAGTCCCACATCGCTGGCACTCTACCACATCATACGACGATCCTTATATGTCTGACAGCGGCCTCCTACCGTCACGTCGCAGTCGCACGATGCAAGCGGGGCGCGCGGGCGGCACGCGGACGTACGACCTTGAGTCTGGACGACTGTTTGAGACAAAGAAAAGTTTCTTCGTGTCCGGCCTGGAGCGTCCGGCCCGCAGAGGACCGGATACCAAGTATACGTTTAGCATCAGCCCTCAGCGGTCACTGCCGGCGGAGGAATTCCCGACAAAGGCGAGTCGCGCACCGCCAGCTCAGGCGGCGCCGGTGCGGTCTACTCCGTCGCCGGTACTTCCACCATTACGGACCGACAGCAGTCGTGAAGCCGTGCTTCGAGTCACATCCAGAACAGGTCTAACTCACTGTGTAGCGATATCACCTTTAGACCTTTACTCCTGTTGCCAATTGCCATCGACTTCGTGCATATTGGTTGACTGTCGTACTGCTTTCGTTCGACAATAACATAAGTGGATGAATGAAAATAATTAGGTCAAGCATCCGTGTCATTTTTCCAATGTGTGTTTTGCCATGATCGGTTTCTAGGACTTCATGAGCTTGAAAATAGTTGGTTTGGAGACGGATTGTTAACGTACTTGAAATAGCATCTGCTGTTTGCTGAATATGCGAATTTAGCAGGCCGACAACTGAGTTGATGATTCCCGTAGGGTAGCCAGGGTGTTAAATATCGATAATGTTTCAGTGCGTTTTGTGAGGTATTCGTCACTGCAGTTTCAATACAATTTCGTCTAATACCTGTAAATGTGTTTGTGGATTGCAGAGAGACAAAGTCCAAGTCTTGATGATCTGGAGAAAAGTTTACAGAATGCTAATGCAATGCTACAGTCTGCTCCTCCGAAACCGGTTAGCGTTACATTGTATCGATCTTCTAAGCCCCGCAGCATGTTTACTGCGATTTCTGTGTAGAGCATTGACAAAGGATTATAAAATTTAATTTACTGAGCTTGAATGTTATTCAGTTGAAACGTCGTTTTCGGGTTGTCACATGCATGACTCTGTCATACAAGAGAACAAGTTGGGTACGTTACATTATTTCAGAATTTCGTTAAACTGAGAAATCGTGATGCTTTGGTTTGATATACAGGAAGAAACGGAAGAGGAAGAAATTCTGCTGCAGCCGATCGGACCAGGTATGCAGAACTTGGAGCCAGAAGGCAGCGGTACGTTACGGCAACGTTCACTGACTCCAGTCTTCTCGCCTGAACAACAAGGTAACAAGACAGTGGCTGCAATGACAGGCATCATATGCGCCCTCTCGACACATCTTGCGCTCATTATTACGTTGTGGTCGATCTCTCTTTACTTTTGTATCGATAGGCCTACATACTGAGTTCTAGATTTTATAATATTGTGTTTTCAGTCATTAAATTAGCAAACAATTGTATACGAAATATGATGTTAATTGTTACAAACTGTCTTGAGTATAGACGTGTTGCATTAATACTGTGATAAAATATATTCTTATGAAATTACATTTATAATTACTATAGACAGGCATGTAGTATAAAATTATTTTCTTATGTATGTGCCTAAAACTTAAGACAAAGATGACTTACAGCGTTCAAGCACGCAGTTTACTGTACGCGTGCAAGAGTGTACTGTATAGTTACGGTTTACTACTGGCGTCTGTATTTCTGTTGCAGTGACACCGCCTTTTCCGGCAGCAGCTCAAGCACCTCCAGTTTTGAATCAAAACCTTCAAGGTACAGTTCGCAGGGCGTTGCATGTAACCACAGTATTACACTGTGTGGAAATTCTCTCTGTTTGTCCGTCCGTCTGTCACACACAGAGTTAGACTTACATCGACAGGATAAATTTAATGAGCTGTTTTTGGAAACGAAAACTATTTTTATTCAGTGTTATGTTGTATTTATTGTAAGGGTATTTGGGACCTCCAGAATAAGGATACTTCCCATAACTTTCTCCAAACTGGACTTAGCTGCTTCACTGCTATTACATCCATCACACTCGTCAACCAAGCGCAAGCGTAGCAAGTTGATAACACTGAGCGCTTGATCAGCTGTTGTTGTTACAGAGGCTTACAGTGTACATTGTTATCAACAGTAACAGGAACGCTTCAACGCTGTAAGGTATAGGTACAGGGCCAAGGCCAAGGATTAACAACCCTGGTTGTGATGATGACAGCGAAGGACAGAAAAGCCAAATCTTACGATCGCAGCACGCAGATGTTGTTCGAATGAAGTGAGCGAACGAGCAAGTGATAGGCCTTTGTGTAAAATTATTGCGAAACAAGACTGCCTTTTAGTCAAAAAATGACCACCCACGTTTTGAGAATTTTTTGCTGCTGTGACCTCGACCTTGACCCGATGACATTAATGTACAAACTTGATCTGTGCTTTCTGTTGATGTATACCTGCATGCCAAAAATAAATTTTCTAGGTCAAAGCTTTGTAAAGTTGTCGTATAATAAACAAGTTAACAGAGTGATGCCCCCCGAACACATAGCCATGCCGTTACGCCGGTGGCTAGTGTTTGTATTAATTTAAAAAAAAATCATTCTTTAGCCCATGCTTTGTAATTACGAGTGCATGCGATGCATGAAAGATGATGATGTTTGTCAGTGACGTCGACGACGGTGACCGACGGGCGAGCTGCAGCTGCAACTGGGCGACCTGCAGCAACTCAACCTACACTTGTGGAACCTGCATCCAACATCAGACAGTACATGGAAGAGTTTACGGCACTGTCTGAGGCCAGCACCATTCAGCAGAATATGTCACCTCCTCCTAAACCACAGACATCGCCTCAGTCAATTGACAGTATGTAAATGTTCCACCAAGTGCGTTGCCGCATTAATCTTAGAAATTATACAAGTTGATTTTCAGTGGCGAAAAATGGGAAATCTACCGGTAAGCACGTTTTGACGAAAATAAACCATGAATCTGGCTGCTCGTTTCTTGGCACACGGTGTAGCTTGTTTGCCTTTGGCCAGCATTTGATAACCGCCACAGACATTAAATGTCGGCAGTAGTGTCAGCAATAAATATTTTGACAATGCATATAATTGTATACGGCTTAATGAATGCGAGTAGGCCTACTGCATCAAAAGTTTTGCAGCAATTTTCAGTTTGACTCCAATGACGGTGTTGTATGCTGCGTAGCAGGTATTGCTTTTCGCGTGATTGCATGTCCGCCCGCCAGTGCAAAAACTCGAAAATTACGGGTCAAGTATTGCTGTTACAAGAAATGTGACATATCAGCTCTGATCACTAGAAGTGATTGGAAGTGGATGACATTTAATTTTGATGTTTGACCTTGAACGCCATTCATGTACTATTTTTCAAATCAGGCTTTAACTTTTGAATGCTTTGACTGAGCAACGTCATTTCGGTGTGATTGTACAAATTCTGAATATATAAGCCACGTTCGACTTTCAATGTCATTTGGTCAAGGATACGGCAGCAAAAAGGCTGTTCAGGCTCAGGCTCCAGTCGAAGACAGCTTAGCCATTTTTGATGAGCGAGTGATTGCGATGGCGTTGCAGCAGCAGCTCGTGTGAGTGGAGTCAGCTCAGCGGCACCAGCAGGTAGAACGTTGACAACTGACGAACTGGCGGAGATGGTGTTGCAGAATCAGTTACCGACAGAGTCGGACGTGCATATCTACCAGACGCCGCGACGCCAGCAGTATCAGCAGCAAACACCGGTACAGCGTCACACTGTAAATTGCTGACTGCAGGCGACTTATGTCGAACCTATTAAATGTCGCTGATCGCGTTTTTGCAGAGATTAACAGAATTGTGTTTGGAACGCACGAATAATGCCGATAAACTTGTTGAATCGTTAAAAATTGTGAGAAATATTGTGGCATATTTGAGAGATTTCATTACCGCAGCGGTATGCTTGCAGCCATTAGCCACAATGGCCATATCTTGTAATACACCCATCTAAAGACGTTATGTTATTCCGCTACCCGCTTATAACCCAGACGCGGCCACATTTGGGATTGTTATTGGGGTCACAAGATCAAAGATCAATATAAGCTGTGTCCGAGGGGAGCACAAACCTGCGTGCTGCCGCTGTTTCGCGACGGTGACCTTGAGATTAACTCCATGACTTTGAAACTCGAAAATATGTCTCAAGATCAAAGGTCAAGGTCAAAATGTCAAAAGCTCTGAATTAGTTCGAGTGTTATCATAACAGATATTTCGATCAAGCCCCAGCAATTTCCGGCGAGTAATTTTTGACTTGCACACCACCACGTTTTCGCCGCAGTGACCTTGATCCTGGACGCATGACCTTGAAACTGAACCCTGACCTAGATACTCTGAAGATGTATCTCCAAACTGAAAATGAAGTTGCTAGGTCAAGCCATTCAAAATATATAGCCTGAATTGAAACAGTACGAAAATAGCTCTCAAGATCAAAGGTCAAATGTCACCAACTTTGAATAACTTCTAGCGTTCACCATGGGGCATATTTCGACCAAATTACATCAATTTCTGTTCAGTAGTTTTCGAGATTTTGTGCGGACAGACAGACAGACACAGACAGACGCCATCAAAAACAACACCTGCTCGCAGAATGCGCTCAGGTAATCACAGCTAAGCGGGTATATATAATAGATGCTCGTCTCTGCGGTGCTTTTGTATGCCTGTATGTGTGTTTCACGTTGTGCGAGCAGCAGCAGCAGCAGTCAGCAATGGGGGGCGATGCAGCATGGTCAGGACAGGCAGTACAGGGACGTCGACAGGTAAACGCGACGACAACGACGACGACGAGGCAGGAGTTCGTTACTTCAGGACACGAGAGCGGCTCAGCGGCAGCCGTGGACGCATGGACTCAGTCTCAACAGCCAGCCACCATGGAGGACCGTGTTGGCGCCGTGCCCCTCCATGGTGGCGCAGTGCAAGGTGAAATGATGCAGAAGTCGAGCGTGACGCAACAGCAGTCGACAATGATGAGTGGCATGGACCAGGGCACACCAGGACTGCTCACCGTCACTACCAGGATACTGTCACCTACCTCCAACACGGCACAGCTCTCTGCCGCTGCCGGGTCGGTCAGATATGCTGTCTCATTGTTTGCTTGTTTAACAGAAACCATAATAATAACACCAACCAAGCAAGTATACAAATTCCGTTCGTGTGTTTGTGTTCCCTCGACAACACGTGCCATACCTGAGCGCTTCAGTGTTGAGGAAACCTCATAAAGAGGCAGTAGTTTCCCTTACCTTTTCTTTTTCATTAAGTTGTTTAAAAGAATGTTTCCTGGCGACAAACGCGCTACATGACTGTACTGTGTATATAGTGCTGGAAGCGCGTCGCCGTCTGACGCGACGCTACGTCGACTACAGTCTCGACTGGAGACGAGGTCGCCTGGACTCAGCATGCTTACTGCAGGAGGCCGCACTTCTCCTAGTCTCTACTTTGGACAGTCGCGCGATGGGAGCGTCAACTCACTCAGCGGTATAACCGCATTGCCACCTATCCACTAAGCTCATGAACCTGACATTTTCTTGATCTTCAGACTGTCTGAACTACATAGTCTTAAAATACACAGTATATACTGTGTGTCACATAGGGGCACAATCTACGTATTGCCGCTCCTGACGCCACAACTAAAACACCGAGAAAGTACAAAACAACTAAGGACAAACGGCATCGATATCCGACAAGTTTTAGGATTCGCTCTAAAAACATAACCCTATCAAGTAACATCAATTTCTGAACAGTAGCATTTGAGTTGTTACGCGAACGACAGACACACAGACGCCGGCAGAAACATCTGCTTCACCAGCATGGTAAGCATGGTAACAATTTGTGAATTGTGCACTTCCAATTTTTAGTTTTAGTTTAGTTACTAATTTATCTCTAGCAGATATAAAAAGCAAGGTCATTTTGAAAGGAAAATGTGAACATTGTACCGAGACCTGCTAGCTACATCAACGTATTGACATTTCCAAAACATCAGACATAAAATGCGCTTCAAAATGACGTTGCTAGTTAACTTCTGATTGTGGAATCCGTGCCGTCAAAAGTCAAAATCAAAAACTACAAGCCAATACTTTGTTATTAGTGCAGACAGTATTTTTACGTATACTATAGCAGGTTGTGCTTATGACATGTACGTGAAACTTCTGTGAATGTTGTTTATGCAGCTGACAGGTCTGAAACTATGCAAGTTCCGCGGTTCATCCGTGACACCTCGAAATACTGGCACAAACCACACATAACGCGAGAGGAAGGTACGTAGACGCAAGTGCAAAATAATTATAGTACTGTTTCTAGCCTATTAAATATTTTATTTATTTTGAATATTTTCGTATATATCTGCATTTGCCACAGCTAAATAGTGAAACGTGTCCATTACAAGTCCGTGAAGTGTTAACTTCAGTTTTAAGTTTCAACAGAGTGTAAGCTGATAGCAATTCACATTGACGATTAAGAGTAACTCAAGAAATCTGACAGTCATCTGTGACGTGTGTTATTTATCGGGATTAAAAGAAATTCATACTGTATGCTATGATTTTATACTACAGCTGTTGCAATGCTGCGAGACAAGCCGCCGGGGACGTTTATCGTTCGCAACAGCAACACGTTTCAAGGAGCGTTTGGACTTGCGCTGAAAGTGGCACAGGTGCCCCCAAACGTACAGATAAAAGAAGGAGGTTTGTTGTCGTTTTTGTTGCTGCGGTTGTTTTTAGGCTGCATCGAATGCATGAGATGCTGACTATTTTTACCGATATTTGCGGTGTCTGTCTGTCAGTCTGTCTGTCACGCGGCTTAAATCGGCGGCGACTCGTGCAGTGTACGCCGCGTGCTGTGTGCGCTGGGTCATTCGGTGCAACCTTCGCCAAATGCTTTGGCCTCTTGTTCAGTTTGTTGTCGCCGCTTTGTTAACATTAACGAACTGAAGAGAAGAATCAGAGAAACGTTAACAGTTATTCTAGTATGATCTTCCGTGTGTGAAGGCTAAACCGCAGTGAAATATTGAGGATTAAACTATGTGTTTGTGTTTTGATAACAGCTGATCCGCAATCAGAACTTGTCAGGCACTTTCTCATAGAGCCGTCATCAAAAGGCGTCAGGTTGAAGGGCTGCAGCAATGAGCCGGTCTTTGGTAAGCTCATTCGATGTACATGTAGATGCGTGAGATTGACTGTGAGATGTGAACTATTGTGACCGATATTTTCCGCGTCTTATAATCTGTCAGTCACGCGGCTTCACGCGATTTCGAGGTTCTGCTTGAGATGGAGACTCTGGGAGACCTAAGGAACATTGTGTTAGATGTGGGTTCTGATTTCCCCACGGATTCAATGCGGTCTTCGCCAAATTACTTTGGCTACCTGCTTAAGTGTGTAGCAATAAAAAATATTGTCGTCACAGTTATTCTTGATGTTGTAATTAGAATTGTATAACAAGGCAGTTTCACGAAAATGTCAACCACAAAATAAAAAAATAAAAATTGATACAGCTGGACAAGTTGTAGATCAGAGAAAACAGGTAAGCATCTAGTTTACAATTCTGCAATTGATTTTGTGCTTGGATATATCACTATAAAGTTACACACATTTCAGTGCAAGATAAGAAACCGCAGTGGTACTTGAACAACGGTTTTCCAAATACGTCATGCATGTTACTTTTGATTTTGTCATCCTGTTCCATGGAAATCACCTGGGCTATGTATGTACCATTGTATATATCAGCTTTTGAAGCATGTTTCCTTCTCTTGCAACTGTGAAGTTAGGGGACAGCACTTAAGTACAGCAGCTATGCCTAATCCAGACAGCATCACTGCCGTTACTCACTGCCCTGACATGCATAATTGTGCTTGTGTATGTCGGTAAAACTGGGTAAATGCAAAAAACTGATATAATTAAATACAAATATATACAATATAGTAATGTCCTTTAAGTGCGAAAATCACCATAAATGGTTTTTCAAGCACAGTGCCACTGTTTGTTTTGTATAGTAGATCATGACATTAATTAATGAGAAGCAAGCAACAAAGCTGACCAGTATCAAAGTTCACTCTTTAAGAAATCTCTAACAGAAAACTGGTTTAGACTTACTTGACATAACAGTTGAATTCATCTCATTGCTATTTTGTATAAGCACTCAGCAGAAAAATACTTTTGTTGCATTTTTACACGATTATCAATTACTAAGTCAGATATGTACGTCCGACACCAAAGTTTCACAGCTGTAGACAACTGCATGGTAACTGTAGCAACTGCTCCTTACGTCAGTATGATGAGCAGTGCCCGTACTTACTACAGACAACTACTACAAATTTTTGGGCAGCTGAAATCACATAAAAAAGTACATAACACTTCTGTGCATATGTCCGACACCAGGTGATTAACTGCAATAATGGTTGTAAGCAAATGAAAGATAATGAAAGTAATTAACATGTATTTAACACCAATCAAATGCTTTGTAATACAACACCACAGACTGTCTAAAATTCGTTGTTGGATGAAAGATACAACAGAAAAGTGTCTGACATGTACGTCTGACACCCTGGAATTGCCCAAGTTTAGTTTAGCAGTCATAATATGCGTTCGTTTATTCATATAACTGTTATATACCTAGAGGCAGTGATGTTTGATTTATTGCTTAGATTAATACAGTAGTACTGTCATATGGCAGAACTATAGAATGTTACAGTGGGATATAGATCTCCTGTAGCAGCTCTCCCTGTCAGTCCCTGAACATTGTATTTGCGGTTCGTTAGAACAGTCACTGTACTTAACTTAACTCTCAGATTTCTCTCCGTTCAGTAGTTCTGTACAAAAGTGGCTTTTGTCGTTCGTTTTGCAAATTGTTTCATAGGGTGTTTGCCTTAAATAAACCGATGTTTGATTGATAGTTGTCATCTGTGTGTCTTGTCGCTATAAACAATCATAGTTTTAGTTTTTGGCTCAGCGGGCTATAGCCTAGCTGAAATAATGAATGATATGTCTGTTAGTCTGTTAACCAGGTTGTTGCAAATCGTAACCGTTGGACATAGAGACTTGTAATCTTTCATGTAGAGACCTACTGACCAACTCTGATTACAAACCAAAACTAAGTCACCCTGGCTGACTTCAGCCAGCTGAGTGTCACTGCTTATGGTTGGCTTGTTGAGAATTTGTTCAGGAAAATGTTCCTGAAAAGTACTGACAGATGGAGCAATACGTGTTGCGGTGTTTGCAGGTAGTTTAGCTGCACTGATTTACCAACACACAATTACTCCGCTTGCTCTACCGTGTCAACTCATTCTTCCTGAACTGGGTATGACTGCATGGTCATAATAACGCAACAATTTTGTACAATTTTAGTAGGTTTATAGGGCCTATTGTACATAGTAGATGGCCACAAAAGTTGCACCCAGTAAAGTATGATACGATATCCAATTCACGAGCGTTCAGTATTTATTAACAGCAGCATTCAAATACAGCAAGTATTGCATTGAGTGTTGCTATTGTTGCAGATATCATGCAGATGGACACTGTGGACTCCAGTACCACAGGAACAACTGCAAGGTCTCAGCTCTATATGCAAGGAGCTGGTCAGTTGATACATTGCTTATCACTCTACCATATTTCTTATCAATGTATTTGCATAGTAACAGTACTCTGATCGTATTGACCTGCTTGAATTTTCCCATCGCATAGAGCCATAGACTGTTTTAATCTCTATGACCGTATGAGGCCAATATTGCATCTTTTAGGAGTTAGCAAAGTTGTACAGTTTGTACCGAGATCTGCAGAAATCATAAGTGTCATGTATGGGGGCCTACTGCAACAAAAAACATACAGAAAGTAGTTGACTAGCGCTAATAGAATTTGTTGTTTTCAGATAAATTGGGTTCGTTGATTAATCTTGTCGAAGCTGAGGGAGGCTTTTGTTTTTGCACAGCTTGCAACGTGCTATACATCAACAGTGTGGACATGGAGAGTCTGACGGGACCAGAGGCTCTCTCTCGGGCAATCACCGCGTCATTCTCCACAGCAATACCACCCACGTCGACTGAAGTTCACTTCAAAGTCTCTTCGCTGGGAATCACTCTCACCGATAATAAACACAGGTTTGGACTCTGTTTCAGTGTCCTGTGCACCGGGAGTGCAGCATTTGAGCAGGCAGATGTTGCTGATTGTCCTTTGCAGCGTTTGTCTGCAATTGTAGTAAAGAACATTATTATTATTATTTTTTTTAAATTATTATTATTGTTGTTATTATTATTATGGCAAACAATGACTGTAGGCTAACAGAGTCAATACCGGAACAGAAAATACACAACACAATAAAAACTGTACATTAACCCTGGTACTCAGTTCCCAGGGTGGGTCTAAAATTATTATTATTTTATTATTATTGTTATTATAAACCGATCAGCTGGAACGGCTAGAACTCGT
>Ga0126335_1001352_pt1 | contig 13613 bp, 11 predicted proteins | sample OlaspJWI45metaG_FD_108409 | JGI IMG/M metagenome (GOLD analysis project Ga0126335, IMG submission 108409) | Marine gutless worms symbiont microbial communities from Oahu, Hawaii - Olavius sp. 1 OAHU.JWI-45 metaG | ecosystem: Host-associated > Annelida > Digestive system > Unclassified | place... | reverse complement strand
TTGATAATTAACCTCCATATTAGCTGATGAGGACGAGCTAATCGCTGTCTGTGTGTGTGTCTGTGTGTGTGTCATGCGCACGCGGACGACACTGGCGGCGAGTCGGCAAGAGCACAGCGTGACACGGAGGAGAGAAGCAGTCAACTGCACCGATCGCCCGTCGCCCTTCCATGGCTTTGGCCGTTGGCAACAGCCTGCTACATTGTAGTCTCGACTCTAGCAATCTCTTGGATGACTAAACTGATGTTGGCTTTCAACGTGTGCAGTTTACCTCTACAAGTTGTCTGACAACCAACACAGACCCAGCCAGTGGATTTAACAATCGTCATCAATGTACTGAAAACTGACTTTGGAAGCGTAGAACATTGTTGATCAAAGACATCGTTGCAGATATCACACCTCAAAGAGTTTTCAACAGGACACGTTTTATCACATCCTGAACATTTTGCTTCAGCTGCGTGAATGCTGGTAGCACTGGTCGTACCACGACCGCCTCTTTTGCTGGTTGTGGCGGTGGTAGTAGGTGGTGGAAATCTGACTTCATCGCAAGAGAAGCAGAGGAACAGGTCCCCCTGAGTGCCTTTGACACTTTCATCGTTCGCGCTATGTGGACAAGGCCCACTCGGCAATCCCTCACAACGTGGCATTTGGTATAATTGTCGGTTGACGGTTCGACACAGATTGGATTTCGTCAATATTAGCACATCGACACGATAAACTGTTTACTTTTGTCTTTTCAAAAGCGTAATTTTGTAACGTTAATCGCTATTGTAAACTCTAAGATATCTAGCAGATGAGACAGTGGCTAGTGTCTGGTCATGAAGTGTATGTTTTGAATAAACAGGCTTGGTTTTTTCGTGAAAATGATAGGCTTACACTTAAACGGGTTAAACACGTTCCCAGGCTTGTAAGCTCTTGAAGCCTCTTTGTGTCTTCCATGTTGTGAACAAGTGTTTTGCGGAGAAGCAGTTACAGGTGAGCTGCGACGTCGCGTTAGGTGGCTGCATTTTGTAGCAATCGGTATAAGCACATATGACAGCAGTTGTATGATGTATAGCTGTTGGAGATCTCATTTCTTGCTGCAACGCAAACTGCTGCTAAATTTACGACAATCTTTGTGGTCTACTTCAAACGTCAATTAACTTATAAATAGGAAAAAATTTGACTCGTTTCGGGCTATTATACGAAGGTCATTCGAATATGTCAGTTTAGCATTGACAGCAAAGATACAACACTGCAGTGATGTAATTCAAATGGAAACCGGGAGTTAATTTTGCTTGCTTACTCTTTCTTCGAGTTGCAGTCGGCGTCACGTGATATTTGTTTATATTTACGTTTTGCCGTGCCTGTCACAAATTTTGATGAAAATGGAGTTAATGATTACTTTAACGCAGTAGTAAGTACCTACCATAACAATAATAACGTTCACAGTGATAATCGTATTCATAATTTGTGAAAAAAATTGAATCAGAGCTGAGTAGATGTATGTTATAAGTGGTTAACTGGTTGGTGATGGCCAGTTACCGGCGTTCGGGCACTGGGACTTCTGAAGAAGTTCACTGCATGGTGATAAAAATCTCTTTGCCGTAATTCTCAGCTTGGCCTTAACCCCAAAATTGAACCCTATCCTAACCTTAATCTCAACCTTAAGGCGTAATATATCTAAACACTGACCCATTTTTGGGAACCGGAAGTATAAGTTATTCTTAGTGTAATTGTATCGTTTATTATGGTATATATGTATATGTGGGCATAAAAGCAACAGCCCGCGCCCACAGTGTCGATACGGTACGATACGATTAAACTGTGTAGCTGACCCTAAGTGTAGTATTTTTTCGTGCGGTGAACTTTTGCAGGAGAGCGGGCGTATGTGGCAGATATACATAAGCAAAGGCAATTGAAGTCGTTCCAGCAGCGTGGCTAAGAGACTAACAGACGCCGGCATCCTCTATCGCAGTAATCCGCATCTTGAGCATTTGATGTCGCCTAAAAACTGATCAGTGATCCTTTATGACAGTCTGTCTTCACTGTAGCTTACAGTGTTTAGCAGCGACATTTGGTTGTTTGTTGTAGCGTGAAGAAGTCCGTCAGTTTGATCAACCAGATAGATTCTGCCAAATTTTCACCTTTTTTGTTGCGAATTGTACAGAAAATTAACCTGAAGGTTGGCGCGTGTGCATTTGACTCTTTCTGCATGTTTTTAACTCTATTTACTAGCTTTGTTATGCAGCTTTTTGGATTTTTAACTAGCTAATGTTTGGCCAAAAATAGCCTTGATCAGTGTATGTGATATTTTTCAGGTATCTGAACAGAAGAAGTGACTGTTTCAGTTTCCCTTAAACCTGATGGAACAGATGGAATGGCAAAGTGCAGAGAACCGGCCTGATTGAATGGCCAAGCATGTCTACACTGACGTAATCACAGTGCCATTGGCACGGTAATGCCCCGAGTGTTAAGGATGACAGCGAAAGTCAGTGGGAAAATGGGAAATTTGACCCCCATGGCTTACAAACTCCCAAACCTATCATTAGCAAAAATGGCATGGATGATTATGTCGGGCATGTCTACCCTGTGCAAAATGTTATCCCAATCCGATTACATGTTTCCCCATATATGCGAAGTTTGCAATGAAAGTGACTCTGTTACATAATTTGTCATCAGGGCCAACTACAGTGCTCCAGTTGACATGTTGCAGATTGAGTGTACGGTGTATATTAAATTGTCTTGTGATAATAGATTGACATCTACAACTTGTAATGTTTTCTCTGTGTCAGTTTTATAAATGTTCGTTTTTGTGGCTTTGCGGTCAGGATGAAATGTCATTTACGCCCGTTGAGCTAGAAAAGTTGGAGAAAACATTGAACATGTCGGTGACGGAAGTTAACGATGTAATCGGGGCTTGTGAGTTCATATACCAGCAGGTACAATATGCAGAACTGCTTCTGATTTTAGCATTGTGCGTTTTTTCTCTTCTCTATGTGTGTACACTGTACAGGTTATAGTGTTGCGTGACACTTGGGTGCTGTCTAGTGCTTAAGCTAACCTTTGCTGCATGAATGCTTGGGAAATGCCCACTAATACCATTAAAGGTGCCTAAAGCAGGCAACTGTCTGTATTAAATATTCTGAGTTTTTGTTGAATGTTTTGTTTTGTTGCTCAGGGGCCCAATTTTCAAATCTTCTTAAGATTTTCCTAAGTTCTTCCTAAGATCTGTCTAAGTTTTTCCTAAGTTCGTCGTAACTTCGTCCCAAGTTCACAACTTAAGAGTTCCTAAGATCTTCCTAAGATTTTCGTAAGTTAATTTTCCAAACCTTTCTTAGCGTTTAGTAACTTTTTATAACTTTTTCGTAAGTTTTTCTTAAGATTTTCTTAAGAAGTTTTGAAAATCATCGTTGTCGTAACTTTTTCGTAAGATGTTCATAAGTTCGGTCATTTTCTTAAGACTTTCCTAAGATCTTCTTAAGAAGTTTTAAAAATCGGGCCCCAGTTCAGTTGTCATTTTCACAGGGGCCTACCGGCCAACAGCTTTGATGTAGAAAACAACTGCTTCCATTCCATTCAAGATGCCCACCAACATAGATTCACATACTCGACAGCAACGCTTTTAATACAGTATTTTGGACGCAGGTTTTCCGTACTGAATTACGATTCTCTGCAAAAAGCAGACAACATTTATGTACAGATACAGCAGTATTGAAAATTAATGAATGTTGTCAAACGATCTGTGATTGGTTCGTGAGAGTTCCGGGGTTGTGGCTTGCCAAAGGCTGGCGGTGGCGCCATCTTGGGGCCGGCTGTTTTTGATGTCGCTGAACTCTGTAGAGAAAGCGGCCAGTCATGTGTCTTGATAATTAATTATTTTTGTGTATAGTTATTTCCAGCAGTCATTACTGGTACAGTCAGTTGCTTTGAAACGACATTGAACAGTTTATTTCCCAAATTAAACTGTGTCCAAGGGGAGCACATGTCTGCATGCAGCCTCTTTTTCACTGTTGTGATATTGATATTAATCCTGAAAATGTACCTTCACACTGAAGTTGCCAGGTTAAGGCATTCAAAACTCCTAATGGTGGATAAGATATGTATGGTAAACGAAAAATACTTCAATAGCTTTCAAGGTCAAAGGTCAAGGTCAGATGTCACCAACTTTCAACCACTTCTAGCGTTGGCCGTGGGGCATATTCCTAGCAAGTTACATCAATTTCTGTTCTGTAGTTTTCAATATTTTGTCTGGATAGTCGTACACTGAGACGCACAGACAGACAGACGCCGTCATCAATACCTGCTCGTGGCATAGCTGGAGCATAAGTAATGAATTATAAGTCTAGTGGAACACAAGACCTACTTGGTCATAATCACACTATCTGTTTGCATAGGTGGCTTATCACGCGACAAAGCCTGCCATGTTGGAGGAACAGTTGCAACGACTTGGTCTGAATGACGACAAGGTCTGTGGCCTGTTATGCTAGAACTGTTACCGCTGCTGTCACTACAGTAATGTTGTTGTTGATTTTACGCAGTTAGATGCTTGTTTAATCATTCAGTCACCACTGCAGAACGAGGTGAATAAGGACAGCGTGTTGAATAGGGACAAAGTGTGTACTGCGTGATAGTGATAGTGAGTGCAGTCCTGTCAGGTTTTTGCAGACTCAGTGTGAAACATTCAACTGTGTTGCGAAAGGTAGAGTTTTACAGACACTTGTTGTAATTTTAGGATGTGTTTTTACGGGATGTGCTTTAAACTTTTTTGTACAAAGTACGTTTAGCAATGATGATGCTCTAAAAAACCACTTTGGTTTGCGATCAGGGTTGGTCAGTAAGTCTCTGCATACAAGATTACAAGTCTCTATGTTCAGCTGCACAATTACGATATCCAACACCCTGGTTAACAGACATACACACACACGGATGCCTTTTGAACAGCTTTTGTATGGTTAGCTCAGCTATGCTATAGTGTTTGAAGGTGCAGGAGGACGCTGAGCTAAAAACTTTTTCATCGTGGCGGCATCCCTATTTACCCTGTTTTATTGTAGCGAACTCATTGGCGACAATGTCTTCTTGTGTGATGAAACAGGTCGTTATAATGGTTGATACGTGGAAGAGCTGTGCCAGTGAAGTGATATCTGGACTTAGGCAACACACGCTTCCACCAGCTCAGGTCTGCTCACCCTACTTGTCTGTCCAGTTGTCTCCGTTGAACCTATCATCTAAGGTTTGACTTGATGAATGATGGCATGTGCATGTGCCGGAGAGTGGAGTACTAGCGTATGCTCTCAGGTGTGAATTAGATTTGAAGCTGGAGATTTATATCATTTATATATATATCTTTGTTTCACCAGAGTGAATATATCTGGTAGCAAAAGAAACAAAAAAATAAGTAACTTTAACTTTGAAGCTCTGATTATTGTGGGTTCAAAATTTTTGAGAAACACGCTTTAATGTTTTTCAGAAATTTTGCTATAAATAATTGAATCTTCCGGTTGAATGTATAACATTTGTTACATGAAAACAGCAACAGTTCCGGGAAGTTTCGACTTTTGTTTTATTGATTACTAGCGGTTCTGCTCACGCAGCCGGGCATACATAGGAAGCCCTGTCCCCACCTTTTGTCCGCCCAAGACCCCCGCTTCCCCTTCCGTATTATGCTTTCTGGCTTGTCAGCATTAACTCCTGCCTCTATTGTGTCTGCGCATTGTCCGCCTGCACCTGTATGTACGTCTATAGCCTGTCTAGTGCCCAGTGTCCAATCTGCCAGCAGTGGCACATGGCCAGCTGGTCCTATGGGAAACGGGTTATATGCAAACAAACATTCGTGCATAGGCCTAGGTAAAGACAGACACATGAACAGATTAGACGGACCCATTTAGTGCACGTGATGGGGAAATACGTCTATGGAAATTTCACACCTGACACCTACCTCACTACTGCGGCCTTGCCGAGAAGCTGTGCATACCTGTGATACACAATGTTGTCATGCTCCAGTAAGCTCGTTGCCTGCTGGTTGCTGCGTAGGCTAAACGGGCCCTGAAATTATGACCATTAGGAAATCTAAACTCCGGGCAATAGACCGGAAATCGGAGCTCATTAGAAGTGGCTCTTCACTGAAACCACTTTTATTTCAGATTTCTAACACTGATAAAGAAGAATTTGACTAGTATTATTATAAGAAAAAAGATTTACTTTACATACAATAATTTGAGAAATTAAGAAAAAAAAATTACAAACGACCTTGGTGGGACTTGAACCCACAGTTCTTGGCTCCGTAGGTGAACGCCTTATGCATTACACCACAAGTTATCTGCGTTTTTTTGTTTGCAAACATGACTTTTTAAATACCACAGCTACAAATTATTATTACAAATGTCACATTATAGAACAATATATTCAGTTTGTCTACTACTTACCTGTCGAGTCTGCAGTGCACTAATTACTGTTGTGATATTATTACACTGTCGCGATACTGGCGGTTTTATAGAGGCGCCCTCTAGTGATTGCAATTGCCGCCATTAGTCAAAGTGAGTTTTGCCGATCTTCGGCAGCAACTAACTCTGTCAGTCATGGCTAATTTTCAAAATGGAGACCAGCAAAAGACGTCAATACCGACGAACGCGTGTAGAAATTTCAGCTTCAGAGGCCTTCGAATAAAAAATATTTCATGACGCTAGACTTTTGCGACAGTACTTTTGTGACAATATTTCGTGATAAACTTTCGTGACAAACTTTCATGACAGGCAAAATACAGACTAGTCAGTAGCGGCAACGGCCAACTCAGTTCGCGCACACGGGTGATTTTACTATGGGCTACGCTCGTAGGCCTGCGGCCTAACCGGGCTTCGCCCGGTATTAATTATGAGCTATAGCACTTGTTCCACATGGGCAATCAAATACGAAATATGCCCATGACCTGACCAGACAGAAAGGCTACCTGCATTCCGAGTTTCAAGCTTATTGGACAAACGGTGTATTTTTGCATTCACAACACACAGACAGACAGACTCGTGAATATATGTATATATATATATATATAAGACTGTTGATATGACGCAATGTCACACAGCTTTGTCTGTCTAATTCCATGGGGAACTTGGTGTTACAACACAGTCCCTCATATTGTTACCCTGGCCGACATGACGGTGTAACATTGCTAAATGTCACGCGGCTGTGCAGCTGTCATCAGTCAACTGGCGACTGTGTTTGACGATGTCACACAAACATGCTGCAACAGTCAAAGTGCCGACAGCAACGCTACAACTGAATGTCCGTCAACAAAATGCCGAGGTACACTTAACGTGTGTCTTGTGTGAGCTGCAAAGTTGTCAGAGTAGCTCCACGCCGTTTCCTGGCCGGATGTCATAAAATGTGACGAACTCGGTGCCTTGTAGCATATTGTTGTTCTGGGCATTAATCTAGGGCAGTTATTTGTGTTTTGCTGAGTTTCTGGTGCACGTTTTTATGCGTTATTAAGCTACTTCGAATGCGTGAGATGCAGACTATTGTTACCGATGTGTGTGGTGTCTGTCTGTCTGTCATGCAGCTTGTCTCGGTGTCGCATTCGCTGCAGCCTTTGCCAAATTACTTTGGTTTTTTGTTTATCACTGCAATTGATTGCCTGAAAAGATTAGCCTTTGATACGACCTATTTGTAGGACATAAATCTTGTCTTGCTCACACTCGTACTCAGATTGTTTGATCACTTGAAAGTAAATAAGTAAGTAAGTAAAGTAGACAACTTACATAGCGCTGTAAGCAACATGACCTGCATCAAGCATGCTTCGCATCAGAACTGTTATGTTGTGCAAGTGAAATTTCGAACAGGTGAGACTTCGGATATTTCATGAAGTTATCAATAATATGCTTTTAGCTCTGTTTTCAGGAACTGTGAATTGTTGAACTGTAGTCGTTAGTTGTGAAAACTGTTGATGTGTTCTGTTGATAGAATGAGCGAATAGTGATGGAACTGTCACACTCTGAACTCTACAAGCTTTACAACCAGGTGAGCTTTTAAAGTCTTGACTTCAATGCTGACGCTACATTAGCATGCTGGGCTAGTGATCAGGCACACCATATGAGTTATATTAATTTATAGCCTTAATAACAAGTAGCCATGAATCCCACATTGAATCCTCCTCCCGTCACCGGGGTGTGATCGGGACCCCATCTAATACAATGTGCCTTGGGTTCCGAGAGTCTCTCTACCCCAAACAGGACATCGATTCGTTCAGCCGTTTTTGCATGGCACAGGTGCATTACAGACTGACACACACCACACCACTGGATCATCGATTGTAATAGTCCACATCTCATGCATTTGTGTGGCATAATAATAACCAGCGTATTGTATTTAATGGCTCTGTGTTTGTTTGTATGTTGTAGTTGGAACTGATACAAACTCAGCTTGATGCTCTTCGCTGACGACGTTACACAGCATTGCTGCATGTCCAATAATGACAATAATTGTATTATGAACATTAGTTATGATGATGGTAGCGAGGATGAATGTCTGCTATTGTGATATGTTCTTGTGAAATGCGGAGCTTGAGTCAGTCTTCTTTATTACGACCTGGGTCCGCCATTCCAGTGGTACACCACTCCGGGTACTCAGTAGTTGTAAGACTGGCACTAACCTTACATCTCACCTTAACCCTAGCCTTACCCCAAGCCTAACTTTGAATGATGGGCCGTTATCCTTTATTACTGTGGCTTACTATTCCTACAACCCTTGAGCCTATGCACCGCTCCGGGGTTGTTGGAATAGATCCGTGTTGGGTATGATACTTATAAAGTATCGTGATACTGATACAAAAGCAAAGTACCATTGATACTTGATACTTTGCTGATACTTCTCATGAACACAACATGTAGATCTGAGCACAGAGAGTATTGTACAAACCCAAAACCCAGATTGTGTGTACAAAACACGAGTTAATACACGAAATACATTTGAACAGCGACACAGTCCCATTTAGCTCACAAAAGTTTCAAGTCGAGTGTGCAGTGCAAAGCTGAGAAGTGAAATTTTCGTGTCATTTTCGGCAATAAATGTATCAGTATTGATGTATCAACGATTTGTGATGCTGATACACTTCAGATGTATCAATGATACTGATACTGCTGAGCAAATGTGTCGTGATACTTGATAGTTGATACTTTCAAGATAACCTAGTACGTGTATCATTAGCATTAGTATTGTAATGTGTTACAATACATTTACTGTAGTTACTTTTTGAAAGTTATGAAGTACTCCAAACATAAGAGTACTTTTTTACTTGTAACAAAGTAACTTTTCCCCATTTATTTGTACATTTACTTCATTGCTTTATAAAATGGGTCGATTGTTACAAGAAGCCATGTCATGAGATTTGATATCGTGATGGATCGTATGTCGATTTGCATATCTCTCCGGTCATTTGGTGCCAATTGTCTGCCTTCATCGCGATGTAGGCGTACCATGCCTGGCATTATGATCGCCCATTGAGTTCACCAAGACTCAGCTTAGTAGTTTCCGTAACGGGAAAACGGGTTACAGAATTGCACTGTGTTACTTGTAATGGTGAAACGTTTGCAGTAAGTTAAAAAAAAATTTTTTGCAAAAGGTACTTTTTTTCTTTTACTCAAGTTCTGATTTGCAGTACTTTGAACAAGTCTAGGTTTAGTATTGATATTATATCGATTTTTTGATCAGTTTGTTACATTATAATAAAGAAACAGCTGTGGTATATGGCACTGTTGAATTAGCCTTCTTTTGCCTTGGCTGTAGTTGACTTTAAACTGCTTTAACTAGGCTGCACTTAGATTTGCATTCAGTGGCTTTCAAGTTCGAGTTCAATAACGCAAATGTGGACATAAGATACAAAAAATATCAGTTAAAATATCAACGAAATTCCGTAAAGTTTCTTGTAGCTGTAGGTCTATATTTTCATTTTCTGGTGACGGCACTGAAGTGCTGTTCAGTTATAAAAAAAGACGAAGAGCTTTAGAGCGGCTTGAGACTAGTACAATTTTCAGTCCATTATGTTTGTTAGTGGTCGCGGTCACTTGACACTCGTCACGTGATGTAAATAAAGGCAGGCACGCGTATTGCGTTTTTCGTGCTTTTATGTGTTTTTATTAGTGCAGCAATGTTATTAACAGTCGTTATTGTTCAGCTTGTTGCCGTGGTCGGTATAGCAACATTCACATTGTGGCAGATGGCGTAATAATAAAAAATATAAGTCATTTTATCACTCGTACCAGGGACATAATTATAGGCCTACTCAGCTTAGCTGGGACAGCTTACTCTACAGTGTATTAAGCTTAACGTTGTATAATACCAGACGTACCTCTTAGCTTCAGGGTGGCGCTGAAGTCGCTGGTATTTCACATGGGCTAAGCTTACAGAGTTATCACAGTATTGCTGACGCCATTATGTCTTAAAGTGTAATTGCAGACTTCGTAAGCGAAATTGTTTTAAATCAGTGTTTTTGCTCATGGAACATAAAAATCTGAAGCAATAACTGCCACACCACTTGTTACGGTTGTGCTTGTGCTTACGGTTGTACTTCCTGGCGATTCGTACGCAAAAATTTGGTGAGTTAGCAGTCCCAGCAAAGCTGAGTACATGTCTCTGATTTGTACCCTAGACAAGTTGTCTAGGCTGTGGTGCGTCCCACCACAAACCAAAATGACCACAGACAAAAACAGCCAATGAAAACGGCTGCAAATGAGACGAAAACGACAAAACCATGTGCGCCCACAGGCATGGGCAAGGGGACACTTGCCACCTAGAAATGCTAAAAAATTGCTGTAGTACAGTGAGAGTAAAACTCTGGAGCACTGTACCACAGTATGCCAATGTCCAGTGTGTCAGATGTGACAGCTGAACACGTCCTAGAGGTTGACGAGATGGGGTTGTTGTGGGGTGAGATAGTGGCTCGTAGGTCTACAAGCCGCCGTTGAAGTGATGCAAGTGGTACATGGAAATGAGGCATATAGTCAGATCAGTACTCATGATGTTACCCATATCACTGATCATGTACAGTCCCCGGGGACATACTGTTCATTTCATTAAGTGACAACAGCTAGGCATTGCTACTTGTACTTGCGTATGCTTAAGTTGTTTTACTTTTATATGCACCTGCTTTCTGCTGAAATTCCAGTGAGCCAACTGTCATTGCAACTGTTTCTACCATCACTCAGGCTCTGAAGTCTGCATCTTATTGAAGTTGTAGGTGTTACTGTGAAGAAGAAAAATAACAATCTTCTACGTGAATCCTCAATTCATTGCCTAAAATTTAATCTTAGAAATCGTTCTGGCATATTTCCTTGCAGAGTCATAATAGTTGGTTAGGTATTTGCAATTAATGTCTTAATTTAACAGCTTTTTCAGTATTAGAAATCAGATATGTTGACTGCAGTGGTAATGTGCACGATGAAAACAGTACTTTACGTTAATAATTTAGTATTGATGTAAAGCTAGAAATGACAAGATTTCGTGGTAAATAAGGCATTTGCTACTGTTGCATCTGCAGGCCTGTGCTCGGGGATCTCCACCACCTGGCAGAAGTTTCACCATAGACTATGACAACGACACATTTGTGAAAGATGGCAAGCCATTTCAGTACCTCGCTGGCAGCATTCACTACTCCCGCGTGCCTTACTACTACTGGAAAGATCGTCTGCTAAAGATGGTTGCCGCCGGCCTTGATGCTGCTCAGACGTATGTTTCACTTTTATTGTCTTGATTTTTGTTTTAATACCCTACTTTATTTTGCATATAAGACAGCGCAGAAAATAATGTGTTACCAAATCCTGGTTTAAGCCAGATGGCGGGCACACATGTAGAATAAAATAAAATAAATGCAGCAATTTTTACTTTATTTTATTTTATCTTACCTGTGCATACAGCTGTGGTGTAATTTGTGACATCTGAATAGGCAGTGCAGACGGTCTGCTCTTGTAACAGGGTTAGGCCTTTAGAATGAGTCGGAGCATCTGGAGTCTGTTTTTTGGCCCCAAATCAGAGTCGTAGTTGGGAATCCTGCAAAAAATTATGACTAAAGGCGATATGGGTGGGTTTATTGTTTGTAAAGTGCACATAGTCCTGTCATGATTTCATCTGTCATTAACTGCTAATGTTTTTGCCGTTCATTTCAGGTATGTGCCTTGGAACGTCCACGAACCTCAACCACAGTATTATGATTTCAGTGGGCAACAGAATCTTTCCGCTTTCCTTGGCACCGCTCAGGAGACCGGACTGCTCGTCATACTTCGTGCTGGGCCTTATATCTGTGGCGAATGGGAGTATGTAAGTCTGTTTCATGATTTCAGTTTATATTTGAGTCACTGTTTGCTTTCCTGCTTTGTTACCTGCGCGCCAAGCAGCATCTGTGTGTCTGTGCATCTGTCCACAAAATCTCAAAATCTGCTGGTCAGAAATCAATGTATCTTGGTATCAATATGTGCCACGATGAATGCTAGAATAGATTGGAAGTTGGTGACATTTGACCTTGACCTTTGACCTTGATAGCTATTTTACTATTTTATAGTAAAATAATTCATTAATTCATGCTATACATTTCGAATGGCTTTACCTAGCAACTTCATTTAGGCTGCATCGAATACATGAGATGCAGTCTATTCTTACTGATGTTCGAAGCATCTATCTGTCAGTCTGTCTGTCACGCGGCTCATCTCGACTTCACTTTGCGAAAATGGCTGAACAGATCAAGATGGTGTTTCGGGTGAACGCTCCTGGGGGCCCATGGAACACTGCATTAGACGTTGGTCCTGATCCCCTCACAGAGGAGTTGGAGACGGGTATATCGTACTATGCTTACATTTGTAGGGCGACGAACGTCAGTCTGTGTATATAGCTGTCACTGGCCCGACAGTCGCCAGTTATCAGTATTATCTCTCTCCCTTTCTTTGCCACTTGAGATATTACGCTTGTCATTTGACCCACAAGTGAATACAACTGACACACGACAGACGTAGTATTATGCCTACTGAAAGGAGCTGTAAAGGTGAGATAGAGTTAACTGGAGGCATAGGCCTAACCTGGGCTGTACTTAAGGCGGTTTGATTAAAGAATAGGGATGTTAAAAGTCGCGATTTTTTTTTCTTGATACGAGAAATTTTTTTCCCGGGACTCGACGAGAATTCTCGACCATGCGATGATGATGTCACACCCTGCTGAGTAGACATAAATAGCGAATTACCGATGAGGCCTAGGCTACTCGTGAGGTCGTGCGCATTGCCGTCGTGTAAATTTGCGGAGAGCAGATTGAACATCAAACGACACTATGCACAGCTGCAACTAGCGATGTTAAATTCGTTTATTTCTTAAATTCGACCTTTGTTTATGTGCCAGACAGGCGGACTCATGTGACAAAAAGTAAAGCGTTCACACACAGTAGTTACAGATCGTATTATAAACACCACATAAAGCTATAAAATGCAAATAAGTAACTAGTACTAAGTAGTAATGTACTATAGTCAAACTTCCGCTACTCCAGTGTCTGCAGTGACGTGGGAAAGACGACGCGATGCAGACAATAGTTGACCGTGTTACGTAATTACCTAAGAGGGATGGAGGTGGTGGCGGTCAGATCAAAGGCGTCAGGTAGACAGACGGCA
>Ga0126335_1001351_pt1 | contig 13617 bp, 13 predicted proteins | sample OlaspJWI45metaG_FD_108409 | JGI IMG/M metagenome (GOLD analysis project Ga0126335, IMG submission 108409) | Marine gutless worms symbiont microbial communities from Oahu, Hawaii - Olavius sp. 1 OAHU.JWI-45 metaG | ecosystem: Host-associated > Annelida > Digestive system > Unclassified | place... | reverse complement strand
TCATCTATATGCGTACAAAATTTCAAGTCTGTAGCTTCAGCCGTTCTGGTGATACGAGAGTGTCACAAAATTTAAAAGTAGGTCACATGACCTCCTTCTTAGGGGGGGATCAAGACCCCCATCTAACACAATGTTCCATGGGCCCCCAGGAGTTTTCACCCCAAACAGCATCTTGATCCATTCAGCCATATTTGCACAATGAAACCAAGTTGAGCCGTGAAAGTTGTAAAAGACAGACAGACTGACAGACACTGCAATCATACGTAACAATAGTCTGCATCTCATGCATAAGATGCAGCCTAAAAATAGTAACAACGTATCAATCTTAAATAACAGTACAGCCATTACTAACTCTATGCTGGAAGAAATTTGGATCCAAATACTTGTCAAATCGGTCTGCAAAACTGACGCCAGACTTTTGCCACTTTGCCTGATGCAGCAACAGAAAGCTTCAGTATTCACAGATGAACTCCAACAATTGAGACTATCTGTCAATACTGCTGATTAGCATCATAACATACACAACTGCCATCCTACATACACGGAGAGTAAAAATTCTGAATTCAAATGTAAATGTTATACGCTATAAAAACTTGACCGACATTATGACAATGCTCGTGTTTCAGTTTTTCCGAATCATCTATGATCCTCTTGCAGATGCAGAACTGACGACAAAAACATGAGCTTTGAGCAACCTTGTACCATAGGGATGACGAACATCCATGACAATCTGTTTGATGTCCTTGGGCTGCAAGAGGCTAGAGAAGCAGCTCAGTACTGAACTCTCTGAAAGAACGCTGTTGGCTTCGTTCAGCATTATGCACTCGGGAGGTAAAACTTAATGCTACTAGTGCATTGAAAATTATGGTAGTAAAGCTTTTTCAAAATGCAACAGAACTGCCATTATCAAATCAGCAACAACGTGATACTTCAACTTGGGTCCGAAATACCTCGTAAGTAAACTTGAGCTGAACATTCGGCTGCAGTTTCACTTTTGTTTCGCTTGTCAGGTTGACGTCAACTATATGCTTGCCGTTGTAGCCAATGTCAAACTTCTTGTGTGTCCATATGTACATATCCTCACCATCAACCTCTCCCACAATGCCTGTGCCATAACAGTAATACTAGTCAAAGCCACACACAAGACTTAATGTAAATGAATTCTTCAAGAGAGAGAATAATTAAGCATTCATAAATGGCAATACAAGGTGCTAAGTTGCTCATTCACCTATAAAAACATGGAAACTGCACAGAAGTTGGCAAATTAAAGACACCAATACAACTAATCCATATTTTGTTGAACAACATGTTACATGGTTGCTGAAAACCTATCATTCATAGCAATAGCTAATTAACTATTTTTGAACACTGAACGGTCACTGCTTACAATGACAGTGTAAAAGCTAACCCTTCTGGTACTGCAGAAACGTCAATACAACAGCAGGATGATGATGCTTTATGGCAGTCGGGCAATTCTACGCCTTGTGAAAATGTTAACAGCAACCGGTCTACGTCTAGCTTTGAAACACACTCTGATACAAACCCCAAATTGGCAGGTCATCGATGTACATCTGGTACCAGTAATGATTGCGGATCGCATAGAGAAAGGCCTGGTAGCTGTCATCATTTAGCGTAATGCTACAGTATTCTGTACGAGGACAATCGGCTGTCACAATACAAAATGCAAACTGTGCACAATAAACATAGATTATAATCTATGTTTGTTTAAATTTTTGCTTTTATAATTATAAAAGCAAAAATTTAAACAAATTGTTCACGACAACTAATATGAAAGGTTTATGGATATTGCTTACATATCATATCTGTATGAAATATAATCAAAGTGAACAACAGGTACCCCTACTAGTTACAAATATGTCTACTGCAACCAACATCACATACAGGCATCAACTGAGATGCAGAACTTATGAAGCATTTTGTGTTAATGCCAATTTCTAAGGATGTTAATTTGAAATTTTCCTATAACCTGATGTACATCTAGGACCGCACGACAGCCTGCAGACTGCCTGGTATGGCCTTTGCAAGCACCCGCATCCACAGCAGGCAGTGCTACTGAATGCATCGGCCTGCCGAAAGCCGGCAAAATGGCGACAGTCAATGTAAACACCTCTCCAAAAACGCAAATATTACCTCCCATAGCAAAAAATAATAAATTACTATGGCAACAATGCACTTCTTCACCATGCTGTATTTTGCCACTCACCAAAGAAACACAATTATGTATATTTATAATATATATTAATTCACTGCACCACCTCGCATGGGTTAGTAAATGGGAGTACCCCCCACCCGGTTCGCATGTTCTCATGTTTTAGTTGTGTAAAAGATATACTTAAACAAGTAATTCACCCATTACGAATAGTAAAATTGTGGATGATCGTTAATTTCCGTTCTTTTTTATGGTTGGTAAACAGCCACGTGGAGTGTGTGGACTAAAATTCACTGAGTAATGTTGTAAACATCGGTCATGTTTGTTTATGTCTGGGGTCGTCTACTGGACATGTCAACTCGCAAAACTGTCTGCCGTAGGGATGTACCGGATTCGGGCAGTGCCCGATAATCCGGCAACATTTTGCCAAATCTGGCACAAAAACACATTCAAAAAGTGGCAAAAATGTGGACTTCAAGCAATAATTTATCAGAAATTTTTTCATAACTGAATTACACATACACCTCATGCAATCGCACGCACACACACTGTGTCAGGAACATCCTGTCAGAATGAAATCCCATCAGAACGAATGCACAAGGAATTGAAGATTCCCATGAGTCGGTGCACAAAATCAATCATATTCAATACTCATACGTCGCAAATTAGAAATAATGACATCAACATATTAATTAGAGCATGTTGCATTACATAGCATTTTACAGTAGATATGAGACTTAACGAGTACAAAATCCTGTATCCGGTAAGCAAAATCCAGTATCCAGAATCCTGCAGATGTTGAACCCGGTACATCCCTGGCCTGCTGTGCCTTGTAGGCAGCCTGCCTATTGAATGCATGGCAGACAGGTGGCCTGCGGCCGCCTGGGTGGCACCTTGCTCTTGAACGAGCTACTGGATTCAGGTTCAAAAATCTGGTATAAATCTGCATATTGATTTTGATTTTGCGCACACTGCTCAAAGCAAGGGAGCAGTGGCATTGTACTTAGACCTGCTAGTATGATATGATCATCTAGTGGATATCTGAATATCTGGATATCTATTAACATTTCACAACCATACATGTTGTTTACCTTTATAGTCAATATCAAGACCACTGAAGACGAGCTCCACACCCTGCAGTGCCTCACTCAACGTCTCATGGTAGTGGCTGATGTCCTTCTTCGGTCCTTCACAGAATGGCAGAGAAAAGTATGAGTAGGTCTCCTGTCGGTTGTGATAAGGGCCGACTGTGTTCATCCATAATACTACTTCTTCACCATCATCGTACTACACAAAACACAATTATAAGCAATGCATGAACATTTGACTGATATGCAGCATAACAGGGCTAATATTGGTATCAGCAACAACACTCCATAAACTACCTGTTGTCCCCATACTGCGTTTTACGCATACCCCATAACGAGACATAAAGTTTGTTCTCTTACCACTACACACTCAATAACAGCACACCCTTGTAATGTCCCCCAGCATGTTACGGCGCGATATAAGTTGTCGTTTTATTATTATTACCCATACCTACGTCCTCGTTTGGGGGCAAAATGTGAAAAGTCAATAAAGCAACTAAATACTCTACACATTAACCAGTTGGCTAGAGTGGCAAGGTCACAATAACAGCACTGTAGACCCTAATTTTCCACAGCTGCAGCAAACTCACACTTACAACCAATAGCAGCCCCTAAACTTTAAGGGCCGCCATTCCTCTTCAGCATGAGATCTGGCCTACTGTGTACTTTAGGGGACATGCCTAGACAAATAATGCTCTTGTAACTCTACACACAACATTCGATCTCGGCTTCAATCTTTCATCATCAGATGAGGAAATTGAATTCAATCCAGATGATAGTACCACTGACATGTTTCTGTGACGTAAGGTGACGTATTTTGGGTTTTCTACCTCCTCACTATTGCGTAAATAGGTGATAGTACATGATGAACTACCTTGTCGCAGATGACTGCAGTGTGGTTATTCAGTTTGTTTTCGTTTTGTTTATGAAGACTAGGGATGTTAAAACCGGATTTTTTCCAAAACCGGTTATCAGTTTGCAGAAACTGGTTTTTTCCCGGTAATCGAAAGGAATTACCGATGAGGCCTAGGCTACTCGTGAGGTCGTGCGCATTGGGAGTGCCTTCTAGAAGGGCAAGCATCAGTGGAAATTATGCACCAACAGATCAGAGGCAGTCATTTGGTTCGTAGGAACAACAGGAAGTTCACCAGCATCCAGAAGCGTCTGCACCGGCTTCAGGAACAATATCTGAGTGAGCGGGTCGCTAAGTGCCACAGATTTCATCACTGGAGTTAGCTACAACTTAGCTGAACGACACTGACCTGCAACCATCGTTATTATTTTCAACTTGTGTACATCAAGACATTATCTGCTATTTTCTAAACTGTTTAGCTGAAGGACATTGAAATTCGAGGAGCGTTTGTGGTTTTAATGTTCGTATTTCAAGACAATGATCAGCATCGATCCTTAGTCTTTTAAACCGTCGTATTTCAGGCCATCGCATCGCGCTCAAACGCCTCGCGCTGAAATGACTCGCGCTCAAACGCACCGCGCTGAAACGCGCAGCGCTGAATCGGGACCCGCCCGTGAGACACCGCCGGGTCAACTGTGTCCAGTTTGTCAAGTTCCGCTCTATGAACACGAGAAAAACTTACGATATGATTGTGTTCGTCGGCGGTGATTAATGGTATGAACACTAGGCAGTGAAATAACAGCCGTAATCTCCAAATCATTATTTATAATACACACTTTGACGACACATCAAACGAAAACCAAAATGGCGTCACAAATAGAAAGTAGAACAGCCACGTAGGTAAGCAACAAGCCACGCCTTCTGTTGCATTACAGTCTGCGACTATGTAATTACATATAACATAATTTGTACAACACGTACATTATTAATGAAAATTCTATTTCCTATTCCGGTTAATTCAGCCTTGTAGTTATAAATAAAATATTGATTGCTCCAGAACTTGTCTAGCGTATTATTAAAGGAGTCAGTAGTAGGCCTATAGGCTAGCAGAGATGACAGATTCTGGCAAACTGTTCCAAGTATTTATTCAATCATATTATTCGTATACAGAATAAAATATTTCCTTAGATCGTAATGACGTCTATGGTTGACTAGCTTTAAAAAATTATGCCCCATGGTTCTACAATCTTGATGTTTTTTAAACTGAAGGTAACTAGTCCATGAAAAAGCCCATCCGGTATTCCGGTTGTCCCTGATACACTAGCCTAATCTACTTGAATGAGTTGATTCTAAGGTTACTCGAGCATCTACTAGTCTTGGGGCGGCATACCGAAAAACCGAACAGATATGAGTAGTAGTAGTAGTAGTAGTAGTAGTAGTAGTATTAGTAACTTTCTTTAATAACAACTTTGTCAACTGCAAAGCTATATCAAATTATGGATATCAAAAATCCACGAAGTAAAATATGATAAAAGCCTAAAACATGTACATACATAGAAATAATGAAATTGATAAAATATTTATATATTTATATTTTACCGATACTGACGTCGGTATTTACAATACCGAAAAATACCGAATACCGACGACAAAATACCGAGAATACCGAAAGTCGCTTCGGTATTTGCTTCCATGCTGTCATGGTAGGCCTATATAATGCCGGTGTCCGCGGGCATTTTATGCTGATAGCCTAATACACGGTAGTTGATTAGAAACTATTTAGGTTTTTGCGATTTATTGAATTCACAGTACAAGTATTGACAGCATAATGATGCATTCAACATTTCATTGTTATGCGACAGGTGTGAGAAACTGCCAAGTTACTGAGCACAAGTGAGCAGTGAGCATGTACACTGATTGTACAGTATAGGCCTAATATGCTCCTAGCTTAGCAGTAGCACATTACATTGTTGCCAGCTCTAGGCTTCTAGCTGAGGTAATCGACGCCCTTAATTGAAAGTTACAGTGCGCTTTACACAATAGAGTTTAACTGCCTGACACGCGTGCCATTCCGAAGCCGCTCGCTTGCAGTAACTGTAAGTATAATAATAATTAGGTAATAATCGGTGATAATCTGTAGTCTATACTGATAACTCTCTGTTATTTAACAACTTGTTATGAGCTGTGTCTATGTTATTAACCACACTTTGCTGATAGCCATAATTAGCCCATACATGTGCTTTCTAGTTCCTGAAGTATTCCAGCAACTTTACAATGTACATTGTACAAAAAGGTACAAATTGCTCGTTCTACATTAGGGGGCCTATACCTGCACTTACAATAACACAAACGTGGAAAAAATACCGAATACCGATACCGAATACCAAACAGACTTTTAAAAATACGAAAAAAATACCGAAAAACCGATACCGACTTTAATTACAGAATACGACCCATCACTAGTGTTCATCGTCCGCTGGCAGCCCTGCTCCAGTCTACGTGAGTGAGTGAGCAGTTTCTTAACGGCACATCAGCACATAGAAGGCCATTTCAGTGCCATCTCCAGTCTACAGAACGTCTTCTAAACTATTGATAAATGAGTAAAGTGAAACAGAAACAACAGCAAATATAAGAATCTGGAAAACATACAGTGAAGTCAGTCCAGCAGCTGCGGGTGGGGTGAAAAATATACTGTCTCAAACTGTCACAGTATAGGCCTACATAACTAGAGACTCGTAATTGACGAAGAACTACCAGTTGAGAGAGCCAGTCTTCTTCACGTCATAAAGTAAAGAAGACTGGCTCTCTCAACTTCTCAAGTCAAGTCTCAAGTTCAAACTACAAAAAAATCATGAGTAAGAGTGGCATCCCGCTTTATTGTTTCTGTGACCTTGACTTGAAAGCCACGTCCTTGATGCTGAAATTTGAGACTTTGTCAAGGCGTTCAAAAGCTATAAGCGCGGAATTAGATACATAGACAGAAAACGTTACATTTCCCATTTACACTCGGAAGGCCCTTCCGAAGGTCAATACAGTCCTCCCGAGTCCCGAGACTCCTGATTCCAGTATCAACGAAAGGGGTGGAGTTTCATTTCTCGCTCGCTTTACTGGCGCAGTGTTTGTAAACAAAGTTGCAATTTTCTGTGTCGGAAACATTTGTGTTCAGAAATTAAGACAGAAAATGACTGACAACAGCTATGCAGAGAGCATTGAGCTTCCTGCTGATCAGATATTTAGAAATTTTACGTGTGCAAAATGGTTTGCCCTGGATATAGGTGAGTCCATATATTCTGTCGTCTGTCATCATCATCATCATCCAGTCCAGTTAGGCCAGTAGACCTGTAGAGTGTAGACCGATCTTCTCATGTTGACACGTAGTCCATATCAGTACAGTAACGTAGACGAGCTTATTATTTGCCAAATCTTTTCTTGAAACCGTTGACAGATGGAACAGAAACAATCTCTTCTGGCATAGAGTTCCAAAAATATGTACGGAAACCAAGCACACTGGCTCTCAGAGATCGACGACATTCTTTCTTTTGTAATTTCAAGCTATGCCCACGAGTTATTACTCTGTCACTTTTCAGCGCCAGTGGAAGCACGATTGAGCTGTCAGTCCTGTAAATGCCATGTAAGTACTTACAAGTCCCAATGAGATCGCCTCACAGTCATGGTAGGATAATGAAGGTAAGTCCGTCTGACATAGTCTTTCTTCATAACTTAGCTTTGATAGAGTTAGGACAAGTGTGGTAGCCCTGTGCTGTACCTTTTCCAATAGATCTCGGTCTTTCTTGAATAGTGGTTGCCAGATTAGATTTTCAAATTCTAAATGTGACCACACCATGCTGGTGTAGAGATATGTCATCAGTGGAATATCTAGATGAACAGAGGATCTTCTTATCAGACCGAGTATTTCATTAGCTTTACTGGCTGCACCTGCTACATGTGTACTGAAAATTTTAACGAGCAGTCCATCCATATACCAAGATCTTTTTCTTCAGTTGTGTCTTGAGAACATAAACTTGTCTACTTCCATTCTCAATACTGTTAAGTGTCATAGATGACAGATTATACGACGCCTTTCTGTTTCTTACTCCACCAATATGCATAACACAACACTTATCAGAGTTGAATCTCAATTGTCATTTACATTTCCATCTGTATAGTTGCTCCAAATCCTGTTGTAATACCTTTATGTCTTCTTTATTATCATCTCTTCAAAAAAATCTTCATGTAGTCTTTATACATGTATATCAAGGAAGAGATGGCTTCAGGCATGTCATTGATGCAGAAGAACAATAGTACAAGTACTGACCCCTATGGCAATCTACTAAGAACTTCTGCCCAGTCCGAGAACATTCCCCCTACCCCTAGTCATTGTTTCCGGCCTATTAGAAAATGTCAAATCCAGTCCCAAAGTTTTCCAGATATTCCATATCCAGCCAGTTTAGTCATCAGACATTCATGCAAAACACTATTGCAAAGTCTAGATATATTGTGTCAACAGCTCCACCCTGATCCAACACTTCAGTCCATCTGTCACCTTCAGTAACTGAGTTGTGCAATATCGTCCATGAATGAAACCATGTTGATAGTCTGAAAGTATTCCATTGTTATGCATGTGTTCCGTTAAGGATTTAGGTATGAGTTTTTCCATTACTTTATTGCAGACTGATGTAAGATTGACTGGTCTATAGTTAATAACAGTTGAGCAACTTCCCTTTTTATAAGTCAGTGAAATATTAGCTTTCTTCCAACTGCATGGTAGAATTTCCTCTGCCAGTGAAGATCTGAATATGATCGACAGCCGACTGGCCAACTCATCAGCACGTTCTTTTTCAGTTATGGCTGGCCATGGCGTGTACGTATTTGTCTTCTTTGCTGGAAGTGTCTAGAGTACGGAAACTCATATGAGCAGGTCCATAATTGCAGTAAGGGAAAGCTTTTTGTAGTTTTGCTATTGCGCATGAGCAGAACATGAATGCTAGCAAGCATGGCATTTATTTCGTAGGTCTAAATTCGCAATTTATTCTTAATTTATTCGTAACGTTCGTAAATTACTGTGAGTCAGAAAATAGCAACAATAAACGAGAAGTGTTCAATTTCGCCTGAATTTATGCTATGAACACATGCGTGACTGGACCAGGTATTATTGCATTTTGCATTAGGATCAGTTTAGCTAGACAAGTTCTGGAGTAATCAAGATCTTATTTATAACTATGAGGCTGAATTAACCGGAATAGGAAATAGAAGTTTTATTAATAATTTAGATTAATAATGTACAGTTTGTACAAATTATGTTCTGTGTAATTTGGAGGGCATAGAGGCTACGGCTGGCGCCTTCGTCTAAACTTCATTTCCTTTGCTTTGCTTTATTGATAGGCTTAGGATAGGGTTTGGGTTATGGGTATGTATAGGGCAGCTGTACTGCAATAACAGACCTTCAGGTAGAGGTTGCCATACTGTAGACACAGCCTTTGTCTTTAGTATCCTTTGTCTTCTGTAGGTTTATGATCATAACATGCTGTCTTTAGAATTCCCCTGCTGTTTTATGTACATAAACAATTTACCTACTAGAGCTTTTTCAACAGTTGGGATGTTTGAATGTCTGTTGTACCTAGTAATCTCTAGCGTGATGACACAGAGATGCATCTGCAAGCATCAGAACACAACTGGTTGATGGAGTTTAATTGATATGTGAGTGACGCTGTCACTTCACAAAGAAAACCAAGCCTGTAGAATCAGAGTATAAGCTACGTGACCACATTCTAGCTGCTGTCAATATTAATTTATACAGTAAACCATTGTTAATGCAAAATTTTGTTTGTAGTACTGATTTATTTTGTATGAAGGTGGCTCATTGGCAAAACTTGCTTACTACTCGACAGTGCCAAAGAAAAGATCACGGGTCATTGAAGCTAACACAGTGAGTTCATTAATATTGCTAATTTGTGCAATATTTGGCATCATTCAGCTGTTCCAGAGTGCACAAAACATATGCTATGGGATGCATTAACACCATTTTACATTTTAAAAAAATCTGGCTTGAATTACTAATATAGACTGCTATTTATTACTATTTTGCATAAAAGTAACGATTGTTTTGTAACTAGAAAATGCGGCAATTAAGATGAATTGCCATTTATAGTCGCCAGTTCCTGGCACCCCCAAATACCCGACTTCCTAAATCGCAGTATGCTAGTACAGCAGCAACACGACACCTCTTTTGACGACAGTCGTTCGTAGTGACTGAATTCATGTCAGCAAATGTCAACAACTACTGCCTTGACTGTAGAATGCAAAACCAACTGCACTGCATGAAGTCGCTCACAGAGTGTCATAAATATTACGCACATGCTCATGCACTATGCTGCGCGCTGAAGCATGACTCACTGCTACGGTATAATATTACTTACTTAACTTGTGGTAGATCTCATTTTTATGTCATGACCTTCACATTTGACCTCATGACCTTCAGCGTTTGTAGTGCATCGGCTGTCATGTGATTTGCGTCAGAATTCACCGGAGTAATTCTTCATGCGGGGCTTATCTCGGACCCACTTGGGAACTTACAGCCCTCTCCCACACCCAATGGTGAAATTTAAACTTTTCATGCCTTTAGCGCTCGCTCTTTGGCACTGCACTTGACGCATGTCATGCCTTCAGCACTCGTTGCCAGCCCCCTAAAACTTTGGGCTATAACTGCCTCCATCACCATCCCAAAATTTAAGGACAGGTCACACGTGTCAGGTTATGCCCCTTTGGCCTAGCATATACGCTACGGCAGCAAATGTTCTGCCCACACTCGCGTCATTTGGGCTGATACTTTTTATTCTTTACACTGCTGATCTGGCATCGATTGTCACAGAACATGGCTGGTCGCAACACCAGTATGCTGATGACAGCCAGCTATGCAGCTTTGGTCAGTCTGATGCTACTGTGTCGCTGTCGAATACAGTGTCACAATGTGTCGACAGCATCTCTAATTGCATGCGCTCGATCCGCCTCCTACTCAATGTCGACAACACGAAGCTGATGTGGTGCTTATCCATTCGTAAGCTGTCACAACTACCCAGCTGCTTGTTTTCTGTTGCTGGTTCACTCACTTGTCCTGTCAACGCCGTTCGTGATCTGGGTGTGTTTATCGACAACGATCTTGGTGTGTCCACTCGTGTTCGGCAAGCTATGTCATGCTGCTTCGCTGCACTTTGCCAGCTCCTTCGTTGATACATCACTGACGACTGCTTCCGTTCCCTGGTGGTGTCGCTTGTGCACTCAAGACTCGACTATGGCAACTTCATCCTGGTCGGGCTTCCAGCATATCTGCAGCGGCGCCTCCAGTCCATTCTTAATGCTGTGGCTCGTCTGGTGTTCCAACTAGGTCACTACGAGCATGTCTCAGATGCTCTTACAACTCTACATTGGCTGTGTTATCCGCAGTGTGTCGACATTAAGGTGGCCGTCATGGCATTTTGTGTGCTGCATGGTCTCATGCCACCATACCTGAACAGTCTTGTTCATGTCGCCGACCTACCTGGTTGTCACCCACTTCGCTTGTCATCATCACATCAACTGCTTGTTCCATCATTCCGGCTCACAACCATCGGTCGATGCACATTTTTAGTCGCTGCATCGCTCCTCTGGAACTCGCTGTTATCTGACATCTGCTCATCCTCGTCTCTGTCCATCTTCCGCCAATGTTTAAAAACATTCTTTTTTCACAATCTTTCTCCAGCATAGCTCTGTAGCTCTACTGCACCTCCGTAGACTTCATAATAGCTCTGCTATTCTAGCCATACTAAAAATACTGGTTGACATTGACATTATGTAGTTGTAGATAGAAATCTTCGTACAGAGTACGTTCACCAAATTTGAAGTTTCTAGCTTCAGCCATTGCAAGGATAATGAAAAATTTGCAGAATTTATAAGCAGATCAAGTGTCCTAGATTATGTCCCCTTTAACCTGCTTTTCTGCTGTTCATTTTCTACTCTTTACAATCTGTCTACACACTAAATTAGAAGCCTGTAGCTTTAGCCATAGAGTTATTCACAGCGGTCTGCAAATTTAAAAAAGTAGCCACGTGACCTAGTTTTTAATTTCTGTGACCTTGTTTTGCACTTGTGAATAGTACTCCTTATAGGCAATGTGTGCACCCAATTTGAAGCCTGTAGCTGTCGTCATTACAGAAATACAGAAGAAATGGCAAATCTAAAAGTAGGTCATTGTGACCCAGATAATGTCCCCTTTTGACCTACTTTTAACTTTGAACCCTGTAGTTTGAGCCATTTGAGCAGTATTCACAGGGTTCCGTAAATTTAAATCTAGGTTACCTAAACTGGGTCACTTCTCCTTTGACCTAGTATTTTGCTTGCCATCAAAACTACTCATCGTCAGTGCACACACCAAATTTGAAGTCTCTAGCTTTTTCCATTTCAAAGATATAGGGTTTCCTATATTAAAAATTTGGGCATTGTCCGCCATCTTGGATTCGACCTTAAGAATTTGTGTAGGGTCGAAAATCGGGGCAAAATTTCGCACTTTTTGACCCCGTACTTAAAATAAAGGAGGGCTTGTGGAGAGATCTGTATTGGTTATCCTCATATCTAAGCATTGTTATACTTTTTACTTGGCGGCAATCGGCGGTTTCGTCGCATTAAGTGTGGTTGACTAAAAAAAGAAGATAAAAACATATAGAGAAAGTCGTGCTTTAACCATGGCTTTTATAGTATCGGAGGATCGTTGCTTGCATTGCTGTGCGTTATGAACTGTGTTCAGTGTGTACAGTACTTACACAGTTTTACGCAGTTACAAACCGAAGCCTGCAAAGATGTATATACCATGCCACAATAGCATTTCACCGACAGATTGTTATTTGATTGTTTCTCTGTATTTGGTATTCTTATACTTGATTGGTTAGGAAAGGAGGGGACAGGGAAGTAATGCAACAGTTGACCCATCAAAGGCTGCAGTAACGATCATAGAACTGTTTAGCTTCACTAAAGAGTTAACCTGTGCTTATTAGGATGCCGAAGGTGAAATATATCATATATCTGAAGAAGAGGAGTTGAGAGATCGACTGCATTTTATCAAATTTGAAACAAAATACATTGAAACGTGTGTTGACTTTATCCAACAAAACATTGTCGGTTCATCTGAGTTGTCAAGAGACAAATTCATCAAAGTCACAGGAGGAGGAGCGTACAAGTACAAGAACTTGCTTGGCAGTAAACTTGGAGTTCAGTACGTACATGCTTCAGTACGTTGTTGTCTAAAATTTTGTTAATCGTTGATTAGGTATCTGATGTTGATCTTCGTGTGAAATGACGAATGTACATGTGACGGTGACATTGGTCAGAATCAAGTCACATGGCATTTGGGAGAATCATGTATCATCGTGATGTATCACCTAGATGATTGCGTATAAACCACGTAGTCATGCAACATTAGTTCTTCGGTGTGAGCTCTGAGGTTCACGGATGGCAAAATTAGCTGGGTGTTTGTCTGG
>Ga0126335_1001350_pt1 | contig 13619 bp, 8 predicted proteins | sample OlaspJWI45metaG_FD_108409 | JGI IMG/M metagenome (GOLD analysis project Ga0126335, IMG submission 108409) | Marine gutless worms symbiont microbial communities from Oahu, Hawaii - Olavius sp. 1 OAHU.JWI-45 metaG | ecosystem: Host-associated > Annelida > Digestive system > Unclassified | place... | reverse complement strand
CCGTTAGTCCGGTTGGGGTGGCGCCCACCCGGACTGTCGGTGCTTCTGCCTCCATTATCTTCCCCTGCTCCATAAAAATCCAGAAGACAGGAGGTGGGGAAACCCAGCCTGAAAGCAGCACAGCCCTATGCTAAGGCAGAAGGCGGAGTGTTTCTTCTGGTACTGGCCTACCCGGGTTGTCCCGGAACAAAGGCCGTTAAACGGTTGTTGTTGTTACCATCAGGGTTAGGACGATGGCACAGAAACCTGATAGTTGATATCGGTCACGACTTATCATCGCATGTGATTGTTCTTAAAAGCATCCTTGTCATGCAGCAATGTTCAGTGTTTATGTCTACCATATTGGTGAAATAAAGACGATCATTATTATCATATGGCCATGTTGATTTGGAAGACTGTGGCCTTTTAACAGCCCTACCCCGGCTGCTGTCACTGCATGCACTTCCCGCCTTCTCACCTTACCAGACTGGAGCAGATTATGCTCTGCAGACTCACGGCTGAATGCCTGACAACAGATAGGTGTATCAGTCACAGCATGAAACAATGTCACACCATCGAGCAAATAAACTGTCAGGTATGATTGTCGTCCAACAGTGCAACTATCGCCCGATGCAATAGTACGATGGGACTATCGTCCTAACTGTAGTTACCACTGCCCTCTCACAGCTCTGTGACTATGGTGCAGTGCTCACCTCAGTTTACATCTTGAGCAGGCAGTGAGCAAACACTGAAGTGTTATGGACGGTAGACCACAACTCTTCCATAACCTGCCGTTACCTGCCCAGTTTTTACTCCAGTACTCACTTTGCCTACCCTGGAGGGATGACCAGGCTGAGTTGGCTGATTAAATACTGAGAGGGAGAAAGCGCGATTCGAACTCACAAATGTTACCCGTTACCCATTCCAGTACTAACCAAGCCTGATGTAAAAATAACTACATTGATCGAGACCAATGCACTACCACTACACCAAACAACCACTATGCTGCCAGTCATAAGTGCATGTTAATCGAAAATATGCTACAAAGTTTCTAGTAATTCTGAGTGATACACTTAAAGTGCAGGTCAAAGTTTATACAGGGTGGGCCAAAAGTAAGCCCCTACTGCATTATCAATAAATCATATTAAAACCTGTCAACGGAGCTAGTTTTTCGTTAAATTTTAGACCAAACAAGAACTATAATATTACAAGTTGATAGTAAGTATTCTATCAAATATTCTATGCATGACGTAATGTGTGACAACAGCGATGTCAGTTAATGTAGTGACACTGCAATATGAGTAAAATAAGTTAAAATGATAAAATCTAATTTGTAAACTCAAGAAAAGAGAACAAGTGGTCAAAGTAATTTGACAAAGGCTGCACCAAATGACCCCACACACAATGCATGTGGCGTCGTACACTACAGTAGGGGCTTACTTTTTTGACCCACCTATATAATAGCACTGTAGACAGAATATCTGTGTATAACATCAGTAACATTATATCCAATGTAGTTAGGTCAGTATATCAGTAGTCAAATTACAAATGCACACTTTATTACTTGTATCCAATTCACAGACTCATCAAAATGAGTACTCAAATATAAGTGTAACATGCAAAGTTATTTAATCATTTTCACCCATGCAAGTAGGCTACTCACTATTTCCAAACTGGTGGCAGCACTTTCTTAGCCTTGTAGTAGCGTGCAAGGCGATGAATGCGGCTCTCCACCAAGATCAAACGAAACTTGCCGTCTTTGTCCTGACACAGCAAACTCAACATGTCACCGTTAAACTACGTCACTAATGACTCACTACAGCCAACCTTTTATGGCAAGTGATGTACCGAACTACCGAATCCGATTAGCAAATTTAATCAAAGTTTGGGTTTATCAGACGACGAAATGGACGAACAGTAAAATCTCATCTGCCTGCCACGACTTAGCACCAGATTTAACTTAGCCCTAATTAAATCTAGGTTCGGACTCAGTTGGAATTTGGGGGCTCAGATTAAGCTGCCTGTTTAGTCTTTTTGCTTAGTGAAATGACCTAAGCAAAAAATAAAGTCGCCCACTGTATCATGCTAGCAACCAGCAGATGAATGAGTACATTCTACCGCACAGAGATTCACTGCAGCTAAATGAAGTTTTAAATACTCCAGATACTTTTAAACTGCATCAAATGCCTGAGATGTGGCCTTTTGTGATCAATGATCTATTAGCATGGGCATCTGTCAGTCTGTCACATGGGCAACTTGTAAAGACCTTCCCATCAATCCAGAATCCTAGGCAACATTCAAAAGAAAGCTAATAACTGACTTGTTTAAACAATCCTGTTAATTTCAACTGAACTGTCCACACCTGCAATACTACTGCTACTACTACTACAACTAAATACTCACCAGATGGCACCATGATGCGGATGTTACTGTAGCCACTTGTTCTGAGCAATCATGTGGGGGGGAAACTGCATTTTCAGCAACCACCCAAATTGGTTTTGAACCTCAGCAAGCAGGGGAAAACCACCAGATATTTTCATTGCATATTAAACCAACTAAAAGGAATGCAGTTTATGATATTAATAACAATAGTTTAAATGTTACGTGCATATTTTGACACAAATAATGTGGCTTTGATCATGAATTACAAAATCATCAGTGCATTATCACAACTGGATAAACCAGTGCAATAATAAGTATGCATCATACCTTGCGATTTCTTTCAAGATGCTTGCGAATTGACACTGCCTTCTTGATAAGACAGTACAAGTCTTCTGGAATACTTGGTGCCAGTCCCTGAGCTTTCAGGATACGCAGGATCTTATTGCCGGTGACATGGCGAACCTGGGCGACACCATGCGAGTCACGAAGAATAACACCTGATGCACAACAACAGATATCGTTAGCACTTGTTACAAAACCACATCGATGATTCAATGTATGTCACACTAATATATGGCAATGTGTATTATGTAGACATAAAAGACATGAGCACAAGCAGTGACATTTTGAATTACATGGGTGAAACAGAGCGCTTAATGACAGAAACAGTTACTGATTACAGTAGAGAAAATGCATGGGTCCCGTACTTTACACAAGTTTACACGCATGCACCCTTTGTGTTCTACAATTACCATTTGATGTTATAACTTAACAAATAGCAGGCACGTTACAGCGTGTGACCCTGCCCACTACCCCCTTTGACCTACTGACAGTATACTTGTCTTTATGCACACAGACAGTTTGTCTTACCAATCTGAGATGGTGTTAACCCTTTCTTTGCCAACTTGTATATCTGCTCTTTCACGTCATCTGATGTCAGTTTCAGCCACTTGTCACCAAAACGTCAAGAAATCACAAAAACCATCACCAGTTAACACAGCAAATGTCTACATCAGATCTTAAGCAATTTTAAATTTATTTCATGACTAAAAAGCAAACATATGTTTTATGAACAAGATATATGACACTGCGGCTGAGTTGGCTACCTCTTTATACTATGCCATATATACATCTCACTTTTAACTGTACGTTAACACCGTGCAGAACATTCTAGCTACAAGCTAACACAGACATATGCCACACAGTCTCAAATATCATGTCATATGAATACATTGTTGCTGAACTGAATTTGTCGAGCCATTTAATGCAATACATGTATTTGAAATGCCAAACTAATACTAATGGCATATAGCTGGTTAACGAATAGACATTTGCTTATGTGTTTACTTACTTACTGTTCAGCGTTCAATCTTAAAGCAAAACAAGCCGCAATCGTGCTATTGTGAGACTGTGGCTGGCCCCTTGGTGCACGCATGCACAGGCTGCCACATTACGGGGCAGCCGGCTGTGTATGCAGCACAGCCCATGTGCCCAATGGCTTGCGTGCTATTAATAGCGCTATGATGTCATGCTCAGCCAATGGCATGGCAGTCAAACAAATACACTAAGAACTTTTATAAAATCATATTCATACCGTAGGAACAGAGCGCCTGTAGGGTAATGACGACTGTGATATGCCCTTTCTACAAAACACAACATATTAGAAGTAATTACAAAATATTACAGATTCAAGTAACTGTAAATGTTGTGGGTGAATACTGCACAAACTAAACTTCTGCTAAACAGAAAGTACTTCGGCAATACAAGCTGTTGCACGGGATCAAACAGTCATCTGATTCTGAAGCAAACTAGATGCCGGTCAGCGGGAAGCTTTGCATCTGCTTGGCCCGAGCTAATAATAGCTTGTGACGTCAGGGGTGTGGCTTATTACAGACAGAAGGAGACATCACAACCGGGTTACATGTGTGTCTTTTGCCTTTACAGGCCGGACGCAAAAAGTACGACCACTTAAGGTTTCAAAGTACGCTGCTGAAACAAATACCATTTAATGCCAGCATTGTTGCTATTACTGAGATACCACAAATATGCCAGCTAGCCTAGAAGGTATGGCTTACTCTGGCTAGTTGCTAGGCATTATCGCCATCAGGGCTGTCCAATGTGCAACCTTTTAGCGGCAGGCCGCATTGATTTTATCCTTGGCGTAGCAGGCCAGTATGCAATATCGGCCGCTATCAAGGCGATGTTTGAATGCGATTATAATGTAATTGTAATGTAACTTGGTCAATGTGTGATTTTTTGTTTCTATTAAAATCTACTTGACTTTGTTCATATGCTTATTGCAATGCTATACAGCCACACCATCTCCACGGCTGCAAACATTGTTCATACAGACAAGTGAACACTCAGTACAATCATAGGAAATCATTAGCAGCACTGAGTCACAATCTGTCAGACAAAAAAGTCAATGAACAGTTACTATCACTATGGCACACATTAAGTCAGGCGCAAGCAATATGCCTAATGAGAACACTGAGGAAATAGGACTTGAGCTGTTAAACCTAAAATGTTGACTGGGATGTCAGTCGGAGCCAGTTGTATACATGCTGACAATATCTGGACGCCAGTCAAATCTTTGACTGTATGAAATGATGTCAACTAAGTGTTAGCACTTCGATAAGTGAGGTCAACAGAAAAGTCAGGAAATACTAAGTGCCTGTATTATCGTCAACGTGCTAAAGCTGTACATTTACAATTCGCACTGGCTAAGTACTGTCCAGATGGCACTTTAGCCTCAAAATTAAAGTACCGTCTAGAGTAGACGGTACTGCAACTTTGTATCTAAAGTGCCCTCCAGACGATAAAACAACAGTAACGTTTAAACAGTACTGCATTTACATATGAAATTAGGAGTTTATACATAAAATATGAGTTACATGATTTTAAACAGACAAACAAATAACATAAGAATGTGCAGTACATACTTTATCGTTGTAATTTGCAAGTGTTGTTTTAGGTGTCAGAAGTTTGTGAAAATCAAGAGACGAAACATGGACTTACTAGTAATTGTATTAGGCCTCGCCTAAACCTGTGACCTACGCAGCACATTAACTTGTGTTTGCCTCTTGCTGTGTCTTGCTCCAGCACCACATGTATACTTGCGTAAGCCTATACCCAGGTGCGGACGAACTATGAAGATAGATCAAAGTAAATGTTCAGTAGTATCGCTTCAAACCCCAAAACAAACAAGAGCCCAAGTAATTTTGCAAAGGCTGCAATGAGTGACTCCACACACACAGCTTGCGCCGCATGACAGACAGACAGACTGACAGATACCACTCATTTGATGCAGCCTAAAAAGCCTATAAAATAAAAAAAAACTCGAAAAAAACACTAGCCGGTTGGCATGTATATTTGCTACCGTATAGCTTTTACTTAAAGGACCGTCATAACAAACTAGTGGTAGCATGCTGCTGGTGGCTAATACATGTGAAAAGAAAAAGCCATGATGCTGTTTTCAGTACCAAAGCTATATATTACACTTAACAAACAGAACATTTTTGACAAGCAGAACATTCAAAACAACATTGCTGCACATCCGCAACATTAATCTACTGAAATCCACGTGCAAATATTCACCACAACCGCATCGTCTGGTCGACTCTTTAGATAAAAAGTTGCAGTGCTGTCTAGACAGTACTTTAGCCAGTGTGTTAACAATTACAATACATTGATCAAAAATTGAACAACTGAAACTGAATGATTGACTTCGCTATATTCACCAACAGCTGTGGTAGAGTGCTTACAAAATACAAATTACTGGTTTAGTGCAGCATACTGTCAATTTATCAACTACAGACAATAGAGAAAATGACAGCAAAATACAATACACGTCAGTGAACAACGTTCTCTGGATGGCAGTCGCAGGCCATATTAGAAGGGGTCGCACTGATCTCTATTACTGCCAATGTACTGTCTCTGTAGGGCAATCGTAAAAGACTGTGGTCGGACACGATAATGGGGAGTGCTAATGTGGTAATACCACACATCCGCATTTTACCCGTAGTGCAAACCACAGACAAAAGAATATTTAACAATCCAGATGCATGAGGGTTCGCTTTCTCCATAGAGATCAGCGACATCAAAAACAGCTGGTCCCAAGATGGCGCCACCGCCAGCCTCTGGAAAGCCATGATACTGAAACTCTCACGAACCAATCACAGATCGTCTGACAACAATCAGTATTGCTGTACATGAACAGAAAATGTTGACTGCTTTTTGCAGAGAATCATAATTCAGTATGGAAAACCAGCATCCAAAATACTGTATTAAAAGCGTCGTTGTGGAGTATATGAATCTGTGTTGGCGGCCACCTTATTTGTTATATGTTACTTGTAGATGACGGCTGTTGAAGCCGTAGCTTTAAATGCCCCACCCTGCACAATGGTCCAGTTTGTCCTTGAAGGTGTTAACTGTCATAGCATTGACAACAGTTTCCAGCAGTTTGTTCCAGTATTGGACAACTGGCTGGCTAAAGAAGTTTCTCCTCAATTCCAGTCTACTTCTGCTGTTGTAGAGTTTGAACCTATGTCCTCTTGTATTATGCAGATTCTTGTCTAATATGAAGAAACAACTCTGGTCAACTTTTTCTTCGCCTGTCGGGATCTTGCATGTCTCTGTGAGATCTCGTAGTCTCCTTTTTCCAGGATGGTCAGTTTCAGTTTCTTGCATCTAAGTTCATAATGTAATTTACGAAACCTGTGCACCATCTTTGTTGCTCTTCTCTGGATTTTTTCTAAGCAATCAATGTCTCTTTGCAAGTACGATGACCAGGCTTGAATGGCATATTCCAAGTGAGGCCTGACAAATCTTTTGTAGATGACCAGAAAGCTCTGTGGGTCCAATTCCGAAATTGTCTTCTGACCATTCCCAAAACCCGGTTCACCTTAGACATAGCTTCCCTGCACTGTCCAGACACCGACAGATCATAACATGTCAGTACTGCCGAATATTTTTCCTCTTGTACAGACTGGATATTCCACTGCTGGTTGTTCTGGGTGATGTAGTATTTTGTGTCCATGTTGTGAGATGCATAATCTTACATATCTGTGGACTGAATTTCAATAGCCAACGTGCAGACCATTCACTTAAATTATCCAGATCCATCTGCAGCTGTACAGCATCCACAGGGTAAGAGGGTTGTGTCCAATTTTTTGTGTCGTCTGCAAACATTCTGATGATGGTTTTGATCCAGTGTGGTAGGTCGTTGACGAACAGCAAGAAGAGAAGTGGTCCAAGAACTGAACCCTGCGGTACACCACTAACAACCACTGACCAAGGAGAATGCTGTCCATTGACTCACATATATCTGACAAAAAAGATTCAACTCCATTTCATAATACGATCACCTACACCCATATGTTTCAGTTTCATAAGCAGTCTCTGATGTGATACTGTATCAAATGCTTTTCTGTAATCGAGGTAAATCACATCCATGCCGTAGTCTTCGTCTAAACAAATTGTCCAATGTTCAAAAACTTCCAGTAAGTTTATTAAGCACGATCGACCTTTGACAAAGCCATGCTGTTTGTTAGAAACTGTATCCTCTTCATTAAAAAAAATAACCTACCTCCTTTTGCATAATAGCTGTCAGCCACCACAGTACCTGTTGTGCAAACATTTCATTTCGATCACTGATTTAAGGTAGAAAACGCTGTCAAACGAAATAAGACCGTGACATAATATCAAGAAAAAAGAGAAGTGAAAACTAAACAAAAACTGCTAACCCTGGTGTATGCATACGACCCATTTTGGTATTTGAATCACTCAAATTTATAACAACAAACACGCGAGCTCACTCGCCCAAAAAGACCGGAAGTTAAACTTGTTGATTGTGATTCAATGATTAAAAACCAAAAATAAGTAAATATTCGGCCTGCAGACTGGCGCTAGCACTCTTGCAGCGCACCAGCACCTATTCGTGCAATCGTGAGCAAAAGATACTTCTTGAGAACTTCTTCTAGTATTTTATGGCCTCCCACCCGAAACGTTTGCAATATGTTTTACTTACTCAATTCGTCTGAAATTTCATTTTATGGCAGAAGTGTATAGCGATTAGCGAGCATGCAATCCTTGCTGTACCTGCAAATCTGCATGTTCTTGCACTCATATTTTCTATTAAGTAATTACCATTCACACGACAACTGTTGAAACCTTGTTGAAATCTTGGCTGAGTGTGGTTTGTATACGTGATATATTTTACCGCGGCATCCCCATAGTTTACATAGGGACCAAAATTGCAAAATGCCTACGTTTTTTTCTGTCATATTGTGGATTTATGGGACACTTCGGGTTGCGCCTCAAGTGATGGCAATCCAAAAAAGCAGGTATGGTGAATAAACGCGTGGGGAGCAGGTAAAACGGTGTGATTCCTTGAAAACTAGTGCCATACCTGAGCGTCCTTGGGATGGGGTTGGCCCATTAAGAGAAAATATAGCCTATGTCCTCTGCCTTTACCTATAGGCCTATGACAGTAGACAGATGAAAATGACAAAAATACATTTGTAATGTTTATTGACAAAAGTATTGTCACATATTCTAAACTTCTAATTTAGTATTATGTGACTTTTTCGGTTTTTCGCTCCCAGGGGCGAACCACTGCACCAGTTGGCGAAGGTCCGCTACACCCTGCCAAATTTGACCCAAATCAACCCATATTTTGGGATTTCCGGTGTCAAAAAAAACAAAATCGCAAATTTTTGCGATTTTTTCGCACGCAACCGATATTCCTGAAATTTATGGTGTTTATGTCCAGCTACAGTCCCCATATTCGTTTAAAATTTCGTGAGACTCAGTTTATAAATCAGGGATTTATAAACGAAAAACCGCGCGTCGGTCATTTCTCCCCAAAATTCGGGGGCTTTTAGCCCAAAAACTAGGGGTCGGATCCCAAAACAATTGCCTACGGAGAAAATGGTACAGAGATCCACACGCCAAATTTTGTGGAGATAGGTTTACGCACGGCGACACGATACCGAAAAAAGAGAGTTTTTTGTTTTTGTTTTTTGTTTTGTTTTGGTGTGTCACGCTTATTTGGGTCTCGCAGACCTGCGTGATGTTCGGCACTTTAACGAAGTATAGCTTCGCCATTTGTACATCGATTTCCACGGGGTTCGGGGCATTTTTAGTGGCAGAAACATATTTCAAACTGCCTGCGTCATTTTGAACTAAATTGTCAGGTGGCGCCACAATTTTCGCTGAAATCTGCAAAAATGTTAAGTTTTTTTCTTCAAAATGTCGCCGTGAAGTTTGTGAAAACGACTTCGACCATTTATAAGCAGCCTATAAATAAAATTCTACCAGCACGTTATAGCCAATGAATTGTAGATGTGCACTAGCCCTATATATTTTTTTCGGATAGGCCTAGCTTATTGCATAGGCCTACTGATACACCACCGTATCAAATCTCTGCTTGTCGTGCTAAAATGGGTCGAAATTGGTAAGTTTGTGAGCACCTAAAGCAGCAAATGGCGTATAATTTGAGGCAAACTTTTGATGTCTTTGCATAGGGCAAGGAATGTAGTTGTGCATCTACATGTATATTAGTTCTCAGCTGCGCTCTACCATTGCCTCGCAGTCTCTGCCTCTGCACTCCGCTGGAGTCTGCGCCGCAAAACTCCGTCAGCCGACAATAATCTCTGTTCGTGTCATGTTTATTTGTGGAATTAATTTGGGGATTTATTGGGCATATCTGTTGTCCAAAGCTCCAGTCCAGAAGTGACCAGTGCCACGCACTGCCGTCATTCAGCCATTGTACTATGCGGTATAGAGCTCGGCCTACGTGGTTTTGTAGCCACGTAGCCTATGCATCTCATAACCACGAAAGCCCATTACAACAGCCCAGGTTATTGCCGTGGTTATATTTGACGGTAAACACATCTGATATGTTTTGTTCTTCTCTGCAAAAAGGGAAATGACTGGCACCCATGCCTGCATAAAGAAAGTGAATGAACGCATAGGCTATACAGGCAGTTCCTGGTTATGTAAGAATACTTGGCTATAAGTCCTGTTGTTTTCATTAATACTTGTAGGCTACAGCACGCCATATGCAGGTGAGTTCTGCTTTTGACTTAGAGTAGCATGGCCGTAATGGTACATACGCATATATGTTGTGTGCACGATTGCATGGTGCAGTTCGTAGAAATTTGAAAAATACTGCAAGGCAAAATTAATGCAAACACTACAGTACTACGTGTGTGTGCGTGTGTTTGTGGTGTGCCCCGATGGGTCAAGCAGTTAAAGCATATTGATTTGGAAGCCAGTCACGCATTCCAAGCGTGCACAACGAAGACTGGTGACATAAAAGAATAAACGCATGTGCTATACGTCCAAAATATTTACTAATAATATTAATAATAAACAGATTTATATCGCGCGCCGTAAGGTCGTAACTTCAGAGGCGCTTCATAAGCATACTCTGCATCAACAAGAAGCTCAGCTGTCGCTGGCAAACCGCCCTATACGCTTATGCACGCCGAGCTGCCTGCTGGTGAATGACTGCGATTCATTGGCCGGATTTTGCGACTCGCAGTCATTCACCAGAGGCTCTTGGCAGCATATTGACCTGATTTTCCGATTTTTATTTACCCATCTCCCATTTGACGCCCTCAGTGAGGGGGATCCCTCGACTCGAGCTATCGGGCGTATATTAGGTATCGGATAACTAGAATGGCTGGGCTACAATCCGGTGAAGTTCGCATGATGATCGACTGAGTCGCTTGGGCACAGTACATCAACGTGACAAACACACAGACAGACACGTCGCCAAAGCAAATGCCGCTCTACGCACTGGCGTCGGGCGGCAAAAAATCAACACAGTATAGATTAAGATGTGCAGCTGTCCAAACAGGATGCCTTTAGCCCTTTACTACATATACGGCATGTCTTTCTTCGTTTTAGGCATTCGATCCCGTAGCGTGATGTGTCTGTCACGCCACTCACGCGACTATGCATGCACGCTGTTGGCGGGAGGTCCACGGCAAACTACACAAAAGGATAGGCGCATAGTATGCATAATTCACTGTGCATAGTAGCCTAATATTTCCGGCAGTTAAGTGACATTGTACACTGTAGGCCTTACATTGGGTTAGAATTAGATGAAGTCAGCAAATGACAGCTTGAATCACCGATTACGACCGGTCGGTTTAACTAACTGAAGTGCAAGTCTCGTATAGTGTGATGCGGTTTTTACCAATCGTCCCTGGAGTAAGGACTAAGGACGTAGGGGTATAGTCATCTGCAGCGTCGTCCGTTTGTATGCCTGGAATGCAGTAACGGATGAACGAGTGAACAAGACTTAGTGCGCGATTGTGGCTCGACGTTAACAGCGGTGGCCTGTCCAGGTTGGCCGCCGTCCGCCCGTCAAACAGGCAATATAAGATATAGATTCCTGGTTCTGTACAGTTCTTGTGCTCGTTTCGACCAATAAGTTTATGCAATTTCACGAGAATGCAATTGTTGTTTGCATCCTATGGGAAGATGCGGTGATCATGTGAATTTCAGGGATGAAGAACTAAATATTTGACAAGGAGCGATGACGGCAAAGCAATGTGACGCAGCCTCTGAGTATTATGACGTGAACACAAGAATCTGTTCACTGTGTCGTGATGTGTGCAATGATGTCGTCTGGCAGACGGATATCTGCTCCACCAACTGCGCCGGTCTGTCACTTTGCCCCATTGTATATTGTGTGCCGCCTAAAAAATAACCGACGACGCAAAATGCAGTTTCTAGCAAGAAGCTCATATGTCACTGACAAACCGCCCGACGCTTGTGCATGCAGATGTTGTGATGTCAAGAGCTGCTCTTTAGTGAATGATTGCGATTTACTGGTCGGATTTTGAGACTGCAGGCATTCACCAGAGGGCAGCTCTTGACAGTGTATTTACCTGATTTTCCGACTTGCACCTACCGTCTCCCATTTGACGCCCACAATGAATGGATTCCATCGAGCTGTCGGTTTCATAGTAGCATGGCTGCAGGGCTACAATCTGGTGAAGATCACACGATGATGGACTCAGTCGTTTGGGCACAATATGGCTAACATCTATGTGACAGACACACAGACAGCCACGTCGCCATAGAAAATGCCGCGCCAACGCACTGCGTCGGGCTGCAATAAATTGCAGTTCTCTGGAAGTATATAAAGCAAAAGCAAAGCAAAGCAAAAGAAGTTTAGACGAAGGCGCAGGCCGTAGCCTTTATGCCCCTATACAGTGACATTTGTAGGCCTACTTTCAGGGGACAGTGGCAATTGACTTAAATAGCAGCGATCATTTTTTGCCGTTTTGTTAACTTTTACGATTGATCCCTTGTATTGTATATCGTATTGCAGAGTTTGTACGTCGTATGAAAGCAACTGGATCGACAACAACGACAGTATCGAGCGATACAACAGCTGCCAGTGCAATATCAGTTTCAGTTACCGTTATCACAGTACTGATAACGATAGTCGCTGTCGTTATATACTTAGTCGTCGTTGTCGTAAGGCGTAAAGTAGGCAGTCACCGGCCTGTGATGTTCACCTGCTGTTCGCAATCATCAGGTAAAGCATGGTGATTGGTGTAATTTATAATATAGTTTTACTGTTTCGTGTGAGATGAAATCGCGTCATTTTGACCGGCTCGTATTAAACAATTACACGGACAAGAGTAATAAATCTAATGATGATTTTTGGCCGCATCGAATGCATGAGACGGGGACTATTGGATCGATGATTGCGGCGTCTGTCAGACAGTCTGTCTGTTACGCAGCTTCACGCGGCTTCGAAGTGCAAAAATGGCTGAACGGATCGAGGTCCTGTTTGGAGTGAAGACTTGTCTTGGGACACAAGGAACATTGTATTAGATGGGGGTCCCGATCGACACTGCGAGGGGGAGAGATTCGATGCGGCCTTTGCCAAATTACTTTGGCCTCTTGTTTAATTATCAAGTTATCACAGTGGCAGAAATAGAGACATAGGCCTATAATGTTCATTTAGCAACAAACTTAAAACTAACGGGATGTGATCGTTGTGTAGTAGAACGAGGCGAAGTGACGTCATCTCGTGACGAAAACATACCTACGATGCAACCTCTAGCGGCAGGAAATGACGTCACGCCAACCCAAGATGGCGGCGGCGGTGCAGCAAAAGACGAAGACAACGACGACGAGCCGTCATTGTGCTGGAAACATAACCAGAGCGAACTGTAGCAAGTTGTAACACCATCGCTGCATCGTGTACCCCCGCCCCAACCTTCCCT
>Ga0126335_1001348_pt1 | contig 13636 bp, 8 predicted proteins | sample OlaspJWI45metaG_FD_108409 | JGI IMG/M metagenome (GOLD analysis project Ga0126335, IMG submission 108409) | Marine gutless worms symbiont microbial communities from Oahu, Hawaii - Olavius sp. 1 OAHU.JWI-45 metaG | ecosystem: Host-associated > Annelida > Digestive system > Unclassified | place... | reverse complement strand
TGATGATGCCTCCACAACGTCCTGTGGTAGCTTGTTCCACTCGTTGACAATCCTCAAACTGAAAAAGTTCTGTCTAACTGTTGTGCGACATCTTGGTTTAAATAATTTCAAGGAATGTCCTCTAAGTCCGCTGGTGACATTTGCCAGTTCAAAGAATTTGCTGTAGTTGACTTGACTTGAAAGTTGAAAGCTTGGGAATGTCGCTGTTGAGAAATTTTACCACTGGAGGCGTGACGGTGACGATACAGGGGTTTGACCGTTTATGTATTCACCCATTACTAATAACTAATGAAGGATGTCTTTAAAAACATAAAGCTTACTTGAGTGACACTGAGCTGACATTGGCTGTGTAATCACTGTCGTTGCTACCTGCTTGCTATATGTTGTAAACGGTTCCGATTTACACACCGTTTCTGACGGAAATGATCTCCATATCACTGAATGGGCCAAACGTAACAACCTAAAACTCAATTTGGCAAAAACTCGCGAAATAATTTTTGTTGACCGCAAACTAAAACAAAAACTACCTGAACCAGTTGAAATTTCTCAAGTTCAAGGAGTTATAAGGTTGTAAAGATTCTTGGTGTTACTATCACTAAAGTCTAATGACTTGTTCGGTATCACCTCATGTTCAGTCTGTAATTGCATCATGTGCAAAAGTATCATACGCTTTGCGTTCTGCGTGCCCACGGTTTATGCGATAGTGCACTGCATACTATCTTTACATCTGCTGTCGTTGCCAAACTCCTCTATGCATCTAGTGCCTGGGAGGGTTTTGCCAACGCTACAGATCGGAACAAAATTCAATCGTTCATCAACAAGAATAAAAGAAATGGATGCTGTTCACCCGATGTACCTGATTTTAATAATTTGTGCACCTCAATGAAGGTCGACCTGTTTAATAAAGTTTTAAAAATCCCAATTCATGTACTACATCCACTACTACCACCCTCCGCCAGTCATACACAGCCATATGGTTTACGACCCAGAGCACACGACAGGACTCTTACTAGAGAGAACCTCAAACCTTGTGGATTGTAATTTCATCATCAGAATGTTATATCTGAACGCATACTGACTAAATATCGGACTATGTTACAAGTAGGCTATGTTACGTTTTATTGTATGTCGTAGCTATATCTCTCATTGTGTGTCAAAATGCATTATGTCATTTTGTCTATTAAACGATTATTGACCTGTTCCATGTAGTCTTTCGGTCTTTAATGAAGACCAAAAGACTACATGGAACATGTCACGACATTACTGTCTCTGTGTCACTGGCATCATTCTGCCAGAACTGAAAACTTTTTTGTTTACTATATCATTTCCATGACTACATTTTTCTTTTTGGTGGTCCTTGAGGTTTTTACTTAGGCCACTTTACAAATTCTTATGTATGTACGTATGTTATGTAAATCATATGCAGATCAGGCTCATTTGAACCAGCAGGGTTTATGCGTCCACGTATGCATACTCTTAAGTTCAACGTGTTACGCAGCTGGTGGAATGTCCTGAGTACCAGGACAATAGGCTTACAACTTTAACTGCTTAAGTAATCAAGTGAACTAAAATGCGAGTGGGCCCACACAGTACAAGTAAAAGAACACTTAGCTGCATGTGACTCTTCAACTATATGTTCCATTATCAGTTAGCCAGTTAACATAATATAACAACCACATGGAGACTTTGGTTTACATGTATGTGTGAAAAACAATTATTGATACATTTTCAGTGCTTAACAAAACAGCACATTCAAGCAAGAAAGCACACGATCACACTGTGGAAATATCGGCCTAACATCTAATTGCTACATGTTCCAACAACCAAATCTATGAGTAATGGCACGTTCAAATGACTATGTGGATAAAAACACGGCACTTCATGTTTGCATCACACATCCACATGGAATCAAATGATTCTCTACTGTAGTAGGTGTGCAAATATCTGTGAGACAAAAATCCAGACAAATTCTGAACCAAATAGCGAATGCGAGCACCGCAACACTGGTGCACCGCTATATGCATGTCGGGCTGTGACCTTGACCTTGACCTTCTGACACCCAAAGTAATCTCAAGCATGGCCAGGCCTGGACTATATGTGTATGAAGTTTGGTCACTCTAGGTGCAAAGAAACTCAGTTATCCTCCAGAAACCATAGTAATGACAGACACACAGGGCCATAACATTATGCACTACATCTTAAGACGAGAAAACATGCGGTCCTCTGGTTTTAGTAACAGTTTAACACCAACATTAATGTCAGTACCTGAAACTAAACCAAAAGTACATCATACAACGCTCACAGCAATACTAAACTATTTAGTGAATTATTCTTGTGTGCCTGCTGTTGTAAATCAAACTCGAGTTAATCAACAACCAGAAGTCAACATCAAAGTGACATGCTAGATGACCATGAGTGAGCGAGTGAATGGAGGCTTACGCTTAATGTCCCACTCGACACATTATAGGTTATTTCAGGGACGATTTTTTACAGGCCAGATGACCCCACCAACATTGTCAATGCACCGAAGGAAGCCAGTTGGTCGTCAAGATCAGGCTTCAATCCACCAGAACCACTCCACCATGTTACAATATGGATACAGGGCAACTACCTCTAGGCTAAGCACAGCGTAGGGTCCAAGTACAACAAAAACCAAGTTTGCTGGAACTGGAAGCTGCTACAACGAAATGCTGCAACAAGAGCATCTCTGTTAATATTTCCCTAACTGCAGATCAACATAACTGATCAAATGAGCCTGTAAAGCTTGAGGGGGTTAAACGATCACAAGCTCAATGATGTTGGTGACTGGGGTAAGTGCAGCTCAACACTATAATATAACATAAGTAGATGCTGCGTGTGAGATTCTAGCAGTGAAAGTGATAGGACAATAGAACACACACATTCGCCAAGTACACACACAATCTGCAGGCTTCACATTACTGACAGGGTTCACAATTACACTTCAACAGCGGAAAATTATAGACACGACATGAAAGATGGATATTTATGCTTTCTATTGATATGTATCAATAGGGTACAAGTGATCACCTGGTGCCCAATTTGTGGCTATATAGATAACTGCCAGGTAAACACTGCATGATGCAACATCATCAATTTTTCAAGCTAACAAATAATAATGATGCAGTTATAACACAATTAGTTAATGTCACTGAAAATTTCACTAATCAGCATTTAATTTTACCCCAAAAAACTTCATAAAATTATTAAATTTAAAAAACCGGCAAATTTATCAATCAATAAGCAAATCCCGGAGCTGGCTGGTAAGACCTAAGAGAAGGTGCCCATAGCTCAGTTGCTGCATCAACAGCAGTGTAGAAAATAGGCCAAAGTAATTTGGTGAAGGCTGCATCGACTTCCCCTCCCCATCGCTGTGGAAGGTTCAGGACCCCTGTCTAACACAGTGTTCCATGGGCCCCAAAAATTTTCACCTGAAACAGGATCTTGATCTGTTCAGCAGTTTTTGCACAGTGAAGCCAAGTTGAGACATGCGACAGACAGACTGACGGACAGACAGACAGCGCGAACATCAGTAACAACAACCTGCATCTCAAGCATTCGATGCAGCCTAAAAAGACATGCCCCCCAAAATCAATTAATTCTTAGTATTTACTTGCTGATTCTCACACATTTCCTTCATAGGAACCCTGTCAATGCTGCTATAAAAGCTATTCATATCTACACTCACACTTGCACTCGCACACAGATCTGTACAATTCGCACATTGCCATCTGTGATAATATGTATATACAAATGCACTACCATCGCAACATCGTCAACTTGCATAAACAAGATGGTGCAGACAGCAAGTCAGTGAGTACAGGCTTAATATCCAACTCGACACATTATAGGTTATTTCAGGGACGACTTTACAGGCCAGACAACCCTGACCTAAGAAACAGCATCAAAGCTGACAAAAGCAAATTCGCCAGTGACATCTGCAATTAAAAAACGTCCAAATTCCGCCAGACGCCCAATGGAAGCATTAACTGATCATACAGAACCATTTCAAAAACAGAAAAAAAATAACAAGAGGCCAAAGTGATTGGCAAAGGCTGCACCGAATGACCCCACATGACAGACAGACTGACGGACAGACTCTTGCATTCAACGCAGCCAAAAAGGTCAAAATTCACCACCACATAATGCACTGACAGCTAGAAGATGCAACGTACATGAAGTTAACTGTGTATGAAAGCACCAAAAAGAGTGCCACAGATCAGAGCATACTTAACACACTGGAGCTTGTATAAACCAGAGTCTATGCTTTTTACCGTCAAAGGCCTCGATGGACGCAGGAAAAGATTACATAAATCACAGTCACTCAGTAGTGCAACAAAGACGCAAACAATCGCAACAACAAGCCAACAGTCAACAACAAATACAAATTCCTAGCCGACAACAAATCTCTAACAATTTATCACTCAACAGTCTCTGCCACCAATTCTGAGTGCAATGGTTGCATTAATCCTGCAACTGTGATCAACGTCATATGGTCACTAAAAACAATTCTTACATTCACAGCCAAAATACTGGTAACTCGGCTGTGATACTGTAATAGAGCTAGATGTCAAAAACGACAGCAACGGCAATCATGCAACAGTTAAGACAGTTAATAAATGTATCAAGATGAGCCAGTAATGGCAGCGGCAGCTGCGGGTGATGCAATAAGATCACTATTGGTCATTGTTTCAGAGCTACCAGCTGCTGACTGTCCAGCTGAATCTTGCTGTTTGTAGTCGTTGTTGACAAAAGAAAAATCGCGGAACTCATCTTGGTTGATCTTGTTGACAATGGATGGGTCAATCACCGAGAACTTTGGTTCTTTTGACGTGAACTCTTTATCAAAGTTTCCAACATCCAACCGAGATTTCTACAAAAAGCAAACATGTATTAACATATAGCTGTACATTATAGTGTAAAAAAATCTAAACAAGCAATCAGTTCATCATTTACTTTTACTAGTACTTTTTAAATACTATTAATCATATCCCCGGCAAAGCATGACTACATAACTTACCAATCAGATTAAGTTATGCAGAATACAACAATTCACACAGTGGTAACAAGAGCGACAACCTCATTTACACTGGCCTAGATATGCACTCCACTGCCCTTACAGCTGAGATGCAGACTACTGCGATTAATGCTCCCAGCATTTGTCAGTATGTCACGCGGGCGGGCTGTACAGAAACAGCTGAAAGAATCAATGTCTGCAGTAGACTCTCCATCTCCTGTATGAGGCTTCGACGCAGCCTTTGCCAAATTACTTTGGCCACTTGTTTAAAGATGAGTAAACAGTAAGTGATCAGAATTCTTACATCCAAATCGACACCTATAGGTCATTTTGGCAATGAATAACAACTGAAATGATACAAAGACAAAGGTGACCTAAACAGTGAAACAGAAGCCTGGATTCATCATCATCATCATCAAACATTTTTAGAGTGGCCTAAATAGTCAAAACTATCACAAGGACCACTGTTCTAGAGGGGGGGAGACAATAACCAGAAAAGGGAAATGTAATACAAAGTCAAGCAGTATCGTAGCAGCGGCGGAACAAGTATAGCTTCAGCCTGTTCTTGAACGATAATGTCATCCGTCTTATTATGCAGCGATCGTACCAGGCAGACAAATGTGACCAGCTCTGCAGGTGAATTCGAAACTGAAACGACGCGGGCGGTCTGTCTTGCTCGCACTCATCGACCAGCTCAACACCTGCGCCGGCGGGCAGCCCGGCAGCCAGGTAACGCGCCATGCGCCAGATGCCCAAAGACTCCAGTCGGGCCCGAAGGTCTGACAGGCAGGGTGGCGACGAGCCAGGTTGAGGTCGAAGTACACATACTTGGGCGGCGGTGGCGGTCAGAAGTGTCATAAACTGACGCGTAGACCTGGAAAAAGCCGATGAAATGACACCAAAAAACTTCAAAATTCATCGGCAGACACGAGAATGAGCGCCACCAGCAGATGCTGTGCACCACGACGCAACAGATGATACATAATTCAGCCGCTACTACCCAATATTACCAGCAAACTAAGCAAAAACAACGGACAACAAAAAAACATGTCAGGCAGCTAGGAAGTGCCACAACATAAATGATTAGGTCGCATTTTGCACCATCTGACCAAGAAACAGAGCACGCCTATTCTACAGCTCCTACAGGCAGCATGTGGCTCTTAATAAAAACTGACTATTGAACAGAACATAACAATACAACACATATTGGCAGTAACTACTATCTTTAAAAAAATAAGAGAAAGCAAAAATCACAATAGCACTAACAATTTTGGGCTTAAATGGAGCTTCGACTTGTCGACTCTCCAGCACATCCCAGTTGATTTTGTCGTGAAAGAATGCATGCACACGTATAGCAGCTTCGCCACCATGAGACTTCATACAACCAAGCCGCTTTTGTGGTGACTTCGTCATAAACTATGCAACACAAAGGCAATGTTAAGATAACTTAACAGTCAACAATCAGATATCACCATTACACACTATTATTATTACATTACCTCATGGCTACAGAAGCTCTCTTGCACTGGCACAATCCACGATGACATACCAGCACATACAAGTCCTTTGTTACCATGTTAACTTTGTACTTGGAAACAATGAAACAAAAATGACTTTAAAAAGTTCAAAAACAGCTAAGGCACTCATAACTAGTAGAAATGTCTGAGGTCATCCACAGCTAAGATCTATCTGGTTGCCAAACATACCAACATCGATAAACTTTGACATTTTATGGGTAGGCCTAGACACAGTTCACCCTTTGCTCTACATGAAACAGCCTGCTGCCAAACACGTTTGAGTCGTGTTATCTTGGACAATAACATTTGTTGTAACATGTCTGTAACTTTGCCACCATTTACAAATGTTCTAACTTCTTCGCTTACTTAACAGCAGGATGATTAATTTGCAGTACTTGGCAGACTAATGAAAATGCGACAACAAACAAACCCCTTTCAGCACAGAGACAGCTTCCTTGCTCAGCCAGACGGGATATAGCACATCATCATTCAGAATAGACTCAAAGAGATCATCCTCCGTATCTGCTTCAAATGGCGGCTGACCAGCCATCATCTCATACATCAGCACTCCAAGTGCCCACCAATCTACTGAAGAGTCATAGTCCAGCTCTTGTAAGATCTGGAACATTTTACATAGCACCATCGCCATCGTCAGAAATCAATCACGTGATTCACTTCAGTTCATGGTGAAAGCTAATGAGACATGGCATAGTCCATCCCAGGTAGTGCTATTTTATTATTCTACAAATTGTGATGTGATCAAACCACACAAGATTCATGGTGTTAAGTCATTTGCAGCATAGGCCAGCTGATATCTTGCTTTATAAATTAAAATAACGAACAAACATTATATCACAATAATACCGGTCGCAGACCAGTGCCATGCCGTAGGCATGGCCGGCTGTGGCCATAGTAAGATCGCGCGCGTGTGCGCGTACTATTTGTATTGTATGTGCTTGTATTGTATGTGCTTGGCCGTTCTGACTAGTGTGTAGATTTTGACCGTAACGAAAGTCTGACTGTCACGAAGTACTGAGTGACCCGTTCTATCAGACAATTGTTATAATGGTAAAAAAATACTTTATTCCGGTGTTTTAGGTAGATAAATAACAAATACACTGTAACATGTGCCTAAACATTACATCTGTGCTCACATTTTAATAAAAATGTTACAGGTACATAATATATTATTACAGATGTGTAACTTATCTAATAGTCTACAAACAGCGTACATAACAGTTAAAGACATTTCTGTGTCACCATTTGGCGACTGTTTTGTCGAAATACAACGCATTCGCCTCAATTCAATGTTGTCGCAGAAACAAACACAAATCGACATATAGAAGCAACGAGAACCAAGACGCCAAAGTAATTAAGCGATAGCCGCATCGAATATGCGCTGCAATGAGGCGCTTCTAATGAGATTTGCTCACGGTCTGCGACCGGAGTTTAGGTTTCCTAATGGGTTATGCTATATTATTTAATAATATTAGGACTGCAACTGTAGAGACTGAAACAGTACAAGATTGCCTTCCAATCACTGGGTGACATTTTATGACCCCTTGATACTTGAACATCATCTAAATAATCTAAAGATGTACTTGCACAAAGTTTCTAGATAACAGCATTGGGCAAGTTAAAAGCTATACCAGATACACAGACAGATGCAACTGCATGCATTACTATGGTAGTAAACAGAGCAAAAAACCTACACACTGTGGCGTACCTCTGGTGCTATGTAGTCTGGAGTACCACAGAACGTCTGTGTATACTTGCCAGGAAAAATGCCCTCCTTGCACATACCAAAATCGGCAATTTTGCAATGGCCGTCCGCATCCAGAAGTATATTGTCCAGCTTCAAATCTCTGCAGCATACAGTCAGCAATTGATTTCAGCAACTGTAATCTGCCGGAGCTGTCCAACAGTTTAACTATTATTAATTCACTCCCATCAGTCATCACCAGTTCAGCTTCGGCAATGCATTCATGGTATGGCACTCAGAGATCATACTTAAATCCTGGGTAAAACCTTGACTTGTTCTACTTAAATGTATGATTCATTGTCATTTTAAAGCATACTTAGAAGTTTGTTGGGCCTAAAACAACGATTAAACAGCATTAGACAACTGTAAGATTAGCTGATACTGAAAAACTGGACTTGCCTTTCACTTACAATAAGTATAACAGTGCAGAATACTGATCTACCACCACGCAGGCTTTTCACTCAGCATAAACCAACTGAGCTGCTATGCATTATAGCATATGCTGCAAGCCAGTAAATAAAGAACTCAATCTGAATTAAAAACAGTAGAAATGCAGCAGTGCTGACCGATAGATAATGCCATTACGATGAAGGAACATCAACGCCAGAGCAACCTCAGCTGAATAGAAACGTGCCCTTGGCTCATCAAACTTACGTGCACCTTGAATTTGAAACATAAGATCGCCACCGCTCACATATTCCATCACAAGGAACAACCGGTCCTAAAAACCAAATAAACAGTGCAGACCACAGTTCTCACTCTAGCGAGCAACAACTGATGCATGCAGCTCACCACTACTTGCTTTAATAAACAAAACCAACAAAAATAAAACACAAAGAAATTAACAAACAGCAAGCAAAAATGACAATCAATAAACCATAACTATAAAAACTCATTTGCTCAATTAAAGCCTTTAGTGGAAGAACCAGGCAAGTAGGCCTACCAATTTTGTTAAATCCAGAAAACTCAATTCAAAGTTTCCAAATTTCTCCAATGGATAACTCTGGTTATAAATGTCGGATTAATATGAAATATTATAGGCACTATTCCTGCAGATAGAGCAACACAGCAATAACTGAAATTTCACCAAACATTATAAAAATGTGATGAAGTTTATAAATAGTTTGCGCCTAAAAACCAGGTATGTTTGATGAGTTTGTATGCACTGCAAAAGTGTGCTACTGTGCAACATCTGACAAACCAGGTAAATGCACTTATTATGTACCTATTATCATTAACAGAAACACAACAGCCCGGCTTATTTTTGAGTTTTAGAGGTTCTCGTTAGTGCCAAAAGATACTCCATGACTTATGGATGGCGACATTGCAATTACATGGAAAAAAATCATAACTTGAGTTACCTGGTTCTTCCACTAAAAGGATCAACATTACCAGTACTCTGAAACCTTCATTCAAGTGCACGATCTACTCATACTAATGTACAGATTACAATAACAAATTTTACAATATCCTAACCCTAACCTTAAAGAAAAATAGAAAATCTATGGCAAGCCCATTATGCATCTGCCGCGCTGGCCAATTATGAACAGATGTATGGACATATAGACAGCACAAACAGAATGCATATTGCATCTTCTAGCTATACGCATGCAGATGCATAAAAAAAGCATTACACACCTTTGTCTGGAAACAGGAGTGCAAAGCGGTGAGGAAAGGATGTTTGGCTGAGAGTGCTAATATGCGTCGTTCAGTCATTGTGCATTCAACGTCATCATCCTCTATGATGACGTGTTTCTTAAGAACTTTTATCGCAAACAGCTCTGTCGTTCGTTTATGCTGTGCTAAAAGAACCTGTACATCATTCAACAACAGTTCATGTAAACGGACAATTCATAACTTAGCTCAGCGCTAACAACTACACTGCACTTACATCAGCTGCAACGGCACAATATGCATAGTCCTGGCTAACCATGTAACTGCAGCAGAGCAGCATGACTCTGTAAACCAGCCGCAGTCATTAGTAGCATCACATCACTGACAACAAACAACCACAACATAACAACTAGTTGACACTTTACAGTACCATGCAGTTCACATGACTTACTGTGCCAAAACTTCCTTTGCCGATGACTTTGAGAAAGTCAAAGTCAACAACTGAGACAGAACTATTATGAGAGTTCAATTGACATGGCAGCTCGCGATGTGAACTGTGTGACCGACTGCGTCGATCATCGAACTTCGACTGCGGAGGACAGAGTTCAGTCGGCATCAGTGACTCCGCTACATGGCCTTCACATAAACACATCACAGCTGATCTCAGTAGTAATCAACTTCATCACCATCAATAATAAAATTACTATTAAGATCACTGTTGATATCACTATTACAAATAAATATTACAATTAAAATGTTGCAATGTCAGAAATCACTTCTGACTCTGGCTGCACTACTTACATATTACCTTTCTACAACTAGTGAACAGGAAGCATAAATGGCTTGAACATATTCTCAGTCATCTCCAGGACATTATAGCAGGGAAAATGATGGGCAAGCCTACTTGAGGGAGGAAAAGAGAAAGAGTTATCACGCAGTATAATGTAAGGGAAGGATTACAGTCAGCAGAAAGTTGTAATCTAGACAAAGCAGGATAGACACAGGATAGCACAGCCTTTTACTCACAAGTACAACAATGCAGAACACTGAGCTATCCCTTTACAAATCATATACACTTCAAGTAGAATACACACGTTGGAACAATGTAAATAACTTACCGACTGTGGGATATGGTGATGACTGCATGCGAAGAGTCTGACCCATTGATGACAGAGGGAGGCTGGTTGTCTCACACACAGATGTCTACAGATGCAAAACACAACACTTTCACTTCTGCAGCAGCACACATATATCCATTAAATTTCTTATGATCTCTATTACACTGCTATTGTATTTCACATAATTTACTGCTGCATGGCACTACTGTTCAGAATTGTAAAAACTGCTATACCCTGTAGAAACGTTTCATTATGATGTGATTGTTATTGTGTGATACAGGTAACTATAATGTGAAATATATGCAAAATGCAAGTGTACGTCATGTTGATAGTAAAGACAGACACGCTGGCCAATGACTCAAAAACCTGTCAAAACATATCAAAATTAACAGTTCGTCTCTTGGATGAAACAAAGGGTCATCCTTATGATCTGCCCGCATGTCATTCTAAATAACACAAAACTGGTAATGTTTTAAAAATTAGTTCTAAGCATTTAAAAGTGTTACATCACAATCAACAGCCAAAAAATTTAACATGCCAATAAACTATTGCAAAAAGAGAATTTGCAAAGAACAGTGATAAAATTGGAACCTTTTTGCGTTTTGATGCGTTCAGCTTGTCACCAGAAATGCCGAGTTGGTTAAGAACTGCAGCCATGTCCTTTGTGTTGATACCGCAGTTGTTAGCGACGTTCTTCTCACAACGTTTGTGAACGTTCATGCAACAAACTACATCACACTTATCACTTAGTGGTACAACACACCGAACTGCTACGAAGAACATGCATGAATTCAAACCTGTAAAACTCCTCCATTACACACAAAAAATTTGGCAAACATCAATAGCATGCGTCGGCATATATGCTACTTCCCATTAGTGAATAAACTAGATTTGGTCCCATTTTTCATCTTTTCACAGACATGGCAAAGTATTTGTAGGTGTGCTTCTATCTGATGCAATCATTCGGGGTGCACCCCGCATACATCTCCATAAAGCATAAACTGTAAACTAGAGTCTTTAGGCATCATTTCTGTCACAGACATTATGGGTCCAGCATTATCCAGTTTCACATCCATGTTAAGTCCTAAAACCAATAGCTTTCTGTGAAAAAACCAATGAACAGCCACAGTGCTGTTCAAGGTCATCATTAACACTAAGCTCAACACCTACTGGAGTCTAATACATTTTTAGTTCTTGTTCCTCTCTGGGATACCAAAATATCATCAATTTGATTTTTCGATTGTCATTGATATTAAAATTGTATCGTCTCTGCACCTGCACGGTTGTGAATCGCTGTGAATCATTTGCTGTAATACACCTATTTTAGCTGCAGCATGGCAATAATCAAAAACATGTAGCAACAGATGCATACCTTCACATTGCAGTCCTTGCTTCACAAGGCCATAGAGCAACGAGCCACAATGATCACAGAATGTAAATCGTTTGTAGCTATGTGTCCGAAACCGATGCGGAACATTTATAGCAAACCGCCGGCCAGTCACCTACATCACAACTTTCAAGGTAACTGATCACCAGTCACTGACCTAACCAAACATCTGCATAGTGTGTATATAACCAGTCAACTAAGTGAGTTAGTGAGTAGAGGCTTAACATACCACTTGATACATTATAGGTAGGCCTGCTGCAGGTACCCGGGTAATAGAATATTTAATTAAATTAATTTAATTTTTTAATTAATATTTAACATTTAATTTAGTTTAACTTGCATTAGTTTTACAATTTTGAACAATTTTGTTGTTTTGTTTGATGTTTTAACTTTCAAGTTTCGATTAATGTTATGTAAATAAGCAAGTAGGCCCAGTTGCAGTCAGTTGTCACCGTCAGACAGTGTCAGGCTGTACAGCAGTGTCATACTTATTTACTTACTTACTACCCAACGGGTACCCAGGTACTCAATGAGCTACCCAGTCGAGTACCGAGTAATGAATTACACAATAATGGCAGCCTTAAGTATAGGTCATTTTGGGCACAAATTTTATGGGCCAGATGACCTAACCAACAGTCTCAAAGCACTGCAGGAAGCCAGTTGGTTGTTAAGATCAGGCTTCAATCCCACCAGAACCACTCCACCATGTCACAAAACAGATGAAAGGCAACCACCTGTAAGCACAATGTAATGGTGGCATGGCATGGTGGCTCAATGGTAGGGTGCGGGCTTCGTGATCGGGTTCGCCCCCAGGTCTATGCGCTACCACGTAACAACCTTGGGCAAGTTGTTTACATGCATGTGCCTCTGTCCACCAAGCAGTATAAGTTAGTACCAGCTTTCAGCTGGGACATAGTACACCACAGGAGCAGTGCTGGTAGGCTGGCAGGATATCGGCAGACGTTGTAGTTGGTGGCCAACTGGCGGCACTCCAGCATGATGGTCTGGAGTAAAAGAGGGAACATTAACACAGCTGCTCTAGTTACTATAGCACAGCGCAATACTCTCTTTGCACGATGTTCTAGGTAGCTTATAGGTCCAGCAGATTGGGTTTTTGTCACACTGGGACCCTTACGCTGTGATTAGCCTAGAGGTGGTTGCCTACAGTTAGCCTAGTTCATATTGTAACACAGTGGAGTGGTT
>Ga0126335_1001347_pt1 | contig 13637 bp, 5 predicted proteins | sample OlaspJWI45metaG_FD_108409 | JGI IMG/M metagenome (GOLD analysis project Ga0126335, IMG submission 108409) | Marine gutless worms symbiont microbial communities from Oahu, Hawaii - Olavius sp. 1 OAHU.JWI-45 metaG | ecosystem: Host-associated > Annelida > Digestive system > Unclassified | place... | reverse complement strand
GGGTTGTGGAGAGTGGGGATGGGGCCCGACTTAGCGGGCAGAACCACTAGTTGTATCATACGTATTAAGTACTTTAGATACTCGCGTATAAGCCATCCCACATACAGGTCGACTCAGCCCATGGGAGAGTGACTGGTGGCTCACTCTCCCAGGCATCCGTGTGGGCATAGTGACCTACTAATGATGCATGCTGTGTGTGGCACACAGACAGTGAGCGTCACTGAGAGATAGCACTGACTCTAGTTGTGTGGCATGACCCGAGTATAAGCCGACCCCAAAAGCTTTAATGTCAAAATTTAGCCAAAAACTCTCGGCTTATACGCGAGTATATGTGGTATACAGTTACAGAGAAACAGCGCTGCATTGTTGGCCTGTAGGTTTACCCAATGTATCCAGTCAACACCAACTGGCAGGTGATTGTTCCAAAACTCAACTCCAAAGGTCGAGACCTTCTTGTGGTGAGTGCATTTTGCTCATCACTGAATGGTAAAATACATACTGCATTGTGCCGACATAAACTGGAAAAGTTACAAGAAAACAATATCGCGTTTTAGTCGGTGGTGGATCACCGTCGTTTTGACTTTACTGAAGTGACACTTCAGAATTACCTTGAGCAAACAACCTCCAAATGCAAATCTTACCTGCACTACACTGGCTCAGCTATCCACAGCGAGTGACATCCAAACTATGTTTGCTCATGTACAAGTGTTTGCAAGGACGAACACTGGCATACCTCACCAGACTCTGTGTACTGACTTTCACTGTCTTGGGTCGGTCTCGGCTCCGATCAGCTGATAACCAGCTGGTAGTACCAAGAAGACTAACATCTACGTTCGTTCCTCGAGCATTCTCTACATCTGGTCTGGCAGCTTGAACACCCGTCGTCATCAGAGCTACATCACTCATTTATCTCACTCGACAATTTTAAGACTTCACTTTGTGACGATTTTCTGTTAACTCTGCATCTTGAAATATCTGTTTATTATTAATATTATTATGCCACAATGAAGTATCTCGCTCCAGGATTTCGAAAGTTATTGTGCTGCATAGAATGTTGTGTTTTTGCTATAATACAGAGCCTGCTGGTATGCAATCCACAGCGAAGGATGGGAGCTGATGATGCGATGCAACATCAATACTTTGCTGACTTGAATGCCGCGGTCAGGCAAGGCTGAGCCAGCAGCAGTTGCTGAATCAAGATGCCACATGTTGTGATGTGATGCCAGTCAGAGTAGTGTCATTGTATGTTCATTCCATTCAATAGTTCAGTTGCTCATCTTTTTGCCTCTTTGGAGCAGATATTAACTGATGATATCCCTTTAGAGATTAAACTGACTCCACTTTATTGAGAGGCAAGCAGAAGGCGATTATTCTGTTCTTACATCGTCATCTTAAGTAAAAGGTAAGTGTGCCAAGGCTTTTCACTTTCCCTGCCTTCGGCTCTATCAGATTATGTATTTTTACACTGGGACCCTAACACTAGTGGTTCTGACAGGATTGAAGCCTGATCTCAACGACCAACTGGCTTCCTTCAGTGCTCTGACACGGTTGGTTGGGTCATCTGGCCTGTAAAACCATTCCTGAAATGACCTGTAATGTGTCGAGTTGGACATCAAGCCATTACTGTCTCACTCAAATACTGTCGTCTGTCATATTTATCCGCTTTTTGAAATCAGTCCAACTTCTTCTGAGGTCTCCTAGTGCTTTAACCGCACTTATTTTGTCTTCCAGTGGTAAAACTTTATTTGTTCCACTATTTCATCTCAACACATATTTTGCATAAGCCATTTTCTGTCTTGCAGTATTACTGTAAAACTTCTGTTTCCTTTACCAGAGCACCTTGACTGCTTTCATCATATGTCTATAGCATATTTGCTTTGTATATTACTGTTTTAGTAAAATTATTGCTTACTTATTAGTCTACATGTACTGTATTGTTACTATTGCTACAGTTTTTATGTTGTTGCATAATTCGGATCATTTTTCACTGAACATCAGCACCTTTGTAATGACTTCGGTCTTGTTATGGACTCTTTGTTCTTTTCAAATATTAAGTTGTTGAGTTATAGTTATTATTTTTTAGTTTTACTAAAAAAAATTTAAAGACCCCTGGTATTATTATTATCATTATTAAAATTGGCAATTGTGCATACATAAACCATGCTTGTGCTGCTGGCTTATAACATTGCAGCTTTATGCTACTGTGATGGTCCTTGAATAAAAAATCTTGACTTGTTTTCCAAACAGAGTGGGAATGCTGGATTGTGCATACTGTGGACGAAGTGTGCAAATTAGTTTAATGTTATCATTTCATGATTTGCCCTGTACAGGCTCCAAGCTTGTAAGTGTAGTCCCACTACATTTCCTGGCTGTACATTGTAAACAGTGAATCAGCCAGGGTCTCAAAGCATTGGGTGCTTAATTTATGTGTTTGTCTCCGGCAGTTGTTCATGTTCTTTTTGAGTTTGTGGTGTAGAGGTCGACCGAGTTTTGGTTCTGGTTTTGAGATTGACACTGAAGCTAGCATAGAAGTCAGTCTAAGCATGGTTTTGGTTTGTCGGTGAAGCAGTGCCGCAACTTTCGGTTTTGGGCGAATCTTGTGAGTGGTTTTGGCACTAAATGACCGAAGCTGAACTCATGCTGGTTGCGTTTGCATTATTTGTTTTCCATCCTTCCCACCACTCTTAAGAAGGAACTCAAGAGCTGGGTCCATCCCAAGTCACCATCAAGTCATTAATGGTGATAGGTGTATGACAGTACACTGCAGTTTGCCTGTATTCTTGTCAAACTGTGTACATAATCAAATCCTTCTCAAGGTTTGTAGCAGTGACTAATACATTAGACCACAGATTTGATCGCGGTTCTGGCTGAAACTAGTGACTCAGTTTCGGTTCTGGTTTCGGTTTCAGCCCAGTTTAGCCTGCTTAGGTTCAGTTTCGGACGAAGTATAAAAACCAGTCTTGGTTGACCTCTGTTTTTATGTATTAGTTTTGTTACTCTGTTTCGGTTTTCAGTACCGGTGCAGTCAGTTGTCTGGAAAGACCCGACTCCAAAATGATACGTTATGTATCAACTGGGATGTTAAACTCTCCTTACTGATATGCATACTTATTACTTGATTCATTCTTGTTTTGACAGCACTTTTTGCTGTGTTATATATATATTGGCTCTAAAACATTTTAACTAATTAATGGCTGTAGTATTGAATGTTATTGTTGATATCAGTGCATTGATAATTTAAATGTAAGTTTGCTTGTTGTACCACTGGTATTGGTTGCGTGCTTCAAGTTTCGCCAAAGTGGCATGTAATGTGTATTAATGTGTATGTACTAGTCACTGGTGGTCATTGTTGAATGTTAACTTATGAGGCTGTACTCCCCCAAGATACAACACAACGACAATTCTGGTGGACAAGGAGGTGAAGAAGTGGGGACAGCACTCCCATAGCAGCTGGGTGGGATATATCCCCTCACTTTACGAGACAGCAGGGGACAAATTATCAGAAGGATTTGATTCGCAGACCACCCTTTATAGTGTACAAACGGAGGTGAGGGGGGTCGATAAGTTTTCTGCCCACTCAGCTTGCACACTTTTTGTCCGTGTCACTTTCTAAACCGTGGCGCCATCCCTTGTGAAAGATGAAGGAAATGACATTGAAACTTCAGTGTCACTTGCAGTAGAACTACAAGATGCATAGTGCATGTTTGTATGTAGGCTCAGGATTGTAAGAATGGACCCAGTCCATTTCCAGTGCTTTGTCATATCACATTTTGTGATGTGTTTGTGTCGGGCATTTGTTTGTGCTAAATGTTCTGAGTTTACTGATGCATGTTTTAGCTCAGCTGGCTACACTGTCTAGCTGAGCTAATGAAGCACATCTCTGTGTCTGTATGTTTGTCTGTTAACCAGGGTTGTCAGAAATCGTATTTGATTGGCTGGAAAGACTCGTCTCTGAAATGACCTGTTATATGTCCAGTCCGTAATAAAACGCTACAATTGCTTACGCTGGTGACACGCGTACAAGAAATTTGTACAAGTTAACTTGTACAAGAAACTTGCACGTCTGTCATAGCGACTTGCAGCAAGATTTTTCTTGTGCAAGTTTCTTGCACGAAATAGAACATGTTCTATTTGATGTTCGTGTACAAGAAATTTGCATCAAAAATTTGATGCAAGTTTCTTGTACACGTCTGTCACCGGAATTTGACCCCTGTCACACTGAGCTTGCGACCACCTGCGACCAGTGGTTGTCAGAGGTCGCCGATCATTGCCAGTAGTCGATTACAAGTTGATGATCGGCGATAGGCGACTGCTCGCCGATCAAAGTATAGGTCGTCGATGGTTGCTGGTGGTTGTTAATGGTCTCCAGCTTTTTCAATCGCAAGGTTGTCGCTAGTTGGTCGCAAGCTTAATGTGACCGGCGCCTGAAACTCTTACTCTGGTTGATTGGATCTCGTAGGCATTGTCATGCTATATAGCTGTGTATGTTATCGTGTTCTATATTGATCGTTTTCAGGAAATTATGTCTTAGAAGCAACTATGGTTTTATTCTGAAGACAATTTCAGTTTCAGTTTTATTCTCCTCGCCTAAAGTTAGTGTTTGTATTTTTACTCTCTTCTTGTTCTGTAAATAAGTATCGTTCTACTGCCGGTACTAAAATGACTTTTCGGTTTTCGCCGTGCACAGATGAACCAGTGCACTGATTGGGGTCAAATTTGTTAGTGTATAGGGGGACAAAAACACACCTGACTTGTAGTAAATATAGCAACTTTGTTACCCTTTTATGACAGCCGTTCATCAGTCAACTAACTGACAGTATGCACACAGAAAGCCGGGCTAACAGTCTTGACCACAAACTACACATGTTGCACCATCAGCGATATTAATACACCATTCATTGAGAGGCGGTTGCCTTGATCGATATTGTAAAATAGTGAGTGCTAACGGTAGTCACCAAGCGCCACAGCCTCAGCTAAACAAATGTGCCTTCAGCAGACTCTTAAAACGTGCAAAATTAACCAGTTGTGCCATTGGGTAGGGCGTGGGTAACTTCCTATACGCTTTCCATAAGAAATACACCGGTTTGGCTGCAATTTGCAATGCAGTAGTTAGAAACCGGAAGTTGCAAGTAAGCAAGTTGTCATTCGAAGGTTGTTTTTTCAACTGTTGAATTTAAAACTGTACACTGGGCGCATTGCAGATGAAAATGACAGCGACTTGCGGTATTTAGAAGTTCCGCTGAAGGGAAAAAATAAAACACTTGTCAAAATATTGGGGGTGGGGTCATCAACACAGGACGACCCCTGCAGGTCAAATATTGGGGGGTCGCAACCCCTGCGGCGTTGACGCCTATGTTTATTTTATTTAGCGATAGCTTCTTTCTACGTGACTACGTGTTTGTTGTCGACGCCTATCGCAGAATTCTAATGTCAATCAACGTAGCTTTGCTGGTACAGCACAATAAGCCCTATGTCCTAGTCGGTGCTAAAGCAACAGCGCGAACGAATAGATGGTTTGCTCTGCGCCGATGGAAGCACAATGCAGCAAAGGCTAGGCTACGTGCAGTGCTGTGAAATGTCGGAATATAAGACCAAACAGAACTTAGGCTTCTAGTTTCTTCAGCGCTCACGAACTATACAGACCAAAGCAAACTGTCGAATAAGCAACAATTCGGACAGGTAGTGGTCCGCAGTGGCGTTGGCAGGGATGAAGAAAGTGGACATCCCCCCCTTTATTTGCACCGTCGACTTTGTCTCCTCGTCAGTTTTTCAGGCACCCGCAAACGACCCACAAGAGCAGTTAAAGGGCTCCGTCAATCCGTGGAAGCGCTCTAAGCTGTCAGTGATTTTCTGGATAGTAAAAAACACCCTTATTCACTCGTTTAGTCAGCACTTTTTGCTGTTTGCACTACATCACTACGATGCATGCAGAAGATTGTAACGGGAGTTAACGAGCTGCTACAAATGCTGTATATGTAAAAGTGCTGACTGACGGACAGCGGACGGATGGATAGCCTACACAAATTAATACTCTGTACTGCTGTCGTATAGGCCTAGGCCTACTTGCGTGCTACCTAGGCTATAGCTAACGAGAAAAGCCGAGGATGTGAGCATTTTAGTGACGCTACTGCGGAGAAGAATCGATTGCCGCCAGTAGTCTGTCACTACTAGCTGACGCTAGCGGTACTTTCGGACGAGAAATATGGTCATTGCCATAGCTGTGACTATGACGAACTTGTGAAGACTGATAAAACCGAGGGCAATGAGGCTCTTGGGTCCAGCGACTGACTGTGGTGCAGTCAGAGCAGCGTAGACGAGTGTGACACAGACTCCCAGCCAGACCGCATCCTGCCACTTCCTCATTCCCCAGTGACTACTGCAACGCAACATGCATATAGGCTGAGTTTTGCTTTTAGGTAAACATACTAAACTTTCAGTTAAAAGTTACCCTATTATAAGAACAGTGTGTCCCATAGAAGGTGATTCCTTTAATTTTTACAATAACTCTTTACAATAACTCTTGTGTCCAGATATGTCTATCTGGTTGTCTGTTTATTTCTGCCGTTGTATCGCATGGCATGACGTCACTTATTGACTCGTTACTTATTGACTGGCTCTGTAGGCCTGAATGGATCCTTGACTGACGTATGAGACTTAGCAGGGCGCCAGCCCAGATGCCTACCGACTTGTACTGATTAGTGTAAACCTGTAAACATGAGACCCAATAAAGATTGCGTACGTATCTTGTTCATGTTTGTAATCACAAGCGAATGCAAGCACTTGCTCGGCAATCAGTGTAACACTGGTTCCATTGTACCTGGTAATCCACTCGAGAATGACGGCCAGAGTGAAGTCAGCAACAAGTGCAGTGATGATATAATGATGTTCCTGGTAATAATGTCCCCATGGCAACGCATCCGACTGCCATGCGATGCTGACCAGTTCGCCTACCACTGCAGCCGCTACCACCGCCAGATTGACGCGAATAGTGATTGCCATCTACAGTCACATACGCAAGCAGACTGGTGGCGCAGTGTTGACTTGGTGGCGTCGGCCTAGTGCGACTCAGTTCAGAAGGTCGTAGTGAGCCGCGGTTCGACACCTGACCACCGCACTTTCGTGTAACAGCTGTGGGCTAGCCCAGGAAGCGTGACGGTTCCAGCAGCTAGCAACTGCGATATCCGCCACATATATAACGATCCTGGGAAAACTTTACTCACCGCTGTGGTGCCCAGGTCAACTTAGCCTTCCATCACTGAGGGGTCAGTAAATGAGGACCAGCTTCGGCTGGGAAAGCAAAGGTAGGCATGGTTCATCCCATTCGTGGATAGGCCTAAACTTGGCTGGCAGGGAAAACCGTAAAACGTGTTGATCCCTAGACAACGCGTACCGTGCCTCAGAGCTTCTGTAATGATGTTGCCTCATAAAAGGCGCAATATCATGTGTCCTCTTTTACCTTTGCCTTTAGACCTAGACAATCGACCATTGTCACTGTTCTTAGCTCGGAGCGTGGCTACATACAATTGCATTCGTGTCAAACGCATCCGTTTAGGCTATACGTGAACTTTATTCTACGGATAGTAGCATAAGCTTACTACAGCGTGATTTAAATAGCCCTACTTACATTTGCATGCAAGATAATCGCAGTAGCCAAAACTGTAGTCTGTCTATACCGTGTACGCCTAGTTCGTACAATGCTTCAGTCAGCCTAGAGGTGGTCGGCCGGAACAACGTAGGAATTTATTATGTGCATCAGCTGACAGGCCTACAGCGCACATCCAGCCAGAGCCCTGCTTCATACACAAAAACGCATTGAACCGCCTCCACCTGTGTCACAATATTGCCGTGGCGTTATGCAGTGGCGGGGGGGGGGTGCGGTTAGCAGCACCCACTTGACTCTAAAACTACTTTCGACATGCACAGCTACGCGCATAGGCTTGACACTATATGCATTCTGGCGCGATGAAAGTATGCTAACCACTTCAGCGTTAAATTTGGTTAATACGATGCCTCAAGTATCAATCCTGGGCCCCCGTGTGGAGAGTGGAGACTGGAGACTCGTCCACAGTTACCGTAGTCTACTGCATAGTATTGGCTCTTTCATGCAATCTAATTATCTAACCCCCTAATTAGTCTGGCAGCCACGGCTTTGCATCTTAGTGTTGGCAACAAATGCCACCAAAATAAAGGCCTATCTTACACAATGGATGTACCACGCAGCTGACAGCCTGGCACTGCATTGGATCAAAGCAAAATCAAACTTTAATGCAACGGGCGTAAGCAGATATTCTACAATCATAAATAATAAAATAAGCGAACAATAATGCAGCCGTTAAGGTCCAGTCAAAAATGTTTTGTAAATAGTACATAACTGAAGAAGTAGATCAGAACAATGTGGGTGGGCACTGGGCACTAAGCAAACAAACGACATAAATAACTGAAATATTCTCACAAGAATCTAATATACGTTCATTATTTTATCACACTTGCGCAAACCAAACTTAAATTATCAAGCCCATTATTTTTGCTGATGTCTACTCTACTGTTCTAGTTTTCTTTCTAAATTCTAATTTTTGCAACCATGTCATCACTGTTTGAGCAAGTGGAAAATGGTCGCTTGTAGGCATAAACTACATCACAACAGTGGGCCATAATGTATACAGTATAATATGCGCAGACCAACTTCTCGGGAAAACAGCCGGTTGTACTCGATATGTATGATTGCCTCGGGGAGAGAAATCGCTGCACGAGTAAGCACGCAGAACAGTCTGTTGCTGCTAGTTATTGTAGGCTACTTGCACATAAATGCTGATGTACTATGATTGTACAAGTTAATGTCAACAGTACGAGTAAACAGTGCAAAACTGATGCGTTTTAACATCCGAAACGACCTGCTTGATAATTCGGTTTAATTTTCGGTTTATCCGTGTGCACACCATTTTGACAGAAATTAACTGACTCAGTTCGTCATGATGGAAACAGTTGGCTATCGGAAATAATGTTTTGCCGACGCAAACGTTCGTGTAAAGTGGTATTCGTTTTCACAATAACGACAACTGTTGTTTTACTAGCACGTTTCAGGTAATTCTACTAATTTTTCTCCGACTGCAATTGATTTGCTCTTGAAGACCATCTGCTCGGTGTATTGATCACTTGTTGTTATTGGGTATATAGAGAAATTGTTAACATTCCATCGTCTTTTCAAACGAATTGTTAGGCAAAATTGACGATGTGCATTATGACCGACACTGCTGCAAGTTGACAAAAGTTTCTGTTAAGATTTTCTTGTTAGATCGTCCATCTGTATCCATTTATTTACTGATCGGACCCTAATAATTATTTTATTTTATGTTTCGTCACGTTTAACTAAACTGAACTTAGGTGTGTTGAATTTCTTGCGAAAATGTAGGCCTACCAAGTGTCAATATTGTAATTTGTTTGGGGGAAATGTTGACGATACTGTGACATTTTTATTCATTGTGCTTTGAAGTTTAAAGCGTTTAGTTACAAACCACCATTCTCAGAAAAACGGCGGCCAGAAGTGTATGAGTATTCTAACCGGATACCCGAGAGTTGAGAGACGGCGTTATGTGGCGAGGTTGCTGAACCAAGTAGATCGACAGCACCACGCTCAGAGTGTTCCAAACCATTACGACATTCATGTCTACTGCGACGGAGACTGTGGCGCACTGCAATCGGAGTTTCCAGATGTCGTGTTTCACGATCTGACAACCAAACAGTCGTTGAGGAATTCAGATAGGGCGCTGTTGAAACGACTGAATAATGCTAACGAAACGATCCAGCTGTCGGGCGTGAAGTTTCAACGACATCGCTGGCTGTACGTGTCGCAAAACTACCGTCGCATGCTGGACGACGTATTTCTATCACATCAAACTTCGTATCAATCCTGTATCATACTGGAAGATGACCTGGTTCTTGCCCCGGACGCTCTGCACTACGTGGAGGCAGTGGAACGAGTCATGCAGCGCGATCCGACCATTTTCACCGGTTCGCTGTTCGCTGACAACAGTTACCCGCTGTATGCCAAAGATCGTCGAAGTTTTCGACGCGTCAGCCACTTCGCTGGGCTCGGGTTTGTTCTGACGCGACGACGCTACGTTGACGAGGTGCGAAGGGCTGTACAAGCCGGACTTCAGAACTGGGACGAACAGATCCAGAAGTTGATGGAACGTCGAGGTCTCGTGTCCGTCATACCTGAGATCAGTCGAGCACTGCATCTCCGACGAACGTCGAACTCGTTGCAACAGTCCAAACCAACACATCCTTTCGAGTCGCACCTGCTCAACGACGAAATTCTCTCTGAATATAACCTATATCGGCTGGAGCAGACGGTGTACGATCGTTTAATAGACGACACCATTCGACGTAGCCCATATATACGATATCTGGCGGATGCCCTGTTCTTCAACAGCGTCGACGAAACTGTCGTCTACCTTGGTTGCAGTGATGATACGGATCTTCATCGTATTCTGGCGGAAAGATACCTGTGGGGTGTCGGCAATGGCGGGGTGGTCCGCGGCTCCTATCGCGGCACGCTGTATTTCCGGTATTACGTCGCACAGGTTCTGATCGTCTGCAGCACGTCAGAGTTATACCCTCAGAGGCGCAGGATCAGGTCGATGTTCCAACCTGACACAACGAACATCACCCTCGACAACCGGCGCGTCAGCAGACACTTGGTCGGTCTCGTTCACCGACTGACTAGCGACTTTACGGTGGTCATGGCCACGCTAAACCAGTCCTGCCACGGCAGCTGCCATGACCGGAAGTGTGACGTCGCCGGGCTGTGGTTGCTCAATGAGAGTTGTGACGTCATCATTCAGGTAGTTCCCGGATGTAGCAGGTGCGTGGTGTCGCCGCCAGGGGTCTATGCTGACGGAGTCCTGCCCGGCATGGACGCGGACGGCGACATATGCCTGAAGGCGTATCCACACTACATCAGCTGTGATACGATTTCTTCTCGTTACCGCAGGCTTTGCGCTTGTCGCCGAGAACAGTGGCGTCGCTGATAAATATTATTCGTATAATTTCGTAAAAATTCGTCGTTCAATCACTTCTTTCATTTCAACTTCACCTAGAGTGAAACTGTCAAACATCGACTGACTTTCCAGATACCAGCCTATGACGTTACGTCGCTCTGATTGATCTCTGGTCGTTGAGCAGGGGCAAACGTGGTGGTACAGAGACCGAGGATTGGCGACAGGGCATTTTCTGTGACAGCGCCCGGTGCTTGAACCAGCTCCCGAACGATTTGAAACTTTTGCGATCAACACCTGCTTTTAAGACACCTTAAAAGTTTTATGGTTTATCATGCGTACTACCCAGCGTTGGGAAATAACTGTATCGACTATAATATACCCTCCGTCTTTTTGTAGAGTGCACACAACAAATGTGTATGTAATTATTTTTGTCATTATCATTGTTCTGGCTTGTCATTTCTCGACAATGATGGGCAATCTTCCTGTCGTTTAACGTTAACAGTTGTTTAACCTCAAGCTTATGACATTAAATAGTTTACATTTAAAGGTGTAAGAACTTTGATATGATTTCTTGTCCACCATAGGCCAACAGAATTATCTGCAAGTTATCAAAAGTTCAGAGTTACATCAACGAACCATTTTAATTCACTTCCATCTTTACATCCTGTTACTTGATTTTTGTGCATAATTTTGGCGTTTTTCCTTTTTATAAAGTGTTCTGTATTTGATGCATACATAAATACAAGGAAATAAACTGGATTCAGTTGTCATTGTCAAATAACAGAGGATTACCGCAAGCAGCAAATAATCTTTGTTAAATCAATAAATTACTAATTCAAGTAATTGCAACAAAAATATTATCATCTGTATAAAACTAACAATATGAAGTATTGAGACTAAACCCTTCCATCTAACAATAAGAAATGTGTACAATTTAGTACTTCTAGAGATCAGTATGAAATACACAAATACCACAAAAAATCCACCCTGTTCAAAACCTTTCTGCTATGGTAGCAACTTAGCCAGCAACAAACGTACTTTTTTTTATTTTTTATTTTCACATAAAAGCATTGATGAGACAATAAAAAGGCACTGCATAAAACTAATGGTCCACATAAACTGTCACAATATTTTTTGTCAATGCTGATTGTGATTCCACAAACAGAAATGTATTGTATTAAAATTATTTTTGGCAATGTATTATTTATATGTACTAGTAATCTGAGACAGAAATCTACATACATCTGTACAGCAGTACTATCACAATCCTCACACACATTTCTCAATTATTTATTCCTCCTCAGAGCAAACATCTGTATCATACAAATAATAACAAATAAAAACTTAAATTAATCACCGTATATCACTGTATAACTACATACTGACATGTAACAACAAAGAGCTGAAAAGAGGACAATCCAAAGGCTAACTCGAGCAGCAAATGTACATACACAAAAGATGGTAAAAAACGGCAATCATCATGGCAGGCAGGCCACACAAGGACTTGTGCTTCTGGGCAGGCACAATGAAATATCTGTGAAAAGCAGGTAGAGATCATGGGCAGAGATATCATCTCAAAGTATCTGGTATCTGATATTAGTAGTCTTAATTTTCTGGCAGGAATATTGGGGCGAAAATAATGGAAACTAAGACCTTTTAACCCACAGTAGCTTACCATCAAAGCACCAGTATGTGTATTCCACAGAGTCGTAGTATAGGGCTAAATACTGTTGACGAGAAAGTTGCTTAAAGTGCGAAAGCCTTAAAGTTGATGCAATATTAATTACAAACTAATGCAGCATGACCGCTCTCTATGCTGTGCAAGAGTTCCCATTTCCAGTCAACCATGAAAAATCAAATCAATGGCATCATATTTACATCAATTTTACAGTTTATTAATCACTGAATGCATACACCAGTTCTGATGAACAATTGTAATCCTGACTGAAAGGCTCAACATTTCAGCTTCTGAAGCGAAACTGCTAAATCATTCATTAATTTTCTTTCTGCAAATTCTCCCAAACTTTTCGATAATTCCTTGATATTTCCCTGAACTGAAATCCCAGACTTTTCCAGGTTTTCCAGTAAATGGTGACCCTGTAATTGTTCAACAAGTGAGTTGGTTAATGGTGCAAATATACAACAATGGAGAATAAGCAGTGTTATATTGGAACATGACAACACACAGGACTAGGACTAGGGTATGAAGACCAGAAGACTTTGATAAAATAGGTAATGTCAATACTGCAAAGCTACAATCAAACAAGACACAATTCATATAGTACAAAGTTGCAAACCTCTGCCAACGACAAAATAATTAAGTCATGTGGCAAGAAGAACTTCAGTTCATTTAAAAAACTGCTATGCACAGTGTGTTATTGGGCACTCTGTATTTGTACTCTCGATTAAAACTGATTCACCTGATTTCACAAGTGCTAATTTAATCCAATTCATTTTCCCAAAAAAGACACAGGACACTCCAAAATCAAACTAACTGTTTTTGGTTTTTGTTGCGAGATTTAAGCCTTCAATATCTATCTATACATAAATACCACAAAAAATCCACCCTGTTCAAAACCTTTCTGCTATGGTAGCAACTTATATATATATATATATATATATATATATATATATGTG
>Ga0126335_1001346_pt1 | contig 13647 bp, 11 predicted proteins | sample OlaspJWI45metaG_FD_108409 | JGI IMG/M metagenome (GOLD analysis project Ga0126335, IMG submission 108409) | Marine gutless worms symbiont microbial communities from Oahu, Hawaii - Olavius sp. 1 OAHU.JWI-45 metaG | ecosystem: Host-associated > Annelida > Digestive system > Unclassified | place... | reverse complement strand
GAAAAACTGTAAAAGCTGCAATGCTACAAAACTGAGCCATATATTCACTTCCAAATACCCGAATTTACTTTACATGCATATGACGAAACATTTTTATCAGGTCGCAGCAAAGGCGTTGTGATCGATGATACAGTAGTGTGATGGGTGTGCAAAAATGGCTGCATGGATTGAGGTCCTATTCGGGACAGAGACTTAACACTGTATTAGATGGAGATCCCGACCCCCTACAGCAATGGGGAGGGGGACATGGGAAAAGTATAGGAACACTACTTCAACCAGGTACTTATGCTACTGCAACTTTATGCCACATCTGTTAATAAAATTTAGTACAATACTCAGCACAAACTGCACAAGCTGTGTAACACTTTCCAAGTGACTAACTTACCCAACCATCACAAGTATGGTAACTAATTTACCTTCACGTTTAGGTCTGATACACTGTAACATCTATGAACACAACACACATTTATAGTTCTTTACTCTTGGACCTTATTACATCCTTCCTATGCTTTCTCCTGCATATGATGAAAACGTTGCATCACTGATTTACACACATAACAAGAATCTGGTCTGGTCTTAGTTTCCCACAGTTGACTATAAATTTATCAACTGATTTTATGAGAAAGCAAAAACAAGACAAGCAACAGCAGCAGACGTGGGTTTGTATCTATGTTCTTTTGCTAGTTACTAAGGTGTACTTAGCTTCACTTTATAAACAGACCAACATATCAAAGATTTAGACTTAAAACTTGTAATCAATAGTTTTTGGACAATGCAATCTTTCAGCACCAAAACATGACACTCAACTGAAAAATGCTTCCTTTTATGTATTTCCTTTCCTGCGGAGCATAAAACTTTTGTCTAAAATTACTGTAGAATGTAGATGCAAAAATTCTCAAAGAACAGGGACAATTCTATATGGAGTTTGCATTATGTACTACATTTGAAAAACACAAGGCATAGCTATAAATACGAAGAGAAAACACAGAAATATGAAGCTACTAGAAAGACAAATTCAACCTTCAGGACATCTGGGTACGTAGCACATGCAATATACACCAAGGTCTCATAGTGAAAACTTTGAATTAACTCGAGAGATTCGCGACGTTTAACACATTCACTTTGTCAAAATGCAGTAACAGCTGTCAGCAGACATAACAATTAGAATTCTGAACTATGCATACAGAATCACATTAGGCTACAATAGAAATGTCCCAGACACAACTAGCACAGTGGAGCAATACAGCATTGTTCTCAGTCATCATGTATCAGAACTTTATGCTGCAGACTATTTCAGCATTAAGAAGATGACTGCCCCTACCAACATGCAGTGAATTTTGTTGTAGTCTACTACCACAATTATATGGAGTATGAAAAATAATAATAACCATTCAAATGACCTTTAGATAATCACTGCAGGCAAAACTTTCACCCAGAAACCGTGCGAAACAGTCTCACTTAGGCCACATGAAAAAATACCATAATGTCTTTCAAGCAACAAATACAATAAATTATTCATGCTACTGCAACTTTACGCCACATCTGTTAATAAAATTTGGTACAATACTCAGCACAAACTGCTTAAACAGCAAATTACTGTTTTTAGTATTAAAAATGACAAAAATATCATTGTTGGCTCATTAAGCAGTTCCATCTGCATTCATGAGAAAGGAAGCTTTATCTAATCCAGAACGCAGTGAGCAGAGACGTAACATCCCACTCGACACTTTATAGGTCATTTCAGGAATGATTTTTACAGGCCAGATGACCCAACCAACAGCATCAAAGCACTGAAAAAAGCCAGTGGGTGGCGGAAGTGGGGCCTGACTGGGTGGGCACTGGCAGAATGGCTAGTAGAGTAAATAGTTACTAAAGATACCATGCAATTTCCAACACTCTTTGTACCTCCGTACCACGCCAGCAACGACATTCAATTTCTCTCTTCTCTTACCATGAATTTCAAAGACAAGGTTCAACTAAGTTCAAGCAGAGGCATGCATCAATGAAGCCATGCTGCAACTACAAGGTTTACAATCAACGTAAGCCCATCTTGCTCTGAAGCCAGTAAGCTAACCGCATTCTAGTAGGTATTTGTGATAATGCACATGCATCACTACAACATTGTGGCTGCAGTACTATCATTATATCCCTGCCAGCCTCACAGCTTTAGCACAAATTTTACAACTGCATGTGCTACAGCATGGGTTTATGAAGAAACACGAGTTACAAAAATATGATCCTATCGGAAGCCATCTATAAAACTGTGCAGCTAGTCAAAAGTAACGGCCAGCCACATCACAATGTACAGTTTCCAACCTGATTTGCAAACAATCACATTGCTGTACAGCGTAAACCCTTCATTAACATGCTGCCAATGATGACATGCCAGTAAAGGTAATCTTTCGACACTTTTCGGTAGCACTCATGACATAATCCATCTGGCGAGATGATAAACTGTGCCACCACTGCTGATTCCAAGCACCGTCAACTGCCGACTATGACCCTGCTATAACGGCGTGAAGCTGCATGACTGACGGCATCAAACTCTAAACGAGGCATTCAGACTACCAACTCCAAGCATCAACAGATCTCACGTAACCTCCATGATAACTGCTGGCATGTCTGTGCCTTCGTGACTGTCCCTGCAGAACATAGCAATGAGATGAACAAATTAACAGAGCTATTGTAAAAAATAACTTTTAAGTCGTAACATTCAAGAAGACAAAACTTGACATCACTAGTTTTAGCTATTAAAACTTCCAAGTGATTAGAAGTGGGCAATAGGTTTTTCATCTGAAATGTACAATCACAAGAGATGAATAACAAGCAACACTGAACACCACTAGCTGCTGCTAACACAAAAACAAAGGATGTACATAATACCGGGTGAGGCATAAAAAGCATCTCAAACTTTGAACATTGCTACATTGCACATACTGTGGAGAATAATTTGTTTTGTCAGTAGTGTAGTATTCAGTTTTCTCTTGCTAACTCCAAATTTCAGTGACATCATTTGTGATCTCACAAAGTTATTGTGATTAATGCGCGGAATAATCACATATGATTATCAGAATAATCATATTTGTGCAAAATGGAGAAAAACAGACATTTGTCCTAACCGACTGTATCACTAATCGGTTTTCTAAAAAACTGATGGCAAGCGCGGGAGTATAATGGAATTAAAAAGATATCAATCTTTCTGTTGACCCTGGGAAGACTAAAGTGCACAAGGAGATCCAAGTAAACTTTCTACAGACTTCTTTGCTGCCAGAATGCTGCCGCATTCATCCAGCCAATGACTTTGTGTCCATTCAAGAGAGACAATACGCCGTCACATTGAGCCAAGGCAACTCAGGATTTACTTGGAAACATTGTTCTTGATTTCATGAGTGCTGAAGAATGGGCACCACACTCACCAGACATGAACTATTTAAATTATTCAGTTTGGTACATCTTGCAAGAACTTGTGTATGCAATGTGAACCATATGCAAAAACAAACATACTAGCTGTTTTGCCGGCCCAGTCAGGCTTCCCCGCCACCCACGCACAGAAAGCAATAAGACAAAAATAGAACAAAATCGATGACCAATCTAAAGAGGGCTATTTTGCAGTGTAAAAGGTGTCTAGCAGCAGTCAGCGACCAATTCAGCACATCTTCGGTCAAACGCTTGTTAAGACTCCTGATAATAATGGACTAAATACTTTGTGGTTTTTCTGCACTGTGACATGTAGCACTACTTGGATTAGTACCTTAGCTAAAGTATGAAATGTCGACATGAATGTCTGTGTATGTTTGCACACTGAAAATATGTATATAGTTTATTTCAGCTTATATGTTTTATACAACAACAACCACCGTTTAATGGCCTTTGTTCCGGGACAACCCAGGTAGGCCGGTACCAGAAGAAACACTCTGCCTTCTGCCTTAGCATAGGGTTGTGCTGCGTTCAGGCTGGGTTTCCCCACCTCCTGTCTTGTGGATTTTTATGGAGCAGGGGAAGATAATGGAGGCAGAGGTTGTTGTTGTTATATGTTCTATAGTTTAGCACCAAAGTTTGGAACGTTTTTATGCGCCACCCGGTACTGTCATCACATTCGCCACTGTAGCCACAATGAAAGTCGCCAAATTCAAACTCTGATCACTGAATAGACATTTGCCAAAGACCACAGCCAAACATTTGCATTTTAATGTTTTTCTGCACTTTCTTTGCAAATGTGCAGTTGTTCACATAAACTCTAATACAGCTTATTTACTGACAAACCTAAGCTAAATTGGTTGGTCAGCAATGCCACATCTAACCACTTACTACATTTACCGCAGTCAGTTTTAACAAGAGAATCACACACCTGGGTACACTTTCCATTCGATGAATGGCAGACCCAGCAGACTTCAACAGCGGTGAGGAACTGAACGGCACTGCTGTGGATGCGAGGGCTGGGCCTATTCCGCGCAGCGACGAGGAATGATTAGACAGTGATGACGATGAACTGGGTACACAGTTACCAACAACTCTTTCACTGTCCACCATGGTCACTGGTCTCTCAACACAGTGTCCTACCGACTCAGTCAACAAGTGTCTACTGCCTGTCACGACAGTCACAGCGTGTGATGAAGATGATGCGGATGATGTACGCAACAATCCACTATCGGCAAGTGACACGGTAGCGCAGTTGTTGCTCACAGATGACGACCCAATCGCATCAGCGCAATACACTGTAAGCAACACACAAGACAAATACATATCCAAGATATCCTTTGACATGTAACTGCATTCAGAAAGTCAAAATTTGCAGAAAAAATATCCAGAACAGAGCCTTCTGCTCATTATACAAGTCATGAATCTTCATTTCAGACTTTTAAATCGTCAATATAGTTTAATACACCAAAACCACTATCTCTAAATTGTACAATTACGTACATTATCATTATTTATGTGTACAGCAGAAAGCAGACAAAACAGACATGATACCCAGTAAATGGGAGATCAGTACAACAACCATCAACTCATACAACAACTATTCACACTCTGGAACATGTTAAAAATGAAGCAATAAACCATTATTAAGCACGGAGGTGGCGGTCGGACAGACAGCCCATGAGTCGCTGCTTGTAGTGACAGCCTGTTGAGAAAACGACGACAGAGGACACTGTCTGTACACTGAACCATCAACTGTCAGAACTGCTTCAACGACTGCTGACTCAGTGACTGGTAACGAATGATCAGCACTCGACCACCTACAGTGTTTGTCCACTGAAGTCTGTGTCAGTCCATCGATGTTTGTACGTAAACCTTCTTCCAACACCTCTGTCGGCGGTGGCAAAACTCCAGTTGGCGGATTATCTCTTTCACTTGATTTCCGCCGATAAAACGGGCTACAATAAAACATACAAATGTGTACCTGGCTACGCATTAAACACACATAATGATGACTTATGGATGACTGCACTATACTAACTTAAATTTTCAATGACAACAGGCACCTAACTGCATCTACTGCACGGCTTACCACCAGCCAATACTCCCCCAATAGTGTATACAAGTACACTAATTTCAAAGGGAAACGAGGTTGTTTCATTCACCACCATCACAGATAACACGCATTTCCATTTGTTAACAATAAAGATAATGGGCATTTATTAACTCTGTCAACTCGGAATGACAATGACAATGGTGAAAATTTGGGCACTTCTGTTGTTAAAACAATAAACCGAACCAAAGCTGACAAACTGTATTTAATACAAGTAACTGACACTAAGTTCACAACTAAAAATACTAATAAAAGATTTGCATTTTCTGCACTTCAGAGCTGGGACATGTAATTATGCTACCTGTTCACTATTATGTACTACCATGACTGACTTATATGCAAACACTGTACATGTCACCAATGCGACGAACTTACATGCTGTTGTGTCGTATATGTCTCACATACTCCGACATGCTGTCAGGTGTCATTGTTGCACAGTCAACATTCATTGCTATCAAGCCTTCGTCCCACTCAGAATAACCGCGGTCAAACAAGATCCTAGCAAAGTACAAGTTACACATACACACCGAAACTGGATTATATAATTTAATTCTAAATTGACAACCAATGCTGTAGCACATGTGCTTGAAAGATTTGTGTTAACAGTTGTGAGACAGGCAGATATTACCATCATTTGGCAGTACTACAACCCTAGTGTGTAACAGTTACTATATAGATCTTTATTTGCCACAAGCAGCAATACAAAAATACACACATACATAGAAAAAATTCAATACCAACTAAAAACATTATCAATGGCCAATAGCAAACTTTAACACTATCAATCAAAGAAACAAATGGCTGTTTAATACAAAAAGAAATGTACAAAATTTCTCATAATGGACATAGTGTATATATGTGCAAAAATTCAAAACAAAATTTAACAATCACAGCAACTAAAACATTCGCTTATAGTAGCAAAACCCTAACCTCTGGCCACTACAAGCTTCTATGACAGCAGTGCATTACCAAGCTATGCATGTATGCAAGTGACATCACTCATCCAATGAAGCTGCTCAATTACAGACAGATTAAAGTGTCTACTAAACTGTTAGTCTGTCGCTATTGCAAGTCATCGCAATGTGCTAATAATTATCCATGTCACTAATTAGCCAAAGAGGCGACAAACTATCATGCCACATACCTGCCACCACGGCCAATTCGTCGTCGAACAAAACCAACGCAGCGCTCACGGCGTTTTGGCATGTGTGACTCAGATGAAATTGCCTGAAAGTTCGGCACCGCAGACAAGCTGTAACGATAATAAGAGTGATCTGTGTGCTCAACACCAGACCATGGCCAGCTGCCTTCTCCTGGCCGTCGTGGCTGTACAATCACATAACATACAAATTACCAAAAATGTAGCTATGCTGAGAACAGATCTTCACAGAAAACATCATCTTGCTATATACTACTATTATGTCACCTGTTTTGTCATAAACTCTAACAACAATAAACCATCTACTGTGTCACAGAATGTCTGGAGAGTCAAATCCAGACTGTGTCAGTAACTGTACAAGTACAGCACAGTTACTGTAAGAACATGTAAAACAACCAACTTACAAACAGTAATTTTCACAGGCTGTGTGCTCTAACCACTGTTTATATCCTTTGTTTGGAAAAGACAACTCTCAGTTACAAATGTCTTTGCGATCCAAAGGATGTTTTTGATGAATAAGTTAACTAAATAAGTAATTGTTACTGATCTAAAACATGATTGTGTTTTAATCTACTTATGTTACCATATTTTTTGTAATTTATTCAAATACATGTATGATTAGCCTACCACTTTCGTTTGCTTGTTGTCTGCCATTGTCACTCGTAGTAAGTTATATGTATTTAATTTATGCTATTAACTTGTTCCATACCGAATGATAGAAGCAGCCAGCTTTACGGCGGAAGGCAAAAAAGCCATCAGGATCACTTTCAGCCTCATGATCTGACTGAGATGCTCCCTGAATCAACAACGAAGCACATATAAGTGGCAACAATAATACTATCCATTCAATGTTCAATGGCCCTGCAATGACAAAGTTACTAGTATTAGTACCACCAAATACAATGTAGACAACGCTGTTTCAAGCGTTGCTAAATTTCCTTAGCATCTGCAACTGAAAATACAACTGTTCTAACTTCAGACAGGCGGAGTGAAAAGAAAACAGTAAGTACAAGAACAACAAAATTAAAGTCCGTTCTAGCTAACCACTAGTAATGTGAGCAAAATATTGTCATTTTAAAAAAAGTTTAACTTAAGGAGGGCTACAAAAACTGTATACAATTTATATAAAATGCTAGAGTCCTTGATACTGTTTAGTTCCCAAGTCATCCGTTCTGAAAAACCCACAATAAGTGAAAACAAAGCCTGACTTTAATAAAGAGAAATAATTCTAACATTTCCTATAATGTTTTAGACGATACTGTGCATAATGCATAATCAGAACTGTAAGCTATGATATAGAAATAAAACACATTACACTCACTACACAACAAATGAATAACAACATAACACAAAGCATCACAACATTTGCTGAAACCCTCTTGACAGGTAAACTGTATTGGAAATGATGCTGTCTGCATCTGCATTTTATGATGACTGAAGCAGACACAAGAACATGTCCACAGAAAACTTGGTGTCAAGAAGAATCTGCCAAGCTTAAACTAGTATTGAGGAGACAGAGAAACAGGAGTATAAACAAACATGACAGAAATAAACCACCAGAGACAAAAGACATGCCATCATACAGATCCAAAATGATTAAACGACAGCAACTCAATACATATGTACTAACCGACAGTTCGTCATCAGAACTCAGTTGTCGTCCACGACGTAGCACTGTTCCCACGTCGACATAATTCTGAAGTCGAACCGGCGGAACTGTCATCGTCGTGGGCTGTGCAACTGATGCTGCCTGTTTGTGTTTCCGCTTTTTATACTCACGTTTCTTCCGGACTGGCATTAATCCAGAGTCCTTTAATACACAAACGTTAGGAAACATCTCAGAACCAGGCATACTGTTCAACATTTGCCTCAGTCACCATAAACCATAACAATCTGAAAGGCAGTGATGCTCTGTGAGCCTGGCTAAAAAGTAACGGCAGTGGGTTTATGTCAACTGTAGTGTGCCTAGATACTGGGATCCACTCATCCATACACAGCATGATGAGACAGTCTTTACATATTTTCTGTAGAAACAACTAAGTCAAAAAAAGCTTCTCAACAAATATTACTACTACTGCATAACAGCAGATTACAGACTGCACTCAATAATGAAGATGAGCTAAAACAACCAGCATCAACTGAATCAACACACAAACCTTTGAGACAGTATCCCAGTCACGTGAAACTGGATAACGGTACGTAATAGGAAAGAAACTCGGCAATGTATGCTTCTTGGCATTTGCTTCAGCTAGAAGTTTGCCATCCCAGTCTTGCATCTGGTAACTGCACCAAATACAATACAAGCATCTTGGGCGCCATGAAATGTACATTTCCTCCAAACTACATAGTGTACTGTCATGTCGGATATTTCTAGTTCAGTAAAAAAATCAACCTGCTCCACACAAAACATCTTAGTACTGAAAGATTGGTCTTGCAAGTTACAATGTTACAGACAACCACAGCACAACTAGTCTATCTAAATCTTGATCTTCATGAATTACAAGTCCTGATGCTTACATCAACAAACAAGAATAAACTGCGCTTGTAAGCAGTGACCTTGCAGGCTTGCACTGTCAATTACAAAATATGAACGTATGCACTATGCAACAACTTCTACAGTTATTAAGATTCACGTCTGAGCCTGGTGTCATTTGTAAGTTGTAACATTAATTTCCTGAGCTTGGCATCTTGACAAGTTACAAATATGTTGCCAATTTCCAAGGTCAACTCATCCAATCATCTTGCAAGTGTAATAGCTAAACTGTTATAAGTGAAATGATGATCATGGATGAACATATGGCAGTACAGAAAACTGATAATAGCTTTAACTATATGAAATACAAACTTTCACAAGATATAGTAGCAGACTGAGTCTACATGACATGTATACCACACTTTTTTTTAAAAATGATATAATCACAAAGCACCTGCTTTAAGTGATACAGTAAGCAACAGATAACTATGCATTGATGACTTCAGAATTAACTAACTCTAGACAAAAACCAAGTAACAAAAACTGTCACGTACTTAGTAATTGCAATTCATGCAAGATCGTTTTTACCGTTTTTCAGCAACTTCAACCGTTAGCTTTAACAATTCCTTCTTACTTTTCTCTCGTCGCTTCAACAGCTCGAGAATTATTCTGCAAACATACATCACAATAATCACAATCCAAGCATACAAACCTACATACATGTCAACTACATCACGGCAAAATATGTGACGTAAACAAAGCTTGAACCAGAACTGGTATAAACCAATAATACTGATCCACAGTAACAGCAATGTAATGATATGCAGCCAAACAAAAGTATGGTACAACACATTTCCACAGTACCGTACTATCTTTTCAGATGCAATATCGGTGATTTAAGACACCTGCAAAAACTGTCACATACATTATGACAAAAATGCAACTTACAAAGCCTTGTTGAGATCCTTCTTCAACTTCAACATTTTCTCATAAGACACCTCGTCATTCTTTCGATTCTGTACAATTTCACATCATCACAGAACAGTTACTACAGGTGTCAATAAGCCTCAAATAATCCACAATCTATTACTGAATTACATCAGGTGGCACAGTATGACTGCGGGTTTAAAAAAAATACAGAACCATCGATATTTCACAACGTGGCAAACAACAAAAACTGCAGCAAGTAACACTTTTCCACAGCCACTGCCAGTACTGATGCAGGCACAGTTAGACTCAGCTGACCACAGATTATCTCAACCTGTGATTCAGAACCGTCACTTTTTCAAAACAGTGACAACTATAAGAGTGTAAGTAAAAAGCAATGATTTTACTGTGCTATTATACGATGTAAATCTGCACGCTTTAGTTCCCAATCAGCTGATGTGTAAGGTAAGGTAATCGTCAGGGATGTTTTGTAGGGAATTTCATTCTGAGTACCAGCTGTGAGTTTCACTACGATTACGTCACTGTGACATAATTTATAAACATCAAAATACTACAACGTTGCCAGTGAAAGCATCCTGTAGCAAACAGCGTGCCATAAGTTGTTTTTGTGGGCACCCGGCACAGGTACTAATGGCAAATGGGATATGAAGTGTTACCAGAGCCACCATATCGTGCAGCCTTGGCCCCCAGTGACTAACAACTTTTTGGGCCAATGAAGAAAATGACGGGTGGGAAGAAATACAGATCCAATGTGGGGTGGCAATCACCAATCTTCAGTGACTTGGACAACAACCAAACACCTTTCTTTGCATCAGGCATTCAGAAACTTATTAACAGATGTGACAAATGTTTGAATGAATTTGGACAGTATATAGAAAAATTTAAGACTAATTACGTCATTCAAATGTGTCACAGTCGTTTGTTGCACTTGCTCATTTGTTCGTTACTTGCAATATGTACAAGCAATGAGTGAAAGAATACTGCTGAGACAAATACTCCACTAACTGTCTGCATTTTAAGTACAGCTGAAGTCACAATCATGAAGTCATTTTCATAAAAAATTTCAGTAAATGTTGCCATTGAAATTCCCTATAAAATGTATATTTCCGATTTTTTTAATATTTAGAAAAATAGCAGAATGGCACTATTTTGTAACTTGTTTATGATACGATCCTCGTGATGTAATGTAATTAAAAATTTTATAATGGCCCAAATAACTGTGGCTATTTCTAGGACCACTAAAGTGTCACAAGTTAAAAGTTGAGAAAAAACAGTTACAGGATCAAATCAGAAACTGAAACACTAAACAAAACAGTTTTCAGCTGGTGGCAGAAGGTAGAGAGGTTTGCAGAAGAGACGATGTCGTCTGGCAAACTGTTCCAGATCTTTGGGGTGGCAACCGTAAACGCCACGTTTCCAACTGTGCGTAAATGCACAGAGGGCACCGGCAGGCAGTCAGTGACAGCAGAGCGAAGTGTGCGCCGACCAGATATGTCAACAACACAGACGAGTGGCCGAAGGTAACGCCACGCAGTGTTGTGCAGACCCTTGTACGTCAGCATGGCCACCTTGTACTTGACGCGCTCTGGAACTAGCAACCAGTGGAAACCCAGGCAGTAAATGAGACATGCAGCAGCATTAACCACTGACTGGAGTCGCCGTTGCAGACAGGCTGGAATGCCAACTAGCACCACATTGCCATAGTCCAGCCAGGAATGCACCAGAGCGACCACCATGTCTGCCAACTGTAACTGAGTGACGGATGCCATACAAACCTTTCGTGTCTGCATCTTCTCAGTTCGTCGCCGAAATGCTACATATGGATTATTCGTCGTGGAGCCATCTCGCTTTTCTGTCCGAACCTGAGGAATTAGCGCATGTTGCTGTACACCACACACCAAATTACGTTACACTAACCACATTGAGAACGAGCAAAATAATGTTATGCATATGTGAACAAAATGTCCATATTTAGCAAAACGATGGAAACGAGTAATGAGTAGAGGCTTAACGTCCCACTCGACACTTTATAGGTCATTTTGGGGATGATTTTTACAGGTCAGATGACCCAACCTACAGCGTCAAAGCCCTGAAGGAAGTCAGTTGGCCACCGAGATAGGCTTCAGTCCCACCAGAACCACTCCACTGTGTTACAATATGAACTGTAGGCAAAACCAGAAAATGCGACTCATTAGTCAGCTCCATGACATGGGGATGCGGTACTCATCTACTTCTTCCCAGGTCTTCAGCTGGCAGTCAGCAAACACTCTGTGTTATGGATAGTAGACCACACATCTCATATAACCTCCTGTTACCTTCCCAGCTGAATCTGGTCCTCATTTACTGACCCAGGAGGGATGGAAGACTGAGTTGGCATAATTGGCTGGTTACGATGGTTTACCAGCCAGAAGATCACCCATCCAAGTACTAATCGGGCCTGACGTTAACTCGCTGACTGAGACCAACAGCACTACATAATAACAGACCAATCGCAGTCGCTTGTTCAGCCAGTAGTCGTACACTGCTATAATGAGATCATCGTCCACTTTGAGCAATGCTTTAGCCTCATTCAGTGTCACTACCTGCAATGTACAAATGCCATCTGTAAACGTGGACATTGTACAAGTCTTACAACATCAACAGAACTTGTATCATATATCAAACATCATCCAAAATCCTCATAAAATCAACGTGAACAAAATATGTAAAAAGAAGCTCCACTGCTTCATAGTGCATCACTCATCATTTAAACTCACCCCACGCTCACTTAATGCCTTCTATCTTGTTCTCCATCCATAATCATATCCCATAGCTATACAATACTGAAAACTACATTTCTGAACTACATTTCAGCAACTGCTCGAAGAGATTAAGCTACAGTTCATTTGACACAATTACGTTTGAAAAAAAGACACATTTTCATAAATACCATGTAAAGGTAATTCAAATCATGTAAGTTTGTAAACTCTGGAAAATATTCAAAAGACGTACGCTACCTGCTAACAGTGATAATACAATCTACCATTATGGAGACAAACCTGTGTAAAGTTGAAAGTCATAAAAGTCGTACTTTTTCCCAAGCCCACTCTCATACAATGTTGTCACTTGGGGCATTTACTTAAGAATACCTGTATGCAACTTGTCTCACAGAAAACTAGAGTCCCTGGGTAGGCCTAACTGTTAGCGTAGATCACATAATTCTAGCTTCCGTCATTACCACTGCCAGTGCATGAAAGCTGACAAGACAGAACTGCAATGGCTAATTCACGATACAGTGTAACAAAACTACCACACACCATCTGTCCGCTGCCTTTCTCCAGACGATCCATCATGCTCTCAAACTTGAGTGATGACACGTCCATTTTTAGATGCTTTACCTGGCGGTTCAACCACTGCTCATCTTCGCTATCCATATCATACTCCGGAATTTCCTGATCCATGCCAAATGCTGTTTCAAACACATATAACACACCAACTGCATCGATAGCTCATCAGCTATTACAATTTTACAAAGAGGAAGGTGATAAATACATGTAT
>Ga0126335_1001345_pt1 | contig 13657 bp, 15 predicted proteins | sample OlaspJWI45metaG_FD_108409 | JGI IMG/M metagenome (GOLD analysis project Ga0126335, IMG submission 108409) | Marine gutless worms symbiont microbial communities from Oahu, Hawaii - Olavius sp. 1 OAHU.JWI-45 metaG | ecosystem: Host-associated > Annelida > Digestive system > Unclassified | place... | reverse complement strand
TATATATAAAATGCAATCTGTGTGTGTGTGTGTGTCTGTCAGTTGTCTGTTCCTTATGCACAGCCATGTTTTTCAAATTTGGCTTGTGGTATCCTTACATCCCAAGGATGTTGAGGGGGTTGGGTACCCCCTAATTTGAGCTGTATGGGGTTGAGGCACCGCAGGCACCCAGGAGTTAGTGGGGGCCACACTAACTGGTCATGGGGTGGAGGGTGGTGTGGGTGCCCCCATATTTGGGCCGTACAAGATCGAGGTGCTAAGGAGTGAGCTGGGGCCACACAAACCAACCGACTCAGCCAACTTTGGAGGGTGGGGTGGGGGTGGGAGTGCTGCGGGCAGAACAGCTAGTGTTAATATAAACTTCAGTAATGTACATAGCATGCTAGGCTTGGCCATCATTGTGTGGATATATACTATGGCATGGCTTGCCAGTCCAGATATGCAGTGGTTGCCAAGCTAGCAGATGTTATGTACACATATATCGGTGGAATTGTGTACGTGAATGGTAACTTGGCTTATCCAGATAGCGCAGAAAATTGCTGCTGAAATGGTTGTGTGATGTGTGTGTATCAGTCATGTGATCGGTTGGCCAACACATAATATTAAATTTACTGGTATTTAATTGAGGCCACAATAATAATGCCAGTTCTGTTTGTTTACATGTTTGCAGAGTGTTTAGAATTGTAGGTGTATGTTTAAGGAGCGTGATAACTTTGCGGCACAATGCGACGAGAGTAAGAGGCAACTAACTGCGCAGAGAATGGGTACACAGCATCTGGAAGATTTGATTGATAAACTGCAACAAGACAAGAAACGACTCAGCTTTCGAGTCAGCAAACTGACAGCTACTGGTTTGTAGCATTTTATCTTTTGTTTAAACCAAAATTTTTGATAATAGATTTAAAGTGAAAGTGGGTTTAAAACTTAATCAATACAAACAATAGAGTTTTGTTTTGAAGTTTCTTTAAAAGCAGTCACTTTTGCTAAGTCTGAGTTTAAAAGATGAAGCTAATGCATTGCATTTAGTAAGCAGTTTTGCCAAAACTCTTCAATATTAGTTTACCTTTACTGTAGCGTAACCTTGACGGTGTTTGGGGAAGGTCCACTCCAACATTTACTTTTTACACTGGAAGCGAGAGAGATTAGCTATTCTACGGATGGGATCTAACAGAATTTGGTTTTGAATTTGTGTTTTGATACTTTGACGAGTTAATTGATGAATTGACATCAAATGGAAGTTCAGATGCATACAAACGTTGATAAACGTTGGATTGCTATGTTATGAATTGTCGACATGTCCGACAGTTGTGGCTTGTTAACAGTGAAAAATATTGTTATCAGTATCTTTGCAGTCTTTATTATCACTGTCATTGGTGTAATAATGTGTTTTTATGGTAGCAAGTCATCTGTGCCATATATTGATACAGCAGTTAGAAGAATGTGGCGTATGATATTTGCGGCAGAGAAAGATCTTGTCTTGGAGATCGACCGTTTGCGCCATCATGGCAAGAACGGCAAGTGGCCTAAGTCACAGAGTGGTGCTGTTGGCACGTTCATCAAGGACTTAGAGGATGAACGAGATTACTGGAAGAGCCAGGTCGGTGACTTGCAACAGCTGTTGAGATCGAGGTCTGGCGTCAGTGACTTGATAGCATCACAGACTTCAATGACTACACGGTCACGTTCTCATTCACACAGCCCTGCTCGCCGAACCACTTCTACGTCAACCATTACCTCACCGACAAGAAGAAATACTGTTTCACGTGCTACAAGTCCTGTCAGTCCAGCTAAGAAGGTTTGTCTGTATATTAAGGCGGAATCATTTTATTGCCGATTATTGCTTATTATCTTTGCGATCATTACAGCAAGTGAGCGCCAGTCAGAACGATGAAAGCAAGTCTACCGTGTCTTTTCTCTTGTGCACTTTCAGTTATTTGTATTGCTTTTATGAGTTTCTGTAATTGTTGCAGCAGAAAAAATGAACAAGTTGTTATTGAATGAGTACTTCAGCACTTGGCTGTTTAGCTGGCTTAAGCCCATGACAGACGACCCAAGTTCTCCGTCCAAGAAACTCGTACGAGAAACTCGCACGAAAAACTCTGTTCGTATGTCATGCATTCTTGCACGAAAAAAACTCATGCGAGAATGCATGACATACGAACGGAGTTTTTCGTGCGAGTTTCTCGTACGAGTTTCTTGGACGGAGAACTTGGGTCGTCTGTCATGGGCTTTAGTCTTCATGCATGTTCTGAAGGTAATTTTTTAGTAGTCAACGGTGGCGTTGCTTTCAACACCTGAACATACTTTATTTTGGTCTGAAAAGTAAATCGATTGTTTGTTTTGATAGATAGTTTGTAGTGATGGTATAAATGTGGTGTGTAGCCGAGTCGTGGTAATGCTGACGAGCTTACAGAAGTTCGCCGTGAACGAGATGAACTGCAGAGTCTGCTGGACAAATTCGAGCGTCACATGGCAGAGGCAATAAATATTCTTGCTTGCTCTTTACTTTGTCGTTTGATTTGTTGAGGATTAACTAAGGACCATTGTGATGAACTGAGCCACAAGTGAAGTGACGCAAGTAAAGATGCCAGTTGTCAGCCTCCCGCCTGCTTTATGTTGGGACCTCTTCTCCTGTAGTTTCGTCACCCGGTCATTCTCAAACTGCTGCACTGAGGACTTGCACAATGCACGCCGTGAGGACCTAACCATGAGGACCATTAACATGTTGCTATATTGTGTACTGTTATCTAGTCACTGTCAGAGTGTCTGCATTGACGATTTTTGTGCAGTTTTGATGGCAGCTGCTCTAAACTTACAATATTTGTTGTGGGTTACAGTGAGTAGATGCATTATTGTCAGTATTTGCATTTATACAGATCCAAGCCAACGTCCGTGTGTTGACACAAGAACGAGACAGCATGAATGCATTATACAGTGAGGTACTGTATAGCTAAGTGTACAAATTATGACAAGATTTTCATGGCTAGCAAGTCGTCTGTGCCATATATTGATACAGCAGTTAGAATGTGGCATGGAAGCGTGATATTACACTACATTCCTGCATTGACTTTTATGTTAAAGAATTGGTTGGCTAATCAACTGTTGATACATCATTATGAAGGCTTGGGATGTATCGGGTCTTCTCAAGTGTATAACCCATTAGGGAACCTAAACTCCGGGCGCTTGCCCGGAGAGCGGAGCCTATTGGAAGCGACGTAGAGATGAGAGGACACATGAATCAATGCGCTGGAATACAGTGGAAGGCTATTTATTTATTTATTTATTACGCCGAAGCAGCTCACAAAGACTAAGACATACAAAACATGATGAAAGCAGTGAAACATACACAGACAACGTTAAGAAAACACTAAAAACCTATACAACAGATGCAGAAAATGCATGCCACATGGACTTCTTTATAGAAGAGACAGAATTATCCAATCGATTAATGCCATATTTGGCCGCAACTGACAGAATATCATGTTTGCAAATTTTGGCAATAGTTCTTATTAAAATACTGCTGTCCTGACGTGCCCTGTGACACACACTGGTACTGGACATGGCTGGCGGTGGCACGCGGTGAGGCCTCTGCCAGTAGCCACCGTCTAGATCTGGCACTGACGCCGCTTCGATTGGCGCTGCGCGTCCGTCTGCTCCGGAGGCTTGGCCGCCTGATTCTTCTTCTTTCGCCGGTGCTTTGGCGCTGCACACCCGTCTTTGGTATTATTATTACAAATTTCACATTATCGAACAATATATTCAATTTGTTTACTATTTATCTTTCGATTCTGCAGTGCGACATTAAGCTACGCCCAATTATTCCTTCGTGGCGGTGGAAGCATAATCCATTTTTGCTTGACCAATCACATCGCTATAGCGTTTCCGACATTGCCTCATTTTAGGGACACACAACGGTGTGTTTCGCCAACATTTGGCAGCATCTAACTCTGTCAATCCTGGCTCATTTTTAAAATGGAGACCACAAAAGATGTCAAATACCGACGACGAATGCGTGTCCAAATTTCAGCTTCAGAGGCCTTCGCAAAAAAAATTTCGTTATGCTTTTTCGTGACAGATTTCGTGACTACTTCCGTCACGCTTATAAATTGCACACTAGTCAACGGCAACCCAGTATATGCACGGGCGAGTTTACTATGGCCGCTGCGCCCGGAATTAATGTGGTTCATATGAACATTACTGCTGGTTACCAGTTAGGTTGTCCAACATCACTGTCTGTGAGGTTCCAAGAAATCTTGCAAGTCTTGGCGTCAGCGTGTCATACAGGTGATTTTTTTAAAAATACTTTTTCGTTTATGCTTTTTTGTTACTTTTACTTTTTAGTTTTTCACACTTTTTTGTTTTCGTTAATGGCATCGCTACTTTTATGTTAATGAGTATTTTCGTTTTCATTAACTAGAATGACACTGCTTTATGACTTGCTTTTAGAGTGCCTAACATGTACTTACATGTTATTACTCAGTACTGTAATTAGCGGTTTGGTGGATTGTCTCATTGCTTTTAGACTAAAGATGAACTGACAAGATTACGATGTGATGTTGTTCGATCTCCAAAGTCAGTGAAGTCATCATTGGCTGCTCAGGCTGTTCTGCGTCGTGTGGAAAATGAGCGAGACGATGCATTGGCCAGCATGCACAGTGTAACCGTGGAACGAGACATGCTGCATGAACGACTCAAGGTAACTCACTTACTTCAGTTGATCATAATATTAGTTACAAATTTTCGTTACAAATTGAGCTTGCACTTAATGTAAACTAATCTAAAGTTGTTTAAGATGTTGGTCATTTAATTAAATCTATGATGTCAGTTCGTTGCAGTTTTTTGTAACCCATTAGGAAACCTAAACTCCGGGCGCAAGTTCGGAGAGCGGAGCTCATTGCAAGCGACGTAGAGATGAGAGGACGTTAAACCTCGTTATGTAAAATGTGCATGTATAAAGTGTCTCTTACCCTTACCCTTACCTTTACATTTACCTTTTACCTTTACTTTTACCTTTAGACTTTTGCTTCGCGAAAGGCACCCTTACCCTTACCTTTACTTTTACCTTTAGACTTTCGCTTCGCGAAAGGCACCCTTACCCTTACCTTTACCCTTACCCTTTCTTACCCTTACCCTTATCTTTTATCTTTACTTTTACTCTTAGACTTTTCACTTCGCGAAAGGCACCCATACCCTTACTTTTACCTTTACCTATAAAGTGTCGAGTGGGACGTTAAACATCACTTCGTGACAGCCAGACTTTCGCTTCGCGAAAGGCAGATTTTCGTTACGTGACACGGTTTCGTGACAGGTAAAATCTACATACTAGTCAGCAAGTGCCAACCACATAGAATACAATAGTACGCGCTTGCGCACTATCTTACTATGGGCTATGCCCGTAGGCCTGAGGCCTACCGGGCTTCGCCCGGTATTATTGCAATCTTGCACTTTTGTTGAGTTATGGCATATCCACGGATGACATTGGTTACATTGAACAGAACAGATACTGTTTACTTTTTCGTTAAACAATAGTATCAGCCTATATATGACCGGCTTTGTCGTTTGCCCTGTTAGTTTTGTGCAGTCGTGATGTTGCCATGCATACAGATTGCCACGGACACGCAGCTGGCTGATAGAGCTCGTCTGGAACAGACGGTAGAAGACCTTGAACGTGCTTTACACGCGGTATGTAATGTACTCTATTTCATTTGATAATTGGGTAACTGTGCATAATGCTGCATTTCTCTTCAGTTAAAAGAATTTGCGTCTACGTGTACATTGCTCTATGTTAGTCGCAGTCAAGTGATTGCAGTAATTTTGTGCACGCAGCTGGAGATAGAGAAGAAAACTGTAGAGGAGAGAGTTCGGCATGCTGAGATATACAGTTCGTCAGTCGAAGAAAGAGCTAAAGAACATACGACGCAGTTGGCTGAAGCTCGGGACAAAGAGTTTCAACATAGGGCAACTGCTGCTCAAATGAGGTGTGCAATGTTGTGCTGTAGTGTCAGCTAACTGGTCATCCTCAGTTTTGCATAGATGAGATAAGAATAAAATACGTAGGTAAAAGCAATATTTTGAGTTGCATTCGATTGCAGATGAAGTCACTTCTCTGAAACTAGCTACGTAGCCTTGATGGATTCATTTTGTGTGCATCGGGCGTCGGTTGAAAGCAGAATTGTTGGATTGAGGCAGTAGCATGTACTGACTTTTTGTTTTCTCTCGGTGTGTCGTCTTCAGGTCAGAAGTTTGATAGCTGATGCTGATGCGGATGCTATTTTGTTTTACTCACAGTGTATTAAATGTCTTATTCAGTCAGTGAATCAAAACACATTTAATAGTGTCAAAGCACATTTAAATTTATATGGTGCCATAAAATTGCAAAATTGTTTAGTTAATTTTAAACTCTACTTTCTCACTTACAGCTGGAGTGATTTGTAAACAATTATCCAGTTGTTTGGATGGTTGGATGATCATTGTTTCAGAGTGTTAGCAGAGCAAGCCGAACGGGCAATGAAAGATCAGCAAACTATGCTTGAGCACAAAGAGTCAGAACTGAAGTCAATGGAAGAACATATCCGGTTGCTGGAGGAGCAAGTGTCATCATTGAAACGAGTCAGTGAGGCGGATCGTGATGAGCTGTCAAAACTGCGTGCTACTATCGCAGAACTTGACCGAGAGAAAGATGAGCTGCAGATTGCTGTGGATGAGAAGACTGAACAGGAAGCAAGTAGAACAGATGCTGTTGCTACTCGTGTGAGTTCTGTTATCTTCAACTTTAGCGGTTTCTGCCTGGTCTGGCACCAAACCAGCACGACTGAATAGAGTGTGATACAGTAGTTGTAAGATGACACCGATTAAATCATTTTTTCCATCTCCTATTGTATTATGGCAGTTTTTAGTCGCAAGTTTCACTATCCATTCTGCCAGTCCAGCTATAGTTTAAACCCAGTTCCATATCACACCTGCCCCATGCTATCCTGCTGCCCAGTCAAAGAATGCGCACTGCCTGCCTGCCCGCACTGCAGTGCATCATGCCTCCAACTGTGAGGCCGACCTATAGCTAATGCTGCCCAAGGCTATAGGCTAGAGCTGCCCAGCATTGTCCATGTCTCGCCGGCCAGTGCAGCGAAAAAAACGAAAAATGTCAATTTTCTGGCCCCTACCTATGACCCCCACCTAAAAATATCCCTGAGGCACCATAGAGCTACCCTGAAAATTTGGAGATAATCGCTTCTCCCGTTCCTGAGTTATAAGCGAACATACAAACAGACATACATACACATGTACTCCCTTGTACGTGTCTTTCATTGGGGTCGGGCGGAAATTGCGGATCAGCATTCAGTAACGAAGCTAACTAAAAACATGCTGATCTTCACTGTTGACATAGACATATTACATAGACATATTACTGTGTTCGGGATATTACTGTGTTCTTTGCTCCTCCACCAGCATATCTGATATCGTCAATAGGGAGTTCGTCTCAATGACCATCGTTAATCATTTGTTGAAGAAACTCTTTAGCTGTTTTAGAAACAAACTTTTTTCTGTTGAAGGCATTTGCCATGAAACATGGCTAACATGTTTCACCAACATTTGTTTGACAGTTGAAGTATAAATGTGCATCTATAATAGTCAGGAGTTAAACCTGTATTGCAGTTGTGGTTCCTAACTAGTAACTATGCAGTTGCTTTGTCACACTTTACTGTTAGCACTTATATTGTCAATTACAAGACGATAGTTTTACCGAAAGATATTAGTTTTATCAGCAGTATCAGTGAAGGAAATATAACATAATTAGTTCCGTTCAAAAAAACCTAAATTTTTGTGGTGTCTGCATGTGTAGGAACGTATGCTTGCTGAAATGCAGTCTAGCATGTCTGATTTGGAACTTATGATAGAGTGAGTTACACTTAGGTTATGTATCAGTTGCAGTTGTGTTGTAAATGAACATTTTTTAGAGTGATTTTAATGCTGTGTACATCACTTTACTGGTAACTTTGATCCCTTCTGGCATTTTTGTTCTTTGCTTTAATTTTTGCATGTGACTATGAGTGCAGATATCTGTCTTTGACTCACATCTTTGTATAGACCATGCTTTGAAGTTTGCCGAGTTGATTTTGCTGTAACATTAACATTCCCAATATGTTTACGATCTTGACTGTATGACAGTATCCTGACGCTCTCAGGAACTTCTGCATCATCTGTCCTGCATAGCATCTGTTTAATCCATACATTTAAAGTGATAATAACAACTGAAAGTGATCAAGCTTGTGTCATAGCAGTTGTGGTACTCAGTATTAGCGCACCATACATGGTGCCGGTGCAAATGTTGCTGAAACTGTCTGTGAAATAGACGTCAGAAAGAAACAACAGCAGCAAAGGATCGTGAGATATTGAGCCTACGTCGCCAGCTGGATGCAAGCAGTGATGAGGTGACAGAGGCGGGACATGGCCGTGAGGTTGCACTGCGAGAGAATCGACGTATACAGGATGACATGGTGCTGATGACACGGGAAAATCAGGTCCATATACTGTAGTGTTTCTTTTTGTTTCTCATGACTGTTGCAAATGGAGTTGATGTGGTAATGTTATTTTAGTTGCATGTGAAAAGTTTTCGGTATTGGTTAAATTTTTGTATTCTGTATGCAAGTAATTTATTTCAATTTTATGAATGAGTCTGCAATTGTATTTTTCTTGTGAGTTGAGCTATAAGATCGTATCAGTGTCGGAGACAAATGTGGGCGCAGCTTCTTGTTCCAGCATCTCTCAGCATTGTGTTGCAGCATTTTAACTTTATCCTGACTCTTAGTCATAACGAGGTGTGATCTCTGCAGCTTTTTATTTCAACATTTTGTTTTTAACTCAGATGAACAAAGTAATAAAAGTTATTACCTGTGCACCAGCAATGCTGTGAGTAGGCATTGTTTTTGGCGGCGTTTGTCTGTCTGTGCGTCTCTTTGCACATACTCTCGAAAACTTGAAACTACTGATCAGAAATTGATGTAACTTGGTACGAATTTGCCCCGTGGTAAACGCTAGAAGTGTTCGAAAGTTGGTGACATTTGACCTTGACCTTTGACCTTGAGAGTTATTTTCATACTTATTTAAGCTATAACTTTTGAATGGTTTGACCTAGCAACTTCGTTTTTGCTTTGGAGATACGTCTTGAGAATATCTATGTTCCGGTCCAGTTTCAAGGTCATAAGGCCAAGGTCAAGGTCACGGCAGCAAAAAATGGCGGCACGCAGGTTTGTGCTCCCTCGGACACAGTTTAATTTAAGTATGTCTCCATCGTGTTTGACTTGCGGTAAGCAGTTATTGTAAGATATGTGGTAAAGTATTTTGTATCAAAGCAGCAGTATTGATTTAACATAAACAGTTGCATCTATGTGCAGTTTAGCCTAATTGTGATGCTGTTTGATCTGTGTAAATGTGCTAGAGTTTGCATGCTGACTTGAATGAAGCCATCAAGGAGAAAGAAGACATGAAGAGACAGATTAGTGACTACATCATTGAAATCAAACGCTCTCAAGAACTTCTGTCTGCTAAAGTACGTGTATCATGGTGGTTTGTGGCATTTTGATGAGCAGCCAGTGCATTTGTCGTGTATTTTTACTTATCTGGCCATGTGGTCATTCTGACCGCCACATTCTATGCTGACTGCAATTGTCTGTGACACTGTACAGTTCTGAGTTGCAGTAGTCCAGGCGAATAGAGATATGTCAGGCTGCCCATCTGACCTGTAGTAAATACTGGATCCACAGAACTTGTTAGCTTAATTTGGATATTTGAATACCAAGACTCCCTAATCTGTAGTAATTAGTTTAGATGGTTTTTAGTCGTCATGTGGACGATGTGGGCAGGCTGTGCAAAAATGACTGAACTGATCGACATTGTGTTTGGGGTGCAGACTCCTGTGGACCCAAGAAACATTGCACTAGAGGCTTCCCATCCCCCCACAGTGAGGGGGAGGGGGTCAATGCGGCCATTGCCAAATTACTTTGACCACTTGTTGAACATAACATAATTCTACCCGTTTGTGTGTGTGTGTGTATGTGTGTGTGTGTGTGTGTGTGTGTGTGTGTGTGTGTGGTAACACACATTAGGAACGAGAGCGTGCAGACATTTTGGAGCAGTACCGATCACTGAGCCAGACAGCAGAGCAGTTTGAGATGCAGGCGCATCACTGGGAGACTGAAGCTTCAAACTTGAAACTAGAGCTACGGACACAGGACAGCGAAGTCAGACGGCTGCGTGAGAAGGTTGAAACGCTAGAAAGACAGATGGAAGAGGTTTGATTGTCATCAGTGTCGTAATAAAGCATATATACTGCTGTGATTGGAAGTAAATTAAGAATGCACTACATTGCAAATCATTTTATTAAAAAGATAGGTTAAAAGATAAGAAAAAAATTTAAAGACTTTGTTTAGCAAGTGTTGTAGAGCTGTCAGTTTGTGTCATTAACTAGCGTGCCTTTGTGGTTAATCAGTAGTATGCTAATAGCTCATACAGATATAAACCTACTGATCTTTGTTGATGAAATTAATGAATTAAATATTAAATGTAAAAACGTTAGAGAATTTGATGAGGATCTGTTGAGTTGTAGTTGCTGATTAGTCCTTAGTGAAAACTTTGAATACGTCAATTACATATTGTTTAGTAAGTGCTGCTATGGTGAAAATGTCCTGTGTTTAGCGTTTGACAACCGATCACACATATGAGGTTCAGATGTCCAACTCTCAACGCACTATTGCTAATCTTGAAGAACTGCTGCGAAACGTCGAGGGAGAAAAGCACGGCCTAATGCTTGACCTCTCAGCTGCCCGCGACCTCTGTTCACGTCTCGAGTCATCCAAGGAAGGCCTGCAACGACAACTTGTGTCAAAAGCTCTTGACCAAGAAAAGGTTTCTGCTGTATTGCTGCTAGTAACATAATAGAAATAAATGGTTTGTTTTTGAATCACCTTATTCTGCAGTCGTCATTGTCATGATTTTAAATACACTCGCTGTAGTTTGTTGCAATGTATTGTGGACAAATAAATAGGTATTTTTTTATTTCATAGATGATAGATGCCTTTGGATTGCAAGGTAAAATGAAATGCAGTGTCATACAAATGAGTACAGGCAAATAACCATCACACTGGCTGATTACTTATTACTATATGAATTTCTGAAATGAAAAGATATTTTAGGTCAAATTATGTCGATGTATTGCCATGTGAAATGAATATTTGTAGGTTATAAAGATGTTTGAAACAGCAAATATACCTTGATTATTGATTATTGCAACTAAGGCTAAGGCTAATTTGCCTTGATCATTGGACAATTGGTTAGAAGTTTTAGCTTTCTTTTGTTCTTGAAAGTTTGCTCTGAATTAGCAGTTACTGGCCATACTTGCAAAATATTTAAGCACTCTTTGACATTGTGCAACACTGACTGATAATTTGTTGACAGTTTAAATGCTGACAAATTGATATTGTTACTCAACAGCTGCAGGCTTTGTTGGACGACGTGCGCCGTGAGACCGAGGTACTTCGGAGCCAACTGACCAACGAACGTGCCACCAAGCAAGGACTTGAAGGCTTGCTACAGGACAATCATACCAAGGGCTGGCAGACTCAGATGGCCATTCAAGAGAAAGACACGGAAATTCAGCTACTTAAAGACAGGCTGACGCTTCACGAAAGCAAGATGTATGTGCCATTTTCTTCACAGTGTATATTGGCTTGTTTCTTTGGTCATAGACTTTTGTTTAAATAACATTACAAAAACTGATTTTGTATTTGCTTGTTTTCTTTGAAGTTTTGCATAGAAGTTAATGGTCACTCTATATCTGGAAAAGCTTGAGAATTTAGGAAATTCCAGAGAGTCATGGAAAGTTATGGAAAGGTCTGGGAAAGGTGTAAGTTGCAGAAAATTAGATAGTATTGTAACTGTTATATTGCTTATGGTGAAGTCCTTTCAAAGCCACATCGGCCCATTGCTTCTATGGCACTCAGCCATAGATACCAACTTATACCATGGGTATAAGTTAGTCTATTATGTGGCATGTCTGTTTATAATGTGTCAGAATTAGTTAGCTGGACCAGTTACTTAATATGAGGTTGCATTATTACTTTTTATAGATTAGCCTACCATATGTAGCTGTGTGGTTTGTTAGTGAAAGCCAGACTCGAGAGCTGAATCAGCACCGTACAAAAACGGTAGAGAATGAGGCTGAAGTCGAGCGTTTGAAACGGCAGCTTATCAGTGAACGCTTTGAGAGGTTGAGATCGTGATGTCTTTTTTTATGAGTCGGTGTCATTATGAAGGCAAACTGTTTGTAGGAAACAGTGCATTTTGATTTGATTACAAGGTGCTATACAGCATGATAGAATCAATAGTGCTGATAGACACTGTTATATATTATAACACATGATGATGTTGATGATTTTAGACTTAAGAGGAGTAACATTTTGACATTTTAATTGTTGTTTACAGTGATGTCGTTTGTGATCATGTAAGAATTTGTGGTCCTGATGATTACCTCTCAACCTCTGTGCATGGCTTTATCCTAATAGTAATGTTGGTCTGGAATAAAGAGGGAACATTAACACAGCTGCTCTAGTTACTATAGTACGGTGCAATACTCTTGTTGCACGATGTTTTAAGCAGCTTATAGGTCCAGCAGATTTGGTTTTTGTTACACTGGGACCCTTACGCTGTGATTAGCCTAGAGGCGGTTGCCTATAGTTCATATTGTAACGCAGTGGAATGGTTCTGGTGGGACTGAAGCCTATCTCAGTGGCCAGCTGGCTTCCTTCAGTGCTTTGACACTGTTGGTTGTGTCTATAAAGTGTCAAGTGGACGTTAAGCCTCTACTCGTTCAGTCACTCGCTGTCCTGATGTTAATAGGGAGAGATGCATTCAGGAGATGAGACGTAATGGACTTACACCACCCAATGAACTGTCCAGCTCAAAACTTGGACCTATCAGTCCAAACAGGTATTAGCTGCTAACCTAGCAAGTTTCTCAGTTTCAGTTTCATTGCTATGTTGTTGTTTCACTTTACTTTATAATCCAAATGTGCACCTCTGAATGTCATTAGTATGTTTTGTATGCAAATTTTGTTAATTTTTGGAAATTTAGTAATCAGCTCAGTTTGAAATGTGACATTAGTTTTGTATGAAACTGTGTTACTTGAGGAAGTTTTGTGTCTTCTGTGCAGTCTTGCAAGAACAATTAGAAATGGTTCTTTGACTTTAGTTAGATCTTCTGAACATCGATATACAAACAGGTTTCTTCGTGTAGTTAGTTAATTATCTTCTTTGCTGCCGAAAATGTTCAGTTTTGAAGGTTTCTGGATACTGAGGTTGCATGGTATAATAAGTTGAGGGTGATGGTTCTGGATATTCATTGCATGTTTGTGCATGTTTACGTATTTAATCTGCATATATCTCAGAAGTACTGTGTGAAGCAGTTGGTGCTAACTGAATTTAACTGAATTATGTTGGCTAGTAAATCACAGTCGCTACGTGGTTATGGCATATGTGAGCCATGTGGGTTCTGGGGCTTAGAATAGACCCACTCCGTCTCCTGGCCGGATGTCGTAAAAGGCGACTAAACCAGGCACCCCTCAACCTCTGCGGCCTCATCTGATTACTGATGATGGTCTGGAGTA
>Ga0126335_1001344_pt1 | contig 13666 bp, 10 predicted proteins | sample OlaspJWI45metaG_FD_108409 | JGI IMG/M metagenome (GOLD analysis project Ga0126335, IMG submission 108409) | Marine gutless worms symbiont microbial communities from Oahu, Hawaii - Olavius sp. 1 OAHU.JWI-45 metaG | ecosystem: Host-associated > Annelida > Digestive system > Unclassified | place... | reverse complement strand
TCATCACTAGCTATCCTACCAACCTTACCAAATATAGCATTAAAGCAGCGATAGACAGCTTGCTTAGAATGTCTAAAACAACAAGAAAACACACTCGAAGAGGTAATGTAAACTCCTAGGTATTTAATTGTATCACACCATTCTAATAACATTACTTTTCATTTGCATCTATTGATATGTATAGTATTTTATTGAATTGTACATTGTTTCATCGTTTGCTCAGCGTTGTTTTGTGTTAGTACGTGCTATATGCATTTCTAACTGTATGCACGATCAGTGTAGGTTTCTGCCAGGTCGTTGTCACTACCATTATCATCTGTTCAGCCACGTCTGCAGGATGAAAGACGAACTACACTGTCTCAGAAAAAGGCTGCTGCCGATCTTTGACGATAACTTTGTGAATCTTAATCGATTTCAAAAGTTTTTTCACTGCTGGAAAGAGTATGAAATTTGCTACAAAGTCGTTTAATCTTTCCCGCCACACCTTACGTACGTTGCTTTTGGAACTCGAAAGCTCACATTCGATGCAAATCTGGACAAAAATGCAAACAGAATTCATTGATTTTTACATGCATACATGCACTCATTTTATTACAGTTCGCTTGTTTACTGGTTAATAACTTACTTACTAACGTTAAATATTCTTTAAAACAGCATACTGTTTTATGTGAGCAGGCCTAGGCCTAAATGTTAACAGCGCCTGCACACCGGGCATGCGACACTGTACGACTTCTTCAGCAGGCAACACCTTTTTGCATTCGACCATATCTGTCGCTGTCAAACAGCCATGACCTCATTCTGGTCCACTACGAGACAAGAAATGGGGTGTCATCCAGCTGCGAGTTTTCAGTCGCAGGTTTATAGCACTGACGAACTGAAGCATCGATTGCTGAGCTTCTGTAGGGCAGCATCATTGAAAATATGCAGTTGACAAGTGGCAAGATCATCTTTAATCATGCATACGGTCAAATTATGGACACGTAAGCAACTGCTACGACAGTATTAATATCCACTTAGCCATATGCCGTAAAACGTTTCATTTTCTGTCACCCGAGATACGATGTTTTAAGTTGTATCTGTGTTAACATTAAACAAATTCAAACTTTTGACTTCCCAAAGCAGTGCAGCAACATACTTTAAGTATGGTGAAAAATACTAAATGGCCTTGTAGCAAATTTTGTGCCATTTCAAGCAGTGAAAAAGGTTCATATTTCACACAGCTATTGTCACAGTCAGCAGCATCTTTCTTCCCGAGACAGTATGGTTGAAGGTGATGACCTCGTGGAACATCAGTGTATGACGATGACTTAACGACTTCGTGCAGCTGTGCATGGCTGAGGCTGTTTGTGGCATTATAAGGAAACAGAAAAGAAAAATCACCGTCATAAATGGTTAATATTGGCCATAAATTCTAATGATGGTCATGATTTTAAAGAAGACATTCTTCTTTTAGATTGTATTCACGGGGATCTAAAATATCATTATTTGATGTGTAACGTAATATACAGCTTTATTCACCAGAATACGCACTGGCAGAGAACATAAATATAAACAGTAGTATACAAAATAAAGATATAAACAAACTAATAAACATAGTCCAACTCAAATACGTTACACGTTCGTCAGTCTTAATCAAAGACATCACCGAAGACGCCCTCGGTAAATTTCCGCATAAATTTCGTACGCCTTTTCAGTAATATACTCTCAATCTTGTCACAGTCAAACATTTGCATACAATGAGTGACAATGTCTGATGAACGCGTATTAAATATTTTACTAAAGGCACTAAACACCACAAAGTTTAATGACTTAATTTGCGCTTTGTTTAGCCGACACGCCTCTAAACTGTACAGCAGCACTGGAAGGCATTTACACTTCAATCGTAACCGATGTTGTTTGAACAAGAAACTCAGCTGTCGCTGACAAACCGCCCGGCGCTTGTGCATGCCAATGTTGTGCTGTCAAAAGCTGCCCTCTGGTGAATGAATGCAATTTATTGGCCGGATTTTGCCACTTTTAACTACCCATCTCTAATTTGAAGCCTTCAGTGAAGGGGATCCTCTCGATCTATCGGGATCATATTTAGTATGTGAAAACTAGAATGGCTGGGCTGCAACCTGGTGAAGGTCGCATGACGATCGACTCAGTCGTTTGGGCATAATACATCAATGTGACAGACACACAGACACCGTCGCCATCAAATGTCGCGCCAAACACACTGCGTCGGGTGGCAATAAAACTGCTGAGTGCTGACAGACTAGTATTTTGAAAGTGATGACTATTAAGTATAGCATTTGTCTGACAAATTAAGTGGCTAAGTTGGTTGAGTGCCGACATTTATCGTACAAGCTAGGTTTGTCCACTTGCACGCTGCTGCACTCATATGCTGTAAGCAGCCATTGGCGCGTCGCTAAACGACCTCATAATTCGCGCCACTTTGCTTCTGCTGCTGCGGCTGCGGCGGCTGCGACATGGACGGTGCTTGAATGTCAACGCCAAATTAACGTCACTTGTTGCCGAGCCTTGGTCGACAGCCGAAACAAGTGACGTCGATTTTCCGTTGACATTTAAACGCCGCATACTCCACTTAGCCAACGCAACCTTCTTTAAACATTTGAACAAATTCGTGGTAATAGTTTTTCGACTGCGTGAATGTTGGGAGTATAAGTGTATAACCAAAGCAACAAATCGTGCAACAAATATGCAACAACACTCTATTGCCTTTTCCACAAAGAATTTATAATTTAAGTACAAGCTTTGCCGGCAGCAAGCGACATAATTGTTTCCAAGTTATTACACAACACACAACTTTTGCTTTTGTGTTGAATTTTTGATATATTTTGTATTAATTACTGAATGTCGCTGATGAGCTGAGGTTTAGAGTGATGATTATTATTCACCTAACAACTCGATTGTTAAAACGTCTTGTCCAACTTATATACGTCCTCAACTTATACTACGCTTGTCAAATATTTATTGCGTGCAGCTGCTGCTGATCGGCGATGACGTATGTTGGTAAATTATGTGTAGATGCGCAGCTGAAATCGAGCTCCAACAGTCTGGATAGTCGCTGCAGGTCATCACTGGGCAAGTTCATCACTCAGTCATCACACTCGACACCACATCAGTTTTATCAACATCAGCCTTCGCCTCTGTACGTCGCAGTCAATCGCCGACGCCGTCTCACGCCGTCGCCCAACACTTCCGACGCTCCAGCCGACTGCACGGCATCGGCGTGCGACAAGAGACGACCACCCACGCTGAACGTCGACGGAGATCAGCTGGAAGAAATCTACAGCGACGACGACGACGACAGTTCCGTACCGGACGACGCTTCAATCGGCGACGGCAAACCCACGGGCGGAGGGCCGGGTTTCGGTAGGGAACGATCGGATGCTTCCCCGGCCGTGTCTGGGACTGGGTACGACGTGGGTGGCGGGGGGTATGATGTGCGTGGGAAAAGAAAGAAAAAGACAAGAACGGTGTTCTCTCGCAGTCAGGTATTTCAGCTCGAGTCGACGTTTGACATGAAGCGCTACTTGTCAAGCTCCGAGCGCGCAGGTCTCGCCGCAGCTCTACACCTGACCGAGACCCAGGTCAAGATCTGGTTCCAGAACAGGCGTAACAAGTGGAAGAGACAGTTGGCGGCGGAATTAGAGGCCGCCAACATGGTGCACGCCGCTCAGCGACTTGTCCGCGTACCCATATTGTACCATCACCAGCACCAGCACGCCGCTGCACCGCCACCGCCGCCGCCGTCAGCAGTAGCAGCTAGAGACCCTCCTCTCCGCTCTACCGTTGTTCCGCCATCGGTCAACGATACACCTGGGTCATCGAATGCCACCGCAACGTCCTCGACCGATGTGCCCGTCAGTTCCATCTATTCTGTGCTCGGTGGTCTGCGTGCCCCGTCTGCCGCTTACCATCCTCTGTTCTACCCGCCGCCGCCTCCACCTCCTGGCTTCACGCACCTGCCGACCGGTCTGCGTACCTGCCCCCTGCCAAACGTCGTCTGACAACCAACAACCGTTCACATTTGCTATATACAGACTTCGTCATTGTTGCTTTAAGTATCTGTGTACAATCAATTATGATGATTCTTATTCTGATACTGACGATGATAATAATACTCCAGCGCTTTGCAATTAGCTTGTTTGTAATCCACGGGATCTAAACCACCGGGGGTATAAAAATTTAAAAAAACAACAAAAAATAATAATATTTCCAGGGAACAAAGCAACATTTTTAACAACTTTATTTGCCAGTTTTTGTTCCAATGCCTGTCCAATGTCTATGGCTCTTAAAGGAGGGGATGCGGCCTTCCAAAAGAGAATGAGGCGCCGTTGCAGCCATTCTTAGCTTCAATATTGGCGCCCATTGGCTTAACTAATTGGTCAAAAACAACTACCAATTCTTGTCTAGGTATGTGATAGCAGCTTAATGTCGACGTATTGTCTTTTAGTGTGGAGTTGCTTAATCATAAATATTGTAGATGTTGCACGACGATTGTAAAGATGGATGCTTTTGACAAAGTTTTTTTCGCAGGACAGTTTGTTTGCTTGATTGTTTTTATTTGTATGTTACCAGTATGTGAATAAATCAAACATTATACTGATTGTCAACGAAACAGTTCTTTGTTGTTTTCAGAATAAAAATTGCGATGTAAAACCATCTACAAAGTTTTAAGTCGCAATTTTCGTGCGAAGCATAATCGCGCAAATGACTAAAATAAATAAAAAGAAACGATATGCACATCATGCAAAAGCTAATGGACAAACGAACAGTTATTTGATATCGATACGTGCACAATGGTTGGTTGAGGAGCACATTAATTTGAATAGCTAAATAGATGGAGATATAAATCTTAAAATGTCAGTGAGAAAACGAATAGGTTTTGAAACGTTTTTGCTAGACGACAAGCGTCGGTGCCGAGGTGACGTCGTGCGGCAGGGCTGCAGGCTGTTTCAGAGGCAGCTACCAGCCACCGCAAATGCTCGATCGCCGACTGTGGTAGGAAGCGAATTACCAGCCGCAATGATGATGACGACCGCAGCCAGCGACAATTGGCATCAGCGACACGCTGAATGTGATCAGACAGATATATATAAGTTAAACGAATATAGTTTGAAAAAGGGAAATAACGATCAAAAGTTGCTATGGTCCTTCGGTGATATAATCAGTCTGGCCAAAATGAGCTTTTTTGGCCGCATCGAGTGCATAATGCGGCCTATTGCGACCGATGATTCTGTAGCATTTTGTGTCAGTCTGTCTGTCACGCGGCTGCGCTGTGCAAAAATGACTGAACGAATCGAGATCCTGTTTAGGGCGGAGACTTTTGGGAAGTTGAGAACCCAAAGCACATTGTATGAAATAAGAGTACCAATACCCTACGTCAATGTTGCCCATTGTACAGTATGAGAACATTGCTCGCATTCGATGCGACCTTCGCCAAATTACTTTGGCCTCTTGTTTAGTATTTCTAAAGTCTTCACAGTTTTCTCTATCACGAACGTTCTGAGTTTTACGCCGATGCACGACAAGGGTCAGCTCGTGTTGGCAGTTATTAATAAAAGCTATCAAACGAAGAGTGCTGAGTCGGAACTTCAGAGACTGGCGGCGACAGCTGAGACAGAAGGTCCGCTGTCTGACACTTTATCCGGCTGCTGAGCTTGCGTCCGGGCTTTGTTCACGATCGAGAGCTCGCGATCAATTATCGCCACATTCATTCATTCATTCATTCGTCGCGTTCGTTCTCTGTCCCCCAGGACGCCACTCGCGCTCTCTAATTTGCCGACTCACGATCCGAAACGAATACGCAAACTAGCGGACGGCGTTCTGACGCAGCCTGGTGCTTCTGGGACCGATGACGACGGCGGACGGTCGATCGGCGACGGATCACTGAGCTAGCGGCTGCGATTAACGCCGAACTGGACAGTTGTCGCGGCTTTGCGCAAACGATCGTCGCTTCGGACGCGTCGCCCGACGGTTTGATGTCGAAACACTCCAGTCTAACGCCACTGCAAGTCAGTGCGCTAGCAAGCGTGGACCATGGGCGTCGACAGCAGATAGAAAGTGGCATGGCACGGCCCGAAGGGCCGAGAGCGGGGATGGGATTCTTGGGGGGGGGGGTGCTAGCTAGCATATCGCAGCTAGCACCCTCCCACCAGCTAGGGGGTCTGGGGAGCACTGTAAGCTCCCCAGCGAGGTCGGAGGCGGAGCCCCGGCCCCAAACGGTTTTGTGACATTTGAAGTACTCAGGATGACCTTTCCTGGCACTTTATTGGTACTGTTGTTAGTCAAGACAGGAAGCCACATGCAGGCGCTGCTCACTGTTGCCGAAGTTGCTCACGTTGGTCCCGTCCCACTATTTTATTCAGTGCAGCATTGTGCCCCTCAAAAATCGATTCCTGTTTGGAAGCATCGCAACAGGCAGCATAAGTTGCCTGTAGTGTAGATGCACTAAAAGTCGAAAACTATTAACTAGCTTTAACCCATGCCGAGCATTGCATAGGGGCCTACCATGTTCTTGTTAGTGACCTAGCTATTTGTTTTAATCTAATGTAATTACATTTATTGCTCAGTTCGTCAGTATATTGGAACACAATTTTCGCTGCACGAAAAGCGAAAAGGACGTTTTAAAAAGTCAAGGAGTAACAAAAAGCCACTGGCTTTCGTTCCGCTTTCTGTTTTGTTTTCTATAACAATATTTGACATAGTGGCAAAGAATAATCCATAGTTGGACAGCAAAGAAGTGATTTATGAGAATCTCGTTGTCCACCTCGTTGGACAAAGTGGTCGAAGTGATTTCTGTTTGCCAGCGCCTGCTGTGCTTCGCACACCTGTTTGCTGCATTCACGCAAATTCCTGCACCTTTTTCGGAGACTGTTTAATAAATATTATCAAATCTTTCAAACTGTCGAACATGTCTTGGAAAACTGAAATATTCCTGGCCCATCCTGCATTGCCAAGTTCAACGAGTGCGACAAACAGAGCTCTCCGCTCCTCCGCACGCAGTCTTTGCTTGACATCGGAGATGGCACCTGCCATGACACTGGCACCGTCGCAACACTGTCCACGACAATCGGTAATGCTCAAACTACACCGGTACAGCACGCCTTTAATCGAACCTGTCACAGCCTCAGCATCTCCAGCCGGCATTTTGTAGGGTCTTATAAAGTCCTCCTGTAGGCCTATGTTAAAAGCCGCATCCACCCACCATACTAGATGGTGTACTGAAGTTTCATTTATAACGTCGTCGCAAATTAAGCTGTAATACTGGCTGTCTACCATAGTGATGAATGGGGCTATCCATGGGGGGGGCTTTGACCTAACAGCAGCTACCACGTCTAGGACGCTATAGCAGCAGCAGCGGCAGCAGCGATCGCGCCTATAGGAAGCGCAGCAGCGCGGCGTGTCGCTTGCAGTAGTGAGTCAGCGTCCAATAATCGATGAGAGCGAGCGGTTGCGCGTGGTCCCGTTAACGCGGACTAATTGTCATCTCCTGGTGTTATCCGACATTGTTTATCGTACGTCGTGATGCGTATTATACGGACAGTTTACTTGTTTCATGCATGCGCTTTCCTCGTAGAGTCTACACACACCGGAAACTGAAAAGTTTTTTGTTTTCTACATCACGTCCATGACTACATTTTTCTTTTCAGTGGTCCTTGATGTTTTTACTTAGGCCACTTAAAAAATTTCTTATGTATGTATGTATGTACACACACAATACCGCTTGGCCTGGATCAGCAGAACTTCTACCCCTCAATCTAGAGCAGAGATGTGGTCCGCTACCAATCCCCTTGAGGTCACTAGGATCCTCGGATGGTAGAACCCCTCGCCTAGGACACTTTCGCTAGTGTTTTCAATACTTCGTTTGCATGAGCTGGAGCATCTCGTTCTGTGCAGGCGATTGTGTGAAATTTAATCTTTTTTGAAGCCATTACTGAAAAACATGGTTATCGCGTGCCAACAAGCCTAACAGTTGGTCATAGAAACCACTGTGTTGCGCGTGGCCACGAACTGCCAACCCCTGCCGTCAGCTGAAAAGTTCCCGAAAAGTGGTACGGCAAAAGTGCATGGTTGCAAATGCCGTACCACAGGTATAGGCGGCGACGGCCATGGCCTGGACTGAGAGAGTGCCGCTCCGCCGCGGTGTTCAACTAGCGTTATAATGAGCATTGACAACGAATAGACAATGAAATGTCGATCTTAAAACAATGTGAGGTCAAACTTATTATGCAAACAGACTGACCCCTGGAAGAGAAAATTCAAAGGCGAACGAAAATGTGTTTGACACAACTCTATAGAGAGGAGCACGCGTAATCAGTAAGCAAACTTACGTGTCGCGATAAGATTTGGTGTTTGTTTTTCCTGCAAACTGGCATTTTTATGTATAATTAATTCCATAAAAGTCGACAGAACACGGGACGTCATTCAGAGGCTGGGGGTCTGACGACTCCCCAAGAATTGTGAGATAAAAAAATGCACAGATGGCAACGTTCAAACGGCACTGCAGTAGCCTATGTAATATTCAACAAAATTCGGTAAATAGAAACTTTTTTCCTGAAGATTGTTAGTGAAGCTTCTGAGCGCAAGATACTTAAGTCAGTAGACTTAAGATCACATAGGATCGTCACTCAGACGATTATCGATATACAATATACTGTATAATGTATACACTATGATGCGAAATGAAAATTCAGTGATAAAGTAGTTCGGAAGTGATGCGCAGAACTGACGTTGATTCGCTGTTTTAGGTTTACTGTTGCTGAATCACATCGGTTTACGTCACTTGGCGCCGTTACGCTGGCGCTGAAAGCCATGGCAAGAGATGCTCAGCGAAGACACTCGCCCGCCCGCCTGCAGTCCCAAGTCGCTCTTCTGCCAGATGATGCCGTATCGGGTTGCAGAGACTGGCCTCCGGTCGGCGCACAGATCTAATTGGTCTCGAGCGGCCCGACATCCAAGTCGCATTCAATTCTCGACGACATGACTTAGCGGTCGGCGGCGCCAAATCGGCGCTTAGCGAGCGCGATATAACGAGTAAGAGCACTCCGTTAACGACCTTTGCTTCGTCTGTCCATTAGACGCCGCCGTCTTCCGGCGCTCAGTCGTTCGTTTCTGCGGCGACTTTCGATCGGCGACCGCCTGGCGCTACGCGACTGCGACCTTCGACCGGATTAAAGCGCGACTGCGCGGAGTGGCGATGAGCTCCAAGAGAGCGCTAACAAGCCCAACTACGCGCAGACTACAGTAAGTGACTCGATGTTACGACGACCGGGACCGCCGACCACTGCAGTAATTGGAGAGCTCTTCCTTCTCGTGTTATTAATTGTTTTCATCGGAACATTCATCTGACGTTACAGTGCCATACGGGCAGAACACGGCGGATTGCTATTGACTGCTGCCATCTATCGTAGGAAACAGATATCAAGAGGAAAAACATATACAAGAACGAATTCGTAAACGAGATTTTGTAAACGTCGTTTAGAATCAACATTAATACTTAAATACTGAATTTAAAACGAAAATTATCCAGTTTATTACTGCAATTAGTAATGAGCTATTTCTGTTTTTACTCTTCACACTGTTGGTTTACACTCACAGAATATTATGACAAAACCATCATTTCGACGCCGTATTTGATGTACCCTATGCAAAGTTTATCTGAAAAAGTACTCCAATATCGAAAGTTGCAAATTTAGCTTTTTGTTGCAAGACCGACTCTGAACATTTGTCGCAACGCTCCCATACCATAGCACATGCAGCGACGGCGGCAGAAGCATATCAGAGCGATGACTTCCGTAAGCGGTCTTTGCACGCACTTCATTAATCTTGCATCAGCAGCTTTTAAAATATTTCGTTGCCGTCGTCATGAGAGATGCACGGAGTGAGCAAGTCGCGTACACCGCCAATCGTCTGCACGTTGTTCATACAGCGGCGAATAAATCTCGAGGTCGAGGTGACGGCAATAAACCAGCTCCTCGTTCGTCACGTGCATCGCCAAAGCGCGCTCAATTTGTCGACAACGCATCCAGACGTTGGGCGGAGCGTCCATCCGCCAGCGTCCGGCCACCCCGCCGCCGCAGAAAAAAGTTTCGGAAGAATCCGCGGAGACCGACACTCGGGTGGGCCTGCAGCGTCCTCAATACACTCGGCGATCGTAAACGAAATGGCATAACGTATGGCGGAGCGGACTCGAAAGGCGCCGTATAATGGCGCTGTGGAACAGCGACGGGAGCCGTTTGGTTAATGGAGACAGCGTTGGCGAAAGCATCATAATGTTTGTTCGTCACGCGCCGATGAGATACGGCGTAAAGCAGCGGCGGCATCCCACCGCTCCGCGCACACACACGGACGGACCCACCCGGTATGAAAGAACTGCAGGATTCACAAGTAGAGAAATTCGCTGCGAGACTTAGCGAGCACCGACGGACGTCACGTCAGACTGACGGCAACACTGTATATAAATACATCTCAAAGTGACGCCGCCCGCGCATAATCACAAACGACAATCGTCATTTATCTTCAGTCGTTCGCGTCTGAAACTTCGACATTTACTAAAGCAGAAGCAAATTTTCACTCACTCTGCAGCATTGGCAGATAAACAGTAGCAAGTTCATGTAAAAGCAAACAACGTTGTAGCGTACATTTTTTGCTTCTCTTTGTAATTCCTTCGTACTTTGTATTGCTGTATCATTTTATTTACATGTGCTGCTAATTAAGATATTTATATATTTAGTAAATATAAAGCACAAAATACTTAGCAAACTTGACTATACTTGACGCCTATGTGTAAATAATTCTTATGTATACTCTGAAATCATGGTAGTAACAATTAACTACGGTCGTTGTAAATTTGTTCAAGTTGTAAACTTTCTTTATAAAAAAATTCGATAGTAAGCTATTCTAACATGAGATGTTATACAAATTAGCGCATATTTTGATTCTGTAAACAGGTAATATAATCATATATAAAACAACCAAATTACCATGACTACTTTTCGAAAGTCTTTATTCACTTGAGTAAACTACATTTTAGACAGGGTGCATTTATTTATTTGTTTGCTTATTTCAAGTTATTTGTTACTTTCTCAGTATTGTTTTCCAGCTACGTTTATGGTAAATAAGGACTTTGGTAATTTTTGAGCATATCGGCGTCGCCATGTATAGTGCGCGCGCACGGGCGACATCAAGCACCCATCAGCAATCACTAATCACCAGGGATGTGGAGTCCTATTTTTGTGGGACTGACTTCGACTCCACACTCCACGTTCCTGCTAATCACTGCAGTCGACAGCGGCCAAAACAAACACTCCAATCATACCACACACACACACACACACATACGGCACGACATATCGTCGTGGGTCGTCGTCAGAAGTCGTCACTCGTCGTCGTCGTGGAATTACGCGTCGTGTCACCCTCTCTCTGTCTGTCTCTCGCTGTCAGTGGCGGAAGTGGCGACGAGCATGATTGTCGGAAAATTGCCGGTCGCCTCATTATATCGTCTGTCTCTATTAGAGACGAGAGGGCCGGGACGGACGACAGGTCGCGTGTGTGCATGCGTCTAACCGTTCTTACACTCGCACTGTCTGTCCGTCCGGTCGGCTGACTGGGCGCACTTCGTAATGAGTTCACCGGCCATCCGTCTTCATTCCAATAACGGCCGGTCGACCTTTCTCCGCCCGGCCACTTCATTATGAACGCTAAGCAATTTCTCGTTTGATCGGAATCTACGCACGTTCTGCCCGGCCACGGCGTGTTGACGCTGATGATGCTGTTGCTGCTGCTGCTGCTGCTGCTGCTGCCATCTGCTTCTGTGTTGTCCGTAAATATTGATACGCGGCAAAGCGGCGTGTACAAACGCGTTGCAGATAATCCTTAAGCAGTTGCCCAGACTGCAATTTGAGCTGTAGGATATACGTGACCAATGTGATTTAGCGCGACATGGGCATTTCTGCTAAAACTACAGTCTTACAATGTGAATGTACACGCGGTCAGTTGTAAGCTAATGCGTTGATTATTTAACTTCGACCCAAAACTCAGCTGTTGAGCTGTAGATTCAGTTTTAAGCTCAATCTAAAACTCGCTTTAAAGTACAAATATTCGAGCAAGCACGGCATACGTAGGCATAGACTAATACTTCACAACATATTACATCCAACGTATATTAACCGATTACTGCGCACAGTCGGACGTGCATAAGCATAAAGATGACATTAGATGACTCGTGGATATAATGTGCCAGCAGCTGGCTGAGAGTATGTTTGATTATTATAACAAATCCGTTATGTTCTGAGAGCAGTGCCAAGTCTCAAGTGAGAGCGTCGGCCACGCCCGTCCATTCGCCAGCTGAATTAATAGACGACTTCTCTCTGCGATTGGCTGAGACGACCGTAGACCCATTGCGCTTTGACATTAAGTCAATTATTCCGCCGTTAGTTTTAGTAAATCAAAATTCGTCGCGTGTCGTGCCGATCGCCGCCCGGGGGCCGCTCGTAACGACGACGGATAGTGACCAATGGAATCGGGTGTAATCACCGCCAGCCCGGAATCCGCAGCTCGCCTGTTCCCTGCCCCTCTCGCCCAGTCGTCAAGACGTCGGTATGCGCCGACATGCATCAGCTATTGTCCGCCCATTATCAGTCCGAGTCCGATTTACTGCTGAGTAAGCTGAGTGAGCGTCACGGCGGGCGGAACGTTATTCTATCGACGGCGACGACGAGGACGACGCCTGACCACCCTGGTCACTGACCCTCTCAGGACAGAATGTCCCCTGTAACAGAAACCCACAGATGAAGAGTAGATAGGGCTGGTCAGCATGGGGTTATGGTTTTGCATTAGTCAGAGCGTAGATGGGTGTTATATGAGGGGATTTGTCCTGAAGTGAAGACTTGGTCAACGCATAGCCTCAGCGCCGTCGACAGATCGATTTTCGCCGGTCAGAGGAAGACGAGCGCAATCAAGGCCGCTAAACGGCCGACTATTATTGAGACGGTCGGAAAGACTGACAGGCGCTGAGAGGGAGAGAAGGCAGAATGAAAGAGAAAGAGAATAGCAAAACGTATTGGACGCCATTGTTACGTGATTGGCGTCGTTAACTGTCAGTTCTCGAGCCGCATCCGCAACGCCGTCAAAGTAATCAATAAGAGAATTGAGAATATTCGAATTACAAATAAATAGACATCGGTGCTGTTTGTAGCTTTTGCAAAAAAATATTTTTATCACCAACATTTTAAAGCCTATTTATACCATAAACGGTAAAATGAACCTAAACATGGAAAAATTTTACGTGTGTACATGTATAAACTACTAGCCATTCTGCCCGCCCAGTCGGGCATTACGTAGGTTATAGTACAGCTTGTAAAATCTAAATGCTTCCCAGTCCTGTTTTACGGACTGGAGGTTGCTCTTAGCGCAAATATCAATATAAGTCCATTAACTATGTCATAAACAGCACATTTAGGAAAATTTCGATACCAGATCACAAGAGACTGTTGATGTATGCTTGGAAATGTTTGGTTGTCTCCAGGCTGAACGGACAATTGCGATACGCAAACGCAAGTTTTTGAACAAATTTAGTGTTATACATAACGCATTGTGCAGGGTATTCGTTGTCACTGCCAAGGCAGAACTTGAATCATGTTGCACGGACGTTTAG
>Ga0126335_1001343_pt1 | contig 13668 bp, 12 predicted proteins | sample OlaspJWI45metaG_FD_108409 | JGI IMG/M metagenome (GOLD analysis project Ga0126335, IMG submission 108409) | Marine gutless worms symbiont microbial communities from Oahu, Hawaii - Olavius sp. 1 OAHU.JWI-45 metaG | ecosystem: Host-associated > Annelida > Digestive system > Unclassified | place... | reverse complement strand
GCTTTAGCGCTATCCAGTAATTTCAGTACTTTCTCTCTTTTGAAAATAGGCGATTGGTCAATATAAGGTTTCCCCTCCCCTGGCGGGAGGGGATCAAGGGGAGGGGGATAAAATGGTTGCAATCCTGATTCTATCACCCTCACCCAACCCTCTCCCGTCAAGGGAGAGGGCTATGTCCGTGCTTATTTGACCGTATAGTTTCAGATTCGTTCAATCCGGGTTTTTTCGCCCGGTCCGCCTCAGGCGAACTGGGTGCCGGATCCGTCATCCCGGACTTGATCCAGGACCGGCATGACAAAATCGGCCTTATTACGGTTTTATCATTTATGAAAAGCAGTATAATGTTACTATTCTACCGTTTCAATGATCTTGAAGATGGGAATCGGTGAAGGGCAAAGATCGTTCATTGTCGCCAGATCCTTTTCGGTGCAGTACCCCTTGTAAGCGAAGCCCATTTCCAGGCCTTTCCGGGTGATCACCTGGATATGCGTGTGGTAGAACCAGTGGCCGTTTTCGTGAAAATCGCCGATCTCGGCAAAGGCTGTTCCGGCCGGGAACGTTTTGCCGGCTGCCGGCAGGCGGTCTTTGCACAGATGCCCATAGAGACTGTAAAAGGTTTCAAAAAGGCGACTCTCGTGCTTCAGGAGCACGTAGCCGCCATAGTTTCCCTCCCCGCTTTCGTAACCGCTTTCTGCAACGGTGGCATCCAGCGGCGCATGCAGCGGCGTGCCCAGGCCCACGATGACGTCCAGACCCAGGTGGATAAAGCGCTTTTCGGCTACCATCTGCGGGCAGTCCCCGAGCAGGGTATAGCGTTGCTCCAGGTAGGGGGAAACCCCCCAGCTGTATTCCGAGCCCATCCTATCGTCCAGGACCCTCTGCAACCCTTCCTGGTCTCTCACCTGAAGCCCCTGGAGCAGCGGACTGTCGGTTGAAAGATCGGCGATAAAGGGATCTCCCTTCAGTGCCGGAAAAACAGGCCGGTGTTTAACCTTTTTGCTGTACAGTAAAAACGGATAATACATGCGACCTCCTGGTCAGGACAACGCAAATGCAGTGGTTTTCAGCAGGCCGGCAACCGATACGACCGGTTTGCCGTCCACATCTGCCTTGATACCGGCAGGCCAGGTGAAATTCGGTGACAGGGCCTTGAAGTAGGCAAAATCGTAGGGCTGCAGTTTAATCGACAGCTTCTCACCTTCGCCGATAAAGGTGGATGACAAACCGAAATCCACCTCGCCCAGGACCGTGCGGATAATATAGCGGGGCACCTCCCTGCCGCTGCCGTCCCGGCGAACTTTGGTAGCAATGTCGACCACATCGTAAAGCGCCACCGGTTTTTTAGCATTCCAGTGGTCCTGGATGGGGAGTCCGGCCACGTATAGATGGTGAAATTCAATACCGGCCTTCCGGCATCCATAGGCCAGACGGTGGATGGCGTCCGGTGTGTCATTGATTCGGCCCAGAAGGGGTGTGTTGTTATAAACGGTGATGCCCTTGTTGTTCAGCAGGCGCACCAGCCGGGTGTGCGCCGGTTGAAACTCGTCGGCAACCAGAAATTGGGTTTCAATTTCCAGCCGCAGCGGGTTGACCATGGTCAGTTTGTTCAGGCTGGCCAATTTGTCGATCACCACCGGGCAGTAGCTCTGTGGTTCGTAATTGAATTTCAGGCTGCGCAGCCGTACGGCATTCACATGCGGCATGTCTTCCAGGGTCCGGATGATTTTATCGATTCGGAACAAAGATTCAGTGGCGTCTTTAGCAGAAACGATCACCACATCGGTAATGCGCTCGTCAGCCCGGATGGTATCCAGATCTGCCCGGGTGCATTCGGCCGCGATCTCAACCCGGGTTGCATGGACGCGTGAAATCGTTGAAGATCCGGTATCGACAACAGATGGCGCAATTTGTTCACCGTTCAGCACCATTGGCAGAATCGCTGCGGTGCTTTCCGCCGGTATCGTGGCCCCGCTGCCATTTCCGGGCGGTCTGGCCCCCAGGAACAAAGATTCATCACCGATTTGGGCCATGTACTGAATGTCTATGGTCCCTTCCGCGTTGACCCGTATATTTTCCAATTCGTTGGCGATGGGTGCAAATTGCTTGAAATAGCCCGGTGTGTATGGACTTCGGATCCACATGAAGCTGTCGTTCCCCGCCACCGGCTCCACGGCCCATCCGCTGGTGTGCCAGTCTATTTTCCCGATGGGTGTGGCCGTGCAGATTCTCGGTATGACACGGTCAGACAGGTGCGCTCGCAGGTAATGGCTCACGGTCAGACCTTTTGATATCGGCGTCCAGTAGACGCTGTTACCCTGGATAGGGCTGCAGGGAATGTAAATATAATGGAGTTCGGCCCCGGCTCCGCGCAACAGACTGAACAGCCGAACCAGTTCGGGGCCTTTGTCGTTGCAGTCCTTCAGAAACGGTGTTTGAACGTAAACCGCGATGCCGTTTTTAACCAGATCGGAGATGATCATCAGGCTCTGGGGTGAGATCTCATCGGGATGGATAAAATGGGTGGCCACTTCCATGCGTTTACCGCGCTCCTGGAACTCCAGGTTTTTGAGCCTCAAATAGCGCATCATCGCTGCGTCGTCAGACAGGAGCAGATGGGGAAAGTAAGCGATCGCACGGGTAGCCAGGCGCAGGGTCTGCACGTGTTCGATCTGCATCAGGCCGTCGATGGCACAGGCCATGTTTGCCCGGTTCATGAAGGGATCCCCTCCGGTGATCACGATCTCTTTGATGGAGGGCGAATTTTCAACATATGCCACGGACTTTTTTATATCTGCCAGGGTGGGGTTGGTTTCGTTGCGCGATTCCTTGTGCTTGCGGAAGCAAAACCGGCAGTAGACCGGACAGCTCATGTTTAGCAGGAATATAACCCGATTCTGGTACATTTGTTCCAGCAGCCCCTGATGAAACTGGCCGATCCAGGTATTGGTGTGCCCGGTGGCATCCAGCTCCTGTGTAAACGGCATATACTGATAGGCCACATCCGGGGACACCCGCATCTGGCGGACGGTGTGCATGGCAAGCCGGACCGGGTAAGTGTCGATCACCGTTTGCATGTCCGCCCGATCTGCTTCGGGTATCGCGATATTGGCCACCTTTTCCAGTTTGGCGGTGGTCTTGATGGAAATAAACCGGTTGCCCGGCAAAACCCGCTCGAGAATCGCCATGAGCAACAGGTGGGGCAGATCGATGCCGTTGATCGAGATCTTTTGCGAACCGTCCGCGTTTCCCAGCAGCAGGAGCAACTCGGAGAAAAAACCCTCTGGATTGTCGCGATATCCGCATGCGTCGAGCAGTCTTGAAAGTTTTGATGGTCCATCACCGGTTTGTATGATTTCAAAAAATGTTTTGCCTACAAGGGCGGTCACGCCAAAATGGTCAAGGAACCCGCTCAGGGTGATAACCAGGTCCGAGAGGGGCACCTGATGCGCTGCACCCGAATTTTCGTAAAAGACACGCATTAAAGGGTCATTCTGCGACATACCCCCTCCTCTTAGTTAAAAATAATTTAGCAATTGACAGGTATTTCAAAATTTGCAACGTTAACTATTATAGTAATTCATTTCTAAATATAGTGTGATACTAAATCATCCCCAAACCGTATGTCAAAAGGAAAATACTATTTCTCAAAGTCGCTGGAAAAGGGGCTGAAAATCCTGGCCCTTTTCAACCGGGAGACCCCGGTCTTGACCCAGAGCGAAATCGCCAAAACGCTGGGGTTGAACATGACGTCAACCTACCGCTATATCAATACGCTGGTGGAGTTGGGTTACCTTGAAAAGGACACGAAGACCAAGCAGATCCGGCCTTCCATCCTGTGCATCCTCTTTTGCACCCATTTGATGCGGGCAACCGATCATCTCAGGATGATCAAGGAAGTGGTGGACCGGATCCACCGCCAGAACAATATCAGCATCGATGTGGCCTTTACGGTGGATGACACCATAGTGCGCCTCTATCATCGGGAGGCCGAAGAGACCCTGACCTATAGACTGCCGGATTTTACGAAAAACTGCCTGCACAATACGGCTTTGGGTAAAGCATACTTATCCGGCCTGCCCGACGATCTGATTGCTGAAAAACTCCGCACGATGGTACTGGTCGCCAAGACCGAGAAAACGATCGTGGCGCGGGACGCCCTGGTTGACGAGTTAAAAAAAAACAAAGTGCGTCAATATGCCCTGTCCCGGGAAGAATATCTGCCCGGTCTGATTTCCATCGGTGCGCCCCTGTACGATCCTGTCAGCGGAGTTGGCGTCGGCGCGGTCTCCTTCGATTTTTCGGTGCTGCAGCACAGCACAGAGGAAATCAAGGCAAAGTATGGCGACATGATCAGGCAGACGGCGCATGCTTTATCGGCACTTCTGCCGCCGAATACCGGCCGCAAGTAAGAAACGACAGACATCGAAACGATTGTAACGCTGGCATGTGTTCTTTTCACAAAGCGAAGTAAAGGATTAAAATCTTCGATACGTGTATAAATTTTTTGAGAATTCGATAAGGTCCGCATTTTCTACTGAAATGGAAAACTGGAAACAGGGACGCTTGACATTTACAGATTAATCCGATAGGGCTTTGCCTATAATCGGTTTATTCACCTCATTCATCAGGGCGACACCGATGAGATCTAAGAGCTGGAAACCATGGGCACTGCTGGCGCCTTCTTTGAGCGCAGTTTTTTTTCTTCTGGTCATACCGGTTTGCTTCATCGTAGTTTACAGTTTCTGGCTACGCGCCCCCAGTGGGGCCGACATCCCAGCCTTTCAACTCGGAAATTACGCCAAATTTTTCGAAGATTTCTTCTACCCCAAAATCCTCATTCGTACGATTCGCATCTCCTTTGAGACCGTCATTCTTTGCGTTGTCATGGGCTATATCCCGGCCTATTTTTTCTACCGCAGCGAAAGCCGCTATAAAAAGGCTTTTCTCCTGCTCATCATGCTACCGTTCTGGGTCAGCTTCATCATCCGCACCATGAGCTGGATCAACATCATGGGCGATTCGGGGCTGATTAACCATTTCCTGTTGAAGATCGGACTGATTCAGTCGCCCATATCGATGCTCTACAATGAGTTTACGGTCCTCATGGGATTGATCATGTACCTGCTGCCGTTCATGGTCCTGAATATCTATGTCAGCCTGGAAGGCATCGACAAGAGTCTACTCGAAGCCGCCCGCTGCATGGGCTGCACCGAGTGGCAGGCGTTTCGGGAAGTAACGCTGCCCTTGAGCCTTCCCGGTGTCAGCGCCGGCTGTCTGCTGGTCTTCGTGCTGACCGCCGGCACCTATCTGCCCCCCATGATATTGGGCGGTCCGGGCAACGACATGATCGCCAATCTCATTTTCAAGCGGGTGATCGGCACGCTCGACTGGCCCTTCGGCTCGGCCATCAGCGTAATTCTGCTCTCCCTGTTGTTTGTAATCGTGTGGACCTACAATCGATACCTGGGAATCAACCAGATCTTCAAAAGCCTCCAGGGGAATTAGACCATGAAAGAATTTTCACCGGGCTGGACATTGATCAAACTTTACACGATTCTCGTGTACGTGTTCATGTTCACGCCCATCGTCGTGGTCATCGTGCTGGCCTTTAACCCCAAACAATTCGGCATCTTTCCCATGGAGGGCGTCAGTTGGCGCTGGTTCATCAAACTGGCCCAAAACGAATCGATCATCGAGGCCTTTAAAAACTCGCTCCTACTGGGTTCGCTGACCGCGGTGATCTCCACCGGCATCGGTATTCTGGCCGCCCTGGCCTTCATCCGTTTCGAGTTCCCCGGCAAAAACACCCTCAACACCCTGCTGCTGTCACCGATCATGATCCCGGAAGTCGTCCTGGGCGTTGCGCTGCTGTTGTTTCTGAGATGGCTGCAGCAGCCCAAGAGTTTTGCCCTGCTGCTGATCGGACACGTGGTGCTGACCCTGCCCTATGTGCTGCTAATCGTTCAGGCCCGGCTGGTGGGCATCAAAAAAGAGTACGAGGAGGCGGCCAAATCCCTGGGCGCCAATGCATTTCAGACCTTCAGGGAAGTCACCTTCCCGCTTTTGCTGCCGGCCATACTGGCCGGCGCCCTTTTTTCTTTTACCATCTCATTCGATGACATCACGGCTACGCTTTTCTGGGCCACGGCCCAGAACCAAACGGTTCCGGTCAAGATTTTCAGCATGCTGCGAAATTCCATCAGCCCGGAAATCAACGCCCTGGGCGCCGTCATGATCGTGCTGACCGTCGCGACGCCATTGCTGGCCGGTTACCTGTCCCGCAAGTTTTCGAAAGTAAAGACCTAACCTGACAACCATCGGCTGAAAGGAGGATCAATGGCCACCATTACGGAAGAACAACTGGATCGGGTGTACCACGCGTATCAAAAGGGAAAGATCAGCCGGCGCCACTTTCTCAAGTACCTTGGCCTTGCCGGCGCCTGCATGGGACTGATCGGATCGCCCTTCGGTTATGCTGTAAAAGAAGCCTGGGCGGCTAAGTCCATTCGCTTCGACGGATGGGGCGGCAACGTATCCGAGTCTTTTCGCGAATACGCTTTCAAACCGTTTACGAAAGCTACCGGGATCGAGGTTATCGATGGCGAATTCGGTGATATGAACTCCTACCTGACACGTGTCAAAGCCTCTTACCCACCGGGTGGGGAGTTTAATATCGCCCATCTCAGCGCTGTTTTCGACTATGCCCGCTATGTCGACCTGGGTTTTTCTGCGGTGTTGGATGAATCCAAAATTCCCAACCTTAAAAATGTCATGAGTGCCATGATCAAACCGCTGCGGGAGATCTCCAAAGGGACCCTGTCGGCAGTACCCTATGATCTGGGGCAAACCGGCATTGCCTACAGCACCAAGCATATCAGCAAAGAGAAAGCTGAAAAACTGGGCGCTTCACTTCTTTGGGACAAAGATTTAAAAGGCAAAGTGGGCAGTTGGGGTGGCGACTTCAGGACCAACATGTGGTATGCGGCGCTGCACACCGGCCAGAGCCCCAACAACATGACCGACCTCAAGGCGATCTGGGCAGCGTTGCGTGAACAGCGCGGCCTGATGAAGAAATACTGGAGCTCCGGTGCCGAACTGATGAGCCTGCTGGCCAACGAGGAAATCTATGCCACGGTAGCCTGGTCCGGGCGGGTGGCGGCATTGCAACAGGAGGGGCATCCCATCGGCTACCTGTCTCCCAAGGGCACCTACTCCTGGATGGAATATCTCTTCGTCCTGAAGGGAACCGATCTGGAAATTGCCCAGAAGCTGCTCAATTTCATGCTGGAGCCCGCCGCGGCCATTGCCGTGGCCGAAGGGCAGAATTATCCGCCCAGCCTGGATCCGACCAAAGTCGAATTGACCGCCAAGATCAAAAAGATGCCGGCCTTCGATCCCACCGGCAAGCTGAATGGCTACCTGTTTGCCGATCCGGCCTACTGGAATGCCAACCAGTTGGAATGGACCGAAAAATGGGATCGCATCAAGGCGGGCAGTTAATTTGAGTATACTTCTATCAATACCTAAACTTACCGCCCGCCGCGCTGGAGGCACAGAGGTCGCAGGGATATACACAGAAAAAATCTCTGCGCTCTCTGCGCCTCTGCGGTGACCATTTCTTTCCCGGCAGGCGCATAAAAAGGGGGACAGGCTAATTGGCAACCGGCAAAAAGCAGCCCATTGTGCAGTTCAAAGGCATTTTGAAACGTTTCGGCAATGTTGTCGCCGTGGAAAAAATGGATTTTGATATCGAAGAGGGAAGCCTGGTGACGCTCCTGGGACCTTCCGGATGCGGAAAAACCACCTTGCTGCGCATGGTGGCCGGACTTGAGGAGCCCACCGAAGGTGATATTTTTATTAAAGGGGTTCGGATCAACGACACACCGATCCACAAACGCAACCTGGGAATGATTTTTCAGAACTACGCCCTGTTTCCCCACAAAACCATTTTTGACAATGTCGCCTTTGGTCTGAAGTACCGGCAGGTGTCAAAAGCGAATATCAGGGAAAAGGTGACGCGGGCCCTGGAAATGGTTCGCCTGCCCGGCGTGGAAAACCGCATGCCGAGCCAGCTTTCAGGTGGCCAGCAGCAGCGCATCGCCATGGCGCGCGCCATCGTAATCGAGCCGGATGTACTGCTGATGGACGAGCCCCTCTCGGCCCTGGATGAGAATCTGAGGGAAGAAATGCGGCGGGAAGTCGACAACCTGCAGCGGATGCTCGGTGTCACCACTATTTTTGTCACCCATGACCAGCGTGAAGCCCTGAGCATGTCCGACAAGATCCTGGTCATGAAAGATGGCCGCAAGCAGCAGGAAGGCAACCCCGAAGATGTCTACAATGAGCCGTCCAACCACTTTGTGGCCGATTTTCTGGGCCATTCCAATTTCATCCGGGGCGAGGTCGTGGATGTCGACGACCAGCATGTAAACGTCAAGATTGAAACCGGCGATGTCCTCATCGCTGAAAACAAAGGTGGATTTTCAAAGGACGACCCGGTGGAATTGATCGTCCGCGCCCAGCGGTTCGATGCTTTTCCCAAGGATGAATTCAAACCGGTGGAAGGGATGAACCACTTTGAGGGCCGCATTAAAGACCGCAGTTACATGGGCGGAGAGATCAGTTACTTTATCGAACTGATCACCGGCCGTGAAATTCATATTATCAGTATGATGAGAACACGGATCTACAACACCGGCGAGGAGGTCAACGTCCAGGTAGCGCCGCACCACTGCCATCTGATACCCTTGGAATAGACCGGCAGTCCGATTTTTCCGCAATCCTTTCGATCTGAAACCTGAAGACAAGCCTGGTCGTTTTCAGGTTTTGTTCTTTCGGTGGTGGTTGGCCGCCCTGAACGTGATGCTGAATCCTGGATAACCGGGGCGAATTCGGGAGTGTGCGCGTATGCTCAAACTGAATCGTATCGAAAACGGCTTTTTTGATCGCTATCCGGATCGAATTGTTACCATCGATTCGCATACCCAGGGGGAACCCACCCGGTTGCTGATCGGTGGCGTGGGCGATCTGCCCGGCAGCAGCATTAAAGCCAAACGGGACTATTTTGAATCCAGATACGACCATGTCCGCATGCTGGTGACCCGCGAACCCAGGGGGCATCGGGGCATCATGGCGGCCGTGGTGACCGAGCCGATAAGTCCGCAAGGACGCTTCGGACTATTCTATATGGATGCCCGGCGCTACCCCTATTTGTGCGGCCACGCCACCATCGGCGCGGTGGCCGCATTGATTGAAGCCGGTGCCCTGGACGCTGAAGATGGCGACACCACCATCACCGTAGACTCCCCTTCCGGACCGCTGGATGCCCACACGCGCATTCGAGATGGCCGGGTGGAATCGGTTGCCATTGAGATGGTACCCTCGTTTGTTTTTGATACCGGTCGCGAAATTGAGATCAAAGGATTCGGCCGGTTTTCTGTCGATCTGGTCTGTGTGGGCGGATTTTTCGCCATGGTGTCAGCCCGATCCATCGGCATCGACCTGGTCCCGGAAAACAGCCCCCGACTGATCTCATTGGGCATGGCGGTAATCGATGCCGCCAATAGGGCATTTAGCGTTTACCATCCCGAACGACCGGAGGTGAACACGGTGGATGTGACCGAATTTTATGATGAAGATGCGAAAACGGGAATCGGGAAAAGCGTGGTGGTATATGGTGAGTCCCACATGGACCGATCCCCCTGCGGTACCGGCACAACGGCCAGGATGACACTGCTCCACCACCGGGGGAAGCTCGGTCCCGGTCAGGTGTACAAAAATGCCGGCCCTCTGGGAACGGTTTTCGAAGGCTGGATTGTAAAGACGCGTTCCATCGGAAAATTTGACGGCATCGTGGGACGGGTTCGAGGAAACGCCCAGATTACCGGCTATCACCAGTTCGTCGTGGATGCCAGTGACCCTTTTCAGAAAGGATTTTTAATTCGATAAAACAGGCAATTATCGTGGATGTCATTGAAAACATTAAAGGATCCGTGATTCAGCACGGGCCCCACAACAACCGCATTTACTTGATGCGGTGGAACACACACGACACGCATGGGCTGATTGCGGCACTTGATGATTTGGCCATAGAAAATGGCTACGAGAAGATATTTGCCAAAATACCGGCACCTAAATGGAATGCCTTTAAATCCGCCGATTATGTTGAAGAGGCGGTAGTTCCGAATTTTTTTGCCGGTAAAACCGACGGCTTCTTTATATCAAAATACTTCTCTGCCGAAAGACAAAATGCACCGAATGCTGAAAAACTTTCAGAGCTTTTAAAGCGGGCCGGAGGAAAATCCAAAAACAGTGCCCCTGAAACCGGCGCGGCCAGAGGAGCTGTCGAGCCATGCAAATCTTCGGATGTTGCAGAGATGAGCGTAATCTACCGGCAAGTTTTTGAATCCTACCCTTTCCCGATTCAGAAGCCCACCTATTTAAAGCGCATGCTGAATGAAGGTGTCCTCTATTTCTGTATCCGTTTGAAAGGCAGAATTGCCGCAATGGCTGCTGCAGAAATTGATTTGGCGGGCAAGAATGTCGAAATGACCGATTTCGCAACACTGCCGGAATGGCGGGGCATGGGATTTGCCGGCATGCTGCTGAGACATATGGAGCGGGAGACCCGCAAGCTCGGGATTCAAACCGCATATACGATAGCACGGGCGGCGTCTTATGGAATGAATTCCGTTTTCAATGAGAGTGGCTACCGCTATTCAGGATTACTAAAAAACAATTCCCATATATGTGGCCGTATCCAAAGCATGGCGGTATGGTACCGGCATTTATAACCTGAACTTTGCACGAGCCGGAGGCTTCCATCTGCGGCGTTATTAAGGGCTCGAAATAGAGCACTATGTCTTCACCAGGCGATGAAAGCCTCCGACTCGTGCAATATCCAGGTGAAACCAACTTCCATGGCAAAACTTCTTGCTCGATAAAAGCTATCCTCTGTCTGGATTTTGTTTACGATCGATCAGGGTTGCACGACCACCCTGCAGGGAGAACCGCTCAACCCCGAAAGCCGCAGCGGCATGATGACAATCCGGCCGCCCGGTTGAACCTGTCGGGCTGCGTCCAGGTCCAGATCCTCGACCAGGAAAATACCTTTTTCAGCGATTCTACGATTGAAGAAAAATGCATCTTCGCCTTCCACGGAAATTTCTCCGGCCAACACCCAGACCCTGCACGGCAGAGCGCACAATAACTCAAAATCGGACAAGGCTATTCGGATCGGTGAATCATTACACCTTATAAAGAGAATGGGCTCATCATCGTAAAGGGCATTGACCTGTTCTGCGAGCTTGCCGGCATTGGATTCAAAAACATCCAGCAGGCAATAGCGCCCCATTAAATGATCAACCGGCAAACCATCCAGTGTCTCGGCACCGGTTGCAAAATGGGCCGGTGCATCTATGTGGGTCCCCGTTTGGGTTCCCAATGTCAGCTTCGACACCCAGAACCCCTGTTCTTCAACGGTACACCAGGTTCGAATGTCAACCGGCGGATCTCGGTACACTCCGGACCGATAAACATCCATACCGGCTTCGATCAATTTTGTCAGATCAATAACTGTTTCTTTTACAGGCATAATGAATATCTAATCAGAAGATCCCTTTATCACGTGGAGGTGGTTGATTTATGTCCGCAGCAATTTTCCAGCATGTATTTCAAAATGGCGCCCAGTTGCCCAAGATGCCATCGAAACGCTTGTAATTATGCATAAATTCCTGTTCTTTCGTTACGGTTCTTTAACCATGAGTTTGCACGCTGGAGTCGCCGACTATTCATGCAGCGGCCGGATGTTGAAAAACACCCCGACCCCTCAAATATTTAACCTGCGATTAGTTTTAAATATCCCAGGACAAGTGCACCTGCAAGCACGAATGCAAGGTACATGGCAAAAACACGGCGTGAAACCAGAGACCAGACCGCGGCCATAGCCGGCAAGGTCGTGGTCGGACCTGCGATGAGAAAGGCCAGCGCTGCGGCCGGGCTCATCCCCTGGGCCAGGAGCCCGCTGACCATTGGCAGGGCGCTCATACTACTGGTATAGGCGGGGACTCCCAGCAATACTGCGGTAATAATGGCCCATGCGTTCCCGCGCCCCATGATGCTGTTGATCCACTCCTGGGGGACATACAAAATAATCAAGGCTTCCAGAAAAAAGGCCAATGCCATGAACTTGATGACCATCAAAGTTGCGCTGTAAGATTCACTTAACAGACGGCTCCAAAAATCGGTTTTCTCGCTGCAACCACATTTTTTCACTTCCGGTGCGTGCATGGGACCCTCCGCTTGAATGGGGCCGGGTCCGGTCTGAAAAGAAGGCTGAATTCCGGTCAGAGAGGTGGTGTTGCCTTCGCAAGATGCGGCCACTGATGCCGGGCTCGGCTCAACCTTCCAAAAGAAAGCGGTTGCATTCACTTTATTTACGAACGCCTGCCAGACTGTTTGGGTCAATGCGAAAGTGCTCCGGGTAGCAGATACCTTGGGGCTGCGTAAGACGTCATTGCCGATCCATTGCTTTTGTACAGCCAGATGGGTGATAAATCCGGCGCTCAGGCTTAAAAGGAGCGTGCCGGCCAGGCGCCATACCGCCAGGTTCAACCCGATGGTGCCAACGCTCAAAAAAAAGATTTCCGGGTCCATGGACGGCGATGCGATCCAGAATGACATCACCGGAGCCAACGGAATTCCGCTGATCAGCAACGCTGCAATGACAGGAATCACCCCGCATGAACAAAAAGGGCTGAAGGCCCCCACAACGGTCGCCAGGAAGATTGCAGTAATTGGCCCGGCCTCAAAGGCGCGCTTGATATATCTGGATGCACCCGACATATTTATGGCCACAGCCACCGGAATCGTTACCAGCAGGTAGGGCCAGATGTGCACAAAGGCGTCACTCATAAAAGCGGCAATTCTTAAAACCTCGTTACTCATAGTGTGCTCCTTGAAGTTTAAATTACTTTTCTATATTTCTAAGATTTTAGAAATATAAGGCCAAAAAAAATCCTATCGGTTGGCCCTGGTTTCTGTTTTGCAGCTTCCCTGCGTGCAGCATTCCTCCAAAAGAAAATCGATTAGCTCCTGCAGAACTTCAAATTGGGGTATGCAGTAGAGCGTGCGGCTTTCTCTAACCTGATGAATCAACCCAACCGATACCAGCCGTTTGATGTGGTGTGACAGCGTGGAATCGGGTACACCCAGGTTTGCCTTGATTTGCCCGACAGGCACACCTTCATGGCCGACTTTCACCAGGTAGCGGAATATCGACAGCCGGGTGCTGTGCCCGAGTTCAGCCAGTCGTTTGGCGGCAATTTCATTATCCATGCTTTTACCCTATACATATATATCGAATTAGTCAACTATAATTCTAAAATTATCGAAATTTTATTGCAGATCTGAATCCCAATACGAAGTCAGCCGTCTGATTTCAGCAACAGATTATGCATTGCCCTTATCTCTTGAATCCATTTTCGAGCTGCATCCTCGGTCCTAAAAACCGACGCTTCGATGTGTTTGTTTTCAGTTCCATGGTCCAGCACCTCGATGCTAACAAAAGCTGACCCCTTTACACTCAATTAAATTAACCCATTTAGTGCGCGTCTGTTTGCAAGATCGAATCTGATCAAAATCGGAGGTCAGCATAATATTATCGATGGG
>Ga0126335_1001342_pt1 | contig 13675 bp, 11 predicted proteins | sample OlaspJWI45metaG_FD_108409 | JGI IMG/M metagenome (GOLD analysis project Ga0126335, IMG submission 108409) | Marine gutless worms symbiont microbial communities from Oahu, Hawaii - Olavius sp. 1 OAHU.JWI-45 metaG | ecosystem: Host-associated > Annelida > Digestive system > Unclassified | place... | reverse complement strand
TCTGCTCAGTCACTCACTGCGGCTTGCAGCACGAGAGGTCGTGAGTTCGATGCTACATGCAGTTGTCCAGTGAGGCGTGACAGCTTGAGCAGCTAACTGCTGTAGTCGTCCGTCACGTGGTGGTCTTATGCAGACTGTTTACTCACTGTGGTGGTGCCTAGGCCAACTCAGCCTTCCATCCCTCCGGGGTCGCCTGGGAAGGCAGAGGCAGGTATGGTTCATTCCATTCGTGGAGTGTTCAGGTAAAACTGTGAAATGCCTCGACAACGCGTGCCATATAACTGAGCGCCTCTGCAGACAGCTTCCATCACTCTGGGGCGCTATATGAGGTGAATGACCTTTCCTTTTAGTGACGTTAATAGAATGACAAGCGATGTTTCCAGCATTCTCATAAAATATGACCAGTTCGATGTAAGTCAACAGGTATATAGCTGATTTTACTCAAATGCTATAGACAGTGATAACTTACTATACAGTGTGGTGTGGGCTGTGAAACTCAGCTGGCAACACGACTATATACGCAATAGACCGTGACAGTGACGCCACCTGGCAAATGGCAGCAGGGACGTAAACAGATAATTATTTCCTGGGAGGCTGACGTGGGATAGCCCCAAGATACATGACCCTTGGCCCGATGGGGATGGGGTGTGTGAATGTGGCCACTTTCCAGAATATTTTTGACATTAAAATGGTGCATTTTGGTGAATTCTGAATGCTAAATTTATTTTATAAGTAAATGTGGTCCGTTTGGCCCACCTTTCAGTCACCACTAGCCTCTCGGTGGACAAAAGCCCCTACCAGTCGATCCCCTGTCTTCATTCTTGGTGTCAAGAAAATTAAGCGATGGCAGACTTATCAGCTCACGTATACTGGTGAACTACGGTGCCGTTATACAAGTCCAATGATTGATTGATTGACCATGAGCGGCCGTGAAGAGAAATGTCATCTTGACAAACTAGACTCTGGTATAGTAGGTCTGAGTGTCATGGTTCTGTTTTATGACCGGGGTCCGACGTCCATGATTTGGTCTGCATGCAAGACGATGAACCGCGTCTAGGATTTGTAAGACTTTGGATAACAGACAGATGATCTTTTTACGATCTGTTAGATAAGCTCATTCGCGGCTGAGCTAGCAAGATGTTTCATCAATGTACCTACCGCAAGCTGAATTAAATTAGAGTTGAGCTACTACAGACACGTAATGAAGAACACTGCTTGCAGGACATAATGCAGGGCTGCGTTCCTGGTGGCAGAGATGAAAGACGACGAAGAAGACGTTGGAGAGATGATATCAGCGAGTGGACGGGAAAAGGTCTGCACAATACAGAGTCGGATGGAGAAGTGTACGTGCCGCCAATAGTGGCCAATGCTTCAATTGGAGGACGACGGCACAAGACGAAGTCACGGAGACACAGAATCACTGCAGTTCTGTAACCGCTACTCTAGAGAACGACGACCGGAGCTTCAACGATAAGAACTCGGTCGCGTTCCAGACGCGCGGTTACGCCGTAAGGGTCGACCGTCACGGGCAGCGCCAACTGTTCGTTCAGTTCGTCATCGGCGCCGTGACGCAGGTTCCCGTTCTGTGTGTCCGAGACCACCCTTATCCTCGTGCCACAGCGGCTCGCCTTGACAAGCAGTCGGTCGGCGTCGATAGGTCGACCAGTAGAAGGCAGTCTGATCGACATGCACAGCCGGTGATTGCCATGCTGGTGGTCCACGTATACCTTCAACACGACAAACATACGATAACGCCTAACCGTAGGCTTACGCTATAGTAGTGGTGTTTGACTTGGCCAGAATACAACAATTAACGAATGTAGCCTAATAACGACCTTCATCATCATCATCATCATCATTTATTTGCTCAAATCAACTGGACAAGAAGACGTACACATGATCAACACGAGAACGAGAGCAGGACAAGAAAGGCACAGAAAACTGGCACTTACATTTTGCCCATAAATCATAAAAAACACTCAAATCAAATCTAGTTTACATCAAACACAGACCTATACGGTATGCATCAATACAAATAGAAAAACAGCCACAGATTTACAATACTTTAAATAACTTTAAACAATAATTAACAAAATCTTTTTATGTAGATTGCGATTGCACCGTGGTAAAAAAACATCTCTGAGCACGCTGTCGCATATCGTAACACTGGCTACAAACAGCAGGTAGGCCTAAGATGCCATGCGCTAGGCCTAGTACGTGGCAGAAGCCTACTACCATATACTAAATCTTAACGCTTTCCCGACCTATGGACTAATGTAGCCTACGTCCTGGTGAAATGTAGGCCTACTCCTTGTCACACGTAAGCTTACTGTTGTTTTGTTGTATTGATGCATGTAGGCCTATACGTCTGATGTATGATGTGTGTCAATCCATCAATTAATCGGTAAACATCGAATATTCGTGGAATTATCAAGTAAACATCTTCAGACCTCTAGTCAGTGGAAATTATCAGTCTAACGGCTGCGTGTAACGTTTGATTATGTACTAGAGCTGCACAGATGTCCCTCTAGTCTTTACCTCGAAGTTGCCGACGACGCCTGCGGATGAAGGCGACAGCGAGCTGTTGTCGGCAACGAGTCTGTCAGTCTGTCGATGCAGTAAATTCAACAGAACACGACCGTCGTCCGGCTCTACAGTGGCCGCCGAACGACGACAGCGTCTGTTCACCAGTACGTCGTAGGAACCAGGCAACGTTGGTGGTCGTAGGACGGCGTCGTGACAGACCCCGTTTGACCTCGCCGCCGCGTTCGGCCGTCCACGCGGGGGCGGTTCGGCATCGAAGCGATAGACGGAAACGTTGTTCTTGAACAGGACTCGTCGAGGCGCGTTTCCGCCGCCACTGCAGCCGCGCGACTTTCCTCGCAAACCAACGACGTTGATGGCCTCCTGCCGTCGTTGTCTCACGGACGGGTCGTGGAAATCCGTGGAAATCGATGGTTCGCGGTCTTTTTTGAGGATGGATTCGACGCCTGCGTAGCATTTCGTTCGTCCGCAATAATCACCTAAAATACATGTAAGTCAATGAATTGCGACGAATTCATGAAGAGTCGCCGCCGACCTATGCCGTAGGCCTATTGCAATCTGACGAATCATTTAATGTATGCCTATAGTTAGTAATTGATCATTGACGGCAATTTTTTTATTTGTTATTCACCAATATGGTAGCATAATTTAAATTATAATAAATAAAAAGGAAAACTTAACTAATTCTTAACTAAACGTCTGTGAACATGATTCAAGTTCTGTCTTAGCAGTAACAACGAATACTCTGCACAATGCGTTATGTATAATACTAAATTTGTTTAAAAACTTGCGTTCGCGTATCGCAATTGTCCGCTCAGCCTTGAGACAACCAAACATTTCCAAGCATACATCAACAATTTAGATTTTAGACCGATATTGCCCTCGTAACATCACCCACTCAATCACGGCATACTGCCTTTCCTTGTAGCCCTCAGTAGTATAGGCCAAGTCATAATAGGCGTCTATTTGAAGTCTAGTGTATAATATATACATGTATATATCAGCGACAGTGATTTTCAACAAAGACTACCTCGGTCGTCTGGGCTTGTAGTCTGTTTTTGTTCCCGACTTTTCCTGTCCGTCGGAATCACGGGTCGTCCGCGATTCACAGGCAGTAGCGTCGTTTCGAGGGAGTGCCGGGTGGCTGCTGCCCAGCTGACGGCAGCAGGCTGCGCCAAAGTGGAACGTCCCTTAGACTTCCGCTCATTGACGACTGCCGTCGCGGTCTCCGCCGAACCGGAAGTGCCTTCGCCGCTGCCTCGCCGACCGTTGATCGCCCGCTGATCTGCGACCGCCGGTCTCAGACTTTCAAAGCGGCTTCGCAGAACAGCCACGGAAGTCCCCGACTGACGAGTATCCGACATCGACGGACTGTTTTCCGGGCACACAGGAGACGACGACGACGATGATGCCGATTCTGCATGGCGAATACTTCCCATCTCATAGTCTTTTTGGACGATCTTCACCGAAAAAAATCACTGCTACAGCTTTAAAGCATCGAGAAAACTGTTTTCACTATCGTCGGCTTTCAAAATCAATAATCAGTGTGTTATTCTCATTTTTTCTGTTAATTTTGCCAGTTTTCCGATTGGCAAACCTAGTTGTTTCATCTTGCCCATCAATTCGTCGAAAATGTGGAACCAAACTTCGCATTCGCGTCCTATTTCAGCAAATAATTTTTATTAATTATTATGACTGAGGTACATGCACACATGAACGCTAAGCTTAGTCATTTTCCCGCGCACTTGCTATGCGTTACAAAAGCACGCGACGCTATAGACAGTCGATGTAGTTGAGCAATAAGCACTTATAGTAATAGGCCTACATGTGTAAACGTGCTTCGGTCGGCCAAAGCATGTTACAACTTGGCTGCCAGTTACAGCTGCGACAGTGCATGGAGTAACATCGATATCTACATGAGGCAAGGGCGTAGTCGCGCTCTTAGGGGAAGCCTATTCTGACCACTCTCAACTTCTTTAGTATACCGATAGTTTATATACCGAGTGGGCAAAAAACCGTCCCCCTACATTGAGCCAATTATCATATTGTAACGTTAAATTACAAGTAAAGTTCAAGATGCATTCTCAAGTTTAAATCATTTCCGACAAATCGACATCGTTTTGGACAGATCTTAAACGATTTATGCGACTGGTATCGTTTAAATGAAAACGACCCAACTCTGCAGAAAACACATTGGAGTTTTAGCATTGCTTTACGACACGATGATGTTAATTTGGCTCGGTGTTATCTTTATAAGTTGACGGTGTTGTGTTGTGATCTTCAGTGAAACTTTCACGGCACCAGCTTTGTCTGTTGGAATTATTTTCCGTGAAAATTGACTTCAACTTAAACTTAAATTTTTTTCCTTTTGTTGAGTTTTTTTGCACCAATTTGTTGACGAACATGCTGTTCACGTGCGAAGAAAAAATCTTTCATTACATTTATCTGTCAAAGTAAGAGATGAAGCACAAAACGTATTTGTAAAGAGTTTTTAATCAAGAAGTGGGCTGTCAGCTCTGTTGAAGATCAGTGCAAGATGCAGAAGACGAACTCGATTGAACGGAAGACTGGTGCGGAACGACCGCGGACTACCAGATTAGAACAGAATTACAGGCACGTGACTGAGCTAATATGCTGTCAAGAAGTTAACACAAGGTCTATAGCAGAAGTCCAAGAAAAATGATAAACCTGACAGCGATATATTTCAGCTTTGGCTGCTGCGAGAAGCTGTCGTGAACACAAAAGCGTCATCACGCATTAGAGGTTTTCTTAAATGATATGCGCTATATAAATTCACGTTTTACTTACTTACTTACTTACTCTTCCCATTGTATAGAAATGCTTCTGGGGTGCTTCAATTATATTGTAGTATTTCTGTGTAAAATTTTAAAACATTTATCAGGTTTTGGTTTCATCTTGGGTAGAAAGAAACGACGATTGAAATGTTGTATTGTTTGTACAGCTAAACATGTGCATGTGCAGTATAAACAGCATAATCTAAGGGGTCGGTATTTTATGGCCCACTCTGTATATATGTATAAACCAAAAAGCAAGAGATTTATTTTAATCATCATCATCAGTTCCACGTAGCCGTCAGTGCATGTGCTCTGTGTCTCCATGAATCCATCTCGAACATGATCGCGATCCGTTCTGCCGCTTTGCACAGCGCGGCCGCTTGGCAGACAGACAGGAACACACCACGCTACGGGATCATCGGTCGCAGTAGGCCGCATTATGCACGTTGTGCATTCGGTGCGGCCTGAAGACGTTAAAAACTTTTTAAAATCTAAAAAAAAGCTGTCCTATGTTTTTAAGCCCATCGCCAGTCATCTTTGTGTTCTATCCTGGTATAAACATCAACGAGGTTTTACATGGCGACCTAACCGATTCTCTCAGCTGTTATGTAACTACTAACCAGCCAGCAGTGCGAGCTGTGAACAAAACGAATCTGCCCGTGGGGGCGTTCAATCAATGCCTGGACACTGATAGACCTACTGCGGTGTTAAGCCCCATTCACACTGCTCGCTGTATGCACCGTTCGGTTCAGCAACGGCAGTCCACAGAGCGGACTGTTGCGTACTTTTGCGCAACTGTCCGCTGTAGTCCGTACAGATGACAGATCCATGGATGCGGAGTTGCGAGCTCTTGCATTGCTCCGCAGATATGCATAATATCACTTAACGGTAGCCTACTGCTCGCAGTGTAAACGGGCTTTAAGTTCTGCTCCGGTATTACAGTCTAGTCAATACAAACGTTTATCATGTATATTGGCAAAATGTCGCCACCACCCGCCACCATCCACTGAAGGCTGATATGATTTCATTCATGCATGACGAATGCAAGGGACGTCGTCATATTTTACACAGAATCGCAAATATGCCGTGTTTTAATCATTTTTTGCTGCACATTAAAGATGTGCAAGAATGTTCCTATTTCTATTTCTAAGTTTGTTTAGGATTTGCCCGGCTTTAAGGCAGCGTCATGTGGACCTATAACTGATGTGCAAACACGGCTCAACGAGTCGACGTCCTGCGAGAGTCTTGAGGACCAAAGGAGCACGGTATTAGACGGGAGTACAGATTCCCCGCGGATTCGATGCGGCCTTCGTCAAGTTACTTTGAGCACCCGTTTCTGTGGATGCTAACCGCGGGGGTTTGCTCTGTGCTCAGTATCTGTAGTTGTAGCCAAAACGAAACAGAAATCGTTTCGTTTTGGTTCAAAATGTCATCAAACTTCAATATATCATCAGATTTGTTGGCGCTCACTGAGATCTTGCTATGAGTATGAATGGCTGCCGCACGCGGCAGACATTATGTAAAAGGTACACAGGTCAATATATTCATGCTTGTTGCTTAATGTGTCCTCTTCTCTTCACGAGAACTCAGACATTCACGTACCGACGCTTGTCTTACGCGACAGTTTATCGAAAGGTCCTGACACTCGATCGGCGACTGCCGCTGGCTGTCTTCTGTCAACGGTCCAACAACGTAGGCCCCCTATACACGGCGGAATGTCGCACAGATGCAATCCACTCACGACTCACGTATCCTCAAGCAATCATATAGCGTTACTAGTCGTTAGTCCCTTCTCTGAGTAACACGTCGACGTCCGTTGTACTTACATCACACGTTTACAGTTATGGTGTTGTTCTGCGTATCCATTATAATTATACAAATAACTTTTGCCTCACCGGCGTGATTTGGAGGAATTTTTGACTGTCCGCCAGATTTTCATGGCTACTTGTTTTTGTTCTCATTCTATTCGTTAACTAATTTTGTTCCGATGTTTGTATCGGCTCATTGCATGCTAACGCAGTAAACGGTTATCATTCAAAGGTGTGATTAGATTAACCAATAAATAATTATTTAATGTAATTCATTAATTTACGCTGTGTTTATGTGATACAAAAAGCTCAGCTATCGCTGACAAACCGCCCGACGCTGCCCTTTGGTGTATAACTGCGATTTATTGGCCTGATTTTCCGATATTTACTTACCTTTCTCTCATTTGACGCCATCGATGAGGGGGATCCCCTCGAGCTAGCCTATCGGGTTCATATTTGGTCTGGGAAAACCAGAATGGCAGGGCTACCATCTGGTGAAAGTCGCATCGTGATGATCGACTCAGTCATTTGGGGACATTATATTAACGTAGCAAACACACACACACAGATCGACAGACAGACAGCCACGTCGCCATAGTAAATGCCACGCCAACGCACTGTGTCGGGCGGCGAAAAATTATTGTCATCAATTACGTATAGGCCAGTCGACATTTGCATTGGACAAAAGGCTCAAAAGCCTAATTAACAGGCCTGCAGAATACTATAATTATAACAGTAAGACAATAATAACCAATCATGTGTTGTTATTTTGCTCAATGTAGTCTGTCTGTACTCTGTAGGCGATACTGCGCCAGAAGGCAAGCAGAAGAATGTTGATACACGTCATAGATAACGTGAAGACATTGCTAATTGTGACACCAATACCCAATAGCCTATAGGCCTTTGCATTGCTAGCATTTAATTACGTTGCACTTGTGTGTTAATGGCGTTAGCTAGCTTTTACTTTATGTTAGTCAGTCCCATCGATGACGCTGAGTTCGGCTGAGCGGCTGAACCTCCCATTCGTCAGTGTTGAAAAGTACTATTTAAATACTTTGCGAATATTTATGTATTTAAATACATTTGTAATTACAGTATCTGTTAAGTATTTAAATACTTTAAAGGCAGTATTTGCAGCAGTTAAGTACTAAATACTCTGTATAGACATTTTTAATTAAGTCTTTCAGAGTTTTCTTCCGTTACAACACAAGTATTCCGTTAAGTGTTCTTGTAGAAAAAAGTTTTAGTGCAAAATCACTAGTGTTGACAAAAGACTGAGAGATAAACTGTTTGAAGCACTACTTTTGCTCAAAGTCAGTAAGAACTTTTGTTCGTTATGGTGATAGGCTCCTCGCCTTCCCTTTCTTACTGTACTATTCTATCGTAGTGTCCAGTGAGGTCGTTGATTTACATATTTGCAAATGTATTCGTACTAGTCACTGATTGTACCTGTGTACGCATAGGCTGCGCGCCGCAGCTGCGCTGCCGTAGCCTGCTGCGCCGCCGTAGACCCAGTTTTCCGGCCGTGTTGGCCTGTTTTTACTTGTTGGTTACTGTATGACGAGAAGTTACGTGGCCGCCGCTGTGTTCAAACTGGGGGCGCGATTTGTCGACACTTTCAAGTCAGATGTTGTTGAATAAAGAGCGATAAACTGGTACTGTGAATCTTGGAGAGACGCCGAGCTCGGAGTTCGTGCAATGTGTGCTGTGGGTGATACGACCGACGAACTGCTGTGCTGTTCGCCACACTGTGACACTACCGAGAGCTGTCTGACGAACGATACTCTGACCACATTCAGTTCGAGTTCTGATTGCTACGATATAGTACGCCGGCCGTCACCGACCGCTCGCCGCCCGTCCTACGACGCCAGCAGTCATTTCCGTCGGTGTCGTCTACTACGCAGTTGTCACAACGCGTCTGCTGCTCAGTGCTTGCTGCTTGCCGCTAGCTACGTCTTTTTGGTTACATTCTCGATTTTATACTATGTTACAGACTACTTTTTAATTTCACCTGCTTTACCTCATAGTATTTCACTAGACACTGTATTGGGCCATTATTACCATATTACACCTGGTATTAGGCTAAAGTTTTATTCTGGTTTCAAAGCTGTCTGCTGATAATTCCAAGAATTTCCACACAGGCTAACAGCTAAGTAGACCATAAGGGGAAAGGATGACCCGTAATAATGTGAAGCAACGTGACTGTAACCTTCGATAGACGATAGTTTGTGTGAAATTGTGTCCAGGGGCGGATCCAGGAGTTTTGGAAAGGGGGGCCCGGTAAGGGGGTGAAGCCTCGAACCGAGCGCCGAAGACGCGAGCGCCGGCGGGAGGCCTCCCCAGAAAATTTTTAAAAAATAGATGCGATTTTATGCAATCTGGCGTATATTTTTGGGATCAGAATGGCCTCGTATATCATTCAAAATGGGGCCTTTACAGAACAAAAAACAGTAGCGGCCACGATTTCGATTCACACACACACACACGCATACACCCCCATACTTCCAAAAACTCCCCGGATTTCGGCCACTATAAAATTCAAATTCAATTGCAAAAATATTTTTTCAGACATTGTATACAATGTAAAAAATACAATTGACTTTGCCCTGGATCCACCACTGGTGTCGTATGTTGTGAACGAATATTACGACTTGGGTTTTGGGGATTTAATTACTTTTCTGCAGTATTATAATACTTTGCGAGTATTTGTGTATTTAATTAGTATTTACGTAGTACATTTACGTATTATAGTATTTAAATACTTTTGAGGGTGCAAGTATTTTCTAACTAGGCCTATTTAAATACTTCGAGCAAAGTCAGCAAAGATTTGTTATAACACTGCCCCTTAACTAAAGTGTACTTCTGCATATTAAAACAACGTACAATTAATCAATAATAAATGAAAACACTCATAGTTAGATTTAACATTGTAACTATAGTATCTGCTGTAGACAATGGACATTAGATAACGGAAAACTTTTGGACGATATTTCGGCTTGCTTACTGACTGATACTATAGAAACAAATTTTGTCCAGAGTTACCTTTTACGTGAATCGGAAATGTTAAAGATGGATCGTGGGAAACGCAAAAATGCAACTAAAAAACGACAAAAATTGGTTATAGAATTTGACGAAAGAAAGAGAGCGTATGTTAAATGTATTTCGAAATGTCTATTTGCATTTACGTTTACGTAGATTGCCAGAGTTGTGTTGTGCGCAACGACCTACTCGGTGGTACCGGTAATAGTGCTCACCAGAGCCGTTAATGTTGTGCCAAATGGGGTCCCAGTTGCTGATTGGTCAGTTGCCCCGAGCGTGACTCATGGGCATTACGTTGAGTGCAACACGGCTGTGAGAGCACGGGTTAAGGTGTCCTTCAAGTCCGGTAGTAGATACCGCTGTTTTTGCTACTTACAAACGACATCAAATATCATTTAATAGATAAATAATATGACGAAACAATCTACCGGAAAGCAGAAATTCTGAGTCTACACTGAGTTCTAAGGCGGCAAGTTGGAAGTTCACGTTTGTGTTAAGTTCGACACACGCTGAGTGTATCGAGTCTGATGTGTACATTTTATTAAGTGTTGGCGTACCTGTATTGCCACACTACATTCTGTTTTAAGCAGCGACACACTTTTTGAGTTACTTGTAACTTTAAAGAATTATTCTTTAAATATTTACGCACCTGTCACATTAATCACGATAAACTTAAACTGGGTATGACCTATGCATCAGTTAAGCTATTAGGTGTGTTCTTTATAGAGTCTGATTAATCTGACAACATATGAACCAAATAGTGAGAGCAACTTTGTAGTAAGCGCAAAAAAAATTATTTCTAATCAGCCATAACAACCATCAGCCACGGCTGAGACGTATGATTCTGTCTTCGATAAAATTTAGAAAGCTTGTTTATTAGCTGCTTTTGCATTAACCATGCCTACCTCGGATCTTATCTAAACATTTCAGAACAGAGCCTGTGACCTACGTGATCATGTGCTTAGATGGCACTTACGAGGCTTGTAGGGTTTTGTGTGTGGCATTTGGCGAGCGCATTGTCTAGACCTGTATGTGTCGCTAGTGCTTGTAGTCCGTTAAGTGATTGCATTTTGTTTGTAGTGTTTTAATGTACATTTTATTTTATTTTGCTTCTTATAAATGATAGCAAACTATGTTAGAAAGGTAGAAGAGACTTACTTTTCTACTGGAAATGCACTTTGTTACCGCTAATATGGCACTTTACTTAGTGCGACAACTGATTTCTTACAGTCATTTTGTATGGGTCGCTAACACTGTATGCAGCTTATTTAGATTTTGTTTGTTGTTTATTCAGCCAATAGACGAATTTTGGTGTGTTTTAGCTCGATATTTCGTCATTCTAAAACATCATAGAAATCAGCAATCAAAATTTTTTTAGCTAAAAATAGTTAAGATAAATTTGATCGGTGACACCATTATTCTATTTGCTGCTTATTCAGCATTATTACTCTTCTAATTAACGGCTCTGGTACTCAGTAGTTTGTGGATAGACTCCCATCACTCACGTAATAATATTGCTATTGTTTCCTGTTATGTTTACAGTCACCTGTGAACGACTTCGGCCTCATATGAGTGGTGTCAAGATGGTACTGAGCACGTTGCCCCATTTTGTAATATTTTGCTACAGTTGCTAGGATTATGTCTGATGTAATTTTTACTTTTGCAAGCTAGGACAAAGTTTAGGATAATTATAAGCTGTAACTATTAAGCCCATGACAGACGACCCAAGTTCTCCGTCCAAGAAACTCGTACGAGAAACTCGCACGAGAAACTTGGTCCAATTTATGCACACAAGACACACAAGAATCTCACATGAGAAACATGGTGTCTGATGATTCAGACGAAGACACTTTGGCAGTCTTTTTAATGGTAACAGCGCTAGAAGAAAGTCAAAAAGTCAAAAAAACGAAAGCGATGCACACGGGTCCATTTTAATTTTCCTCCCAGTCCACTCCATTTATATTTTATACAGACGTAAATACAACTGTATTTGTAAACATAACCTGGCGACCAATGAGACCTCTGGATTTCAGTCATGTGATTCCAAGTTTCTCAGACGGAAAAGAGCTGTAACCAACTCGGAACAAGTTTCTCACACGAGAAAAAACTTGTGCGAGAATGCATGACATACGAACAGAGTTTTTCGTGCGAGTTTCTTGTACGAGTTTCTTGGACGGAGAACATGGGTCGTCTGTCATGGGCTTAAGCTAATCTGTTACTGTAGAGAGTTTCTGACTGGGTTTAAACGGAGGAAAGATGAGCGACGTCGCAAAGCAAAAGAAGAACTGCATCAAATCATGAAGGAGGAAAGGAAACAAATAAAGAAGAAGGTATCACTTAGTTGAAATTTTGGTATTCTGTAAACTTATGTGTATTTAGTAGCTGCAGTCCCATATACTTTTCAGTTTCTTCACAGTTGTTTGTGCATGTACTTGCATTAAATATAAATTTGATAAATCTGACAAGTTTTTGACAATCAGTTCATGAGTTTTGATTCTGAAGGTTCAGGATTTGCCCTCATTCCTTAAAAGTAGTTGCCAATAGCACAGTTCTGTAATATTATGCTGCCTGTTGCTTCACTGTTGCATTTTTGTAATGGAATTATTTTTTCAGCCTTAATTTTTTTATACATTATCCTGTTTTGGTATTTGCATTTACTTGCTTTGAGTTTATTTTTATTTAGGCTGCATCTAATGCATGAGATGCAGACTGTTGTTACAAATGTGCACAGTGTCTGTCTGACATGTGGGTCATTTGGTGCAGTCTTTGCCATATCACTTTGGCCTCTTATTTAATTTTGCATAGGATTTTTTATATGTTTTTTGTCTTTTTCTTTTTATGTTTTAAGCTACCATACAGTATAATAATAGATGAATGAAACAAAAAAGTAATGGGAGATTGTGTGTTTTTCTGGATATGTAGAAATTACAGCAGAATGAGGCTGAGCTGCATGCATTAGCTCCCAAGTTGTTGTCGGCAAACAAGCGGACATTTGAGCTGCCACTTCACACCGTAACCGTCACAGAAATCAACAATGTCGACTTCACTAACGCTGGTGGTGCATACCTTGGCGTGAATACAGTATGTGTGTATGAATGACGATATTTGTGAGTGAGTAAGAACATTGATTCATGGCGCTTAAAGATAAAAGACTTGCCAAATGTTACAGCTTTAGTAGGTGCTAGTAGCGTGTTCTGCAGACGAGGGCAAGCAACATGCATGTACCATTTGTGGCAGACACTGTAGTGTTACTGGTCTTTTACATGCATGATGCAAGTAAATAATTGTGTAATATAAGTAAGGAGTCTTCTGTATGAGGCAGTCACTGAGTGCCATACTGTCAATCTCTAAATAAAAATGTCATTAAATGTTGCTTAAACTGTTTGTAGCTGAGGTGATTTGCAGAAACTGTGGCAGGTCATTCTGAAAGTGTACCATATTTCATCTAATAGAAGTCCCTGGCTTCTGTTGGAACAATACTGTCAGACC
>Ga0126335_1001341_pt1 | contig 13677 bp, 7 predicted proteins | sample OlaspJWI45metaG_FD_108409 | JGI IMG/M metagenome (GOLD analysis project Ga0126335, IMG submission 108409) | Marine gutless worms symbiont microbial communities from Oahu, Hawaii - Olavius sp. 1 OAHU.JWI-45 metaG | ecosystem: Host-associated > Annelida > Digestive system > Unclassified | place... | reverse complement strand
TTACACAACTATACAACAGATTACACACAGCAATGCAAATATGAAATATCTAGGTAAATAACTGGGCACTTTTCTTAAGTTCAATGTTCAGTGGGTTGACCCCCCCCCAGCAGAATGGCAAAAATATTAGTGGGGGTGGCAAAGTGAACTGAGAGGGTCGAACCCCCAACCCCCCGGTAATTCCCACCCTGTTGTATGCGCTTTAGAAATATCCTTACTTACTTACTTACTTACTTACTTATTATACTCATACTAGCAGTGCTCGCATTGTCGTATGTTCCGAGAGACGTCAGCTTGAATTTCTGTGCGGCGGAACCAAGTTTAAAGTTGCTGTATTTGGCAAACGCAGTATTTCCTTCAAAGTCAGCCAGATCAACACGCAGTACGCAATTCCTTTCCGACGTAAAATCATAGATGTTGGCGTTATCTGTACAGAGTGAAAATGTCACTTGTCGACATGCAGACTGTGACAAATAACCCTGCAAAATCAGTAGATTGAAATGATGCAGCTAGCGTCTAGCAGCAACAGCTGAGCAGCAGACGCGTTGTGACAACTGCGTAGTAGAAGACACCGACGGAACGGACTGATGGCGTCGTAGGACGGGCGGCGGACGGTCGGCGACGGCCGGCGTCAGTCGTTGTAGCAATCAGAACTCGAACTGAATGTGGTGAGCGTATCGTTTGTCATACAGCTCTCGGCAGTGTCACAGTGTAACGAACAACACAGCAGATCGACTCAACTGTCTTCGTCAGTCGTATCACCCACAGCACACACTGCACGAACTCCGAGCTCGGCATCTCTCCAAGATTCACAGCACTGTCCATCTTTATTCAAGAATGTCTGACTTGAAAGTGTAGAAAAATAGCGCCCCCAGTTTGAACACAGCGGCGGTCATGTGACTTTTCATCATACGGTAGCAAACATAAGTAAGGATAAGGGTTAGTTACGGTTAGGGCCAGGGCTAGGTTAGCCTTTGAGCCGAGTTAACCTGCGGACGAGTTAATTCGAGGACGAGTTGACTAAAGCTAAGGTATTGTAGATTTTGGCTCAGTCACTGTTCGCCAGGGTGAACTAAAACATTTACGGCAAGCCCTTTAGACTTCTGTGTCGCCGACCGATGTCAGACGTACGGACAGACAGGCACGACTTAATTTTATACTGTGTCTCAAAAAAGTTCACTTTTTTGTTTTTGCAATAACCTTCTCAACTGTAAACCAATTTGACTATTCGGCAGAAATATAGCTGAGAAAATTTGAAACAAACTGACACGTGGTAGTCATAATATTTATCGGCTATGCATTGCTAGCTTGCATTATATAGGCTACTCACACTCATTTTTCTCAATTCCATAAAGTAGAAATTCTGGCGTCGCATTTCAGACAGTTTTTGCAACGATGATTGACGATACTGTAATAATTATAAGTGTCATTATTTTCATGTGATGAATTATAGGTCTGCTTATTTGGTTAATTTAAGTCATGCACTTAAGTATTCGGATACCAAGTACGTGATGTCTGATAGCATTCGTGTAAACATCGGTTTCAGCAACGAAGATAAAACACTGTATGTTTTATAGGTTATGGAACAAAACAACTTATTAAGGAATTTAGAATAAAATGTCGGACAGCAGGAACTGAATAAACTTTTTAAAAAGCTGCGAGAAACTGGCACAACAAAATTGAGACAAAACGAACTGCGCAAACGTTTTTCTATTCTGTAATATTCATGGACATTATAAGAAAGAAATTTGGTTGCAAATTTTCTTAGCTGCAATGCTACCAAATATTATTACAATTGGTCAACATTTGATCGAATAATCACATAGATAAAAAGAGTGAACTTTTTTGAGACACAATGTATATGCCTCTTTTGCCTGTAGGCGGGCAGGGAAGCATAAAAAGATAACTTCAGTTTTTTTATAAATAGAGGTATTCGCGAACATTTGGTTACGCTGGCTGACTGCCAAGTCTACTCTAACTTCAGCACACCAGTAATATGTTCGAATACCGTAACTTGCTACAACGACTAGCAAATAAAAATCAATAATCGATATCGGTCAATCAATAAAATCACCTGTGGACTAAGACACTATTCACAGGTAAACACTTGACAGCAGCACGGTCTATTGATTAGTTTGGTAGCAAAGCCAGTGGTGCTTGTCTACCTAGTCAATCTGATTGAAAATTAACACAACCTGTACGCTACAAGCGCCAACTTCATAAGCCAAATCCAAATGCCTGCACGCACGGAACAAATCGTCGTAAAGCAAGTAAAGAAAATGTGATCTTATTAATTTCAGGAAAAATTATTATTTTTACATTTCATTTGCCTAATTAAGTTATTTTGCAATTTTAATTACATTAATTTTAACTCTGATTAATTATCACTTAACACTTATTAATACCAATTTTAATTAATCATCTGAAATTATTACCTAACTCTAATATTAATTAACTGTCACCAGCGGTGCAACGTTTGTTTTATATCTGACTATTTATGCGATTGTAAGAAATCGGACAAAATGGCATAAATTTCAAACCATAAATTAGTGCTAATTTCATAATTCTAACATCACAGTGATCAGCGGTGTCTGAGGGTGTCTGCAAGCAAAATACGTTAACGGCGCCAACACTCCACTTCGGCTGCTGCAGACCGGACAGGCTTCGTCGCCATGGCTACCCACGTGTTGTTGGCTAATCACCATCTTACACAGTACAGTATTTACATGCTTCATTGCTTCTACGCTACGCTACGTCAACTACAGGTGCTTGATATAGTGATGTTATTAAACGTTTGACGCAAGTATCTCATTTAGTGTTAGACACTTAGTGATATTTGGTATCACATGTGAGTTATATGTTAAAGTCTACTGGAATCTGACAATACATTGATCATTGTGTACTGTGGTCTTTTTAAAATGTCTTTGCTATAGTCCAAATATAATTACCATCGTTTTAAATGGCTGTTAATATAATCTAAAGGGCAACTTTTTGTACTGTGGTACATTTTCTGATTTTAAATTAATCGTAGATCACGTTTATGCAGGAAATATCTCACTAAGTTGTTAACTGTAAAATATACGTTAAGAAAAAATACGAAATACTGAAAAAATAATTTATATAAACAAAATTTTGGCGTTTGAAAAATGACGTCACGTCTATAACGTCTGTACATGCGTTCCCTCATATCAAGTCTGGGGCAATCTGACATTTAAATTACAGGAGTGTGCTTTGATTAATTGCAGCGCTTTAGGTGATTGGAAAGTCATTTTCGCTGACATCATTAACAATAGCTACGCAGAGTGACTATCGACAGAGTGACTATAGTTGGGGACAATAGCAAAGTGCTGCAAAGATGGGTGGCGTGTGTCAGTCGAAGGCCAAAGTGAACGCATCCGCGGTCAAAGATAAAACTTATGACTTGGAGGTGTTGACTGACCACGAGGGCGGCGTGAATACGATGGCGCTGAGTTATGATGAAGCGATACTGGCGACCGGGTCGGACGACCATACTGTTAGATTGTGGACAACGATGACCGATGAGTGTGAGTGTATTGGGGTACTGGTAGGGCATGAGGACTACGTCAACTGTGTCCTGATCGAGGACACGTACGTACTAAGCGGCAGCGCCGACAAGACAATTCGGAAGTGGGACATGGCGACGTGCAGCTGTGTCGCGGTACTGGAAGGCCACGAGTCCACCGTCAACCGCATCATCTGTACTGGTGACTTTATCTTCAGCAGCTCGTACGACCGTACAGCTCGATGCTGGGATTTTGAGACCTGCGAGTTCGTGCGCGAGTACCGTGGACATCTGCGCGCCGTTTATCCTCTCCTGTATATACCGGCGCCCGACGATGAAGAAAGTAATCCTAACCCCAACAACGACGACGAAAGCTCGACATTTAAGGAGGACATTTTGGTCACCGGTTCCGCTGATTTTACGGCAATAGCGTGGTCGTTCGAGACTGCTGAGCAACTGCAGACGTTCAAGGAACATACGGGTGCCATCACGTGCATGGCAACCGACCGGACGGGTAAAATACTGCTCACGGGAGCCACAGATAGTACGATCAGGAGCTGGGACCTAAAGAGCGGAGAAAACCTCAAAGTCTTTGAAGGACACAAGAGTTCTGTTGTCTGTATGACGGTATGCACACAGCGCACTTGTTACTGACTTCAATTTTTCCCGTTCCTTCATATTGTGCCATATGAAGAAACGACTGTCACAGTTTGCTAACACTCGCGATATCTTTTTTGTCAACTAAGCCAATGCAAAATGCGTTTTTTATCACAATGTTGCCTTTTACTCGCACAAAACTATAACTGTCCGGATCTATACTTGTATTGTCTACGACATTTTGCTAGCAATTCTTGACGTTGAAGCCTGCAAAACTTTAGACACATTCAACAAGAGACTAAGGTTCTTGCTCAGAGTTTATCAAAAGCGAAAGTTGACCAATCTAAAATGTACACCTTGTTTGAAATTCTAGGCTACAGTATAGCGCGCTGGTCCTGATAAACGAAGTTACTCTGCATCGAACCTCGTTAGTACTTGGATGGGTGATTGTCTATAGGGGCGGATGATCCATTTATACAGGTATGTTATAAACCACTCATGTCATTCCCAAGGGTATAGGTAAAATGAGTACCAGCAAAGGCTGAGAGTAGGCCTAATCAGACATACCACGTGATGCACTAGCCCCGTGCCCCTGGCTGAATGTTACGGAAACGGATATCAGCGCCACCCGATGGCCCCATGCGGCAGAGAAAATGAATTTATGCTTTGCATTTTTATTTACAGTGCACTTCGAACGAACGCACGTTTCTCTTTCGTGCCACGGCAACGTGTGTGGTCTGTTATGAAGGTAGCGAATGGTGTGTTGTACACGGGCAGCTCCGACCACACAGCGCGATCATGGGTCATTGAATTCGGCGACTGCGCTCGCGTCTACGGCGGTCACACACACACAGTTGGATGCGTCAAGTTTTACAACAAACTCGGTACGTACAACTGCTTGTAGACATTTTGTGAAATAATTCGTGAACAGATTTAATGTGGACATGCCGCACAATTTGTTGAAAAGTTTAACAGGTGTTTATGAAACTTTATGTCCAAGACGGGCTTTTCAACAACAAAATTCGTTTGTCAGCGGCTAAAGGCCTGGTCTTAGTGGTCTGTCTTTTCGGACGACAGTTCCCACTGCTGTTGTGGCGTTTCAGAGATTCTGGCTTCGTCCATAGGTGCCTGAACTTACAAGTAAGGTGACCATCATCACAGCGTCTTCAGTGCTCCGCGTGTGTAGAATCCATTCACACGGTGGCGCCATGTAGCCTATACGCTGTTTCGGAGTATACGTGGCGCCACCGTGAGAGTGGTATTGTAAAATTGGAGTTTCTGGCGTATTTTTGCGTTTTTTTGCGAATTTTGCCACAATTATAAAACTGTCTCTAAAAACTAAGTGCGCGCATCATCCTCGTACTAAACGCCACCTTTGTGCCAAATTTGACTTTCTGCTTTCTCAGTCCTGATACATCATTTGGAGAAAAAAACAGTTACCCATTTCGCCATCCGTGAACCTCAGTGATCTGCACTGAGGAATTTATTAGATTTATCTCAGTATAAATCGTTACTCGTAGGCCGTAGAATCTGTTATTCATTGTGCATATGTTGATGTATTCTTTACTGTAGTGGTTGTTAACAGTTGTGACCGGGTGTGGAGACGGCATAGCGCGGTGTTTTGATGCCAAATCAGGTGCGCTCAAACGTTCGTTGAAAGGTCATACGGTCGCCATAAATGCACTACAGGTATCGTGAACCTAACATGCATCGTCAATAACCCATTAGGAAACCTAAACTCCGGGCGCGCGCCCGGAGAGCGGAGCTCATTGGAAGCGGCTGTTCTAACATCCTCCCGCCGCCATTTTTAACTATCACTTCGCTCAAACCACACTTTTATTTCAGATTTCTAACACTAAAAAAGAAGTTGACTAGTATTATTACAAATTTTACATTATAGAACAATACATTCAATTTGTCTACTACTTACCTGTCGATTCTGCAGTGCACTAATTACTGTTGTGATACGACATTAAGCCACGCCCAATTATTCCCTCGTCGCGAATAGGCTGTTTTGTTTCGGCTGTTGCGGAGTTTCAGATACACACAATTGGCTGTTCTGCCGATCTTCGGCAGCATCTAACTCTGTCAATCCTGCCTAATTTTTAAAACGGAGACTAGCAAAAGACGTCAAATAACGACGACGAACGCGTATGCAAATTTCAGCTTCAAAGGCCTTCGTAAAAATTTTTTTTACGCTTTTTCGTAGTTTTCGTGAGTACTTCCGTCACGCTGAAGAAAACTACTTCCGTCACGCCGTTAAACTACACACTAGTCAGCAGCGGCAACCACATACAAAACATACAAATAGTACGCGCACACGCGCGATTTTAATATGGCCGCACCCGGCCGGGCCTTCGGCCCGGACCGCGCTGCGCCCGGTATTAACTACCAAACTGAAGCTTACTTTTGTGCTCCATCACTAGGAAGATTTCGAAAAATTACAGGTAGTTTTGGAATGGAAAAATATTAAATCTAACATACATAATAAATAAAAACCTAACTGTTTACGGGGAAATGCGTGTGTAAAATCAGTCACATCGCAGTCAACTGTTACACACATACATCACGGAACATACAGTAGGCCTAAAATGATAAGCATAGAGCTTCCTAATATGTTATTTCTACTGCCTGATGCTGTCGTTCTGACTCTGTGCGTAAGTCTGTCGCTTTTTTTGGGGGGGGGGGGCTACACTTTCTATGTAGATAAATAAATTGTATGTCTGTAAACATACGTTCGTATGTAAAGTATATTTATGTAAGTCGTATGTCAACGTGTTGCTGAGGTAATATCACTGTCGTGAAGTCATTAACTTAAATGTCCAATTATTGCAGTCATATTTCACGACCAATATTTAATTTATTGCTGCTATGGTAGTAGTATGCAATATAAAATGAGGTCCGCTGTAGGTCGTCGAAGGTAAATTGTACACTGGGTCGACTGACACAACGTTGAGGGTCTGGAACGTCGGTAACATCAAAGGCGACACGCAGTTCGGCGTCGATGACAAGGACAGCGACGCAAAGCCCGGAGCAGCAGCCACCAACAGTGCAGAGAAATCAGGACCATACAGCAAGAAATCGAAAGAGAAGAAAGCCGATAATGCAGGCGGGCCAGCTAAACCTGCGGCGAAACCAAAGATTATGATTGGAGATGAAGACGACAGCAAGAATAACACGAAGCAAGGCCACCTTATCAGTATCGGAAAAACAACCAGTGCCTTCTGAACGACTGCAATAAATTTGCATCAACTTTATAAAATATTTGTGCTATTAGTAGTAGTAGCACAAATGGTAGTTTGATCAAAGATTATTTTACAGGTTAAAACAATATACAGTGTAGCGGCGTGGTTACACAATCGGTAGAACGAAAGACTTGTGACTTACAAGACGCAGGTTCGACGCTCAACCAAGCGGAGCTTTGACAGGTTATTTACACCTGTGTGCCTCTGTCATTAGGCAGTATGATCTGGTACCGGGCTAAGGAGTAAACAGACACACCACGTGATGCACTAGCCCCGTATCCTTGGTCTCGTAGTATTAGCTGGTGTCTGGCTGAGGGCTACTGAAACGGAGATCAGTGCCGCTCAGTGGGCCACGTGACTCAGAGAGGACTTTGTTTACTTTAATAAAATAGCTTATACCGGACAATTTTGGCTGACTCTTTTATTGTTTTTCGATTTCTTATACTTGTCGTGTTTTTTGTTTGTTTTGTTCACATTATTTTTTTAGTTTTGATGTCACGTGGATTATTAAAATTAAGATTGTTTGCCTAAAGTTTTCTAGCGCACGTTGATATTTGCACATCTCATTGGCCTAGTATTTCTCAAAGACATCTACACCTAGTAGATAGGAAACAATGGGTGACTTTATATTTCGCTAAAAAACCTTAGCTTAATCTGGAGGCGAAAATTTGGCTTTAAACCAATACTCAGTTTGACTTCGGTTTAAAACTGAGTTTTAAACTGAGTTTTAAAGCGAGCTTTGAACCGACCGCCATATTTAAAAAATGCAGCCGATTCGCTTTGTATTTGTTCGTAAATATCTGTGTCCGGCGGTTAGCTGGAGCGCCCGCCGTTATGGCAACACCGCCGGAAACAAAAACATTCGCATATTTACGTCATCTGGTTTCAGCGAAAGTTAATTTCGGTTTTAAACTAAAGTTAAAAACTAAAGTTTTAGTGAAGATGCCTATCTTAATGCATTGCGCAAGTTTGGTTTAAAACTGGATTGCTTAGATTAACTTCAGTTTCAAACCAAAGTTTCGGTTTTAAATCGAGTTTAAACCGAACTTTAGCGCCACTTCACTTTTTTTTATACTAATTAGGTTCAAGACCAAACTTCGGTTTAAAACTATAGTGTAAAACTATAATTTTAGCGATAGATAGTCACCCAGTGACTCTTAAGACATTCACAGTCTGACACATTACGTAGGCCTATGTGTGACATTTTGAAAGCAAGCTTAGAGCTATATATTTCCAAATGTTGGCAAATATGACTGATGTTGCAGTATTATGGTAATAGTATCGATGTTGTTGGCCATATAAAGTCGAGATATTATTATTATGCTTACCAATCCCACCGTACCGTGGTATTACACGCCGCGGATGGTCCTGTTTGATGCTTAGTGACTATTGTTCTACGTAATGATGATGATACTGATGGTAATATGATGAATAATTAAATAGTTACATTGCTAGTTTTTGCTACAGACTAGTACAGTTTAACAATAACTATCGGACGACCTATTGGTCACGCGTAAACCATGAGCAGACAAATATCTCGGAAAATGTGCGACAAAAGCCAATCTGTTACTCTGGTCTACTTATTGTATTGGCGTTTGGGTCTTAGTCCTCCATGACCGATAAAGAAGCACTCTGAACTCACTGTTTTCGGCCATAATCTCTGCATTTCGTCGTAACTTTGTCGTATTTCCGGTTCTTAGTCTGCACGTCCAGGAAGTAGCAGCTGACTGCAGTGTTAGTGGTACGCATCTCGTCTGCTTTTGTGACGGAAACTCGCTGTTAAAACTGCACTGCAGAAATGTGGGCGACCGATAAAGCTAAAGCAGACGCCGAGAGTTAGCCGTGCCATGCCAGCGGCACGCACTATAAGTAGAAGCCTGTTGTTTCCTACAATTCTGCGTTATACAACACGATAACGAGGCCCATGTTCTTAAACGCGATCGGAGCAGCCTCGGCAATCTGTTTAGATTCTTCAACTTGTTTAACGCAAGTGCGAAACGGTCTGAACAATTTTCTCCATCTTGTTATGTGGAGCACAATAATGTGAATAGAATCCGTAAGTGTGGCCGAATGGATTTTAGCAACCTGCAATCAATCAATCAATCAATCTTATTTGTATCCGGCAACCAAAGCCCATAGTAGCTAAGCCTAATATATGTAAAAATAAAGAGCAAACACAGCACTACAACACTACACAACTATTATCACACAGACAGACGCAAGAAAAGGGAAACTAAGCCGTTATTGGAGCACGACATCTGCTAGCCGTTTAGTCACCGTCTGCCCCACTAGCCGCGAGGCCGACGGTGACTAAACGGACTGAATCTACGCACCTGTTTAGCAATTGCGCTGTTAGTTTGTGATATGACCTAGGTAAGACTTTTTTTCGTCCAAAAGAGAACGTAGGCCTACAACTATTGGCGTGAGATGTGTTACAGCAACTATGGATCGAACAAGAGCAAATGTTTCACGCACACGGGCTAACTTTTTTAGTGAAAGTATAGTAAATGCATGGAACTTTCTCGCAGACAGTGTTGATTTTAGTTCTGTCTCCCGTTTCAAGCGCTCAATCCACAAGGTCGACTTTTCCAGATTTCTCAAGTGTTTTAAGGTGTTTTATAACATTATTTTTTATATTTTGTACTTTTAGTATATTTTGTGTATTTCTGTGATTTTTTTCTTAAAGGCCACCATAAGAGCTTATCATGAGCCTGGTGTGTCTTGTTCAGAGATCATGTTTTTATTGTCGCACTGTGCTATATCTGATTCTGAACAAATAAATGATTGACTGATTGATTGATTGCGTCGATTGAATCACAAACACGATTGAGTCGATCTTTGTTTGCGTTTATATTCAGACCATCGTACCATCAGACAATCGTATACCCGAATTTTATGTTGCGACATGATGTGCAATACCTACTTACTTCAACGCTTGTCGACCAGTGGTTACTGGTGCTGGTACCCCGGAGCTACTACTAAACAGCAGCAACTTTCCGTGTATCGGTTCTCGGTAGTTTGCCAGCTCTGAACAGCGGCCCACCCACCCACGGCTCGAGTGCAGCCTCGCCCTCGCCTGCCGCTATGTCGATGAGACGCACGACGTGCATCATCCGCGGAGACTGAGTTTGCACAGTTGCAGCAGCCAGCTGAGCAATGCTGCATGCTACTCGGCTCCTCTGAGCATCTTCGTAAATATTATTATTGGGCGACACGTGGTAGTGATGTCTGCCAGCTGCTGCGACTATTTTGCACGGCTAGCGGGGCCGACGGTGACTAAACGGACTGAATCAACGCACCTGTTCAGCATCATCAGTCTAGCTGACCTATAGCGGAACTAACTAGACCTACAGTCGCCATACGAAGTCTTCCTGGCTGCGAACTTCGTGGTTAATCACTGGCTCAATGCCTCCGGAGAGCTCTCCGAGAGTAGTCTAGATCTGCGCGTCAAGTTTGTTCGAAGCAATCGTGGCGACGAGAGCGAAAGTTCGACGACGATTGTGTCGTTGTGCGGCGATGACAACTAAGAAGCGCGGCCTGCTGCAGCGACTGTTCGGCTCCAAGAAGACGAGTTTCGACAGCATCAGCACCGACGACAGCGACGCGGTGGCATTGCAAGCGCTCCAGTCTTCGTCGAGATCGGTTTTTGCTCGTCGCCACACGATCGACGTCGAGACATTCCAGTGCGAGACATCCGACCAGGCGCTGATGGCGGCGGCCAGTGAGCGAACTGCTAAACAAGAGACTTCCGACGTCAACTACGGGGGAGCTCTGCGTCGTCTCTACTCGCGGGTGAAGTCAAGAGGATCACCCGTTGTTACGCCGCGCCGGCAGCGACATTCCGCCGCTTTGACTACAAAGCCGATTGCTAAACTGGCGCCAAAACCGGCGTCGGACACGTCGTTCGGCGACACGACTACAACCGAAGACTCGGCTGACGCTGATGACGAACGAATGAAGAACAACGTGTCTTTCAGGCGGCGGCGGATTGGTCGGAGAGACCGCCTTCGTCAGTACGGAACGCTCTGCAAGGTCGATACAACGCAGCCGATCGTCTATCCGACCACACCGGAGACGATTCTCGAGTACCACAAGGCGATGCCGTTCCTCGACCAGAACGAAGAGTGGCTGATGGTCGAACTGAACGAGTACGAGTGTCTCGTCGATGGCATTGAGATCATCAAGATCATCGCCAACCACTCCAAGTTCTTCGAGGTGGAACCGGACGAGCTCTGGGAGGAATTCTTCCAGTTCGTCGACGACGTTCCAGCTTACGATGAAGTCATTAACTTCGACGTCTGGCAGGAGTTTCGAGACAAGAAGTATACCTGCTGAACGGAACAAACCCCTAACGTTATTTCAAAGTCGTGCGATAAACACAAGCTACAGCCCTTTATAGCCCAGTTGCTGTACTTGTAGTCGAAGATAAACAGGTGATGTACATGTCATTTATCATTATAATCGTTAGCAGTGGACAAATCTCAAATCAAGCTTTATATATTCATCTTTATTCACCGTAAAGGTAGCAGAACAAACAGCTTAACTAACTTAACTAAGCAACAAACTCAATATGAATACATACGTATTCACATGCATACAGATATGCATATATGCATGTTCGTTCACCAATATGACACAACGTTTTTTTATTAAACAGTTGTCGCAGTGACGCAGTTTATCCAAAAGTAAACTATGTGCAGATTTCAAATCATGACAAATATCTTTTTGGTCAAATCTCATATCCGTTTTTAAAATCTCAAATCTATCACGCCGTGTCATATGGCAACCGAGTATGGTAATCAGTGTAAAAATTCATTAACTATTGCTAAATGCACACAGTCTGCCGAATAAAAATCTCAGGCGACAAAAATAGACACATAAGTGGCAATATCGTTATTTAAACACGTGTATATCGGCATTGGGATTTGCTTATCAAACTGTTGATAGAGTCAAGTTTTCATGTGATGAGGTACAGTTTGTGAAGTAGGAGCTTATATGTGAAGCTTCACGGCTTTATGACCTTGAACACTCCTTCAGTTAAAAAAGGAATACAACACTACGTGCAGTAACGCACGTCCTTAGATATGCATAGTTGTCTTCACTAGTTGTCTTCACGGACTAATCACTGTTTATAGATTTGTGAGTTTTTTCGTTTTAGTTTTAAATTAATTGTTGGTTTTTATCGCGTGTGTTCAAGCACCAGGGATGTTACCAATGCCATGCGAAGGACTGACATCTGTACCCGATAGTAAACGCAGCTATGCCGCTGCAAACCTACGACTGTATCAATTCAGATAGAAATTATTTACCATAAGAAATAACAGCGGAAAAGGGAAACCAATTGCTTAACTAACATCAGTGAGCTAAATAGTTAAATTATTTTTTAATAGAGAAGTGCTTCTTTTGCTCTTTGTTACATTTTTTGTTCTTTGCGATTATCGTAAACCGCTGCTTCATTTTAATCGTCTGTAAGCGGTAATCTTACTTCTTCCACGAACCCAGTATTTTGTCATTATGCATGTAGTTAAAATATTGCAAATTTTTGTTATACGGTGTCAACAAGCTCGTCCGTTTTTATTGAACTGCGAGTTAACACGTGTTACTGAGTGACAATGTAAGCGAACTGTTGTAACATAGCAGGGTAACGCTTGAATTGTTGATCTGCTAGTTTTGTCCGCTTGACTGCAGAAAAGACTTAATATGTTCTGAACATTAATTTTATTTATAATTTGTGACGTAGCTACGTAGCTATTTGCAAGCCTCCTATTTTGTGTTTTACAAATGTTTGTGATCAGTGCTAAAACTAAAATTTATGTTTACACAAATGCGTATTTGCGTATGACATCATTCTGTAAGATACTGGTTTAACGCTTGTAAGTACTAAAATGAATTTTAGACCTGTTAAGTTCTCTAACGTAAGCATTGTTTGACATGTGGATTGTGTCCGAGAAGAAAGTAAACCTTAGACAATATTGGATAGAAATGCCAAATCTTAACTCATCCTAACAACATTAGGTGCACTGGATTTTAAATACATCTCTGAAAAAACTACAACATTTCGTTAGAAAATATTTAACGGTAGAGTTATTAATGTTCAATTATCGATGACACAATATCTCAGTTTCCGCTACCTTAGTACAGTCATTGGTCCGGAGTAAACATGGTAGATCGCGTTTAATTAACACTTTGAGACACAAAAGGGGAAATGGTTCTAAAATTGATCACAAAATTTCCCAACAAGTCGTGGACATTGTCAGGCTTAAAGAAAAATATGTTTGACCTTTGCACTTTGACAATCACAGTGTCTGTAAT
>Ga0126335_1001340_pt1 | contig 13683 bp, 11 predicted proteins | sample OlaspJWI45metaG_FD_108409 | JGI IMG/M metagenome (GOLD analysis project Ga0126335, IMG submission 108409) | Marine gutless worms symbiont microbial communities from Oahu, Hawaii - Olavius sp. 1 OAHU.JWI-45 metaG | ecosystem: Host-associated > Annelida > Digestive system > Unclassified | place... | reverse complement strand
ATCAATAGTGCAATGCAATACAGAGATAAACGCATCCCACAAAGCTGGTGCTGAAGGGTTAACTGTGATTAATCCATCCCAGTCTACACAAGACAAATACTGCTCTATTGCGCCATAATCAGCATAATCAAATGGACTCTGTAGTTAGTAACATCACAAACATTGAGAAATATTACACTTGCGCGGAATTGAGCGATGATAGTCTCGCTTCACGCTCCGCTCACGTTCCGGCCAATTTTTCCACATCCGCTCACCCCTCCGCTCCGTTTTTCACTTCGCTCAGATGCTCCGGTCTTGTTGAGTTGTTGTCAATGTCACGCGACTCATGTCATGCGGTTCCGTCACCGGCGGAGTTCTAGCAAAGCTGCACCCGATGTTTAATCGGACCGTTTTGTTGGGACAAAAATGGCTGCCGCTTATTATAAACAACAAGATCATGTCCGTCGCGTTTCTGCGCGCAGTTTTCTCACGAACATTTCGCTAGACGGTTCACACAGAGACACTTGTTACGGGAAGCTGCTAGCAAGCAGACGACACACTGTACAAGTGGAAGCTACAGCTGACGGTCTGTTGGCGAACAGTAGAAGTCATGATCAGCTGTGTCAGGGCGTCTCAGGTGCTCAATTACCTGACATGCTTTACGACGATGTGCCAACAGCCGACAACTTTGATGACGATGAGAGTAAACAACAGACTTCAGCAGAGTTGAACTTATATAGGTACATGTCAGATGTCAAGGAGGGCCCGTTTTAGCAAAAGTTACAAAGAGGCATTATCATTAACCTTACCCTGCCCCTCACTTTAACTCCAAACTCTAAACCTTAATACAAACCTGACCCTAGCCCTAACTGTAAACCCGCCAGCTCGGCCATATGGCCATACTTTTTAAGGCCATTTAGTGCTAATTCTAACCCCAGCCCAGTCCCCAGCCAAGTACTGAATATTATTCACAATAGACTTTTTATACAAATGTGACTTAGCAGGTTAGGCATTGTTTAAGTACACAGAAAAACAAAATTTAAATGATTGAATTGGATTGTATTTTTCATTTGGCATTATTGTTTTGTGTTACTGGCTGAAAATAAATGGTCATTTATATAATAGTCACATATTGTTTGCTTACACTGAATGCTGACTCAGACTGTAATATTGCAGTGTGTGTTTACTATTAGGATCTGCTTCTGCTGTTGACATTTATGCTTATCCTGCTTTGTACATTAACAGAAGTACCTCAGTCTTTCCTGACCGGACGAGATCATCTTGGAGACGGCGATTGTTTACGTCCGCTTCTGTTCCTGATGATGAAACAGCTGGTGCTAATAATGTAGATAATATATTGACAGCTGATCTGCCATCAGGTTGATGTGTACTGATTTTCTGAACATGTTGAACTACAAGTTCGTTAACCCGTTCATATATTTTAGTAAGTCTATGAAAATGAAGATGGAGTATTTAATACTGTTTATTATAGGCCAAACAGAATCAACACTCTGGATAGCAGCATTAAGTATGTGTTTAATTATGTACTAATTTTTATTAACTTAATTGTCATTTTTGGTACTTTTGAATTCCTGATTGTTTAATTCTTTGCTATAACTTTCAGTTTTTGCTGCATTTTTGTGTTATTTACAGGTGAAGCTGAGACTTTGTACGTCTAACAAATGTGCCGTCGTTTATGTGTTTCTGATATTGAACATTTAATTTGTTTTTAATTTGATGATTTATTTTACAGAGGTATCGTTGTTGTGTTGTATGCTGTATAGCACTGACACATACACAGAATCTCGTCCATTCTTCATCCAGTTCTCTCAGTTCTGAAAGCTCACTACAAAAGTCATCTGATGTGAGAAAACTCTCCACTGCTTTACAAAGGCACCGCAGGAAGTTGTCAGACTGCAAACGGTATAGTACCTGCACAGTTTGTACTGTCTGCTATTTCTGTTAACTTAATAGGAAGGCATGCTGTGTTTACAATATACAAATTGTTTGAGGCAAATTTGATCATTGCTTTTAGAATTGAAAATGATTAATTGCCTCTGACTCGAGCTGAGCTTGCTTGAATTTGTGTGCTATACAAATTTTGTAGTAATAATCGAAGCTTGTTTAACATCTCTACTCTGTTAGATGAAACAGTACTATATTGCTATATATTAGTTAATGCAATGCCAAAAATGCCATGTTTGGACCTGTGCCAGAAAAAATGTACTGGGACAGGTCCAATCTAGTGCGATCCATAACTTGGTTTTGGACCGGTACTATTTCTAGTAATTTTGTGGATTTTAGATGAAGATAACTGACAATATCTGGTGGACATCTTATGCTGCATTTGTTTTGTATTGTTTCTCTGCTTTCTCTGTTATAATGGAGTTAAGCTGATGTTGTCTTGTCCTTTTAGGACCAAGCCTGCACAGTCAAAGAATCTCATTTATGCTTCTCTCATAGAACTTGTCTGTGTTTGGCTATGTGGTCAGACAAAAGAGCACTATGTAAGAGCTAAATATTGTGTAAAATGTAACAAGTGGCCATAGTAATTTGGTAAAGGCCGCATTGAATCCAAGAAGGAAACTCCTATTGAATATGATGTTCCCTCCTTGGGTCCCCAGGAGTCTCCTACTTAACAGGACCTCGATCTGTTGAGCCATGTTTACACAGTGAAGCCATGTATGTCAGACAGACTGACAGATGCCTGGGATCATCAGCTGCAGTAGTTTGCATCTCATGCATTTGATGCAGCCTAAGGTGTGAAATTGAAGACTGTATGTGTATGAAATTAGGTTTGTAGTGGTAACTGCAGGAAGAAAGTCTCCATTCGTCATCTACTCATCAGTCGCATACAGCAAGAACATGTATCCAATCAGGTTCAGTTTTTTGTTCATCTAAAAATGTTAATTTTTTTGTAAATGGTTTTAACTGTTCTCACTAATTTGACATTATTTTTTTGTTATACTTAGAGCATGCTATAGACTGTGTAAATCAGTGGGTGGTTCTCAGTTTTGTCACTGCAGATTGCAGACCGCTCACCAAGATTGAAACTAGTAGACAACCTGCACATCAGTTAAAGCTAAAAAAACAAGGTGCTAAAGTTTTGATACTTGGTCACTAACAAAACTGCTATCAAAAACACCAGAGTTAAAGTTTAGTACCGACTAATGTCATACATACAGTTTAAAGGTTAATGTGTCGAATGAAACTGTTTAGTGTTTGTGATCAAAAATCACTAATCTGATGTAGGCCTATAGGTTCAAATGATGAATTTTAAGCCTCAGGTATCAGCTTGCGGACCACCTGGCCACAGAGCACAGTTTGAGGACTTCTGGTGTAAATTTCACCAAGCATCACATGTGGGATCTTTGGTTGTAACAATAGATCTGTTTTACTTCCTGGCTGGATGTTGTTTATGTTTGTTTTAGCTATGGCAGGTTTTTGTGTTTGTTTATTGTGTTTAGGTGCAACGTGTTATTTCATGTCTTTTTTTTGGTGCAGCAAAGTGACTGGACTCATCTCTGAAATGACTTGTTATGTGTCGAGTGGGTTCTGCTGGTTGATAATCATTGCTTACCCTGCTAACTTAGTACTGTGCTTGCTACATGGAGAATGGTCACTGTACATCTGGACCAATTGATTAATGGTATTTTTTGTTAAGCTTATCAGTACTACTCTATTACTGCTGTACTATGGACAGCGTCATACAGTACTAGTCTGGTTGAATGTGTAGAGAACACACAGCATCAGTTCGTGTCCGAGCGCCGTCCACCAACATCTCCGACTCAACTCAACACATTTTGACCACTGATGCAGGTCCAACTACTGAATCTCAGGTCTGAAAACCACTTCCCACTTTGCATGTATTATTTATATTGTATAAAGTATAAAAAGAATATAAACTGATTCTGTTTTATTCTGTTTTTATGCTACTGTGGGTGTGAGTAAACTGCTAACACATAGTATAAATGTCATTGCTGTTTCACAATACTGGCACATGGCAGTTTCACTTGATATTTTTGTGAATCATCTGGATGTTTTCTTAGATATTATTGATAAATGCTGTGTGTAGTGTAGCTTTGTTGTGCTACTTATGTTACAGTAATATAATTTTTTCGTAAATATACTGTCATTAATTCACTGATAAGTTGGTTTTATAATTCAGGTAACTTAGTTGGATAGGTGTTCTTCTGTATAGTTTGATTGGTGGAATAAAACAGCTGCAGACAAGAGAAATGTGTTTCTGATAGGATATATCATACAGCTCGCTGCTAGTGCCATCTAGTCGCAGTTTTGCCAAACACGTGTTGATCAACGATGGATCAACTGTCAATATGTCAGAATCATCTTCACAAGGTTATTCTTGTCACTTTGTCTTCTGTGTTAACTGTGGGAATTTTTTGATATGTACAGTATAGGTGAAACCTTACCTTTCTGAGCTGATGAATCACTTGCAGAGAATTTGGAAGCTTTGGAGACTGTTTGAGTGGTCACATGTCTGTGATTCAGTTGTTAATGTACATTTTATCCTGGCCTTTCATCTGTTCAGTCAACAATACAGGGTTTTATTTTTATCTGTGGCACGCTGCAGAGCAAAGCATACTGTCATGCCCAAGTAGCGGCTCATCCTTTGAAGAAACAGATGACTGTCATCACAGTCACGTGCTGGATACAGCCTGTAGAGGGCTGCATAAAGATTGTTCATTGGTGAATAGTGACGTATGTTTTGTTATTATTAAGTCTACTACTACTATCAACGACAGTGTTTATTGTCTGTAATGTAGACAATACAAAACATGTTCATCCTGCTGGAGGTAGACAATTCTAAGTGACGTGTGTGATTTAACTTCTAGTAATTCTCTCTCACCTGTGCTATGGGTCATCTGTTCTGATATGTGTATTACTGCGGCTGCTGCTAACCACTGCCGTTGCTTCACTGTTAACTTATGCTGTTTTCCTCTCACTCTTTCGGCACTTGTGTCTCTGTGCTTATTAACCCTTTTCACTGCTGTGGTAATTCTTGTTCCCACTTGTCAACCTGTAGTGACCTTTAACACTATTTTGTCATGTTACTTCGCTTGACTACTTGTGTAGTTGTCTTGCACGTTTGAATCATGTAATAACTAACATGTTTGGTGCACAGACCTTTGATGGTTGGGTGGAGTGGGTCGTTATTCTTTTACTTACTTTACTTATTGCCGTCGCCCAGCTCATCGAGACCAATCTACTAATTATCACATAATATTTATAATGCTACTTTCCTAAGGCCGATTTTCGTAACCAGTAATTAGAGTTCAGTGGTTGCTTACAATCAAACAAGTCTATCTGGCCTAGAAGATAGAAGCCGGTTGCCCCTTTTTAGCAGTAAATGCTAGCAGTGCAGCCATCCCCACGTGTATGCTGCAGACTGATTAACAACATGTTTGTGACATTTGTGATAAATTTGACAGTTTTGTTGCCAAATGGTTGCTATTGTGCATAAGCAAAACTTTATATAATTTTTTGCAAACTAATGTAAGTGTGCTAAATATTGTGTATGGTTTACTGGAAAATGAGGACATCTTGTGGCGATATTAATTACAAGCAGGCTAGAGTAGCAAACAAGTCTGACTGAAAGGAATCAGTTTGAATGCAAATATGTTTGCTGAATGAAAGCATACCTTTGGTAATTCATGTTTAATGTTGAACATTCATTGCTAACTTGGATGTCGTCGTCATCAGCATTAAGCTGGTCTCCAGTATCGGGTGTTGAGATGCTGCTTGGTCGGCAGCGTAGCCAATGCAGTGTGTCGGGTACCAGCTCAGTGTTCCGTGCCATCAGTCCTGTGTTGCTACTCAGGAAGCCTCCGAGAGGTATTGACTGAAATGTCAACTGCTCTCAACCGTTGATGCATCTTTCAGCTGCAGAATGCTGGCATTGGGTGTACAGTCAACTTAGCCCTAAGGCAAACCTAACTCTGACACTAGTCATAAGCCCTAATCGTAAATCAAATACTAATCCTAACTCTAACCCCTGTCCTAATCCTAATCCTAACCCTAACACTTAGCCTAACCCCACTGAGTTCACTTGAGTTAAGTTGGAGCCGAGTTAACCTTGGACAAGTTGACTGCCACCCAGGCATTGTGGCATAAGAGCATACCATTCTGTTCGTGGTAACTGTGCTTAACTTATTGCTCATATTGTAAACATTTTCCTACTGCTGTCTGCATGCACGTTTTAGTATTATTGTAAGAATGCACCGTTGTTGGCACGTGTGTTTTTTCCTGAATTTTGAGATTGGTTGTTGATGTTGGTCTCGAAGAACATGCAGTTTCTTGTATGTTGTGTATCCTTGCAAGTATGTTGTATATATATATATATGTATCATGTGTTAAGAAACGTCTTATGCAGCTTGCTCAAAATGCAACTTTTGTCTGGTGTGGAGACAGCACAAGTAACAGCAGAAGATTTAGTTTTGAGAAAACACGATCTTAGTTAATACTAGCCATTTTGCCCGCCCAGTCGGGCATTATGTAGGCAGCCCCGTCACTGCCTTTCACCTGCCCAAAGCCCTCGCTTTCTATAGCCGCGTGTAGCATGTGTGCTGGTCCATCAGCACCAACGCCTGCTTTTATTGTGTCTGCACATTGTATGCACCTGTGTGCGTGCCTTATAGCCTGCCCAGTGCCTAATCTGCCTGCAGTGGCGCATGGCCGGAAAATGCCAATTTTCAGGCTTCAACCCAGGAGCCCCATTTTTGTGCCTAAAACCATTCCTGGGGACCCTGGAGCTACCGTGAAAAGTTGGAGACAATCACTTTTCCCGTTCCCAAGTTATAAATCTAAGTTCACGTAGGCCTACATAAAGACAGACTTGTGAACAGAATAGGCTACGCAAACCCATTCAGTGCACATGACAGGAAAATATATTCACGGAAGTCCCGCACTTGACCGTCTGCACCAGCGCAGTCTGAGCACCTCCATGCCTCTGCTATAAATAGTCATCATGCTCCAGTGAGCGGAAAAACTGCATGCCACACCTGTGCTATGAATAGTCATCACATTCCAATAACCACGTTGCACAGCTAGTGCACACAAAGCCCTGAAATTATTAATTTTAGCCCCCCATCCAAGACCCCTACCCCAAACGTTTTCACACTTTAAACCATTACTGGAGCACGCTGGAGCTACCCTGAAAATTTGGAGACAATCATCGCAGCTGTTGCTGATTTGTAAGTGAATATACAAACAAACATGCAGGCACATGAACAGAACTATTATATTAGATTACTAAATGCAATAGCCGTAGTTGTAGTCGCTAATAATGAGTACTTTCAAAAGTGTGTAGCTGTTTTTCAGTGTCTTATCTGGCAGGTAGAAGGAAACTTTGTTTTTGTAGTGCATATTTTATGCTGGTACTGTTTTGATAAAAACTTTTTGTAACTTTGTATTTACGGCAAAGACTTCCAGAGCATACATTGGCTACTGTCATAGTAGTAAAGATGATACCAGTTACAGTACACTGTAGTGCACATACACATAGAAAATATTTTGCTTGAGCCTGAAACAGAAAATGGAGAACTGATGGTAATGAGAAAAGAACAATGAAGGCTATACTTGTTGTGCAGCGGGACTGAATTATGTCTATTGTGACATCATTTGCTATTGCACCTGCATCGCTATATGCTGTACGTAGCTTGATATCAGCTGTAGTTGCAGTGGTAGATTTGCACTATCAACCAGTCAACTCTTGTCTGAGTTACCGCTTACTTTGAACAGTCTGGGAATTTACAGAGGATCATAGACATGTCAGGAATTAGGGAAAGGTCATGGAATAGTCAGAGTGGTCTAGAATGCAAAAGATGAGTTGTTTCATTGGTTTGACAACTTTATTATTTCAGGTGTGCTGAACTAATTGCTAATAGTGAACTAGAATAGTCGTGATATTTTGTATAACATTGAGAATTGTTTGTTATTTGTTTTGTATAGTGTTAGGCTCCGTTATTACGTATTGTGCCAAGCTTTATCTGTTGTGCATCTCTTGATGTGTTGGCATGTATGTTTTGTCTTGAGAATGCTTACTGTCATATTTGGGCTCTTCAAACTTATGTGTGGGAAGTCGTGCATTTTCGCAGGTTGAGATTAGATAGATTTAGCATAAAAAGTAAACTAGTATTTGACTGATGGAATGTTAGCATGTGAATTTCTTAGAAGTGTTACAACATAAAACCAGTTGCTGAGTAGTAACAGTATTTGCATTAGTTTCAATTATATTTGTTTATTATATGGCTGTTGAACATTGTTTGATGTTGCTTTAGAATGAGTTATTATGATGCTTTGCCAGCAGCATTGTGATTGCATTTCATACTGTTGTGCATCATTTATTCTCAGTTTTACTTTGAATAGGCTTATCACCCTGTGTGGGCTCCAGTGTTTTGGGAGTGGTCCCCACTCCATTTCCTGGCCGTATGTTGAACATGGCAAGTACTCCTGGGTGTTGTAGTGTTAGGTATGGTTTGTGTGTTTGTCTGTGAGGGTCATTCAATAAGTTTTGAGCCTTACCTATTTACACAGAATAGAGACTGATGAGTAAGAATTTATTTCTAAGCATATTTACCACCTTTATCGACGTACAGTTTATAACTGTCTCGGAGTTTTTTATGCCTGTAAAATAATATTGTTCTAACTACCCCTTTGACCGTTCTTTGGGTGCATACTTGAACTCATCGTCAGTCAAAAATCTTTGTCCACGGAGCGTTTCTGTAAATTTGGAAACCGATGGTAATCACTTGATGTCAGGTCAAGAGAATGTGATAGATAATGCATTTCTTGAAATTTGCATTTAGGTACAACAACTTGTCCAACATTTGAGCAGATGCACTGTCATGCGAAGTTAGGGTGTCTGGGTCAACTTTCATTGGCTCTTTTCTGTAATTCCTGCATGCAGTTTGCAGTGTAAGATACCACAATAAACCCCTGTAATTGTCATTTTGTGAGGCATACAGTCATTCAGCACTATAGCCTCAGCATCCCAGGAAACAGTGCATCTTGCCAGCTGCACCTTGAAAGTAAGGGGCTTGGAGACCTGACATGTCACGCTGTGTGGCATAGTCTCATTGTCTCAGTGGTGTATCCAGATTTTGTCACCTGTTACTATGTACATCACAAACATATTCCAATTTAACTTCATAACTTCAAATTTTCACTTGATTCTTTATATCAGTTACCTTATTTGTCTGGTCAGGAATTCTGGTGGCCCAACTGACAGACGACTATCATCAGCAGTGTTGGTGCAATGTTTTTTAACTGAGCCACAACAGTGTTGGCTATCATCTGCACAGTCGTTTGATAATTTTGCGTTACAATAGTTTAAATAGCAGAACAGTTTTTGTGACAGGCAGTTTCTGATGGACATCCTGAAGGGGACTCCAATTCAATGCCTTTTCTGCCTCAGAGTAACTAGGCAGCCCAGCATAGGACCATGGCATGTGATGGCACAGTGTAAAGTTGCAACAGCGTACAGTGAGCTATACTTAGTATCATGACGTCACTGACCTAAATATGTGTATGCTCTTCCATCGAGTGAAAAACTCCCGTCTGTGTAGGCCTAAATATTTAAGATAAATAAAGGAAGTGAGGTTAGACAGGTTTTATGGCATGCACGAGAAAACTGGCGCAGAGCACGGAGGACTCTGTGACGTCAGCTTACTTGTCTGTAATTAGGCCTAAATGTTGGTAGTGCTTGTGCATTTCAGGCACAGATTATTGTACGACTTCTCAAGCAGGAAACATTTCTTTGACCAAATCTCTGGCTGCAGAACAGTCCAAATCTCAATCTGGTCTTTGCAAGATTTGGGGTGTCATCCAGCAGCGAGTCTTTTCAGTCGCGGATGCAGAACATTGTCAAACTGAAGCTGAGCTGGCTGAATAGTTGGCACAGCACAGACAAGAGCGTCATTGACTGTGCATTTAACGAGTGCCATTGATGCTGCCAAGCATGCATGCGAACAAATGGTGGACATTTTATCAACTATTGAGCAGTATCGGTATCGATTTAGCTGCATAATATAAAGTGTTCAGTTTTGGTCATCTGTGGTATGTTTTAAAGCCTTATTGCTTGTCAGCCGTCAACGTTCATGGCCTCATTTGATAAATTATGGTCTGGAGTAAAAGACGGAATATTAATAGAGCTGCTCTAGTTACTTTTATTACTGTGCAATACTCTTGTTGCATGATGTTCTAGGCAGCTTATAGGTCCAGCAGATTGTGCTTAGCCTAGAGGCGGTTGCCTACAGTTCATATTGTAACACGGTGGAGTGGTTCTGGTGGGATTGAAGCTTATCTCAATGGCCAACTGGCTTATTTCAGTACTTTTGTTCTAGGCAGCTTATAGGTCCAGCAGATTGGGTTTTTGTTAGACTGGGACCCTTATGCTGTGATTAGCCTAGAGGCGGTTGCCTACAGTTAGCCTAGTTCATATTGTAACATAGTGGAGTCGTTCTGGTGGGACTGAAGCCTATCTCAGTGGCCAACTGGCTTCCTTCAGTGCTTTGACGCTGTTGGTTTGGTCATCTGGCCTGTAAAAATCGTTCCCGACATGACCTATAAAGTGTCGAGTGGGACGTTAAGCCTCTACTCACTCACTCTAATCACCCTTTATTGCTTGTAATTTTAGATAAATTTGGGCATCTAAATTTCCCAAGGTAGTGCAGCAACACATTTGTGGTAAGGTTGGAATTGTTACATGGGTTTTATTGCAAATTTTATGCGCTTCCCAGCTGCAAAAGTTTTTGAAGATAGGTTAGCATTTGACAAAGTTAGAGCCAAAATAAAAGTGACACGTTTTTATGGCCCACCGTGTGTATTTTGTGCATTTATTGTAACAGTTTATGTGTGTAATATCTTTTCATGATAAAAGTTAGTTTTTAATTGAATTTTAGAAGAAAAGCCTTTTATTTTTACTGAAAGTAATATCGAAGTTTTCTATAAATAACCAGTAACAAACTAATATTGGTTATTCTGTGTTAGACGGCTAACGTAACAGGTTTGCCGATGTTTCCAAGGTTAAAAATATTATTTATTTTTTTTTAAATTTTAGTGATGCGATAAAACAGATGAAGCATGATGGTGACGTGAGACATGCTAGTCTATATGTCCCTCAGTTGAAATGTCAGCCCTCTGGCTCTGCCCTCGTGTGACATTTCAACTTTGGGACATATATATCAGCATGTCTCACTGGCCATCATGTTTCATTTGTATAGTGGTATCTTGCTTGGTCACAGAGTTACATTGTGAAGTATTAGTTCAGAATTGTTATATTGTGATGATACGATTGGAAGTTTAATTTGTGTTGTCTGCGAAGCATGGCCTCTGTTCTAGCCATTACGCCCATGCAGTACACTGGTATTGTGTTGCCACTTCACTGTGCAGTGAATGTTTGTGCTGTAGATGGTAGTGTGACAGAGGAGGTTGCCTATAATCCAAACTTGCTGGACGATCCCGAGCTTCGTTCAGGCAAACATCGCACTTTGCTAACGTTCAACTCTTACATGGTGAGTGTCACTGTTGCTCCGTGTTATTTGTTGTTATTTCTGTGACATCCAGTAGTCATTGGCTGCACTATCTTTGTGACAGTATATTGTTGTTAATTTTTGTCATTTTAGCTTAGTAAATGGTAATGTCATTACTTTTTAGTAAAATGATAGGTGTATGGTCGAGTAGATTTAGTTGTGTCTTATGTGTAGTTCTTGGTGCTTTCTGGTGAGGACAGCTGGCCCTTTGGTGGAGGTGATGATGGTTGTCTGTCTGATAAAAGTGAAAATTATTAGAACTGTTCTGTGCTGTATTGTTTATCACAGCTGACCGCCATCATAAGTACGCTGATATGAACAGTTCTCACATGTGAATTCAGGCTTGTTAGGTTACGTTTGCATACGTGGGTTTTTTGTTGATTTGTTTTTGTAGTTTTTTGTGTGATGTGCATTTTCTTGTTTATTGTGAGCCTAGTTGTCAGTCTCAGTGCAGTTGATTGCATGTAAAGAGTTGTTTCAGAAATGACCTGTAATGTGTTAAGTATGGCGTTAAACGCTTCTCAGTCTGCTGCTGTGTGATGGGCGATTTCAGACATCGTTAATAGACTATGTGCGTCCGGGCGATCTGAAGAAAGAACTGAACGAAAAGTTCCGTGAGAAGTTTCCTAACATCGACCTGACGCTGAGCAAACTACGCAGTCTAAAACGCGACCTATGGAAGATTGGCCACAGTCATGTGAGCTTTTGCTGACTGATGTTGGTCTACTCTAGGGGTCCTGGTAATACAGTCAGTGGTGTGCCATGTATGGGTTACAAGGCTGTATAGGAGTATGTCCACTGTTTCCTGGCTGGTTGTCATAAAAGCAACTAAATAGGGCTTTGAAGTGTGTTATTTTTTCACATGTCCAGGGCAGATTGTTCATGTTAAATGTTAGATATTTTGAGTTTTGGGAGAATGTTTTATTTTATCATTTAGTGTACTTAGTCTGATTGTGAGTACCAGAGCAGTTTCTTGCATCACAATTGTTTGTGTGTGTAACTGTGTGCTGCAGTGCGGTGTTGATCTGTGGACGATTGCTCAGTCATATGTCTACTTTGAGAAGATCATTCTGAAGGTAACTCTCATTCATTGGTATTTTATACTTTTCATTAGGACATCAGTTTGCTTTCAGGTTTTTTGTGTTTTGTGTATTTTTCTTGATTTGTTTGTACGGCTAATTGTTTGGAAAGACTTGTCTCTGAAGTGACCTGTTATTTGTCGTGTATGGCGCTACTCACTTGCTGGTATTTACTGCAGGGACTGATGAACAAGCCGAAGCGGAAGCTGATTGCCAGTGCCTGTCTCATTCTGTCTGCCAAACTGAATGATGTTAAAGGTGCCGAGTTGTCACGGCTCATTCAGGTTTGTTGTTAATGGTTGCAGTCCCAAGTGTCTTTGTATGCCATATATTTAATGTTTCATATGTTTTTCTACAGCTAATTTATGTTAAATACTTTTTAGTTTTTTTGCTGCGTGTTTTATTGTCGTCGACATATTATTGAGCTATTCACAACTAATAACAAATACCACTCTCGTCTTGGTGATTTATGAAGTGTTTTTCCCACAGGATTTCTCAAAAGCTACAAAACAGTGCTGAATGTTAAAACTTGGTGTGCAGGTACAGTTCAGTGCGATTAGCTTGTGCCCATGTGAATTTGTTTGCTAGGGTTACAGTTAGGATTAAAACAAGTTTTAAAGTTAGAACTAATTTATGACGTAGGGTTAGGTTGACTTGGGGCCGAGTTGAGGGTTAGAAACCATATTTTTTCTATTGATTTTTAACAATTTTAAATTCATACATTTGAATAAAAAACGAATTGAATGATTTAAATCTTTTTGTAGCAGACTGCTTTGCCTTCAGTGCTTTGACGCTGTTGGTTGGGCGGCAGGAAGGGCATCCGGCCTGTAAAAAAACCTTGGGGGGTTGTGGGGATGGGGGCGCCATTAATTCGGTTGGGGTGGCGCCCACCCGGACTGTCGGTATCTCTGCCTCCATTATCTTCCCCTGCTCCATAAAAATCCAGAAGAAGGAGGTGGGGAAACCCAGCCTGAACGCAGCACAGCCCTATGCTGAGGCAGAAGGCAGAGTGTTTCTTCTGGTACCGGCCTACCCGGGTTGTCCCGGAACAAAGGCCGTTAAACGGTTGTTGT
>Ga0126335_1001339_pt1 | contig 13687 bp, 9 predicted proteins | sample OlaspJWI45metaG_FD_108409 | JGI IMG/M metagenome (GOLD analysis project Ga0126335, IMG submission 108409) | Marine gutless worms symbiont microbial communities from Oahu, Hawaii - Olavius sp. 1 OAHU.JWI-45 metaG | ecosystem: Host-associated > Annelida > Digestive system > Unclassified | place... | reverse complement strand
TTGGAGCTCTGTATTGTATAATTTGTATTTTTGATTTGCCAGAACAAAGACTACATTAATCAAAGAATATTTGCATACTGAGTTTTCAGTGTGACTACTCTTTGCAATGTGCTGACTGGTATAGGGGTCAGCACTTGTGGTTACAAGATGACCGGCGAATCTTTGAACATGAACTGCCAAGAAACCAAGATCCGCTCGTGCTGCATTTCTTAGTCAGGTCTGTTGTCTGTTAAAACAAGTCTGCATCTTCTTTCAGTTGCGGTCTGCTAGGACTAGACGAGTGCTCATTGAAATGGTGAAGTTGTTCAGTTTTAGTTTCATGTTCTGCAAGTTTGTGATCATGCAATGCAAAAGTTAGTATATATTCAAGAATAAGTTTTTCTGTGCTGATCGAGATATGTATGCGCATGGTTGGTTGATTGTAAGTTAATTAATCCTTTTCACGTTCTTTATCTTACTTATCACTGTTTTATTCCACTACATTAACAGGTCACGAAGCTGTTCTCAACAGGTCTGCTCCCAGGTTTCAAACCAGCTGGCGACTTTTTTTTAGTCAAAAGATGTTTACAGACAGGTTTGATCTATCTTGAAGTGACAAGAGAAACAAGTTTGCAGCTGGCTGCCGACCAGGTACATGACAGGTCTGTGGCCATGTTCACAACCTGCTAGCTGTAGTGGAATGTTGCTCTTACTCTTCATTTCTGACTGTTTCATACTCTGCATTTGTGGCTATGTATGTGTGTGACAGGTTCTTTGTGGAATCGATCGTATTTCTTGAAGAGATGAAAACAATTGAGATGTATTATCTACAGGCTCAGTTGCTGATATCACAGGTTGGCATAACAGCATAGTGTCATCTGTGCCATAGAATTCAACTGTGACACTCTTGGTGGTTCTTACAATGGCAGCCACTGTAAAAATTACAGATTGTTTCATGATTGATCGTCAGTCATTTGATTGTTGCAGTTATATGCTAATGCTAAAATTTCGTGCCACTTTCTGCTTTTAGTTTTACAATAAAGTTAGCTGTTGTAGTTTTCTAAACAATTAGCTTTAACTCTACATTTGAGACATATTCATCAAGAAATTGGATTGTGCTAGTCTGTTCATGTAATATTTGTCTGATATGACCATGGTTTGCATGTAGTCTGGCTGCAAATATGTAGGTTGGTACATGTAGTTGTTTGTCATCATGATGATTGTCTTGCAGGAGCAGTATAGGTGCAGTTGTCAGACAATATTCCAGTTAGCAGCTTATGTACTCCAGGAAGCCTGCGGCGATTATATTGAGTGAGTTCTGTCATTAGATAAATTTTTTGTGCATACAGGATACTTCGGAGTTGAATTGGATGAGACATACAGTGCCAAGCTAAACATCATGTAGCTGTGTTTATTAGCTGACTTAACATTAACATTGCTGAATGAATCAACATTTTTTTATTATCTTGGGTTGAATTAATACAACTTATACATGTTGCTGTGATTGAAATTTAGCTACTATTGTGTCCATGATTACAGCACATTGATAATGATACATATTGCCAGACTTAGTTGCGAAAGTCTTGCTTTGCAATTGTGTGTTTAGCTTGTTTGCTTGTAAATAGAATCATTTCATTAGCAGCTTTTATTCCACTGCTGCTGAGACAGGCACTGGAGGCAATGTGCATTCCAGTCATGCCATCTATGTGTCTGTGATTCTGTCTATCTCTCTGTCTGTAATTGCAGTTCATGGCGATGTAATATTATGGATGTAGGTGGCAAGGGGCAGCGGAAACATGTGCATAATTTAAATGCATTTTTGGTTGAAATTGAAATTTTGTAACATATATGGTTGCATTGTGTAATATTGTTATGATAGTCTTCTGTGCATGCGGTGCTTGGTGATACATTAAAGTTAGTATCAAGAGAACCAAGTTGAACTATTGAGATGCAGGACCTTATGAATCAAATGTTGTTTGTGGTCTGTGTAGTGAGTCAACAACTAGAGCCGAGCTGCGCAAACTGCCCATTATTCCTATGAGTACGCTCAAAGAATATCCATCCATTACTTACTGGTCTGTTGAACAGTCTCTTCTAATGAATGTCTGTAGGATTCATAGCATTTTAATACAGAAAATTGCTGATAAATTTTCTCATGTTACTCTTAGCTATTGAGTGAATTGGCAGGTTTATGATTTTCGAGAAAACTCGCTTGTAAACTTTTTACGGTCATGTCTTTCATGTTGGTATAATATGAATAGTTACTAACGAAGTGATGATGACAGTGCTGTGAAGATTGATGTTCTGTTACTATCTCAGTTAATGTTCTATTACTGTATTAGTTAATACGCATATGTGTCAATTTGTTACAGTGAAGATAAGATAATAGCACTCTACAAACAGTTGGCTGGCTTAGGCCGAGGTTATGCCGTTGTCAAGTATGTTTTCTTGCTATTTTTCTTGCATTTGTGTCTCTGCTGATAGTGTCGGCTTTTAAGTCTGCATGCTTACTTAAATATTTCATTTTTTTTTTAATGTTTTTTGCATAGGGAGCTTTATTTAACACGCGTCAGTTGCTCTTGTACTTTTGGAAATGTTTATCAAGTCCTGTAAGTTGTAATGCATTATTGTTTAAGAGTATTAATGCATCTTGGCAAGTTTTGACTGAGAAAACAGATATTAGTAATTAACAGATATGTTAGATAACTGTTTTATGAGTTCTTTTGCACGTTTTCTGTAAATTCAGTGCTATAGCTGCAAGGAAGTAGCCTGTGTTTATATGCGTCATTCTTTGTATTGTAGTTATATGAATATTGTCGAAGGCTTACCTGTTTATGGCGTTCATTTCTATGATGTTAAGGTAAAATCTTTGTCTTTGTGTTGGAGTCAAGTATTTTCTGCTCTGTCAGTTGCCTTCGTGACATTTTGCGCTCCAGAATATACTGATGTTGTAACAAAATTATTTGTTGTTGGACATTGTCAGTGATACTGTCACATTACTGTGTCGTATGAGACTGAGTTTGCGTTGATGGACAGTTTATTAATGTCTGCATTTTATGTTTTGGTTTTTAATGTCTTTTCTAGTTTTCCACACCGACTTTAATTTTTGCTTTCTTTAGTTTTTATTTACTCTATGTCTGTTTTCTGTTAACAGTAGTAGTGATGTGTATTACATTGTGGCATATCTGTATGTCTTTTGTATGTATTTGTCTTGTGATTTGCAAGACACCACTATCAAATTGCAATGCTGGTGTTATCAGGACAAAGCGGGACTACCATGGTGGCTTGGTTTGAGCGTCAAAGGCATCACAGTGTATGACCACAATGACAGAAAAACTCCAAGAAAGGTTTGTGATTTGACGTAGCACCACATGGGAGTGTGTGTAACGTTTGCAACTTGTAACAATTGCTCGGTGACACACTGCGCATAATTTATCGTCACTAATTTTCATTATGTAAATATGATTATTAAGATCTGTATGTATTGTTAAAAGCACTCTTACTGGTTGTTGCATTTTACAAATTATAATTTCTTGTAGTATGTAATGTGATCTAGTTTAATTTTACTGTTGTTATATGTGTAGATAGATACTCGTGAATACTTTTTACATGTTATACATACATACATACATGTTAGTCTGAGAAGTCTAAAACTTATCTGATGATGTGCAGGAGTTTCTTTGGAAGCAGCTGGAAAATATCTATTTTCGAGATAAAAAGTTTTCTGTACAAGTGCATGATGCTTCTGGCAAGCGGTATGTATGTACCTAAATGAGACAAGAGGCCAAAGTGATTTGGCAAAGGCTGCACTGAATGACCCCGTGTGACAGACAGACTGACGGACACACACCGCGCACGTTGGTAACAATAGTCTGCATCTCATGCATTTGACGGTCTAAAAATTGAAATATGAGCTTTGTTTAATGTTTACTTCATTTGTGTTGACTACGTGCATCATTAACTGAAGGAATAACAATGTTGTTATTGCATCTCCAAAGTATATTTACACTAAAGGTATATTGCACTGTTTATAAGTTTCTATGGTCGACAGTTTGAATGCATTGCAGTAAAAGTGGTATGACATGATGTTCGAACGTTGTTTTTGAACTTCTAATAGGTCGACAGTTGGATCAGTTCAAATTCTATGTAGTTTTGATAGATGTACATGTATAACATTTGTCACATTGTGTGATTGTAGGACTAAATCGTTAGGGCGGCGGCATACACTGAGCAGTGGTTCAAGCAGCAGCAGTGTAGGTGGCCTGACTGTACATAGCTGGTTTGCTGCAAGTTCACTCATCACAAAGTGTATTTGGTCAACTGCCGTCGCCCAGCACCAGTTCTACATTGACATCAAGCACACTGTTAGTCAACTCTGCTTGATATTAGCTATCTACTCTTATTCACTGTCAGTGAATAATATAACAAGATGCCTTCAAGTCACTCATGTATGTGTGTTTAGTTACCACCTCCATGGTCTCGCTGTGCAAGCAGGTGTTTGTCTGGCTGCAGGTTATGGAATTGAAGATCAATGCCGCCCAGTAGGCCCAAGTGGCTCAGCAAGTCTCCTTACTTACTTTTTACTTTTTATGCACCCGTCTTTAGTTATCTTTGCTGCAGTCGTTTTTCTCATTCCAACATTGCTTTATCTCTGTGATTTTCGATTTCATTGTTCGTGTGACCTTGACTTGAACTTTGATACTCAGATTTGACTTAGATGTTACAAGACACCAATACCAGTAATTGTTGCGTGTAATGTAAGATCATACAGTAAAGTTTGTCAATGTAATGAGTGGCCGTAGTGCGTACTCACTCCCACCCTGATCTGGTGTCTGATATCTTGTAGCTCAGTGCATGTGGCATGTGTAGTGTTACAGTCGTGTGCTGTATGCAGAGATTTAATTACATCAGTGTGTCATGTGACAAGGATGCTGGTACTGCTGGCATCCTGCTGATAAGTGCTGTGTGCAGTAGGCTAGTGTGCTCACTGACTGTGTGTTCAAAGTGATTGTGGTTGTTGTATATGTGTGATTTAGCTCTGCTACATTGTATATTAATGACAGAAATGTTGTTATCGCGCATAAAACGCAGTACTGTGAGTGTGCTGATTGTAGCATCGTACCGTGCATCAGTCACGTGATTAATGGTTTTTTTCTGTGCTTTGAAAATGTTGTTTTGCTGACAGGAAGCAAATCTGGCCAGAACAATATTATCATGTAAGCCTTGGTATCTAGTGTACACCCTCCAGGTGGCACTCAGCTCATCCCCAAATCTGCTCGTCTTAATTGAACTCTTTGGCAGGCGTTAGGGTTAAGTTTAGATTTAGTGTGATGGTTACGAGTAAGATTAGATTAGTTTTAGGGTTGACTTTGGATTAGGGCAGAGTTAGGTTTGCCTTGGAGATGACTTAGGGACAAGTTGACTGAAAACCCACCCTCCAGCTACACTGTGTCCAGGAAAAAAGTAAACCACGGCCAATATTGGATAGAAATGTGAATTCTTAATGCATCCTAACAAAGTTATATGCACTGCATTCGGAATATATCTTTGAGAGAACCGCAAAATTTCGTTATGTAGTAATAGTGGAGTTATTGATCTTCAGTATCGATGACAAAATACTGGGTGGGCCAAATTACTTCAAAAGTGCTGCTCGGATCACACTGTTTCTGGCAGGAAACAAGGCCATTTGATTCGTAACATGACAACATAATGTGTACACGTTGATTATGCAAAATAAAGTGGCACCATCTGGTGAATGAAAGGCATGATAATGAATACCAATCGGCCATCGTCTTTTGTTATCTTGATCAAAGCTCTAAAAAGTGAAAACATCAGTTAATTTGACAAATAACAACAATGACTTGACGTCATTGTGAGGTACTTAATTACTACCATCACTGGTATCAAAAATAAGTGAGTAAGAATGTTTGTTTTTTTGTACGTTTTAATAATGGCAGAGAATGTTTTCATTGTTGTTTTCATTTGCTAGACGGCGTAGCAGCATTTTCTTGAATTAATATCTAATAATGAAAGATTCTGATTAAGAACGAAATGATGTTGAAGTTTGTCAAGAGGGGTTTAGATCTGATCAGTATATCGAGAGTTACAAGCTACTGAAATGAGTGGCTCGTTTAATTTGGCCCACCCTGTATATGAGTTGCCATCACATTAATTAGTGCAGTCACTGATCTGGAAGTGATCTTTGCTGACATGACAACGGTTCTGCCCCTAGGGTGCGTGAAAACCATGTAATTGTTAACATGTGAAACACCAGACTTCATTGCTCAAACACTCTGGCCAGCCAACAGTCGTCATTTAAGCCCAGTAGACTACTGGATCTGGGGAAGCTGCTGGAGCATGTGTATCGCAGCCGGATGGATGATTAATTGATCATCAATGAAGCCGTCAGGCAGTCTTCAAGCTCGCATTTGAGAACGTGGAAAATATATTGAACGAAGACTTTAAGTATGTTTGACTGTTGCACTTGACAGTCACATGTCTAAACGTTGCCAATTGTGGACACTATGTTTTCGCTAAACTTGCCGTAACTTTTGCAGATATCGACAGATTTTACTGAAATTTAGTGATTTGTTTGCTAGCGCCATTTCTAATGATGTTGTACTAACTGAAACCCGATGACACTGTTGTGTTTTGATTGTCATTTGTAGCTGGACCAACTGATCAGCTTCTGCTTCATTCGCTGTTAAATATACTAACATATTAATAGAAAAGTTGAAAGTGTAATAATAATTGCTTCATTGTCACAATGCATTGCAGCACCAGCTGACAGTGATGCGAAGCATGAGTGATATTGCTGACGTTCTATCATCAAATGTAAGCATGCTGTCTAGTACAAGTGAGGCTGGGAGCTTGCATAGTTTGTCTGCATCTCTGCCACCGAGTTCATGCAACTCCTCCAAGCTTGAGTGTAAGTTGGCAATTTGGCTTTTGTTCTGGATTTATCGTTTTTCTAATACATTAACCATGGAATGATGCCTTTTTATTTGGTGTATTAGCTGTCATTATGCAACTGCAACATATGTACAACAATTTGTTTCATGGCAGTTTTGGTATGCCTCGGCTGTACGGTTGTGGGGGGTACCATTTTCATCAGCAGCATCTGTTTTTCTGCTTAAAACAGCTTGTTCTCTTGAACAAGTAGACTAACTTTCACCAAATCTGCATCAAGATGTATCATGCTCAGGACATGACAATTACTAGCTGGCTTGTCACAGTGTGGGGGGCCAGCTATAGTAATGGTCCGCATTGTCCATCTGCCTATCTGTCTGTGTGTAACATGCGGATATATTCAAAACTAAGCAAGTTAGACGAATGGTTACTATGAAATTCAAATAGGAGTCCAGGCTTCCCGATTCAGAATCTGCCATCAGATTCGCGATCGGGAGTATGGTTACACCATTTTGGGTGTTTCTGGGTTAGTACTTTGTCCATTCAGACAGAAATTGGGCAGTTGGACTAGTGTATGGATCAGTGGGAACAGTCACCAGTCTAGACACTCGACTGGCACTGCCTGTTTCATCATGTAGGCCTACGTCACGTGCAGCGTCATGAAAGAAAAAGAGAATACCACACTGGACACTGTGGCAGGCCAGCTATCATCACGTCCCGTAACCTGAATACTTTGTTTGGTATTGTAACTGATAGTACCAGCTTTGTGAGTCAATGAAACTGATTCTAATTCAACAGTGTTGCAGGTGAGTTCATGTCCATCACGAGGTGTTGGGTCATTCGTCTGTGATAATTCAGATAGAGGATTCAGGAATACTGGTCAATGGACACAGAACAGAACTACAGGTGACATCTGCAAGTATGTGTGTTCACATGTGAATTAAGTGTGCGTGTGTTGTGACTTCATTTCAGTGTCCGCAGACAACTCCGACTGTCAGTCAGGTCACTGTGATCTGTACATAGTGTTGGCTGAACGCCGGCTGATTCTGCAACAGCAACTTACACAGAAGCTTCAGCAGCTCAGAAAAATCTGCCTCCAAGAAGCAGTTTGTAGACTCTATTTCTGTTCTCAGTATTCTTGAATATATATGTGTCGCTTCACTGTGACTGTTATTAGTGCATTGAATGTAAAGCTAAAGAAAAAGGTCTGGACACTTGAGATGGCACCTCTTAGTGAGAACCTTACTGCAGAGGTACTCAGGTAGCCCTTTGTACATGTTGTCGAGGCATCTCAGAGTTTTACCTGCACACCCATGTGTTTATCCACACATGGAATGAACCGTACTGTACTTTTAAACTCCAGATTACTTAGTATTTTGTCAGTATTACTGCCACCATTACCACCACACCCCAACATATACTACTTTTACAACTGATAGTCCTGCTAGTTACTGCTTCAAATCTTATATACAACGAACACAGCCGCTAGTGTTTTGGGCATAACTTTGATAAACATAAATATATAGTTGTAATTTTTGCATGGAATGTCATCAAGGTAATGCGAAACCAAGCTAACACAACAAATGTCCACTGCACCTAAACAGTGTCACTACTTTACCTTGTGAATTAAATGATCGTCATGCATTAAAATGCACAACGTCATAACTGACAACTGCAAGAAAATCAGACGGGAATATCAACTGTTTGATTCGACTAATGAGGCCACAGTTATTGCAGAAACACAACGTCAGAATTGAAAGCAGCGCTCAAAATGACCACTGCCCCCCTAACACAAGCTGAAAGATGGCAACGCCACTGACACACAGCTGCAGCAATGATGACGTGACATGGCTTGGCCAACTCGGTTCTGTTTCTGCTGCGATGTTTGCAGTCGCCGAGATCAGTGATGTGTGTTTTGTACACTTTCTCTTGCACTATGCCACAGTAGCGGCAAAATGAACTTTGGCATTTCCCTTTTCAGAAAATCCATGGTAGCGATAGCATTTTGGTGACGTCAACTTACGTCATCATTACTTTGTGTTGTGCAAGTAGTGATGGTACATTTTATAATTTTTCAGTTACCTTAAATGTCAAGGTGAATTGTGCCAGAAATTACGAATATTTGTTGAACTTTTTCAAAGTTATGCTTAAAATACTAGCGGTTGCAATTTTTCCGGACATGGTGTATACTGAACAAGTGACCATGAGTATCAGCTGGTGTGTGTCTGTGTAGGAGCTGACTGGAATATTGCCGCCTGAGTACCCAGTGACACCTGGTGAGTCAGTCCCGCAAATCCGACGCCGAGTGGGCACGTCGTTTACACTCACGCCAAAATTTGTCCATCAGCAAGCTCTCTCAAAGGTATAAAACTAACTGCCCCAGTAATGCTGTATTTTAAAGACAGTCTATGAAGTAACTTTGTATGTCGTAGTGCATAACAATGCCGTTGGTGCAAACAGAAAGCCTTCAAGTATTGTCTGAAGGTCTTTGCCAATAGCCTGGTCTTTTTGGGCCAGTGATGGTGTAAAAGCATGCTGGGCATATGTGTTGAACTGGAACTGGCAGCACAGTATGTCTAGAAGTCTTGAGTAGAATCCTGTAAATGAATTCACAGTTCTCGTTACGTCAGTGCTGTGGCACCATAGTTCAGCAGTATATGTATAATTTTGTTGTAACTAGAGCTCACTGGTATTGTCAACTCTTGACCTCCAGCATAGAAGTTGCAGTTGAAGAAAACATCTGTGAATCATTTGGCTTGTATATTTACAACCACTCGATCAGTGGTTGCATTCAAATCTTTGAGTATTATCAGATTAGTATGACAATTAAGTGGTAATTTTTTACGTTTGCATTGTAATATTATAGTAGTTGCTTTTGTTATTGCTACTGTTCGCAGGAGGCTGCTGAGGTGGCGCAGATGGAAGTGGAGGTTGAGTTGCAGGAGAAAATTACAGCAGCTTCACTACGACTTGCTCAGGACAGATCACACAGTCGAAGCATCCGCAAGAAACGCATCCAGTCTTTCCACAAAGCCAGTAACAAGGTTAGTGTGTGAGGTTCTGTTGCTGCAGATGATTTGTTTTCACAGTAACACTATAGAATATTGAAAACTTAGAATGTTTGCTGCCTGTAGTATATAGTATTGACATTATTTGACTTTTACCGTTGAATGATGTATAATTGTCGTGAATACTGGACTTTGAGTTGGTGTGCTCCATTGTACAGCTGAAGCAGATGGAGCGGAAATTGCAGGAATGTCGGGTGACAGCTGGCATTGTGGCAGACATGAAAGCCTGCAGCTTTGTTGATGGTGAGAGATCATTCTGTTTGTTTTTGTGATCAAGTATACTGCGCCTAAACTTAGCATAGCATATCAGTTAAAATCAGTCAGCTAAAAGGCCCAGAATGTAAATGCAAGCATTTTAGTGAGGGTATTATAAATGCTAGGAATTGTTGTTGATTGTCATTTGCTTTCCAGATGTAGATGCAGAGTTGTCAGTGTCGGCTTTTCCAGATTTCTGAGGTGTTTCTGAGATACTTTTTGTATGTGTATTTTCTTTTAATTTATTTTAAAACTAAAGGCTACCATAGGCACCAGCCTGGTATTTTTTGTGCTTTTTGTCTTATTACTGTGCAGTAAAGTGAAGTTGAGTAAAGGTTATCGGCACGTGTTGTCATCTACATGACAAAATGAACTTACTGCATTGTCAGTAGTGTATGTCTGTCTGTGTTTCAGATCTGAGAGAAGACAGTCGTGAATTTGTCATTGATAATACAGGTATGTCAGCAGCATTAGTTGCTGTAGTTGTAGGTATATTAATACTACTCTCAGTTCCTCTCAGCCACTGCATCTTGCATCATTAAGTTCTTCAGAATCCTAGACTATTGCGAGACATGAGCACATTAGATTTGTAAGCCACAGTATTGTTTCTATGTACATAGCGTGTTGTAGAGGATGGAAGAGTAAAGGTTATGTAATGACATGTAACTGTTGTTGCTATTAGCAGTTATTTTATTATTCTGTTCTTTCGTTATTCCAGAAATATGACTTAGGGTCTAAACGTAACACTAACCCTAACCCTAGCCCTAATTCTAACCCTCACATACAGGTTAGCTATGAGCCTTCGAATAACGAACCTTTGGAATATCAAGGTTCTTAAGACACATAATATGCGTGTGAATTTATACTAATACCATGGGCTGTTTTCTATCACATATGTCATTGTTTGTACTGTGTTGACTTGTCCGTGCAGATGCTTCAGCGTCTCATAGTCTTCAGATGCGGTCAGTCAGTGACGATCAGCTGCTCTCACACAGTGAAGCCTTTACGTCCAGCACCTCAAGCCTTCGCTGCGACTCTGATGACTTTGAGAGTCTGACGAAATCTGATGACATTGAGTTACAGCAGCGGTCGACATGCAGCCACAACATGCCAGAAAACTGCACTTCATCGTGCTGGTCATTTACAGACTGTGATGATACGAGACAGAACTTGGTGGCTGATGGCAACTGTGCCAAGATGAAAAGGTGTTCATCCGAGGTTCGGCAGCGGTCCATGACCAGGAGTAAGTCCAGCGAACATTGCATTGACGATGTTGCTGACCAGTCTGTGTACTTCCATCCAGTAACATGGTAAATGCTGATTCTAGTTGTTCTCACTTTCAGCGTTATGTGTTTTAACTAATAACTTGTATGTCTTGTACATAGAAGCTGTATGTATATTAATTGATGTCACAAGAGATACAGCAGACACTGGCTAATGTGTCGGATGAAAATGTGTAGCACTGATCACTGTACCATTGCTGCTTGTAGATTTTGCATCTATAATAGATAATGTTGAGGCTTCATGTGATTGAATTTCTTCGAATGTGTTTTTTCTGTCAGCTTTTTATGTATGGGAAGCATTTGAAAACAAACCGGACTTTTGAAAATGCTTTGTTCTTGCAAGTCTTTGTGTGTGTTATTGCAATTTGTGCTTCATGTGTCATAGCTCTTAGCAGATGCTTATTTGTAGGATGTTGTGAAGTTGTGCTCGTTGCCATTTTTTATGTCGATGCTTTATTAGGCCAAATTTACCAGACGTGTAAGCACACATATATTGTAGTCCAGTTTGTCTTAAGTGAATGGTTGTACATTTGATCCAACCTAAGTCATTGGATATGGTTTATAAAATACAGTGTAAACCCTAAACCCTCTACATAGATTCATCTGTCATAATGACATTTGTGTGTATGTTGCAGTGCTAGTGCACATGTGCATGGCTACATTCCCAGCTCAGTATATAGAACACGCACACAGTACCGAACGCAGAGGTACCCAACACTTTCTGTATGCGGATTGCAACCTGACATTGGCAGTTTATCAAAGAATGTGAACCATTCGTGCAGCAGTGAAGTTGGCAGTTGTTGTGCTGAACATTGTACATATCAAGCCACCAGTTTTAATCATCAGTCTACAGCCATCAGCAGTAATGGCAGGAATAGTGGCAGCAGTGGAGCTCAGCTCAATGCTGGTGGTGCTGTTTCGTCTATAACAGATAATGTTGAGGCTTCATCTGCCATGACCAGGTCCAACTTTGTCGATGACCGGTCATGGTACAACTCCACCAGTACAAGTAACACTGCATTGTCGCAGTTTATCACTGACTCGTGTGAATTGCGTGAAACCGAACACAGGTCTTCGTCGAGTGATTTCTACTCAATGTCGAGTCATTACAGCACGAGATCAAGACTTACACTTCCTGATTCTGGATGTGTTCCAAGTACATCTTCTGCCTTCAGTACATTAACTTCACATTCAACTCAGCACCGACAGAACATCATTGAGATATCAAAACCGTTTGAGTCGTCAGACGTTCTGCGTTACAGCGAGAAACTTCGTCGTCAGCGACTGAACAGCACCATGGTGGCAACGGCTGAGATTTTGTAGTTGTGACAACGACATGTTATGTTTGTGTATTGTTTTATATGTCCGTAACAGATATTTCGTGAAAGTGTGAAGACTTTTCTATTGCTATTTTGCTCATATACTTTTTGAAGCTGCTTATCGCATCATGTTGATTTTTCTTGTTTTTTTTTAATTTTTGTTTCAGTTTAGTCGTCTGTTGAAAAAAATTGTAATTTAATTACTTGTGCATATATTTTGTATGTAGATCAGTGTTCTTAGTGGAATAGAAGTGGAGTTTAGTTTTACAGTAGATTTTTAAATGTATTAAATGCTGGGGTGTAGAGAAAATAAAGTATTGACTGTGCATTGAATATGATTTGTGAAAGATGACACCAAGAACTGCTTTTGTTAATGTAACCATGAAAATAAATGTATCTAAAGTCAGTTGTATAAATATTAAACGTTGCATTGCTAAGAACTCTTAACTATTATTCTTGTGACTGCTGCTTAGTAGGTGCTGGAGTTACTATGTTTTCAGGTGTATGCTATTTCTTTCCATGATTCTGTCCTGTCTGTCTGTTAGTAAAAGAGGGAACATTAACACAGCTGCTCTAGTTATTATAGCACAGTGCAATTCTCTTGTTGCACGATGTTCTAGGCAGCTTATAGGTCCAGCAGATTGGGTTTTTGTCACACTGGGACCCTTACGCTGTGAGCCTAGAGGCGGTTGCCTACAGTTAGCCTAGTTCATGTTGTAACACAGTGGAGTGGTTCTGGTGAGACTGAAGTCTATCTCAGTGGCCAACTGGCTTCCTTCAGTGCTTTGACGCTGTTGGTTGGGTCATCTGGCCCGTAAAAATCGTCCCCGAAATGACCTATAAAGTGTCGAGTGGGACGTTAAACCTCTGCTCA
>Ga0126335_1001338_pt1 | contig 13689 bp, 5 predicted proteins | sample OlaspJWI45metaG_FD_108409 | JGI IMG/M metagenome (GOLD analysis project Ga0126335, IMG submission 108409) | Marine gutless worms symbiont microbial communities from Oahu, Hawaii - Olavius sp. 1 OAHU.JWI-45 metaG | ecosystem: Host-associated > Annelida > Digestive system > Unclassified | place... | reverse complement strand
TGTGGAGGCGTCATCAGTCAACATGTTCAAGAACAGGCTGGATCGACACTGGCAAGATATGGGCATTTAAAGCTTACAGCTACATAGCCCATCAACCTCAAGTAACAAGTAACAAGTAACAAGTATTACGATAGCATCTACATTTATTCAGCCCTATGACATTATTTTTTTATTTTTTGGTCAAATATATACTATGATATCAAGTGTCACTTTTGTAATCATGAAAAAGTTCGGATGTCACACTTCATCATCATCATCGTCATCATTTTTTCGTTCATAAAAAACAGTACAATAAGCGTATATAAAATGCACACGAGAACAGGAAAGAAAGGCACAAAGTGCTGTAACAACTGCCACAAGTGTTTTTAGAAACTGGTTTGCCAAGTTTTGATACTGTTATTCATAATGGCGCATATACATTTGCCCACACATGGCAAAACTGCCCTAATGTTCTAGTTGAATATTTCCGTGCTTGTATGTTCTAGTGTTTTTTCTGTTTTATTTGTTCCTGTTTGTCTGTTTCTCTCGCGTAGTTGTGTAGCTATGGACCTTGTTGTCTGAAATAAATATATTGTATTGTATTGCATTGTATTGTATTGTATTGGGAATTTTATGCTCTCTCTAGCGGTAAATTTAAAAATGGTTAAGATTTAACAAAGTTAGAGCCAAAAAGACGCCGGACAGTTATTCTAGAGCAGGGGTGGGCAAACTACGGCCCGCGGGCCGCATGCGGCACGCCAGAGTATATTAGGCGGTCCGTAGGAACGTACATGTTCGCAAGATTTTTGAACTTCAAGAACATTATCCAAAACTGTGAACAGTTACATTCGTCTCATTGATTTTAATTGAACTCTGTGGTCAGATTATATGTAAATTCAGTTGACAAAACACATAGTTATTATCATTAATTCATATTTTCGTACGTTGAAAATTGTAATTAAGCAGACAAAATATATATGCGGCTCTCCGACAGCAATAAAATTTTCAATGTGACCCTCCGTAGAAAAAGTTTGCCCACCCTTGTTCTAGAGGACTCTCCCGATGCCTTCAGAAAGTGTCGCCGAAATCCCTGTAACTGCGGAGGCATCTTGCTAGATTTGTTTCCCATAAACTGCACGTTAAACTTAATACGCCGTGTTCTAACTGAAATGATGCAAAAATAACTGTAACATATCGTATGTGACCAACATTATTAGGCTGCATCGAATGCATGAGATGCAGACTATTGTTACCGATGATCGCGGTGTCTGTCCGTAGGTCTGTCAGTCTGTCTGTCACGCGGCTCAACTCGGCCGCTCGGCGGTGCGTGCAGTGGGTGCGGGATCATTCGGTGCAGCCTTTCCCAAACCACTTAGGCCTCTTGTTATTGCTAGTTTACAACAGCGCCAATTTGGCTGCAAGTCTATCACCTTAATTTGTTTCACGTAATCATGCTATAAAGTGACTAATAACCAATCTACAGTAACTAACATTTCATAAAATTATTTCGTTTTCTCTCTGACGTCCAATCTTTTGCTATAACCGGCAACCCTTGATGCAACTGTTGATACAATATATATTCACAGCGAGCTTTAAGCTTCAACGTCGTCGTCGAAAAGGCGGAAGTGATTTGATGCATAGACGCATTTGCTTCGTAGTCTGTAAATAGACACTAGCCAATAATAGACTGCTTAGTAATACGCCGCGTTCCAACTGAGTTGATGCCAAAGAATAAGTATAACTGTAACACATCTTATCGTAGCCAAATATTTCTTTATCTTTTAACAACGTCATCTAGCACATCTCACATCTTTTGAACAAGTCTTTAGAGTAGAATAGAATACAAGTGCGTTTATTGGTAACCAATTATACCCACTAGTACAACTGCAAGGATACAAAAGTATACGAAGAGCCAAAGAAGCCTCTTATACCTCCCCAAACTTAATTTTCTGAGCAGCTTGGAGATCATAATTTGAATTGATAACATAAGTTTATCAGAGAGCTAACTCTACAATGTAAAATAGCTAAGTTAACATACTAGGTTTCAATATAACGACATTAATAGTAAACGTTTTAACAAAATTCTTGTCATGCGGAAGTTTAACGTACAGTTTCTGGGAAACAAATCTAGCTAGATGCCGCCGCAGTAACAGGGATTTATATTTCGGCGACACTTTCTGGAGACATCGGGCAGGTTCTGTAGAATAAGCGATACGGAGTTTGCTTCACATAATACAGGCTAATCCTGATATATTACCAGCTACACTACACGCGGCGTTATGCGGTTGGAATGACTACGACGTTCTTGAGACTTAGCTTATGCACTGAACAGAATTAAGATATTTGCCAACGTGTGACAAGAGATAAGATCGGCTTGTAAAACAGTAACGGTGTAATCTGATAGTCAATAGTCATAAACCGAGACTGAATAGAATAGAGATATAATATACTGTCTCTCACTGTGGCCACAAAAAATCTTTACACATCTATCCATCCATCAAACGGACTGACAGTGAAATCGAAAAACTGCAATGGCAGGTGGCTTGTGGTGGCAGGTGGCCCGTGGAACGGCCACTAAACAACAATGGCGTCCCATCTCGAAGAAAAAGACCAGATATGTAATATAGTTATCGGCCAAATCTGGCTGGTCAGTGTATGACGCAGGCTAGTTATCAGACACGTATTTAAGACTTGGCAACCACTAGGGGCGTGTAGTATAACAACGACGGCAATCCTCCGTTGTCCGCGATAAGTATCTATACAATTGTCGGCCTCTGTGTAATCCAGAACGCTGCCACGGGAGTCATCATCATTCTAATCCCGATTTTAGGAGGTCCAGACTCCGGAGCGCCGACGACGGATGGAGATCACAGTAGGTTGGGCGGTGGTGGTAGCGACCGGCAGTGGGCGATCGACGGCCGGCCGGACTGACACGGCAGCGGCCGGCGTCCCGCGAGGGTCCCGTCCGTCGTAAGCTGCCACACCTCCACAGTGCCGGTGGCCGCCCTCCAGTCCGTTACTGTCATGAGTCTTCGGTTGCTGGGCAACTCGCACGTTCGTACATTCGTATCAATCGTTGTTTGACGCCACCAGAGATTACTCTCTTTGATTAGCAACGCACGCCACTCGACACTCCTCTGCCCGGTGCATGCTGTCCTAGGCCTACCTACACTTAAAGTTTCAACTGTGAGTGCACCACTCCACAGACTGAGACGTGCATACATGGCTGCGATTTCTGACCGAGCGCCTGGTCATGCAGTGGCCAGTCAGTAATATTGTGAACAGACGTCTATCCCTATTAGATGATATGCACAATCACGCAGTTATCGTAGATAGGCCTAGTTCTGTGATTTTTATGAGTCTGCGTGCCTACAGACGGAAGACCTATATAGGCCTAGTGATCACGTGCCGTCTGTCCGTCAGTTTGTCTGTGACGGCCTGTACGACAGACGCAAAATGGTCCTGCCATAGATTTTCGGTTTGTGCCCAGTGTGCCTCACCGGTATGCCTGTAGGCTGTAGCACTAATCATTGCGACACAGCACTACGGCATATGACAGGCCTACGTATTCCTACATGCATTTTAATTGTTGCATTCTGTTTACTCTAAGAAATTTACTTTTAACTTCCGCACCTCGTTGTATCATTTTCGTTTACACAAATGCACGTCGTTAGTCAACTACATCAAACAAAAATAGTCGAACTGAAGGTCTGCTGTTAGACTGTGAAAATGAAATATTCGCTGGACGAAGCATCGAAGCGTAAGATTAACACCGCGACGAGACTTAGACTAGTTAATTCTCGGTGACAAATGCATTAGAGGCGTACTGCAGACAGCCTTGCTGCCGATGTTGTCACCAGACTACTAAGCCGACATCAATAGAGTGCTATATGCATTAATTATTCAAACAATTGCCGGCTGACTTCGTCTTAACAAGTCGCGCAATCCGCGCATTGCGTTAATTATCGTTTAAACGTTTATGCAACATGCAGACGACCTGGACCAGCTTATGCGCAGTCGTTAAAACATTCGGCACGAATGTCATAGTCAGTGTCAGTGTCCGAGTGAAAAAGAATATCGAATCTCGCAGCAGCAGCAGCAGCAGCAGCAGCAGCAGTGGAAACGGTGAAGGCGGCGGTAGCGACGACAGTTAATCCGGCGGCGGCTCAGTGATGCCAATCTATAGCGACCAGCATCCCGCCCCGACGCCGTCGCTCGCAGACTTCAAGGCAGCAATCTGGCGTTGGCGTGTCGTCGCGGTCCCTCGCGGACGGCACGGGCCCGGCCCGTCGCGGCCGTCGGATTGAAGTGCACTGTCGATAGCGTCGTCCGACAACGGCGGCGGCGCATACAGTGAGCGATATTACGGGGACCGACCGGCCGACGCCGAAACGAAAGATTCATCGAGACGAATAGCAACGTACTGTAGCGGCACTACACGGCCGGTGCTGTCGTCCTGAGATCTCCAACCGGACACCGACACCCATAGGCGTCAGTAGAGATCCAGCGACATTGCATACTCGACAACAATAATTGCGTCCCGTTATAACGCTGCCGCTTGCACTGTCGTTCATATCGGCCTATGTTAGTCCATAATATAGGCCTAGCTATAAAGATGCTGAAATTTCCCATACTAAGATCATACGCAATGGTCTAATAGCAAAACACGCTCAAGTGAAACTTTTGCTACAATTATATATCGCACAAGTCTAGGGGCCTAACTTCTAACAAGAGGCCAAAGTAATTTGGCGAAGGCTGCATCGAATGCACCACACACACTGCACGCGTTTGACTCTATAAGTATAGCCATTTCTAAGATATGTAGGGGTTCGCAAAAAGTTAAAAGTAGGTCACGTGACCCAGACGCGGACCCGCATATGACCTACTGTTGCGTAGTTTTCGTTTCATCTCCCAGCCGTCTATATGCACACTACATTTCAACTCTGTAGCTTCAGCCGTTCTGAAGATAGGAGAGGGTCCCAAAATTTAAAAGTGGGCCCCTGTCCCCTCTCTGTTGCGGGATCAGGACCCACGTCTGACACAGTGTTCCATGGGCTCCCAGAAGTGTTCACTCCAAACAGTCTTTTGATCTGTTCAGCCGTTTTTGCACAGTGAAGCCGAGATGAGCCGCGTATCAGACAGACTGACACACAAACAGACTGATAGACTGACAGACACACCCCGCAAACATCGGTAACAATAGCCTGCATCTCATGTATTCGATGCAGCCTAAAACTACACTGTATTTTATGGCCCTTATTTCAAGACCAGCTCGTAAGCCGATACCAGATTCATCAAAGAATTCACGACTATATGATAGTTCTGGTAACCCAAATACCATGGTTCGACCATGGTCTAACCGTGGTACCACGGTACGGCTACCATAATCGAACCATGGTCCAACGTGGTAGTGGTTGTCTACACTACGATACAACTCTCGGCGTAACAGTGTACATATACCTTGATGAAAAATCACGGTTGAACCATGGTTGAACTATGACCACGGCTGAACCACGGTTCGCTTATCATGGCTTGACTCCGGGATGTAAAAAAAATTCCGAACAAAATTTATATACAAACGTCAAGAACAAAAGACGTGAGTAGAATAAAAAACGTTAAAAAGTTGTTTTACATCTGTGCACCACTATGGTTGTACCACGTTTTTGCACCATAAGCCTAGTACAGCCGTCAGCGTGTGCGTGTGTGGCATGTGTACTGCGGTAAGTCTACTATGGTCAACCATGACAAATGAATGGTTCTACCATGGTATGACGCACAGACAGGCAGAAGTGCAAAATGTTGCGGATAAGACTTTATCCAAAATATTAGTTAATGACGAAACTGTGTCATCCAACAACGCCAAACATTCACAATAATTAATAAGAACGTCAATCTTTACCGTTTTTTTACAGAATAACAATGATAGCACTTAATAAAAAATATTCACGTAAATTGCTAACTACAGAATGCAACTACTGACATTTCAAAGCACAAAGGAAACCGTTCACTGTCAGAAATTGTCTCTATAACGAACTATCTAACGAACGGGTGGCAGTCAATTCGTCCCCGACTCAACTCGTTAAAACTCGTTATGGCTTAGGGTTAGGGCTAGGGACTTAATACTGTAATGCTGTAATTCCCTAGATAGGGCATAGGGTCAAGGCCAGGGTTAGCTTAGCCTCGGGGACGAGTTGACTAAACCTTACGAACACCACCACATGTAACATAACATACATCGGTCACACACAACAAATGAATATCGAATGTACAAATCAGATACGAAAACTACTCATCGTGCTTTCAAAGATGACGTAGAAATACTGCTGCAATTTGCTGCCGACCTCGCATGTTTTCAGTGTGTAAGCATACAAATACAATCAGTACAATACATAAGAACCAAGAAACGAAGCAATTGCGTCACTGATCTTGACAACTTAAGGCGCGAACTACGCGAGACAGCGGTACACATGTGCACTCAACTTACACAATACACATGCTACAGGTGCAAGAAGATAGTTCAGGTATTTTAGGCTTGGAGCAAAACTGAGACAAAACCGGAATTGCTAACAGTAGCTATACTATAGACCCGAGGCGGAGCAATGCCGTTAAGGCATTTTTTGCAATTCCAGTGCACAAGGTGAGCTTTTTCCAGGGTGCGGTTTTATGAGTTTTATTTTTTTCGTGGCTAAAACAAACAAGGGCGAAAGAGTACCTCCATCCTCAACCTACATCATCTTGGGATTTCTATGTATTTGTTTAATTTCTTGTTTCTTCTGTTTGTTTTCATCGTTATACACCTGAATAAAAATCAGTCGACTTCTTGGACAAATAAAACTGCAGACTCGCGCCGCAGTTTGACGTGCACCAACAGCAGCAAACTATACGCGTAACGTATAGTGAACCGAAGCCAAATGAAGCAGCTGTGACATGAACAAGGATGCTGAGCTGATGGAAGCCGACTGAGAACAGAACTCGTACTAGACGTCGTCGACGATGCGACGACTAAACGGCGGAATAGCGACCGAGTCAAGTGCCGCGTACGTGTCGCTGACTTGGACGTTGTCAATGTCCACGTCGTCGAAAAGATCAATGTCGACATCGCTGATCGGTTCAGGTACAAAGTAATCCTCGTCACTGGCCATGCCAGGCCTGTAGTTGTCATACTCGCTCGTGTCACCGTAACTGCTCAGCGCCGGGTCAGACCGCGACATCTCGCTCGCTGTGCCGTCAAACGACGACAAACTCACGTCGTCCGGGTGAAGTAGCAGTAGCTGGTGATGGTTGTCGGTCCCTCCAGGTCGCCGCTGACGTGCCCCCGGCGCGGCTGGACTGTCAGCCCGAGACGAAGATCCAGATCGAGGCGCGCTGTCGTCAATGTCGCTGGCGATGTTCTCAAGACTGCGACAGAGTCGCGGTAGCGACGTCACGCACGTTGAACGACGAACACGGAACGACGGCGCTGGACCAACTGCAGCGGCAGTCGGTCTGGATGAGTCCGCCGCCGCGCGACGTCTCATCAGCGGCTGAGGCTCGGCTCTGAGATGACCGACGACGACCGGAACTGGTCTTGTGGCCAGCGGCTGTGCCTGGAACGGTGACTGGTCGAAGTCGATGTTGTTCAACAACTGAAGACCAAGAGATCGATTACTTGCGTCGGACGAGACCGGCCTGAAAGCGGACGGTGTATGTGTGTGCTGAAGGCCACCGTGACGCTGTCGAACCTCATGCGGCGGCGGTAAAGGTGGCGGCGAAACTTTCCTCTCGGTCTGGTTATTAGTCAGAGCTCTGACATCAGGGTTAACACCTACGTAAGAGCGTTCACTATTGTTCACAACAAAGTTGTTAGATACGGCGGCACCGTTCAACTTGAGCAGGTTCGTCGGTCGCGAAGGTTCACGCACCGACGTGTACCTTATTGCGCCGAGTGGTGGCTGCATGCCGGCTGACGCCGCGGCGTGACTGGTGGTCCGTCTCAGTCGGGGGTCCATGTCGCTAGTGCTCGGTGGAACACGTCGGTCGACGGCGCGTGTGATAGCAGACAGGTGGTGGTGATGGTGACAGGCGCCTGGTAACGCCGGGATGAGGTTGCTAGTCTGTACTGACTGGTTGACAAAATGACCTGACGACTGTGTCGAGGCGACGATACGTTCCACGTCAAGTGCCAACTCCTTCATGATCGCGTCGATGTCGTACGGCACTTCACCATTAGTACTAACCGGCGGCGGTGGTGGCGCTGCTCGACGTCCCAGGTCGCTCTCGTGCGGCGACTCGCCGATACGCTGCAGTACTCTGCCGTGGCTGACTGGATGAGAGACGGTCGGAGTGCCAGGTGACGCAGTGACCGTTGACATCTCGCCAGAGCTCGACAGTCGACGTCGCTGCTGCTGCGCTGGTGGACTGGTCGGGGTGAAAGTGGACACGGAGCTCTCCGACATTCCACGGATGTGAACTGAGCCGTCCACGCTGCTGCCATGTGCTACGTTAGCATTGCAGTAATGGACGACCGGGAGATCCGGTGACCGACCTCCACGTTCTAGCCACTCACCAGCCACAGGGACCGTGAGACAGCTGGGCGGTGCAGCCAGGCGACGTAGCGGTGGCTCCCACGGCTCACTGGAGAGCACCTGCTGATGGCGGTGACGACCGAGACTGCTAGGCGGCGTCATCGACACTCGACCGACCACTGGCGGCGTCTGGCCCTGGCCGTCCCTCGACGACGATGACCGGAATAGACCTCGTGGCGCCGCCGCCACCCCAGTACACGACTGAACTACACACGGTAGGATTGATGGCGTCATCACCGGGCGACGGTAGTCACGTGACGTGGGCGACAGTGGAGGCAGCTGGCGGTCACCGGCTAGCAGAAAGTAAGTAACGAGTTCCGCTTCTCGATGAGTGACTTTGATGCTGCCGCGACATTGGAACTGGTACTGATGACGCGACGGCTTGTACACATCTTCTGCCACCTAGAACACATCAAATTGCACGCACTGCATGCACTTGCCTTCCCAGCTTCGGCTGAGAAGGCAAGTGCACGGCTCATTCCGTTTGCAGATAAACATGTTGGTGTGCAGGTGAAACCGCATGTGCGTGCGATCCCTCACATCGCGTGCCATACTTCAGCACTTCTGCTGTGAGGTTCTCACAGACAGGCACTATATCAACTTGAACCTTTACCTTTCAGTACCACTTACAAGGCATGTTCAATTAGTTACGGTAACATAAAGATAAATAATCAAAATAACGGAAGAAATAAGTGACGAGAAGTGAACAGTCTATTTACATGGATGCAGTTAGGGAGACTTGTTCTCTGTAGAGACCGAGCAAGGTTGACGCAGCTGCCCCAAATGTCGTACTGAGGCTTGCGAGCTCCCACGACACCAGCTGTCACGGCACCAACACTCAGTCCTGCGTGTCATACAGCACACATTACAGTAAACACATAACGTGCACGGGTGTGGTAAGCAAGCATGAGACAATTTATGAATAAGTAAACACTCATTGGTTGAATAACACGACTTCAAAGAACTGTGTGCAGGAGGATATGCTGTATCACAACATTAATACAACTGAGTGTGTGGTGTGACAAGCAGCAACCTTCACATATGTAGCATCAAATATTCATTAACAGCAACTAGGCCTGATGTGCTGCAGCCTTTAAAACGTGTTTTGACTTGTTTACTTGCGAAGAACTTTACTGTTAAAAAATCCTGCAATGGCCTAATAAAGAGTACTGTTGCAGAAGAAGACGGAGACGACATGCTTTATCTCATGCAATGAATTGGCTTCTGCCTACTTTCCGTGGCACAGATGTGACATTCGAACTTTACGAATATCAAAAACGAAATAACACCTGCAAGTGCACGGTCCACGTTTCTCAACACAGCAATCTGCAGCGCGTGATGTAGACTTACCAACTTGCAGGGTGAAGCTGCTGCCGATGAGATAGAGTCGGTCTTTCATTGCTGAGAGAAAGTCAATAGCGACAGACACGTAATGACTGACAGACTGATCTGTGTCCTATGTGCACATCATCCAAAAACGAAGACTGTATGATACACCTTGGCATACCATACCATATCATCTAATGGAAGCTAATTACATAAAAGTTCTGATAGTGAATTAACAAAAAGCTTTGCTGCTGCTAGAGCACAGTACATCATTTGTCATTTAAACTGACCCAGAAAATCATCTATTCAGAGTCAGACATTTCCCCTAAACTACCGTATATAATACCGAAAACTAGATTTCCAGAGCTACATTATTGCTGCTACTAGTATGGTCAAGTAACAAATAATTCGCACAGTTAGCTTAGAAAGAAGGACAGACTTTCACAAGTAAAGTATAACGGTGGTTCAAGGTCATGCAAAGTCATCAATGTTGGTAAAATTTAATGTAAAATATAATTACTATATTGCACTATATCTATCACAAATTCGCAAGTTCACAAGGCATAGTTTCACAGTTAAGTTTGTATTACAATCATACATTAATCCAAAATAAAAATTCAAACACATATTTATAATTGACATGTAAAAATAGTAAAAACTGAGAGTATATTATGTTTAATTAAAATTTGTCTCCATTATATGCTATTGAAACTTACGTCAATTACACACTGTGGCTTCAGTCCAATGGCGAACATGTAAACATTTCCAATGGTTTTTATCTTATCAACTGCAGTGAACCGTTCATCTTCCAGAAGCTGAAATATATAATTAACACAAACAAACTTTTTAGCATCCACTATTAACAGTTGATCAAGCAAGGTAAACACGGAGGAATATCATACACTTAAAAAGTGGAACAAAGTAAAATTTTGTTCAACAACTATGCAAGAATTTTGTTCTTATGTAAGCTTAGTGTGATAAGTTTTCTAAACTTTCTTTGTTACTGTTCATTCTTTTACAGTTTTTGTGTCCTGTAATTCTTGCTCATATTGTGAAACAAATAAGTTGTCTAAACATGCAAAAACAAGCACAGACGGATTTACAGACGCAGTCCAATTAATCAAACTACTGTTATGCAGTTAGAAGGAAAAATTTCATTGTAGCAGCACCTCATCAAAGCCAGCAATGATGTCTCGCAGTAGACGCAAGCCTTGTCTACGATGTCTGACATCACACTGGTGAATAGCAGCAACTGATGCAAAGCACACGACCACTTTGCTGTATGATTGTGAGTAAAGATCCTAAACACGTGTCACATCACAATCACAATCACTCCAGCAGCATATAGCAGATGCCAATCACTAGCTTACTGTACACTGTTATATATAAAACAAAAATTTTTCAAGTAATTGACATCCAAAACAGTAAACAAATTGGCAAAACATTAACCTGAGTTTAATCAATAAATACATTTACTTCAGCTTGTGTATGGTGACTCAGGACAATCTGTTTTATTCAGGCTGTGGATATTTATTTTATTTGTTGTTTTCTTGAATTTCGTTTTAACATTCATGCTTTATAATGAATGTAGCACTGGCTTGAGCTTGCTATAATGACGAATAATGAAAAACTCATCAGCACTTATTCACTCACTCTTCCATCACAGCTCTTTGGTTAATACCAAATGATACTTCTTGGCAACAGAGGCACATGGGTGTGAACAACTTGCCCAATAATGTCATATGAAAGTAGAATGGCTGCTGTTTGAATCTGTCACTTCTACACCGTGTTCCGAAATTAGTGAGACCCCAAGCTTCTAATGGCATTAACTTTATCAATGTGTAATTTATTTGCACATGCCAAAGCAGAAGATGATGCTGCGCGAAGTGCTACCAGAAGTGTGACAATACCACCAAACTGTACTGCCTTTACCATGTAGTGTCCATGTAGTTGTGATGTCAGAATGTCGTCATAGGCGACGGCATCACGGCGAGTCATTGTTATCCGACTCTTATGTTATTGTCGTGTAACTTTACATAGATACATGCGCTCTGTGTTACGCTGTGCTATAAGGGCTAAAACTATAAAATTTCACACCACATCTTTAAGAAGACTAACGCCAAGTCAACTTCATCGAAACCAATCTGATCACAGATATTTTTTTATTTATTTAGAACCTGGTAAAACCAAGTGAAATGCCAAGGCCGTTAGCACTTACAGGCATCACAGCACACACACACAAACACTTTACATCAAGTGACAAAACACAAAAAGAAAAAAAGAAATATATATAAGTGACTCTGAGTTATTAAATGCTACCAGTGTAAAGAGCATTAGAAATTTACATACTGCGACAAGTCAACACGCTCAATGAAGGATTTAAACTTTCAATTTAAATGACAGTTGCAATAAAAATCAACAATAAATGCTGACAGGGTTTGAAAATTATTCACTAAGCCAAGTTATTGGTCTATGCTAAACCACTGGATAAGTCTGTGTTCAAAGTGTCCACAATTCATTTTGACACATGCATGCAAGCGGATGTGCCACTGCCTGACTGCCTATCAATGACATCACACTCTTTGATGCAGTAAAATCAGTACAGCTTGTAGAAATTTAGATGGCACACCACTCTCGATTGCAAAATTTAACATAAACAAATTACATATTGACGAAGTTAATGCTGTTAAAAGCTAGGGGTCTTGCTAGTTTTGGAACATTGTGTAGATCACCACATCACACAGAGCCTGCGTGTGGCTCAAAAGCAGTGACAGTTGTCAGACCTGTGCATGATGGCGTGATGGCATGAAGAATGGTACAACATGGCGTGGTAGAATGTTCAATAGCAGACTCTCATTCTCAGTCTCCAACTCCAACAACTCCTGCTGCTGCTCCAAACTCTGACCAGTTCCAAACACAAATTTTTATACAGATACTGTGTGAATCACGTCCAAAAAATGCAACGAGCTGTACAGTACCACAATATTAACATTAACAAGTCACCATAAACAAAATGAAATCTTATTATGAGTTACAATACTATACAACCAGAAAGCCTGTGTTTAAATATATACTCTAAAATGCCAAAAATGCAATATCAAACGAAATTTTTACATTATAAACAACATTTGGAAACTATTGTTGGTTTGGTTTTTGCAAATACAATTGCCTGTATGCCACAGGACAAATTCACTGTTACTCGATGCCAGCAAATCGAAAAATGCATGATTTGTGTTTAGTGCATTGTACAATTAGACATGACATAACAACTGTTCTACACCTCCTGAGTCCAGAGAAACTGAAGTCGTTGTATTCGTTCATCAACGCGAGCGGAGATGTAAATGGCGATAAGAAAGTGAATGAGCATAACGATGCCAGCAATGTCCGTCGGTACTTCTGATCTGATGACCGCAATCAAACATCAACACTAAACAGCGAGAATGGCAGGTAGTGCTAGTCTGTCAACAGTCAATGACTAACAGTAACTACAGTCATTTAAAGACAACATTAATGGACTTTTGCACTTAATTATTTAGTCTCATAGGACTAATTTTTTAACGAAACAAAAGTTTCCTTTCAGTGCATTCAATGATCATCTGGTCCTCAAAACTGTCCCCAAAATGACCTACAAGTGGGAGTGTCGGAGTGGGACGTTAATCTTTACTCACTCTCTCACTTTTACAATATAAAATTCAAACCATAGCCCTGCCCCAAGCCCCAACTCAAAAAACGAATTGTAACTGTCAAATTATGGCTTTTGTTCTGACAAGAATGCATTTTGTTTGGTTAGTTTCAGTTGTTACATTTACTATGGCGTGGT
>Ga0126335_1001337_pt1 | contig 13690 bp, 12 predicted proteins | sample OlaspJWI45metaG_FD_108409 | JGI IMG/M metagenome (GOLD analysis project Ga0126335, IMG submission 108409) | Marine gutless worms symbiont microbial communities from Oahu, Hawaii - Olavius sp. 1 OAHU.JWI-45 metaG | ecosystem: Host-associated > Annelida > Digestive system > Unclassified | place... | reverse complement strand
TATCGATGAGAGCAGCAGAGAGAAATCCTCCCCATGCTGAAAGTGCATACATAATTCGAGATAAGATTAAGGCATACGCTACAGTAATAATCTGTTGAGAAGACATGTCCTGATGACGCAAAAGTTTAAGTACGTACATGCGCTGAGCACACTGTGACAGCAACTAATTAACATGTGAATCCATTTCAAAATTGGACTGAAACATAACACCCAGCAGTTTACAACAATCAATCTGTTCGACATCATCAAGAGCTGCAGGCATATGGAAACACCGTACCCTGGGTTGCTTAAATACCATTTCTTTAGTTTTAGATAAATTCAAATTTAGACGATTGTTGGCGGCCCAGGATCTGACGTGATTGAATTCTTGCTGCAACTCAGTGTCTGTATGTTGGGGAACTAATAAAGTAGTGTCGTCCGCATATTTAAATATATTATTAAGGGCCGACAAAGTAGAGAGATCACTTTTCATAATGATATATAGAGGGAAAAGGAGGGAAAGGAAGGAAAGGGGAGGGGCGGGAAGGAAAGTACATGTAGAAACACTCCCTCCATCAATTTATGCGTAAGCCCCTGTTGCATTTTGCTTACTTACTTATTACTAACTTACTTACTATTCCAGTTTGTAATTCCTGCTACATATTCTGTACAATAGCAGAATTATTTATGTAAATATGCCTGTGCCCTGCACACTGGGCATGCGACACTGTACCGTGTACAACTTCTCGAGTAGGCAATACCTCTTTCATTCGACCTGATATGTGACCATTGAAAAGCCCTGGCCAGCTGACCTCAATCTGGTCTGCTGCGAGATATCGAGTGTCATCCATCCTCGAGTTTATTAGTTGCAGGTAAACAACTTTGACGAACAGAAGCAGTGATTGCTGAGCATTTGGCCTGGCACTTTACAAGGCATCATTGAGAATGCAGTTTGACGAGTTGCGGGATCATCTTTCTTTGATCATGCATACAGGCAAATTATGAACATGCGAGCAACTACTGTGACAGTATTAATATCCACTCAGCCATATACCATGGAATGTTTCATTCTTTGTCACACATGATACGATGTTTATGACTGATCTATGGTAGGCTTAATATCTGACAAATTCGAACTTTTGACTTCCCAAGGTAGGGTAGCAACATATTTAAGACGCGGTGGAAAATATTACAGAACAGTGTACCCAATTTCTTTTTTTCTAACGGAAAAAAATGTGAAAATCGGTTAAGGTTTGACAAAGTTAGAGCCCATTGCAAAGTGGTGTTTTGGGGACAACGTGTAGAAATAAGCCTACTGCTCACACCTACTGTCTTTTACAGCCACGAGCAAACCATGAGAAACGTATGCGCTCAACCTCAACCTCAACCTCAACCTCATTACGCTCAAGCCTATTAAAGTTAACTGTCGAAATCGCCAAATGTCGTTGTAGGTGATCACGTCCCTCGATTTGCAATAAACAGTGATTACATCTTTCAGCACAAGGTAACTTTACCTAACACAACGACGTTGTATTCTGACTACCTCCTACGACTTTTGTCTCTTCCCCAGACCGCATGATCAGCTTTTTCTCCAGTGTTCGAATCCTGGCTACACCACTCACTGATTTCTGAACTTATCAAATTGTTCAGTTTGTCGAATCTCGGCGTGCTTGTGCAGTACTGTATACATACACTTGAATACATTCAGAAGTGCAAACGTAGTGTGGTGACTTTTGCAGTAAAATAGAAACGTCTGGTTTAACTGGCACGCTGATAACGCACTTGCCAAACAACTCATATACAACTTGCAAATAAAAAAATAAAACACTTTTGAACTTCTGTTTCTGTATTCCAAATCTTGAACGTCGCTAGCAAGCAAGCACGAAATAAACGAAATGTTCATCGTATGAAGTGCAATGAGCAAGCGGCAAATCACAACAAAATTAGGCTACGTACATAGCACACCACAAGTTCTTAACAAGCAGTATCAGTAGGCACACCCAGCAATAAAACGTCCAATTTCAGCAGCTAGTGGAACTTAGAAGTGACCGACAATTACATGTACGAGCAATTTTTATCTGCTTTTTACTTTTTACATGAAAAATGTGATGCATTTGTACTCGATTACTGGCCAATCCAATGCACCCACGAAATATGTACCACCTATTTCATTATACATGCACAGTCGCATTAAATCACAAGAAGAACCGACGCAGTAGGGCTAAACGTTCACAGGCGAACACTGTGTGCGGATTAAGACTATCAGTATTCACGCGTCTACATGCGAGAGATTCTATCTTACAGTAGTTACAGCGAACAGCTTCATAAACGATGTAGCTTGTTTGTGTAGGTATAAAAGTATAGGTGTAGATGCCTATGGAAGAGCTCGACTCAACAAATGTTTAACCAGAATTAATAGTGCGCAATTACGAAGGCGCGTTATCAGTATCAGTCAGAAGTTGTGCGTAGTGCAGAAAGCAAGCGAAAGTTGCGCCTCTATTATATGTGACAGCGACTTTACCATCAGTGACAGCAAAACGATGGCGTTTAGACAGTTAACTCATGATGACCACATATACAGGTGATCCAGGTTAACACAACTGAGTGGTAGGTCAAGCGTGTGAACTGTCCCCTGCAGCGCTGTCGTCTCCACCGCCGCTGCTGCCGTCGCCAGCGCCGAACTTATCACTCGACATAAACTGATGAATGACGGCGTTGATGGAAGGACCGAGGTCTGCAGGGGGATCGCTGTCCTGCTCAACGCGGGTGGTCTCCGTTACCAGCGTCTCCTCTTTGCCGCCATGAACGATCGTCTTCTTGTGAACGTGTTTCCTTAGCACCAGCCTGCAGCCAGTTCAAAGCGTTACACATAGTCACTTTTGCCATGCTGCGTCACTTGCTAGCAATATTCACATTTAAACTACGACGCTAAACTTGTGCAAAAAATAATAGTAATCTACAATGTCGCCGGTACAAATTCATTACTCACTAAACACTCGCAAAATAATGGGAATCTTCAGAAACAAAACGTCGACATGTCAGTGGAATTCGTTAACACTTCAACCGAACCTGGAACTTTGGTCAGCAGCTGCCGCCACGTCACTCTGCGGTTTTGTTCTCGTTTCTGAAATATAATAAACATGTGATTTATTTGAAATCGAAACAAACATGCTTTCCGTCGATAAACCATAAAATTACACGTTCCTTGCATAAATTTTAACACGTTGGTGACAATATCAAAATAATAAAAAAATCTCTACAACTCCATTATATTAAACAGCAACCATACACAATAAACAATGTTATAATAACTCGAAAGTAACACAACCTCATAGTTTCGCCACACATCATATCGAGATAGTATAGCAGCAGAATACATTCTAAACATTCTGGTCCCGCAGATTATCTCCATTTTCCGCGATCTTCATTAAAACCAAAACTTAGACGAGTGGTAAGACTATAAGCCTAGGCCCTATAACAAAATAGAATTCGGACCTGAACTGAACAAGCTTCTTCTGACGAAGGTCTCCGATATATCGAAACGTCATGGTAAAATGTCTAGTTGTGTATGATGTAATTAGTTCAGATAAGAAGTCAGACCTGTCTCTCGTTCCGTGAACTGTTCGTCGTCGAACGGTCCAGCGATGAGTTTCCTCTCTGTTGTCAGACGGCGTTTTCCCGTCGTCTTGACGCGTTTCTTGGCTAACTCGCCGTCTGGTAACGTCTCGGCCGTGTCATAGACGTCAGTGATCACTTGTGGCTCCTCCTCCGTGACGTCCAGGTACCGCTGAATGAGCGGCTCTGCTGCACCAGTCTCGTCGTCGGGCATCAGAGCTCGCAAAATGACAGTCTTCTTCTCCACCGTCGTCACGATCCGCTTCCGCACGACCGTGGAGTCAGGCAGCGTCTCCTCGTACTCCTGGACATCCTTTTCCACCTGCGGCTCTGTCTCCACGACGTCAGCATAGACACCGAAGGTTCGAAGGTCAGTCGCTGAGCCAGCAGGGCTTGGTCCATCCGTTGGCGATACAAGCGTCCCGTCATCGCTCTCACTGGACCGACGACTCGAGACCATCTCCTCGGTCACTGTCTCTACCATCTCTCCATTCAGACCAATTCGACGTACTCTGCGTTCATTGCCATCTGTATGTGGGTTACCGGGCGCTCGCAGAGTCGCGGTTATTGTGATGACCTTCTTTTTCAACGGCGACCCATCTGGCATTGTTTCTTGGAAGAACTGTTCTGTTGTCGAAGTCACGACGTTGTCGCCGAACGGTTCCACAACGCCTGGCGACATTTCCGTCACACGCTCATCCACCTCTGTATTCACAACCTCCTCCTGAACTCTCGAGTCCGTAACGACGCCGTCAGTTCTCGTTATGACGCGAACCGGTTTTACGAACTTGGTTGTCTCAGAGCGTCGTTTAATAACCGTTCCGTCATCCAGGCGCTTGCTGTCCTCAGTAACTTGAGTTCGAGCCTCAACTGGGCCCTCGATAAACTTCTGTGTGACTTCTGGTTCTGCGGTACGGCGGTAACTAGTTGTTGTGACAGTTTTGTCCGCTCGTGTCCCGTCTGGTAACGACTCGTGCGTCCGTTCAACCTTTGTTGTAGCCTTCACTATGTCCGTCTCTCGCGGTTCGCTGACGCCAGGTCCAAGCTCTTGAACTGTCTCATCTATGGTGGCGTCCAAAGTCACCTCGCGGTAGTTGGTTACTGTTGGAACTCCGTCGACGACCGTCACATCTGTGACTGGTCGAACACGCTTCCTCGTCACGCGTTTTGTCAGACACTTCGTGCCGTCGTCAAGCGTCTTCTCGCTCTCTTTCACATCGACCCGTTCTACTACGTCTCCTTCTACCGTCTTTGTCACTGGCTGCAACTTGACTTCTTCTGGTTGCTTCAGACGAACTGTCATCTTGACCACTTTTCGACGGATGATGACGCCGTCCACCGAAGTCTGTTCGGAATGATCTACAGAAATATCGTTGTCGCAGTTCTTTGCGAACGGTTCTATGACACCCGGGGGTAGCTGCAGGATATTTTCTTCGACGTCGACGCTGACAACTTTGTCACGCGTGACAGATTCACCACGAGCGCCGTGCCCCGGTGACCGGCGTTCAGTGACCGACTTTATGTGTTTTGTTGTGATAACTTTGCGAACAATCGTTGTTCCATCTTCCAGACTTTCCTCATACTGCTTCGTCTCCGCCTCGGAACGGACTGGGCCGTCAACAACAACAGTTTGTTCAGGTTCAGTTGGCGGCTTTTCAGGTTCTGTTCGACCCTTGATTCGGACAACCATACGGACAATCTTTCTCTTTGCAGGCGTACCGTCTGTAAGCGCGTCATCCTGCTGAGCGACTGTGATGTCTGTTTCACAGTTGGCACCTGAAGGTTCTATCACACCCGGCGGAAGTTCGAGGATGTTCTCCTCTATAGTTGCTCCGACAACTTTCTCCCTCAGGAAAGTTTCGACTTCCTTCCCGTCTGTTACTGTGACCTCGGATACAGGCCGAATCATTCTTGTAGTAATGATCTTACGTCGGATGGTGCTGCCGTCCGGGAGACACTTCTGATCTTGCTCGACGTTTGTCCGATGTTCGACCTCACCTTCAACAAGTCGCGTCTTGGGCGGTTTGAGCGTGACGACTGTCGTGGCGGCCGTCTTGCGGACCGGCGTTCCGTCAGCCAGCGTCCTCTCCGACTTCTGGACAGCGATAGTAGTATCGCAGTTGTCGCCATTTGGTTCAGCGACTCCCGGCGGCAGAGCAACCAGGTTCTCGTCGATCTCAACGTCCACCAGCTTTACACGACGTTTGACCGTTGACGGCCCAGCAATGCGGGCTGATGCTGGCGACTCTGGAGTAGCAGCAACGTAATGCTGCGTGACGGCAACTATCCGTCGTATCATCGTTCCGTCGTTCAAACTGCGCTGAAACTCGAAAATGCTCGTTCGCGAACGCACCTCCCCGTCCGGTGACGGTTGTTCCTTGGCCGGGATACCGTCAAGTGCCCTGCTGCCGTCAAACGATGCATCAGTTGGTGACAGTAACTCATTTATTTTATTAACGGCAGCCGTTTCCGTATCCGCTACGGTGTTTTCAATCTCGTGTAAGAGATCGCGCAACGGTGGAGTCATGGACACCGGCTTTCGGCGCACTTTAGTGCGTCTGACGGTTTTCTTCACTAAGACGCCGTCAATTACTTCGTCGTCGAAACGGTCTACAGTTGCTTCACTGTCCACGTCCGGACCACAAGGACTCTTCACGCCAGCCGGCAGTTCCGTGTAACTGTCTTCGATTTCTTTGTCGACCACTTCCTCGCGCATAGTGGACCCGGTGGGGCGTCCATTAATTATTGTTACTTCTTCGATTGGTTTGATGTGTGTTACTGTCGTCGCTTTATGTTTCAGTGTTCCACCGCCAGGAAGCGGCCGCTCGCCTTCACTGACATCTATCTTTGACTTAATCGGTCTTTCAATTATCTTTTTCTGTGCAGCAGGTGTAACACCGCCACTTACCGTTGGTACACCACGCGCCTTTCCATCTGCTGGTTTAAAAGTCTCTGCCGGCGTGCGAGTTGTATCTGGTGTCTTACCTGCAACATCGTTAGCCGACGGTGTACCAGGTTCACCAGCCGTTTGTAATTCCGAGGCTGCTGGTTGTTCTGGAGATTCACCGTCGCCAACTTTTTTGTCTGGTGTAACAACCAGTTTAACGATCTTACGCTTCACGGGAACCCCATTTGGCAGCTTCTCGTCAAAGTTCTCCACCTTGACGTCGGTGGTTATGTTACTTCCGTACGGTTCGATCACACCCGGGTGCAGTTCCAACATGTTGCGCAGACTTTCCACTTTAACCGGTTCTTCGTGCAGCGGCAGCCGAACTTCCTTGCCATCAACGCTTCGCACCTCAACCACAGGCTTAAAGTAATCAGTCTCGGTTGTCTTCTCCGCCACCAGCGTACCGTCGTCCAAATTACGCCGATCTTCCAGAGTCTTTAGTCTTGACTGAATATCCCCTTTAACAATTCTGCTGGGCTTTGGAGATCCACTGACCGCTGGTGTTTTAAGACAAACATCAGCAGTCACGGTTTTCTTACTGACAGGTACACCGTCAGGCGTCTGTCCGTCGGATTTAGCGACGTCAATGTCGCACAGAACGTTATTTCCTCCAGGTTCTATATTTCCAGGCGACAGTTTTAGCACATTTTCTTCGATTTCAGTTCCAATAACTTTTGGTAAAGGCGAGGTACCGATAGCTTTATCACCGACAGCTGAAGGCTGAAGGTGCTGAGTTGTTGTAACTTTCTGAATGATCACGTCACCGTTCTTTAAACCACGTCTGTATTCCTTAGTCGTTTTGCATGGAAGAGCAGTTGCCACTCCAGGACCTCCAGGAACAACATTTTGACCAGTTGGCTGATTGACTAGCAGCACATCCGGTGGAATTTTGGCGGCATCTTGCATGTCTGATGGCTTTACTGGCGTTCCGACAGCAATAGGCACACGACCATCGCTACCTACCACAGGCTTTTTGCCCGGTACAACACCTTTGATGTCTGTACCTAAAGGTATATCATGCACCTCTGACGGTATAGCATCATATAATGTTCCTCCTGTAGCTTTAACCTCTGGTGAAACATTCCTAACATCTATATTGATTACATTTTTCTTGACTTTACTGCCATCTGGCAGCGTGTCTTCGTAATGAGCTTCAGTGGTCTCACTTTCAATGTCGCTGCCGTACGGGTAGAGTATGCCAGGAGCCATTCTCATTACGACTTCCTGGATGTCGGTTCGTATCAGTTTCTCACCAATCAGTCGTTCAGAACTTCTCTCGTCTAATTCGCTGACCTCGAAGACAGGAGCTACGTATCTTGTCGTTTTTGTTTTCGACTTTACAGTGGTTCCATCGTTCAAAGTCTGTTCATCTTGATTTACTTCAGTCTTAGATGATACTGCACCAAATTTCCTCGATATCCTGGGTCTTCCACGATCACCTTCAATCAAGACAACAGGAGTAAATGACATGTCAGTTGTATCAGTAGATGGTGAAATATCATCTTCATCAGATTTCAGCAAATCTTCCATCCGTTCGGCTGCAGATTTGGGTGACTTCTGTTGTATTGGATGGCTGTCAGACTTAGGTTCAATGCCGTCTGGAACCACTTCATCTAAGCTTGGTTTTAATTCAACAGTGAGTATCGTCACGGTCCTACTTCGCGGCACACCGTCCGGAAGCACATCTTCATATTTGTCGGTGTTGATCTTAGCCACAACATTGCTGCCATATGGTTCGATGACTCCAGGTGGAAGATGAACACTGTTTTCCTCTACATCAACTCTGACGATCTTTTCATGCACCTTTGGCTCTTTGAAACCATTTTCTCTGGATGGAAACTCTGTGACTGGCCGAAAGCTAGTTATCACAGCAATCTGACGCTTTACTGTTGAACCGTCAGCCAAAGCTTGTTGTTCTTCAGTTACTTCTCTTCTAGTCTGAATGTCGCCTTCCACTATCCGCGGTTTTGGCTCAACCATTTCTTTTGAAGCATATGCTGCCTGTACTGGAAGAGCATTCTTTGGTTCGGCTTCGGGGCCAGGCCATTCCAGTTTCTTTGGTTTTTCAGCATCTGGCGGCACATATTCTACGTCTCCAGCGGCGCCCTGCTGCCGACTCTTGCGTACTTTGGGCGTCCACACACTGTCTGGTAGGGTGGCTCGAAGCAAGCAGACCGGAGTTGGAGGTCGTTTGTCTGCGAAAGCTTTCGGACATTTCGTAAATGCCAGGACACCGCTAGGTGTGTCAGTGAGGTTACGGACTCTGACGTCCAGCGGCAACTGGTTGGCTTGGAACGGATGGAAAGGTACGCTGACCGCCAAAACATTTGGATCAATGACTGGAATCAGATTCCCAGTCAAGTCCACATATTGAGGTTTACCATCAACTACCTGTCACAGTGCAACATCGAAAATGGTTATTGGTAGGCTGCTTGCACAGTGTACATGTGTGTACTAAGATAAGACTATACTGTGGTAGTTTAGCATTTGGCCAAAAGCTGACTGACAGCTCTCGTTGTCTACAGCATGAAATCAAGTCAAACTATTTAGCATCAAAAAGAGCCAAAAATCTGTAAAGCCAGTCTGTAAACTCTGTAAAGCAAACACAGTAATGGTCAGCTGTCTCTTACTTAGGGCCAAATGTATGCATAATGCAATTAATAGATATGTGGCTGCCAGTAACCATCAAGCATTCAAATGAAACTAGAACTCTTTCAGGACACTTTCACTTGGGACATTTGAGATCTCCAGCAATTCTACGCATGTTTTTAATATTGTTCTGTTTGAACTATTGGCGTCTATACTACCCGTGGTAAGACAAATAAATGAAATGTTTGTTTCATTTTCATAAACAAAAATGAACACCTACCTCAACATCACCACTGCTTGCAACTTCTACGAAACCGTCTTCATCGGAGAAAGTTTCTGGCACCTCAACGTCGTCCGTTAGACAGAAGATTTTCAGCTGACCTTCCATGGGACTCGTTCGCCTTCCGAAAACAACGAATTTGGCCATAAAAGGCACTTTGGCGGCCTCATTATAAACATCAGATGCTATTCCTTCAGCTGGCTTCAACTTCACGCAATCAGATGGGCATGTCATCAACATGTACCTACAACATTATCTCACAGGTGTAAAATGTATTTAAAAATAAAGCAGATGTTACGTTATACGACGTAAAATTATAAATAAAAAGCAATAGCAGCCGTTCACTCTTTGACAAATCAAACAGCCTATATCAGCTTATAATTAGTTAGCAATCACAGATGTTGTTCGGGGGGGGGGGGCGGTAGAGTAGTGGTTAGAGTGTCCGACTTGGGATCAAAAGGTCCCGGGTTTGATCCCTGGGCAGTGCCAAAAAGTGAATGCATGTTTGTAAATATTTACCACTATTAAGTTGTCTTTTGTTATATTATGTGTCTGATTGTTGTTTCAGTTTGTACAATTGTTAAGTTATAGTTACGGCACTAAGTAAGCCTTGCGCCGCTATTTGGCAGCGTGTATATTGCAGTGCTAAACTGCGTATGTTATGTTGTGTTCATATAATGATTTGTGTTGTATTATGTGCACTGTCCTGCATGGCAGATATTGTGTAATCCAGCATTCGTGCTGCAATACAAATAACCCATTATTATTATTATTATTAGTTGGAATTACGCTACTTTCATACTCAAAAAGGCAAAAAACCTGACCCTTGAAAGATTGTCAAGCAACTCCATCAAAATTGGTGCAACATCAATTAAACAGTGTCAGAGGGAGCACAATTAAACCTGCGCTTTTGCCGCTTTTTGCTGCCGTGACTTTGACCATGACCTTATGTCCTTGAAAAACGATGAAAATAAATAATATAACTAAATTCCGTGCATGACACAACCTTATGGGCGCTACGTCAGGCTTGAATGAAGCTTCATCGTCTGACAGTGTCAGCGGCACGTCACTCGTTACGTTTCTCCAGTAAGTTGGCCCATCAGCTGTTTCTGTAGTGCAACATTCATCTTCATTATATGCAAAAGTGCATTTTTCTCTATTTACACTAATAAAGTAGTCATGAGTAGAAACAGATGACAAACAGTTGATTCGCACTGACAACAAGTGACAGTATGTGCCAGCGACGCTAATCTGCATGCAAAATCAGCAATTGTTATAATTCCATCAAACATAATAGAAAAATTGTGAAAACATGTATCTAACACTTTTACTATCTCTCAAATACAAACAGCGCATTAAATCCAGCCAAAAGACTTTAACGTAGTTAACAAAAACTAGCTAATGATGCATGACACAAAGTGACAATGAAAGATGGCATCATAACTCAGCTAATAACTGACAAATACCAGTAGTTCCAGCCATCAGGTGGATCGTCGCAGAACCTTCGTCTTTGTCTTTAGCCAAGTATGGAACGGCTATAGTGGCTGGTTCATAGAAGGATCCTTGAGGTGGTTCAATTGACACAACTGGGCATACAACTGGCAGAGGTGGTTTGGCTCTGAGTGACTCTGCGACCACTTCCTCTGGCACAGGCAATACCTATAGACAGCCCAACAAGAGGCCAAAGTATTTTGGCAAAAGCTGCACCGAATGACCCCACGTGACAGACAGACTGACGGACGGACGGACGGACTGACAGACAGACAGCGCGCACATTGGTAACAATAGTCTGCATCTCATGCATTCGACGCAGCCTAAAAACCATACTATGTTCACTGATGCTTTGAAATAAGAGAGAAAACATACACGATCTACCTGAATTGACGACATAGAACATTCATTAACAGTTGCCAGCATTATCACCTACACGGACGAGGTGCACAAATCTATTATTTTAAAGTTCCTAGCTTGACAGTTTGTCAGTTTGTCCATTTGTGTGACCAGGGGGGGCGTGCATGACGACGTGGACGCGCAGCGGCACGTGACACGGCACGTGACACGGCTCGTGACACGGCACGTGACACGGCACGCTCGTCATACATATTCTTCACGTGTCAACATCGTGAGCAAAGACACCTGTAAGGATCACTTTCAAAACTTCACTTGTGCCTTTAGTGGTTCAGAAAATAGTTTTTCTAACAAGTATGTAACTGAAGTCATGTGACAAACAATAATTCACTTTTCTTCAGTAGTTCACAGGTCATGACGTCATCAAATTTAACTAGCAGAAGTACTCAGCTGCACCCTAAACTGTACTGGTGTAAATTACAACATAAAGAAACCAAAGTAATTTGGCAAAGAATATATCGAATGCAACGCACGCGCTGCATGCGCTGGAGTGTTCAGCTGTGGCCGTTCCTAAGATATGTAGGCGGTCGCATAAATTAAAAGTAGGTCACGTGACCCAGCCGCCGACCCTCTATGGCCTACTTTTGCACTTTTTGTCAGCAGCCGTCTATAGGCACGCAATTTCAAGTCTCTATTGGGTGCCAGCCGCGTGACAGACAGACACCACGAACATCGATAACAATAGTCTGCATCTCATGCATTCGATGCAGCCTAAAAACTACAGAACAGTAATCGCACCTCCATGGTCAGCGGAGCAGCGTCGGGCTTTGACCCAGAGGGTATAGTGACCGAGACACTCGGCACGACTTCTGAGTTGACAACTGAGCCATCAGGTCCTATTGACTCTTTCTGCTGATAGATACGACTCACGACGGCGAAGTAGCATGGCACGTCGTCAGTGAAGATATGTGTCACGCGGTTCCAACTCATGTCTTTCTCATACTCTAGACACCAGCAACAACCGTCAGTTAGATGTTCCATGAACGTTCCACACAACACTAGCATCCAAAGTTAATAGCAACGTGGTTCACAGTGACTGTGACACACATAGGCCCCTACTTTGTCATCAATCAACAGGACTCGCAGGCAAAAAATAACAAGTGGTGAAAGTGATTTGGCAAAGGATACATCAAATCCGTGGGGCAAATTGAGATCCACATCTAGAACCATGTTCCTGGGGCCCCAGAAGTCTCGATCCGTTCAGTGGCTTTTGCAGGGCACAGGGGCATCTACAGACAGACAGGCTGAACGACTGCCAGTCACACACCACGCCACGGAATCATTCGGTGCGGCCTAGAATATAATTGGTATAGGTATTGTTACTATTACTCTTATGGAACATGCGTGATTAGATACCGCCGGTGGTAGCTTTAATAACATCCTGCACATCCTTGCGTGAGTCACGGGCTGCCTGCACGTGCGGCTTCCAAGTATGTCCATCTTCACTGCGCAGGATCGAAATTTCACGCTCGCCGTCGCGAAGTGAAGCAAAATGTGGCACTTCCACTACTACAGGCCTACAACGCCACAGAACAAATCCATTCATTCAAACGTTAGTTGACAACCGTGGTTTAAAGGCTGTCAGCATTATATGACAAGTCAACGATGGTGCACTAAATAGACCCATAGATAAATGCGGATCCACATGTGCTAACCACTCAGAAATAACTGGCGCCAGTTTTTTTTATTATTGTACATAGAGGTTGCAGGGAAAACTACAAGCTCTGTAACCACTGATGCTAGGCTATTTATCTTTCCACGAAAATAGGTTATTACTGCAAAATTTCACTGTCCGTTATTTTCCAATAAACGAAAAAAATAAACGAAATCATAATAAAAGTGCTACGTGCAGAAACGGAGTGCAAAATAAAAAGTAAAACTATTAACCCCCAGTAAATACACCGTGTGGGTTCCGGGGCTTAGAATAGACCAACTCCGTCTCCTGGCTGGATGTCGTAAGAGGCGACTAAGCCAGGCACCCCTCAACCTCCATGGCCTCATCTGATTACTGATGATAGACTGGAGTGAAAGAGGGAACATTCGGAAGAGGGGCCCCCTGTGGGAACCCTTCCGTAAGAATTCAGCTTTTTGCAGCTGACAGGCGAACCAGTCATGGTTCAAAGAAAGAAGAAACCCTCAGGTGCCCGACGGAAGCGCCAGAGGAACAAGAAAAAGCGAATGCTGCCCCACAGGCCGACGTAGGACCGGGAGCTCGAGGCGCCCACAGTGGCGAATCGTGCACTGGAACTGATGTTGATACTGGGGGTAGCAGTCGCACAAAAAGACCGCTGTCACCTGGTGGGACACCTCAGGATGCCCAGAGCCAGGTGAAGCGTACTAAGCAGAAACAGAAAGAAACACCATATAAC
>Ga0126335_1001336_pt1 | contig 13692 bp, 7 predicted proteins | sample OlaspJWI45metaG_FD_108409 | JGI IMG/M metagenome (GOLD analysis project Ga0126335, IMG submission 108409) | Marine gutless worms symbiont microbial communities from Oahu, Hawaii - Olavius sp. 1 OAHU.JWI-45 metaG | ecosystem: Host-associated > Annelida > Digestive system > Unclassified | place... | reverse complement strand
CATTGAAGTACGATGTAAATATAACAGGTAACTTATCTTTATGATGAAAGAATTTATGAATTAAGATCAGAATTTGGAATATATGAAGATCAGGGATGGTAAGTGTATTAAAATTTTTGTATATATCAGCTACGGGAATATTACGAGGTGCATTGGAATGGCTGGCTTATGACTTTCCATAGCTGCCAATCCTCTGACTGGCTAGCAGCAGCATGCAGTTATGGGGGCATTGTAATTCACTGTTGGAAAAAAGAAAAAGAAGCCAAAAATGCTGAAAATGCCAATAAATTGACTCCAGTAAAAGCTGGAAACAGTTACTAGTGGCAGAACGCCCAGTTCTAGTCACTTACGTGTCTTATTGTCGTATGTCACGGTCTGTTGTCTATTGTTTTGTCTTGTTGAGTGTCTCAGTCAACATGTGTAGTGTGCCACCATGGCAGAAATAATTTGCTGCAGCCATAGACTCCGGCTGCAGCTGACGCCGGCCTGCATTTTTTATGCTGTGGTTGATACAAATTTACAGTGGCTTACGGCTTATGAACTCTATGGCAGAGGCTTGGGATCATTGCATTGTAAGAGTTGATCCATCTGTTTTCAGGCATTTATTTACTTATGTCCACAGCCTCTCACTAATGACGTCTTAAATGTGTCATAGTTCGCTGAAGACTTGCTGTAAATCACATTGATGAGTGGAGGCGTCATCTGTCATTGACATTCTTTATGACTGCTACTCTTGAAATGACAGTGTCATAATGTCAAACTGAATAACTAACACTGATACTAAAACTAAATCAAATGTGGAAAAACTATATAAAAACTACATCTAGAACAAATTCCAATACTAAAATATCACTGGTCTATGCTGAGAGTTTGTCAGTTGACTTGTGGTGTAATTAGTTACACCACAAAATCGTAACAGGCCAAAGTAATTTAACAAAGGCCGCATCGAATCTGTGGGGGAAATTGGAACCCCCTCCTTTATACGTTACTTTGGTCGGAAAGAGTCTCTACCCCAAGCAGGACATCAATCCATTCAATCGTGTTTGCATTTTTATGTTAGTATTTCATAACATCATTATGGTGTCTTATTGGTCAGACCAATAACGACACTATATTGGTCTCATTAGCGCACATGGCCGGCGAAGGGTGGCCTACATTGACGTTTGGATGAAATCATTATTGTGTAATAGGAAACAACGAGTTAAAATTAATGGCTTTCACTCAGACTGGGCTGATATATTAAGTGGATACTACAGTGAACTATTTTAGGTTCTATTTTGTTTATTGTTTATATTAATGACGTACTAGATGTATGTAAGCAGTTTATTAACGTCTTATCTTTGCAGACGACACTAAGCTATATAAGCATGTAATTACTGACGATGACCATCAGGTACTCCAAAAGGGTTTGCATACTTTTCAAGAATGGTCAGACAGGTGGTTGTTAAGGTTAAATATAAATAAATGTAAGATACAGGGTAGCTTTTTTATAGAGGAGATGTTAATTATGAGTACAAATATTATCTTCCATCCGCAGTTCTGGAAAGTGTCGCTGTAATAAAAGACCTAGGTGTGGTATGCGACTCAGAATTAAGTGTTGTTTCTCACTGTAAAGAAAAGATAAACAGAGCATACACCATGCTGGCTTTGATTGAGAGAAATTTTATATATTTAACAGAGAAGGCATTTGTTACACTATATAAATGTTTAGTTAGATGTCATTTGGAATATGCTAACTCAGTATGGAATCCACATAGACAAGGTCTAATTAAAGATCTAGAAAAGGTCTAGATGAGAACAGCTAAACTGTTAAGCATTTAACGTATAAAGAAAGGCTTCTGCAAATGAAATTGCCAACGTTGAAATACAGACGTTCAAGAGGAAATATGATTGAAGTTTTTAAAATATTAACAGGCAAATATGACACTAATATTACCTTCAGTTTTGAAAAACATCAAGATTGTAGAACCAGGGGGCATAATTTAAAGCTACTCAACCATAGATGTCTTTATGATTTAAGGAAACATTTCTTCTGTACACGAATAATAAATACTTGGAGCAGTTTGCTAGAATCTGTCATCTCTGCTAGTACTACTGACTCCTTTAAGAATAAGCTAGACAAAATCGAGATCTTATTTATAACTACAAGGCTGAATAGGAATAGGAAATACAAGTTTCATTAATAATTTACGTTAATAATGTACAATTTTTACAAAATATGTTCTATGTAATTTGGAAGGCATAGGGGCTTCGGCCTGCGCCTTCGTCTAAACTTCTTTTGCTTTGCTTTGCTTTTGACGGTCTCACTGAGTTCAGACCGGTCCACTTAGTACAGCAATAAACTGCTCAGCGTCTGTCCCTGTCTCCTGTCGTCTCGTCATATTTTAGTCTGACTGGAGTAGTTCTATTTCGCGATGTTTGCAGTAATATCTTTTGTAGTTTTTTGTCGGTGCGTTAAATTTTTTAACGGTGTTTAATTTTTTAAAATCGCGATTACTTTTTTAACCTGTTTGTTAAGGCGTTAATTCGACAGCCCTAATTTAAACAACTCGGAAAGCTCGCCTTAAAATTCCGGAAAATTTCTGCAATTTGGTTGACGTAAAAAAAATCCCGAAATTCCGGAAATGAAATTATGGTTCGGAATTGCGATTACACGGCCGAAGTTCGGCAAATAGGCAGACCACTGTTCCGGCGGAGGTGTGTCCATTATAAATTCTATGTGCTAAGCTGAAAATTGTAAACAATTGAACAGAAGTTAATTAGTAATTTGATAGGCTGCCCTGATAATTCGTTGATGATGTATCTGTGTTACTAGCTGTTAACTGTGGATCTCGGAAATCACCGAAAAGTTTTCTACTAATAGTGTAGTAACTGTAAAATGGGTTTGAAGGGTAGCTGATGGCGCATGCTTCTATCGGGGACGTGAGTCATGCTCCATGTAGCAGATGCGGGCTAGCTGCACACGCCCACTTTCCCACTGAGGCTTAACGGTTTGAACAGCTGACAACTGCGACATTCGTTCCATATCGGTCCTGGGCAGACTGTTTACTCGGCATTGTGGTGCCTGTCCCAACTCAGCCTTCTGTCACTCTGTGGTCGGTACATGAGAACCATCTTTGTCTGGGAAGGCAAAGGCAAGTATGGTTCATTCCATTTATGGATAAACATGTGGGTGTCAGGTAGCCAAAATAACATCGCATATCCTGGTACAACTCGGATATGAAGTGAAGCACCTAGCATAACGGTACACAGCCTCAGAATTAGGCTAGATGGCAGGTAAAACTGTGATCCGTTGACAATGCATGGCATGCCATACCTGAGTGCTTCTGTGACAAGGTTGCCTTATAAAGAGGTGCTATATCAAAGGTCCTTTACCTCTGCATTTTTCCTTTTATACCTTGATTTCATTAATTGCAATATGCATTGCTGTGGCAAATGGATGTGGAATGACAGGGCTATCAGATTAACATGTTGATTATAGTGTAGTAATTATGATCTCAGGTTCTGTAATCAGTTTCAGATGTTGAATTTGTAGACACCTTTACAGGCATTGTTTTATTTGATCAAAACATGCAGATATGTCAAGATGGAGATTGCTCAAGTTCAACAAGATGACAGTGGAAGGTATGATTATTACAAGGTTTTAACTTGAAATAGTTTTATTTGTACCATTAACATAATGAAAGTCTTGTCATTAGATTACCTACCACATTACATACTTGATGAATTATTGTTATGTCTGTTGTTTGTGTACCAATGCGAGTCTTGGCATAATGTTGTTTACTATACAACATTATGTAAAGTGCCAGTGCTAAGAACTGGCCATCTGCAAGGTAGATTTTTACATTATTTTTAAAGAAAATTACCAAAACTAATTTTGTCAAACAACACTCGAAAATGATTATTTTTTCCTTATCTAACTGCTGATTGCAATGCCTTGAAAAATTTATGATGTAATTTGACGTAATGACACACTTTACCAATGTATTTGCATAGAATTGAGAGCACTGTTAACTGCTGCTGAGTGTAAAATAGTCCATAAAATTGCATTGTGTTTTAGATACAGATGCATTGTACCTGACTGTACAAGAAGTTACCAAACAGTTGGAAATTTGTCATTACATTTGAAGACTCACACTGGTTTGCACAGTGTTTGAATATATGAAACCTTAACTTTGGGCTGGCAATATGGTGTGCATATAACAACTAGGGATGTTAAAAGTCGAGAATATTTTTTCTCGATACGAGAAATTTTTCTCCCGGGACTCGACGAGAATTCTCGACCACGTGATGATGATGTCACACCCTGCTGAGTAGACATCAATAGCGAATTACCGATGAGGCCTAGGCTACTCGTGAGGTCGTGCGTGTTGCCGTCGTGTAAATTTGCGGCGAGCAGATTGAACATCTAATGCCACTATGCACAGCTGCAACTAGGGATGTTAAATTCGTTCATTTCTTAAATTCGACCTTCGTTTATGTGCCAGACAGGCGGACTCATGTGACAAAAAGTAAAGCGTTTACACACAGTAGTTACAAATCATATTATAAACACCACATAAAGCTATAAAAATGCAAATAAGTAACTAGTACTAACTAGTAATGTACTATAGTCGGACTTCCGCTACTCCAGTGTCTGCAGTGGCGTGGGAAAGACGACGCGATGCAGACAATAGTTGACCGTGTTACATAACTACCTAAGAGGGAGGGAGGTGGTGGCGGTTAGATCAAAGGCGTCAGGTAGACAGACGGCAACACTAGAGGTATGGGGCGGGGCGGGAGGTGTAATCAGACACCAACCGCCGGCAAAGAACAAAGACATCGCCTCTCGTTCGCAGACACTTCAATGCCCACATCTGTTCTAGCGCAAATTTCGGGTCGAGAAATTTCTCGTTGAGAAATTTTTTTCTCGAGCCCGAGAATTTTTTTCAAGACTCGTCTCGATCGAGACTCGTTAACATCCCTAATAACAACCCACCACTTCTTTGTGACAGATGTATTCACCACTGTGCACTTGCCATCCTGGCTGGGTGGCAGTCAATTCGGCCCAGTATCAGCTCGTCCCCAGTTCAACTTGTTAGAACTTGCTAGGGTTAAGGTTATTGTTACAGTTGGAATTAGAGCAAGGGTTAGCGTTAGGATTAGGGTTAAGTGTAGGATTAGGGTTAGGCTTAATGTGTCAGGATGAGGTTTGTATTGGGGCAGAGTGGATTGTAAACTGGCTGGCTGGAGCATTTATACAAACTGTCACTGTCTGTATAATAAATGTATAATTAACACTAAAGAGTAACAGGTTGTAGTATGTGTCAGAACATGTATTGAGTAAGGCAGACTGTTCCATGCACATGGCGTGGCGACAGTGATGGCATGGTCACCAACTTGCAACATTTAAAAAACTGACAGGCTGTTGAGTTAATAGACAGTAGTGGTGTTTCAGTCATAATGATGATGAGTGATGGTGAGATCTTAACTTTATGACATTTTTTGGCTGATAATGCAATGGGAGACTAAAAGTTGGTTATTTTATTTTTTTTGACTCTTGATTACTGATTGTTGTTTTGTATTGATACAGGCCAGTATCACCATGCCTGTTCATATTGTTCCAAAGCCTTTCTGACGTCATATGCACTGAAGTTGCATCTTCGTTCACACACACAAGAAAGACCTTTCTGTTGCTATTACTCAGACTGTACCAAAGCTTTCAATACGATATACAGGTCAGTGCTGAATTTTACATTTGTTTTTGTCAGTATTATTGCTGCAGCATCAATTTAGCTGTAAATGTATGTGTCATGAAGTCTTCATTATGTTTTAAATTGCATGCAAAAAGTTTTGGATGACATATTGTCCTGATTTGTATGTAGAATCTTGGGTGTAGTGTGTTCTGCAGGATAGTAAGTAAGAAAAGTAGACAACTTATAAGCAACACAAGCCATCTTATTAAAAGCACTTGACAGCAAAAATGTTGTGCCAATTAAAATCAATAGGTGATTTGAATATTTCTTGAAGTTATTGAGAGACGACGGTTTATGTATTGAGTAAGGCAGACTGTTCCATGCACATGGCGTGGCGATGGTCACCAAGTGTGGAGTGGTGCATGCATGGCACGACCAGTTGTGAGGCTGATGAAGACCTCATAACAAAATCATAAGCATTGAGCTGACACTATCGTGAAACTGATGTACTCGTACAGACTGAAGGCTCATATGCGCCTACATTCGGGCGACACATTCACATGTACATACGACAACTGCAGTCGTCAGTTCACAACGCAGTCAGACCTTCGCAAACACATTCGCTGCCACACAGGAGATCGACCTTATGTGTATGTCGAATGCCTGTTATAGTGTTATTTGCAGTTTGTTAATGCTTTGATGTTTTGAGATAAAATTAGTGGCCAAAGTTATTTGCCAAAGGCCACATTGAACCCCCTCCCCTCACTGTGGGAGATGGGGAACCCCATTTAATACAGTGTTCTTCGGTCTCCAGTAGTCGACCTGTTCAACCATGTTTGTACAGCCTGCCCGTGTGACAGACGGACTGACAGATGGTACGATCATCAATCACAATAGTCCATATCTCATGTATTTGATGCACCATAAAAGTGATCTGCAATTTGCTTAGAAGTGATGGAACTCTCTGTACGTCAGATGTTATCTGATTTGTTATGGTTAGAAGTGCATTGATGTATTGAAATATAGCAATTAGTTGGAAGATTAATTGTCCTTCTGCTGTAAGTGAAGATTCAAAGTTATACACAAAATGTGGCATTAAAGATGTAAAGAGGTTTTCAGTTGGTTGCATCATGAATGCTTGGAGTATGTCATGATGTTTTGATCTGTTTTGATAATATATTACTTTGTGATCTGGGTTCAGTGTCTGTTTAGGTCTGTATTACATATTGGCATCCAGAAAGTCATCTAGCCAAATAGTTCCAGTTCTCCAAGTGGATTTTATCTTGCAGTATGTTGCCACTGCAAGTTGTCTTATGTTGACACAGTCAGCTTATGCCGGTTTTTTGTTTGTGTTTAGCTGTCCAGTGGTTGCATGCAGCATGACGTTTGCCATGAGCCATCACTGTAAGAAACACCAGCAGTCTTTTCATGGTAAGTTGATTAGGTGACACCAACAAAACGTCCACTTTACCAATGTGTGGTTCCGTTAATACAGTGCTGTCCAACCTGTGGCGTGCGGTCCGCATGCAGCCACGGAGATATTTAGTGTGGTCCACTAGCGCCAACGAAAACATTATATTTTATTCATTTCTCATAGTGTAAACTTTGGCGTAAACTTAAATTTTACACTTTTCTTGCATCAATTGACGCTCCACAGACACGAAGCTCCGTCTGTATGGTGCATGCATTCAGCGTATCTTTACTTATCTGAACTCTTTTTCAGTGAGGTCCTTGACCAAGCAATCGATTAGAATGGAGAAATTCTGTATGTCATCATGAGATGCTCTCAAAGTGGAGCTTGCTGCTGCTGATGATGATGGTTATCTTTTAAGACGAGTGAGACATGATCAGATGTCACTCACTCGAACAAATTTAATTTACATTTTAAGATACTGCCCAGTGCTTACTATGCTTAATGAAATTCATATGCTTGTGGAATTTATTTATTATCTGCCAATGAGAAAGTCTGATTTCACACATTTTCAAGATTCTAAAACTGTCAAAAGCTACTGTGAAAAATTGAGTTTTTTTACTGCATTTGTTAATGCACTAATTCGACAACCCTAATGGAAACTGATGGTGGCTGTGGTTTCCACCACAAAAACTAAGCCTAGACAACATATCTTACTTGACTTAGATCCTCCCACTCCTGCTGGAGTATTGGGTGACGAGGCTTTTCCACCGACTCTGATCACTGGCCACTCCGTGAACATCACTCCAGCTGACTCTCATCTCCTGCAAATCTTTCTGGAATGTCTGTCACCAGGTCTTACGTCCTCTTCTTCTCTTGCCTCCATCAGGTACCCACTGCATAGCCACACTTACAGGTCTATCTGGTGGTAGCCGTAGTATATGCCCTTCCAGCGTCAGTCTTTTCACTTTGACAATATTCGATAGGTCCTGCATCCCAGCCCTCTTCATCAACTCGTCATTGGTAATGTGATCTCGCCATGAAATACCCAATATGGTGCGCTGGCATCTTCAGTGGAAAACGTCCAGCATGTGTGAAGTTTTTGACAATTCCTTCCACATATCAGCAGCGTAGATTGCTGCTGAAATTATGACTGATATGTACAGACGTAGCTGGGTGGAAATGTTGATTGTGTTACTGGTCCTGACTGGACGCAATCGCTGATCATAAATAAATGTTTACCTTTATGTCTGCTGCAAGCAGGTAATGTTTTTGGTGGCGTCTGTGTGTGTGTCTGTGTGTGTCTCTGCACAAAATCTCGAAAACTACTGATCAGAAATTGATGTAACTTGGTAGGCATCTGCCCATGGTGAATGCTAGAAGTGGTTAGAGGTTTGTGACATTCGACCTTGACCTTTGACCTTGAGGGCTATTTTCGCATTTTTTTCATTTGCCACACATATCTCGTCCATTATTAGCAGTTTCAAATGCCTTAACCTAGCAATTTCATTTTCACTCTAAAGGTACATTTTCAGAATATCTAGGTCACCTTTGAGTTTCAAGGCATCCATGGGGTTAATATCTAGGTCACGACAAAAAAAGTGGCTGCGTGCAGGTATGTGCTCCTCTCTCTGTCACAGTTTAACTATTGCATTTACGTGTGGTCGGCCATGTGACTTTTCAGAAATTAGCATAAAATTACAATTTCTCATTTCCCAGTGTATAGCCTATGCACTGTAACATGCTGTTAGGTGGTTGTGGCCCACTGCTTTGTGGCAAATATAGAAGTGGCCTGCATACCCAGAAAGCACTGCACTAATATCAGCCCATATTAGTCTGCAATGGTGGGTAAAGCCAAAATGTGGATGTGGAGGAATGAGGTTGATTTTGGCTTATTTTATGCTGATGTCTTTTATGGGTAAGTGCTTTTTCTACTTTGATGATTGAAAGCTATAGCCACTGAACAACTCACAAAGTGTAATCAAATCTTTACGTCTGTCCTGCGTATTGAGACTTTAAGACTTGAGCTAAGTAATAGATTGTCTGTTGGTTGTGCAGTTCACCTTTTTGTAGTAGAACTCATTCATACTTTGTGAACGTGAGTGTGAAGTGTAACTAGACATGTCCACTGAGCTTGTGTGACTAATAGTTTATGTGTATTATCAGGTTGTATTCGAAAGCCAGTTGTGCGATCATCTGTGTCGTCATCTGCAGTCAATACAGCTGAAAGCCAGGACACTGTGTCAGATGCTCAGAACACTCACATGATGCACGACTGCAGTATCTGTACTGATGTCGATTATTTACCGGATGATGCAGTTGTTTTGTCTGGTATTCGAGCATCGTTAAATGTGTCGTGTCCGACGGCTGCTAGCAGTTCACACATTGCAGCCATCAGTGTTGCTGAGTCTAACAATGAGCCTCTACAGCTTGATGAGGACGTTCTAACTGCAGACCCAAGTGATGGACTGTTTTCATATGAGATGTATACATCGCCACAACCAAATGAATGTCTAAATGATGATATTTGGCTCAATTCTGCTGCAGCCGATTTAGGATCACCTGTAATACCTCGCTTCTCTGGTTCATGCACTGTACTACATGAACACGCTAACTGAGCAACTAAATTTAGCTGAATGATGCATTGTCTGTATTAATGTATTAGTTTGCATTTGTGATAATATTTCTCTTCAGTGTTTTTAGTGAGTTTTTAAAATAAATATTTCTGTTACATTTCTGTTGCGTTTAATTGTCATTCGAGACATTGTAGCAGGTATGTATACTTGCAACATTTTGTGGAATGTGTTCTGTGTTATCTGATGCTTTTATTGTTTACAAAATGAGCAGTTAGCAATGTCAGACACTGCCTCGTGCTTGTTTCTTGTTGGCAGTTTTAGCCATGTCTCACTGGTTTAGTGACACACAGGTGACTTGCTGAATACAAGTTGGAACTGTTGCACTCAAAGACTGTTTTAAACGATGTAAAAATTGTTCTGACTAGACTAGCAAATGCAAAGTCAAATGTTCTGACAACTTGTTGGTAAATTTTTGTCTGTACAGACATATACAAGCTTATTATGTTCAGTAATTTGAGGAGCATGTTGATATACATTAACAGAATGATCAGTGTAGCCCAGTCACAGCAGTTGCTGTAGTGTTAGTGAAGCATGCCTGACACTAAAGAAACATGATGGTTCAGTAAACCATTTATTGTTTGCACTGCAAATGCAAGATACATGTGTGTCAGCTGTATGACCAGTAAACAACATTAGCACAAACATTCTCGTTGATTTCTGTAGTCATATAGACTAGTCCATGCCAGAGATACTCCACGTGGTGTTAAGCTGGAGTAATTACAGTATTTACAAATTTTAGGCCTATAGACAGCATATTGCAAACAAAACACATGAAACAAAAGCTATACTATTCCAAGAACGACGCCAAAGACATTTGGCGAAGGCTGCACCGAATGACCCCGCGCACACGGCACGCGGCGTACATGTGCTGCCGCCGATTTAAACCGCGTGACTGACAGACTGACAGCGCGAACATCGGTAAGAATAGTCAGCATCTCATGCATGCGATGCAGCCTAAAAGTGTAATTGAACCCAGCAAGATATCTGGTTCAATTCACTCTCTTGAACAATGTATGACGTTGAAAGAGTGAGTAAAATTGAAACATTCATTGCTGGAACAATGAATTAGACATACGAATTCCGTTTTAGAGAAGCTAATAGTATCATGTTACTGTATACATATACAAAAAAGATTACCTTTCAATGCATTTTGTTACATGTCCTTGGCCGAATGACCTTGATACTGAAACTGGACTTGAATATTTTGAAGATGTAGGCCTACGTGTACCCTGAAAATAAAGTTTCTATATTACCGCTAAGGCATTCAAGTGCTCAGACATTACACACATACACGGCTAAAATATTACCACGCTTCATTCGCTGTACCTGAAATGCTCTATAAATAAATATCATCGACAATATGTTACTTTAAGCCGAATGTTCAGAAATGAGGCTATCTACATGATGTAGTGAACGCTCGCAGACATTTCTTTGAATTGTGTCGTTACTATAATACAAGTCATTATAGAATCTCTAATTCAAATTATAGAATGCAATTCATACTAAAGCTGCTTCAGCCGTGCAGTAAATATCGACACTCGTAAGAGTTAATACCGTGATTTGTGCAGTTGCAAACAGTGTGAACGTCGCTGCTAGTAATTTATGTAGCTATTGCGAAAAAACCTAATATGTACATCTGCAGTGTAGCCTAATTTGCTAGATAAACTTGCAGTTGCACCAGCCTCGTGACAAATCGAAACACTATTTGTCGTTGGCACGTATAACACGTATAATTGTTCACTGCTAGCATGTATGCTCATTGTTCGTTCAGTATAAACCGAGCTGTATTACGTACCAACAAGAGGCCAAAAGCATTTGGCGAAGGCTGCACCGAATGACCCTGTGTACACGGCACGCAGTGTACACTGCACGCGCTGCCGCCGATTTAAGCCGCGTGACAGACAGACTGACAAACAGACAGACAGACACCACGAACATTGGTAAGAATAGTCAGTATCTCATGCATTCGATGCAGCCTAAAAATTGAGGACACCCTTCTCTGAGATGCATTTGTCAACTGCTAGCAGCGTTTTGCGCTATGCTATTACACGCCAAGAACACTTGTGGAACTTTCTTAGTATTTTAGTTTGCTTCGTCCCGTCCAGTTGCTCAGAACACACATTTCGGTAACTAATGGAAGAACGGACGGCTATGGCTATTGAAGTCAAGCAGCACTCGATGACTGTCGTTTTTCTGTTGTGAGCTGTTCTACTGAGGCCAGTACCGACTCTGAGATCTGATTTCCACTGCGCAAGTGAACGGTTTCAAGTGCTGTGTTTACCTCCAACAACTTCTGTATCTTCTCAGCGCCTTCGAAGCCAATGTGATTGCCTTCAAGGTCAACAGTGCGAACAGACGTGTTGCGTGTCAGACCGTCGGCAATGAGACCAGTACAAGTATTCTCGAGCCCATTGTGATGCAACTCTAGCGTTGTTATCGCTGAGTTATGTTCAAGAGAGCCTGCTATCTCTGCCCAACCGTCTGCCTCTATCTCCTTGTTGCCCGTAAGACTAAGGTACGTTATGCCGATGTTGGCCCTGATTAGCCTTGCGACGGCACGTGCACCAGCTGTCGTCATGCCACAAGCACCGATCTCAAGTGATTTCAGAGCAGGTGTTTGGTTTGTACTGTTGCCATTCAATAACGCATGGTCATTATTAGATCCGCTGTACGCGCCAGGTCTTTCATTTTCCACCGTCATATCAGGTGCATCAAGCACTGCGGTTCCATGCAAAGCCAGCAACCTGGACACCAACGTCTGGATACCTTCGTCGCCAAGTGGATTTTCATGTATCCTACATACATACATAGAACACAGCATAACAAGAACGTCTTTCGGTTGAAAGCAGATCACCCGCGAGTGCATATTTAGTTAGCGCCATTTCTCACATACATATGGCCTTTATAAATAATTTTTTCCACGTAATTTTTTTCGTTCTAACTTTGCTTTTTCTCTGGGATGTTAATTTGTTCACGCGACTTTGATCTTGAATACATGATCTTCATACTGATGTACGGTGTACCCGCATACGAGAAATTAACTTTTTGGGTAATTCATTCAGAAGTTCAAAGCATTCAAAAGTTACGCCTACAACTGGAACGCGACTGGAAAATGAATATTACCAATTACCACACATATGCTTTCATTTGCCAAAAACATCACTTCAAAATACAAATTGCTGTGGCTTAATTCAAATAAGCAGGCAACTCGACAGAAATTCGGGCAAAACATGACAGAAACGTCTTGAATAATGGTTCAAAAATTTTATCACAATGTCATGTATGATACTGATCATGTTGGACTATAACTGAGCTTGTTTCTGTGATTCAAAACTTAAGCTATACTTACGCGAGACTCTCCAGTTGCGGACTGTTCTGTATGAGACTGAAGACGTGCGGGATGCCGTGAGGCGTGATGTTGTTACAGTTGAGATTAAGATACTGCAGTCTGGTGTTGTGACACAGTGACGCGGCGATGCGTTCGAGGCTCCAGTCGTCTAGACTGGTGTTGCGTAACATCAGAGATGTCACTTCAGCACGGCTGTCTAACAGCGTCGTCAGCTCCTCGATCTGCACCCACCGCACACCAACGACATGGACCATTGAAAAATATATATGTTAAAATCGTCATATTATTAATAGATTTAAACAACTCAAACATACCAGATAGAATATACAGTGTGGGCCTAATTAAACGGGGCCACGCATTTCAGCTAATAACTTCAGGAGTGCTGCTCGGATCTTCATTATTTTTGGCAGAAAACAAAGCCATTAATTCTAACAGGACAATATAATCTGCATACATTAATTATGCAAAATAAAGGGGCGCCATCCGATGAACTAAAAGCTGGACTGCACTTTTGGACTTCAACCCTAGCTCTACCCTGGATTTGTGTTTTAGGACAACGGTTTGATCACTACGAGTGCGGCAGATTAAGCTGGCTAGGTCAGCTTTATGGCGCACTATAAT